>Ga0265314_10004253_pt1 | contig 13416 bp, 12 predicted proteins | sample 4126metaG_FD_203106 | JGI IMG/M metagenome (GOLD analysis project Ga0265314, IMG submission 203106) | Rhizosphere microbial communities from Carex aquatilis grown in University of Washington, Seatle, WA, United States - 4-1-26 metaG | ecosystem: Host-associated > Plants > Roots > Rhizosphere >... | reverse complement strand
ACGACTTCAACGAGCGCTTCCACTGCGACCTGCCGCAGGAGGACTACCACACGATCGCGGGCTTCGTCTTCGGCGAGCTCGGCCGTGCGGCGGAGCCCGGCGACGAGGTCTCGCACGACGGTCTGCGCTTCCAGGTCGACTCGGTCGAGGGCCAGCGCATCGACCGGCTGACGGTGACGTTCCAGCCGTGGCACCATCGCGAGCCGCACGCCGAGGGCAACGAGCCCGCGGTCGGCGAGTGACCCTCGAGGTTCGCGCCGCGGTCGATGCCGACCGCTTGCCGCTTGCCGTGCTGTTCGCCGCGGTCGCGGAGGAGCGCGACGGGATCGCGACCGAGCCGCCGGTCGACGTCGAGGCGCGCGCCGCAAGCTGGACGCTCGTCGGCACCTTCGTCGCCGTGGAGGGCGTCGAGATCATCGGCTCGATTCACGTCGAAGCGAGCCGCTTCGGGTTCGGCGATCTCGGCATGACGGTTGCGCGGGAGTGGCGTGGCCGCGGCGTCGGCTCCGCGCTGATGGAGGCCGCGATCGAGTGGGCGCGCGAGCAGGGCTTGCACAAGCTGAGCCTCGGCGTGTGGCCGCACAACGCGGCCGGGCTCGCGCTCTACCGCAAGTACGGGTTCGTCGAAGAAGGGCGCCGCGTCAAGCAGTTCCGCCGCGCGAGCGGCGAGCTCTGGGACTCGATCGAGATGGGCTTGCTGCTCTAGCCGTCTAGCCCCAGGACGTCTCGGTCATCGGGCGCAGCGCCGTCTCGAGCATGCGGAAGTGGCGTGGCCGCTCGAGCACGAAGACGCAGACCTCCGCGACATCGTCGGCGGTCATCATCCCGGGCAGCGCGTCGTGTGTCCGGCCGCGGCCGGGCTCGAGCGCGAAGCCGGTGGCGACACCGCCTGGGCAGACGTTCGTGCAGCGGATGCCCTGTTCGCGCAGCTCGTGGTCGAGCGCGCGCGTGAAGCCGACCTGCCCGAACTTCGAGGCGCAGTAGACCGCCTCGTTCGGCAGGCCGCGGCGCCCGGCCTCGGAGGCGAGCGTGATCACGTCGCCCTCGCGGCCCAACATGTGCGGCAGCGCGGCGCGGATCGCGTACAGCGTGCCCTTGAGGTTGACGTCGATCATCTCGTCGAGGTGCTCGCGCGAGAGGTCGAGGAACGGGCCGTAGGCGCCGACGCCCGCGTTCGCGACGACGATGTCGATGCCGCCGAACGCCTCGGCCGTTGCAGCACACAGGCGCTCGAGCGCCTCGAGGTCGCGCACGTCGCAGGACTGCGCCACGGTGCGGTCGAGGCCGAGGTCGTCGCCGCTCCGTGAGGCGAGCCCGAGGTTCGCGCCGCGCTCGTGCAGCATGCGTGCGAGCGCGGCGCCGATGCCGCCGCTCGCCCCGGTGATCACTGCGGTCTTGCCTGCCAAGGACGTCATTGGTTCTCCTCCAGTGGGCGAAGAGTGGGATAGAGGGTGCGGTAGCGGTCGTAGCCGTGCTCGTACGCAGCGGCCCAGCCGGGATCCGGCTCGATGCGGTCGCGCACGCGCACGCACCGCGAGACGGCCTCTGCTGCGTCTGCGAAGACGCCGGCGCGCACGCCCGCGAGCAGCGCGGCGCCGAACGCCGAGCCCTCCTCGGAGACGGTGCGCTCGAGCGGGAGGTTGAGCACGGACGCGACGATGCGCAGCCACAGCTCGCTCCGCGCGCCGCCGCCGGAGACACGGCCCACCTCCGGCTGGACGCCGAGGTCGCGCAGCAGCTCCAGCGAGTCGCGCAGGCCGTACGCCACGCCCTCGAGCATCGCGCGCCACAGGGCGCCGCGGTCGTGGCGAACTGAGAGACCGGTGAACGCGCCGCGCGCGTTGGCGTCGGCGTGCGGCGTGCGCTCCCCGGCGAGGTAGGGCGCGAAGAGGAGCCCTTCGACGCCCGGAGCCCATCCGCCGGCCTCGGCGTCGAGCGTCTGCAGGTCGGCGCGGAGCGCGTCGCGCAGCCACGCGGCCGAGCCTGCGGCGCTGAGCATCACGCCCATCGCATGCCAGGTACCAGGTACCGCGTGGCAGAAGACGTGCACCCGCGCCTGGGCGTCCGGCGCGTACGCGGGCAGGACCGAGAAGACGACGCCCGAGGTCCCAAGCACGACCGAGACCGGGCCGGGCGCCGTGATGCCGATGCCGAGCGCAGCAGCCGCCTGGTCGCCGGCGCCGCCGATCACCGTCGACTCGTAGGCGGGCGGGAGCCATTCGCCGGGGAGCTCGAGCGCTTGGCACACTTCCTCCGACCAGCGCCGGCCGGCAACGTCGAAGAGGAGCGTGCCGGATGCATCTGCGGCGTCGATCGCGTGCTCGCCGGTCAGCCGGAGGCGCACGTAGTCCTTCGGAAGCAGTATGTGGCGGATCTGCGCGTACGTCTCCGGCTCGTGCTTGCGCAGCCAGAGCAGCTTCGGGGCCGTGAATCCGGTCAGCGCGCGGTTGCCCGTGAGCGCGATCAGCCGCTCGAGCCCGACGCGCTGCTCGATCTCCGCGCATTCGGCGACGGTGCGCTGGTCGTTCCAGAGGATCGCCGGCCGCAGCACCTGCTCGCCGGCGCCGAGCGTGACGAGGCCGTGCATCTGGCCCGACAGCCCAACCGGTCCCTCCGGCAGGCGCGCGAGGCAGGCCTCGGCGCCGCGCCACCAGTCCTCGGGATCCTGCTCCGACCAGCCGGCGTGCGGCGTCGAGAGCGGATAGCTCTCGTCCGCGGTCGCGAGCACCTCGCCGTCCGGTGAGATCGCGATCGCCTTGACGCCGGAGGTTCCGACGTCAATGCCTATGAGGGGCGCGGTCACGCGCCGAGTGCGGCGTAGACGAGTTCGTAGGCGCGGACGGCGTCTTTGGTGTGTTGGGCTTTGTGTAGCTCGCCGACATCGATCTTGGCGGCCACCGAGTCGATGAAGCGCCACTGCAGCGCCGAGCGTTTGACGGCGGCGTCGTCGTCGAAGGTGCCCCAGCCGGAGTTCCCATGCTGATGACCCAAAAGCCCCTCGGCGGCCAGCAGGGCGGCGTACTCGGCCGCCACGTTCTCGCCGTTATCCCCCAGCCCCGCCACCGCCGTCCGCACCTTCGCCGCCGTCGAGACCCCCACCAACTCCGGCTTATACCCCCCCGGATTGAACCGCGTCGCCATCCCACCAAACGCCCAGATACCAAGACTCGTCTTCATCCGAACGAGCCTACTCCTTCACGAAATCTCGGTGGATGCAGTAGCTTGTTCACCGAATCTTCTGGCGTAGTAACTTGACGCAGGAGCCAGAATCGGCGACCTTTTAAGGCTCAAGTAGCCCCCCGTCCGCGGAAGAACGAAGAAGGAGATCATCTTGAGGAAAGTTTCCCGCAGGGCAACAGCCCTGTTGCTCATGGCCTTGGCAGTGGCGGGGTTGGCGACGCTCCTCGTCGCGACTGCCACCGCGAGCACGAAGAAGAAGACGGCCAGCGTTCAGGTTTGCGTTCTGCTGCCTGACACCAAGTCGTCAGTCCGCTGGGTGCAGTTCGACGCTCCGGCCATGAAGGCGGCCTTCAAGAAGGCCGGCGTCACGGCGTCGATCAACAACGCCCTCAACGACCCGCTCAAGCAGAAGGCACAGGCGCAGGCCTGCATCGCCGCCGGCGCGACGGTCGTCATCGAGACGGCTCTCGACAACGGCTCCGCGGCGTCGATCGAGAAGCTCTTCACCTCGAAGGGCGGCAAGGCGATCGACTACGACCGCCAGGTCAGCGGCGGTAGCGCGTCGGTGTACGTGACCTTCGACGGTAAGGCAGTTGGCGCAGCACAGGCCAAGGGTGTCCTTGCCGGCATGAAGGCGAACGGCACCGGCAATGGGACGGTCGCCGAGCTGTGGGGCGGTCAGACCGACCAGAACGCGTTCTGGTTCAAGAGCGGCAACGACGCCGTGTTCAACCCGCTCTTCAAGAGCGGCGCGATCAAGAAGGGCCCGCAGCAGTTCGTCCCCGACTGGGATGCGAACAACGCGGCGACCATCTTCAACCAGATGCTCGTCAAGACGAACAACAACATCCAGGGCGTGCTGGCAGCGAACGACAACATCGCCGGCGCCGTCGTGGCCGACCTGAAGGCGAAGCACCTGAAGCCGCTCCCGCTCTCCGGGCAGGATGCGAGCGTTCAGGGCATCCAGAACATCATCTCCGGCTGGCAGACCGGCACGGTCTTCAAGTACGTGCCTGACGAGGCGAACGCTGCAGCTGCTGCTGCGGTCGCACTCATCAAGGGCCAGAAGCCGAAGACGAACACGACCCGCAAGAACGGCGCGAAGAACGAGCCGACCCTTGCACTGCCGGTCCTCTGGATCACGAAGGCGAACTACACCACTCTCTTCAAGGAGAAGTTCCTGAAGAAGAGCGACGTGTGCGTTGGTACGTTCAAGCAGTACTGCAAGTAGGATCACGCATCATTCGCAGTGGAGGCGCCTCACGGGGCGCCTCCACTGCGACTAAATGGCGATGAGCGACACCCCACTTCTTCAACTCCGCGGCATCACGAAGACGTTCGGCTCGGTCGAGGCGCTGACCAACGTCGACTTCGAGGTGTGCGCGGGCGAAGTGATGGCGCTCGTCGGCGACAACGGCGCCGGCAAGTCGACGCTGATCAAGTGCGTCGCCGGCACCCACGCCTTCGACAGTGGGGAGATCCTCTTCGAGGGCAAACAGGTGCACATCCACGGCCCGAAGGACGCGGCCCGGCATGGGATCGAGGTCGTCTACCAGGATCTCGCGCTCTGCGACAACCTCGACGTCGTCCAGAACATGTACCTCGGCCGCGAGGTCAACAAGTTTCAGATTCTCAACGAGGCGGCGATGGAGCACACGACCGCCTCGACCCTGAAGAGCCTTGCGGTGACGACGATCTCGTCGATCCGCCAGCCGGTCGCGACGCTCTCCGGCGGCCAGCGCCAGTCCGTCGCGGTGGCGAAGGCTGTCCAGTGGAACTCCAAGCTCGTCATCCTCGACGAGCCGACCGCTGCTCTCGGCGTGGCGCAGACCGAGCAGGTGCTCGCGCTCGTGCGCCGCCTCGGTGAGCAGGGTCTCGCCGTCGTGATCATCTCGCACAACCTCCATGACATCTATGAGACGGCGGACCGGATCACCGTCCTCCGGCTCGGACGCACCGTCGGGATCTACGACCGCCGGACGACGTCGCAGCAGGCGATCGTCGAGGCGATCACCTTCGGCGTCCCCACGAAGGTTTCGGGCATCCCGGCCGCCGGACCGGCCGAGGTCGAGGAATGACGTCCGTCGACGTGCCCGGCCCCGAGGGCCCCAAGGTAACCGAAGGGGAGATCCAGCACGGCATCGTCGGCCTGTACCAGCGGGCCTGGTTCAACCTCAGGACGGGCAACCTCGGCGCCGTGCCGATCATCGTCGGGCTGATCGTCGTCGTCCTTCTCTTCAAGTTCACCGCGACGAACTTCTTCACGTCGGTCAACTTCGTGAACCTGATCAACGAGAGTGCCGGGACGGCGATGCTCGCCTTTGGCGTCGTCTTCGTGCTCCTGCTCGGCGAGATCGACCTCTCGATCGGGTACCTGGCCGGCATCGGCGCGCTGATCGTGGCGGAGCTGCAGCTGCCGGGGAGCGGCCACCAGCTGAACGGCCTCCTTGCGATGGTGATCGCGGTCGCCGCCTGCGCGGGGATCGGCGCCGTGCAGGGCTCGATCGTCGCGTTCGTGGGCGTGCCGTCGTTCGTCGTCACGCTCGGCGGCTTCCTGATCTGGCAGGGCGTGATTCTGAACCAGCTCGAGCAACGCGGCACGATCATCATTCAGGACCGGTGGATCAACTACACCGACAGCTACGGATTCTCGCCCGGGAAGGGCTACATCGTCGCGCTCGTCCTCTCTGCGCTCTACCCGCTGAGCGTGGTCTACAAGCGGTGGGCAGCGCGTGGCACGCAGATCGCGAAGGTGAACCTGTATGCGTTCCTGGCGCGCACACTCGGCGTCGCGGTGGCCGTCTTCGGCACCGTTGCGATCGCCAACCACGCGAAGGTGATCAAGACGACGCTCGGCCTGCCGCTCTCCGGTGTGATCATCATCATCTTCTTCATCCTGCTGACGTTCCTGGCGAAGTGGACGACGTTCGGCCGTCACGTCTACGCGGTCGGCGGCAATGCGGAAGCAGCGCGGCGCGCCGGCATCAGCGTGCCGCGCATCCGCGTGCTCGTCTTCGCGCTCTCAGGCGCCACAGCCGGCATGGGCGGGATCATCTTCGCCGCGCAGGTGAACTCGGTTGCACTGACGTTCCCGCCGGGCAACCTGCTGCTGAACGCGATCGCCTCGGCGGTCATCGGCGGCGTCTCGCTCTTCGGCGGCCGCGGCGAAGTGCGCGGCGCCCTCCTCGGCGCGGTGTTGATCGGGACACTCCAGAACGGCCTCAACACGCTCAACGTGTCGAACGGTTGGATCTACATCATCACCGGCCTGGTGCTCCTCGGCGCCGTGACGCTCGACACGATCGCCGTGCGCCTGCAGGCGCGCTCCGGCCGCTAGCCACGAGCCTGGTACCTGGGGTACCAGGTACCGATCGTGAGCGAAGATCACGGGATGGCTGAGCTCACGCCGCCGACCCGAGATCTGATCCAGAAGGCCAGTGCGCGCGGCGGTCGGCCAACGCCTCGCGGAGATCTTCGCGCGCCCGGAGCGCTAGGCCAGCTGATCAGCGCGAGCGGAGGAGCCGGCGCAGCACGTTGCCGTACTCGTCAAGTCCGTCGCGATAGAGCTTCGCTTCCGGACCTGCGGCAATGCCAACCCGCTCGGGAACGACGCCCCAGATCGGGATGTTCTCGTTTCGCCACCAATCGATCGTCTCCTGGAGATCGTTCGTCCCGAGCCGCGCGGCCGTGATGACGATGCCGCGCGGCGTCTTCGACGGGACCATCTCGAGCGTGTACGCGACGCGTGCGAACTCGATGCCGCCCGCTCGCGTCGGAATGACGACTGCGTCGGCCGCGCCGACGGCGGTCTGAACGAGCCGTTCGTCGCCCGGAGGCAGGTCGACGACCACGGTGCCTTCGTCGGCACGCATCACGCGGGCCAATGTCCGTTCCGACGGCGCTTCGACCACCTCGACCCCGTCGATCGGCCGCTCCTCGAGCCACTCTGCAGCTGACGCCTGACGGTCGGAATCGACGAGGATCACTGGCGTGTAGCCCCGGGCTGCGGCGACCGCGGCCAGGTACACGGTCGTCGTCGTCTTGCCGACGCCTCCCTTGAGGTTTGTGACGACGATGTTCACTCGGCGGACGAGTCTACTGGGTGGCAGACCTCAGGTATCAGCCCGCGAGCTTGCGCAACGCGAGCTGGCCGACCTTCGTCCCGATCGTGCGACCGGCCCTGACGTCGCCCGCGAGCTCGGTGCCGTGGTCGACGCCCTGCGTTGCCGCTCGCGCGGCCTGGGCGGCGAACGAGTGGCCGGTGGACGCCGTGAGCACCTCGGCTGCCGCGTAGGCGAACGCACTGTCGCCCGACGCCCAGCCGGGTGACGGGGGCGTGGGGGCGAGCGGGCTCCAGCGCGCGCCCGGCACCCAGCGGCCCGCTCGCAGCACGAGCTGCTGCCCGCCGACGTTCTTGATCAGGCCGGCGACGAGCGGCAGCTGGTTGTTGAAGGCGAGGTAGCGGATCATCGAGATCGGCCGCGGCGACTGGTAGGCGCGCTTCGCGCCCCAGGCCGACACGGCGGCGTCGTTGAGCGCGCCGTTCAGGGCGAGATCGAGCCGGACGTCGTGTTCGAGGCGCGCTGCGGCTCCCGTGCCCGCAGGGAGCCCCGCGCCGATTCGGTTCCAGCCGAGCGGCGACGGGTCGACCGTGGACGGCGCGACCGCCTTCGACGTGGCGCGGATCGCCGCGACAGCAGCCTGCTTGTACGCGGCGCCTGTCGCGTCGCCGAGGCGCGGCGCGACGGCGTCGACGCGCGTCGCGTACGTGCGCACGTGGCCCCACTGCGAGTCCTCGAACGTCTGGACGTTCGCCGGGACGGAGCCGCCGCCCTGAGCGGCCTTCTGCGAGAGCGCGAGCGGCTGCCAGAACGTCGGGTCGTGCACCGTCGAGACGGCGGCCCCGACGACGAGTGGCTCGTTCACCGGCGTGTAGGTCGGGTCGGCGTAGTGAAGCGCCTCGTTCGAGCCGTCGTGCCGGCCGGCGTCGATCGCCGCGGCGCCGATGCGGTTGCCGATCTCCGCCGCCGAGCTGCCGGCAGCGCGTGTGAAGTCGGGTGAGAGGCAGAGATCGTGCAGCTGCCCGGTGAGGAGCGCGAACGCCCGGTCGAGATTCTCCCCGTACGACGCGCGCCAGACGAGCAGCCGGTAGGCGGCGTAGCTGATCGCCGTCTCTCTGCTCTCCTGCCCGCTCGTTGCGTGCCAGGCCTGCGAGACCGCCGCCGAGAGGTCATAGAGATCGCGTGCCTGGACCGGCTCCGACGCGCCGCCCAGTCGCAGCACGTCGACGGCCGCGTCGTTCCAAACGCGCGCGACCGACCGGCCCTGCCGCGGCGCGGGCGCGCAGTTCGCGAGCGCGGGCGACGCAGCCGTCGTTGCGACGACCTTGACGGGTGGCGGGGACGCGATCCGCACGACGCGGTTCGCGGCGATCTTGCCGCGGAAGCTTGCGCCGCCCCATGGATAGCGCACGGTGAGTGAGCGGACCGAGGTCGCGGCGCCGAGGCCGAAGTGAACGCGCTGGTCCTCGGACGAGAGGTAGCTGCTGCCCGCCGCCACGGTGCGCGTCAGGCGCCGCCCGTCCGGGAGCGCGACGGTGACGACCGCGCCCGGGGCGAACCGGGAGAGCTGCACGTCGAGCCAGTGCCCGCCCGGCCCGGACGGGTGCAGGAGCACGAGCTTGCCGCCGATCGTGTTGATCGCGACGTCCATCCGTCCGTCGTTGGCAACGTCGGCCGCGGCGGCGCCACGCCCGTTCAGGCGAAGACCTTTCGCCGCGATCACTCCCTTGGCGTCTCCGAAGGTCGTCGCGCCCTTGACCGGCGCCAGGACACGCACGGCTTCCGCGTCGGCGGAGAGACTCGTGACCGGGATCGCGCCCGCGGCGAGCAGCAGGTCGGGCGTGCCGGAGTTGGCGAAGTCGACCCACGTGGCTCCCCAGCCCGCGAAGCCGCTGCCGAGCGCCGGATCGAAGCGCGGCCGCACGTTTGCGAACGCACCGGACGCGTCCTGCACGTACGCGGCGGAGGGCTCGTTGCGCGAGTTGGTCACGAAGAGGCCGAGGCGCCCGCCCGGCGTGACGCTGGTTGCGACGCCCATCCCGGCGTAGTCGTCGGCGACGCCGGCGGCGGACGCGCGCTCCTCGAAGCGGAACCCGAGCCCGGCCGGATCGGCGCTCGCGCCGCCGGGCCACGGGACGTTGACGTAAAGCTGGTTCGGGTCCTCGTCGTTCGCGACGTAGAGATCCGGGCGGCCGTCGCCGTTGACGTCGGCGAACGTCGCACCGAGGCCGTGGCTGAAGGCGGAGGCCTCGAGCCCCGCCTGCACGCCGACCTCCTTGAACCGGCCCGCGCCTTCGTTCAGATAGAGCAGGTCGCGGACGCCGGCCACGTTCGTCGGGAAGCCGGCCAGCGAGCTCTGCACGGGCTCGTTTAGGTCGGAGTAGCCGGCGACGAAGAGATCGGGGCGGCCGTCGCCGTTCACGTCCGCGACGGCGGCGCCGGTGTACCAGCCGTTCGCCGGGAGCCGCGACTGGGTGAACGTGCCGTGACCCGTGTTCCACAGGACGTCGACTCCGCTCGTTGTGGTCACGACGAGGTCGGTGTGCCCGTCGCCGTTCAGATCCGCGGCCACGCAACCGTCACCCTGGACGGGCAGATCGGCGTGTGCGGCGGCGCTGACGTCCTTGAACGTGCCGTCAACGTTCTCGAACAGCGCGGTTCGGGGAAGGCCGCCGTGCGCCTCCCACTGGGGAGCGTCCGCGCTCGCGTAGGAGTTGACGGCGAACAGGTCCTGCCAGCCGTCGTTGTTGTAGTCGAGCCAGCAGACGCCGCCGCCCATCATCGCCTTGGTGTCGCTCGACATGCCGTAGTGGAACGAGCCCTGCTGGAAGTCGAGCCCGAGCGAAGGCGCGAGGTCGGTCAGCCGCAGTCCCGCGAGCGCGGAGCTTTCGACCACGTTCGCCGCGACCTGCGTCGGCGCCGCCGCGGCGAGCGTCCAGTGGCCGCTCGCCTGCTGGTGCAGCTGGTACGTCTGCCCGGCCAGCTGTGCGACCGCGAACGGCGGGTCCTGGTCGCGGCCGGGCGCGAGGTGCAGCGTCAGGCGGTCGGCGGCGGTCGCGTGCACGGTCGACAGCAGGTCGTGCGCGATCAGCTGCGCCGTGTGCTGGTCGAGCTGCGTCTGCACGCCTTGCGACGGCAGGATCGTGATCGGCGGCAGCCCGCCGGGTGGGAGCGCGCGGTAGGCCGTGGCTCTCGACGTGTTCGAGAAGGCGATCGCGCCGGCGAACGCGACGAGCACGGCGGGGATCGCCACGAGCGCGAGCCGCCGGTCGAGCGGAACGGGCCACCGGCGCAGCACAGGTAGTGCGAGGCACACGACCGCCAGCGACGCGAGCAGCGCCACCTTGCTCGCGAACTCCGTCGTCGTCGGCGCGATCATCAGCGACGCGAGCAGCCCGAGCGACACCGCGTAGACGAGGCGGGACGCCGGGGAGCGCGGCGCCGTCTTCGGGTCGGTGATCATGAAGAACAGGAAGACGAGCACCTCCGGCGACGTGACGAGCAGGAGCCAGAAGTGGAAGCCCGAGATCGGGCCGAGGTGCCAGCGCGCGAGCATCGAGTGCCCCGAGAGGGCGAGCACGCCGATTCCGATCGCGAACGAGGCCCAGAATCCGAGCGCGACCCGCAGCAGCTTGAGCCGCCCGAGGATCGTGAACCCGCCGGCCAGGATCACCCCGAGCGCGAGCCCGAGCCACACCGACATCGGCCCCCACCAGAAGTCGAGCGGGTCTGCGCGGTTGCGCCCGAGCACCAGGAAGCAGACGACGAGCCCGATGTTCGACGGGTTGAAGATGTGCTCGCCCTTCCACTTGATCAGGTACTTGGAGAGCAGCGAGCCGCCGGCTGTGAGGACGTAGATCCACCAGCCGCGGAAGCTCCACCAGTCACCGTGCTGCGTGCCCGGGACGCGCAGGATGAACGCGACGCCGTTCCCGGTCAGCAGCGCGCTGGCCGGCCACATCAGCACGTGTTGCTTCCGGACCGTGATCGCGACCTCGAGCACCGCGCACGTCACGAGCGAGACGATGATCTGGCTGATCGAGAGGCGGAAGTGGAAACCGAGCTGGCCGATCACCTGCAGCGACGTGATCGTCGCCGCGAGGTGCAGGCGCGGATCGCGCAGCTTCGGGAGCACGATCGGGTACGGCATGCCCCGAATGACGACCGCGCTCATTCAGCCGATCGTAGCCCGTGCCCTCAGCGAATAGGATGGATTCGATGAAGCTCGCGCGGGCCCAGAAGATCGTCGACTACGTCGTTTCCGAGGCGCCTGCGCCGGTCTCGGTATTCGTCGCCGACACGCACGGCGAGCTCGTCGCGGCTGCGTCGATGGACGGCGCCGCCCTCGACACGCGCCTGAACGCGCAGCGCAAGGCGTACACCGCTGCGCGGAGCGACGCTCGGACGACGCGCGAGCTCGCGGCCAAGGTGGCGGACGACCCGGTCGAGCGCGCGAGCTTCGACCCGTTCTTCACGTTCTTCCTCGGCGGCGTCGCGGTCTTCGAAGGGGACGCTCGCGTCGGCGCCGTCGGAGTGAGCGGCCTGCCCGGCGAGGTCGACGAGCAGCTCGCGCTGGCGGCTATCGAACGATCCGCGGATCGGTGAAGACATCGGTCTCGTCGCGGCTCCGCGTCGAGAACTCCGACACCACAGCGCCTTCGTCGCCCGCCTGAAACCAGTGCAGCGTGTCGGGTGGGATCGTCCACTGCTCGCCAGGACGGAGCACGATCTCGTCCTCGCCCTCGACGTGCAGGTGGACGACGCCGGTGCGGCAGCGGAACGTCTCCTCCTTGCCGGGATCGTCTCCCACCGGCGGGTGCCTGTGCTCGGGGCACGTCTGGCGCGGGAACAAGACGAGCTCCTTCGCGCACACGCGATCGCTGTTCACGTAGACGACGATCTGCAGTCCGGTCTCGTCGAGGTTGCCGAGGCCGAAGTCGGCGACCTCGATCGCGTCGCGCTCCGCGGCGGTGAGGGCGATGCCCGCCTCCGTGAGCATCGCCGCCGCCCGTTCGCGCGCCTCGTCGTGGGTCACAGCGAGACCGGGCTGCCGCTCGTCGCCGATTCGTGGAGCGCCTCAAGTGCCCGCGCCTGGCCCAACGCATCCTCGCGGCCGAGCAGCAGCTCGCCCTCGCCGCGAATCGCGTCGCTGAGGTTCTCCAGCTCGAGCCGGTAGGAGTCCTGGTGCTCGAGCTCGATCCGCTCGACCTTCCCGTCGCGGCGGAGCTCGATCACCGGGTTGTTGCAGTGCCACGGATCGTCGAGGAAGAGCGAACCTTCGCTGCCGATCGCCTCGAGCTCGTCCTGGTCCGGCAATGCCGTGCCGCAGTGGAAGGTCGCGATCACGTTCGCCGGGAAACGGAGCGTCCCCGCGAAGACCCAGTCGGTGCCGGACGGGCCGAACCACGCTTCGCCGATCGCGCGCTCGGGCTCGCCGCCGAGCAGGCGGGAGCCTGAGACGTTGTAACAACCGACGTCCATCAGCGCGCCGCCCTCGACATCGGTGCGGAGGCGGATGTTGTCCTCGTCGTAGAGCGAGTAGCTGAAGACGGAGCGCACGACGCGTAGCTCGCCGATTGCGCCGTTCGCAACGAGCTCCTGCAGGCGCTTCGTCTGCGGGTTGTGGCGGTACATGAACGCCTCGCTGAGCAGCCGCCCGGTGCGGTCGGCTGCGTCGAAGGCGGCCGTCACCTCGTCCGGGTGGCGCGAAAGCGGCTTCTCGCAGAGCACGTGCTTGCCGGCTTCGAGCGCACGAATCGACCACTCGCAGTGCAGCGTGTTCGGCAGCGAGATGTAGACGGCTTCGATCTTGGGATCGGCGAGCAGGTCGTCGTAGGAGCCGAACGCCTGCGGGATCTCCCACTCCTTGGCGTAGGCGTCGGCACGGGCCTGGTCGCGGCTCGCGACGGCGACGAGGTCGACCTTGTCGGAGGCGTGCGCGCCGGGAATCACCTTGCGGTTGATGTCGGCGGTCGAGATGATTCCCCACTTCACGGTGTTGGTCATGTGCTTAGTATCGCGGCATGGAAGAGATCGGCGTCGGGATGCTGGGCTACGCGTTCATGGGCAAGGCGCACACGAATGCGTTCAAGAAGATCGCGTACATGACGTGGCCGCCGCCGCTCATGCCGAAGCTCGTCGGGATCGCGGGACGCGATACCGCGGCGGTCGGCGA
>Ga0265314_10004252_pt1 | contig 13420 bp, 11 predicted proteins | sample 4126metaG_FD_203106 | JGI IMG/M metagenome (GOLD analysis project Ga0265314, IMG submission 203106) | Rhizosphere microbial communities from Carex aquatilis grown in University of Washington, Seatle, WA, United States - 4-1-26 metaG | ecosystem: Host-associated > Plants > Roots > Rhizosphere >... | reverse complement strand
CCAAGCTGGGACTCGCCTGGAGCCGCGAACTCGGTACTACCCGCGGTCTGGAAGCGACGCCCCTGGTGGAGGATGGCGTCATTTATACGACAGGCACCTGGAGCATGGTGTACGCGGTCGACGCAAAGACCGGCGAAATCCGCTGGACTTACGATCCCAAGGTTCCGCGCGAAAACGCGTATTTCATCTGCTGCGATGTGGTCAATCGCGGCGTGGCGCTCTTTCGCGGCAAAGTGTATGTGGGAACGCTGGACGGCCGGCTGATCGCTCTTGACGAGAAGTCCGGCGCTCCTGTGTGGACCGCGTCAACTACCGACAGTGCCAAGCAGTATTCGATCACGGGTGCTCCCCGCATCGCCAAGGGGATGGTGATTATCGGCAACGCCGGCGCGGAGAACGGCGTGCGCGGATACATCTCGGCCTACGACGCCGAAACCGGCAAGATGGCCTGGCGGTTCTACACCGTTCCCGGAGATCCCTCGAAGGGGTTCGAATCGAAGGCTATGGAAACCGCCGCGAAGACCTGGACAGGTGAGTATTGGAAGACAGGTGGCGGTGGCACGCCTTGGGAAGGCATCGTCTACGATCCCGCGCTGGACCTGCTGTACTTCGGAACGGGCAACGCGACCGCCTGGTACCGGGCGATTCGCGGCGGAGGCGACAGCCTGTACACGGCGTCCATCGTGGCCGTTCACGCGAACAACGGCGAGCTCGCCTGGTATTTCCAGACCACTCCGGGTGAGAACTGGGACTACGATGCAACACAGCCGCTGATGCAGGCTGATCTGACGATCGGCGGCCGCGCGCGAAAAGTAATCATGCAGGCGAACAAGAACGGGTTCTTCTACGTTCTGGATCGCGAGACCGGGGAGTTCATTTCAGGCGCGCCGTTCGTAAGCGGCGTCACATGGGCAACTGGACTGGATCCTAAGACCGGGCGTCCGATCGAATCGCCTGGCGCCGCGGACCTCAAGCCCGTGATCGTCTCGCCTAGTCCGGACGGCGCCCACAACTGGAACCCGATGGCGTTCAGTCCGACTACTGGTCTTGTGTATCTGGGCGCGAAAGTGGGCACGCAGTTCCTGCATGCGCCCGATCCGAAATGGAAATACGATGCCGAGCGCAGCAATCTGGCGCTCGATCCGACGTACGATGGTCCGCTCAATGCCAAGCTGATCGCCATGCCGCCAGCAACGGGAGAGCTGGTCGCCTGGGATCCGGTGACGCAGAAGGCGGCCTGGCGCGTGAAGAATCCTACGGTCGAAGACGGTGGCGTTCTCGCGACGGGTGGCAACCTCGTGTTTCAAGGGCGCGGCGATGGCACGCTGGTCGCCTATCGCGCCACCGACGGCAAGGAATTGTGGACGTTCGATGCGGGCACCGGAATCATGGCGCCGCCGGTGACGTACACCGTGGATGGCACACAGTATCTATCCGTGATGGTGGGCTGGGGCGGCGCACCGGGATTGTTCAATGCACCCGCATCGGGTCCAGTGAAGCCTGGCTATGGACGGATTCTTACGTTCACCCTGAATGGAACCGCGACGTTGAAAGCCCTGCCTTACGGGCACAAGGATCCGCCCGTGCCTGCGATCACCACGAATGCTTCTGCGAAGACCATTCACGAAGGCAACCTGCTCTTCAACTCGAACTGCGCGCCCTGCCATGGAATCAACGCAGTGGCTGGCCCTAACCCCGATCTCCGTTACGCGAGCAAGGAGATCCACCAGGAGTTCGAGAACATCGTTCTGGGCGGAGCCCGAGCGTCGGCCGGCATGCCGTCGTTCAAGAACATCCTCAACGCGGACCAGGTGAAGGCGATCCAGGCCTACATTGTTTCGCGCGCCCGCGAATCGTCCAAGTAGCGAGGTTGCGACGAACGAAACCATTGCCGACCGACGAAGGCGTGCGCCAGCACCGCGAGTGATCCGTTGATCAATAACGCGTGGCTAACGCCAAGCCGACTGACCGAAACACCGGTCAGCAAATTCCCGAATGAGATGCCGGTGCCCATGGCGAGCATGTACAGACTAATGGTTTGACCTCGAAGCGACGGGGATGCCGTGGTTTGCAAGAGAGAATTCGCCGAAGTGTTGCTGATACTCATCGAGAAGCCCGCCATGCCCAACAGCACAGGGAATCCTCTAAACCACGGGTTCAGGGCCACCAGAATCAGGATCGTGCCATAGCCCAGAGCGAACCCCGAGCTTAAATACCGCCGGTCGCGTGCGGCGTCCACCGAGAGGAGCCAAATGGCGCCCAGCAGAGCGCCCAGGCCAAAGGAACCCACGGCGAAACTGAAGAGACTGGCATCTTTATGAAAGACGTCTCTCACGACCACCGGGCTGAAGGTGATGAGCGGAGCGCACAGCATACTCGTCGCGAGCACCGTGAGAAGCGCACCACGCAAGTACGGATCGCGCGCGATGGCGCGGATACCCGCAAACAATTGACTCCGATCGAAGGCCCCGGCGGAAGACGGTGTCGCCCTCCCGCGCGGGAGAATCCACAACGCAACGGCGATGAATGGCACGTAAGAAACCGCGCTCGCCACGAAACATCCCACAGCGCCTACGCTTGCCATCAAAACACCAGCCAGGGACGGCCCCAGAATTCGGGAGAGATTGAACTGCGTCGAATTCAATGCGAGGCCCGATGGGATTTGTTTGCGTTCCAGGATGGATGGCAGGATGGATTGAAACGACGGCATGGAGAGCGCGTCGGTGGCGCCCACCACCAGCGAAAGGACGATCACGATCCAAGGCTGCACCGCTCCCATCAACAGAAGCACAACCAGAATCGTTGGGCACAACATCTGGATCGATTGGAACGTCGCGATCACGTGGCGACGGTCGGCTCGGTCAGCCAACACGCCTCCCACCAGGGTCAATAGCAACCCCGGCGCGCTCAATGCGAACGCATCGAGTCCCACCAAAAAGGGCGATGCGCCCAGGCTGAGCAAAAGCCACGGTTCAGCTACTTGCTGAGCCCACGTCCCAATATTCGAGAGCAGGTTAGCGAAGAAGAGAGTACCGAAGCGCCGGGTACGGAGAAGAGCGAGCGATTCGCTAAAGGTGCTGGATTGCATCCCGCCTCTGCGCGAGGCGCAACCGGCAGTTACTTGAAGCGCAACGGTCTAGTCGAAGGTGCCCTTCCACGACCAGCCATCGGACGGGCGCTTGATGTCGATCATGCGCAGGCGGTGGTCTTCAGGATTCCGCCCCGGCGAACCGATGACGATGACATGGTCGCCCGGCCTCAAGGTATCGCGCTGAACACCCTTGCTGCCCAACTGAGCGCCGGCGCCCCATTCCACGGCCCACGTGATGGCGTTGCCTTTCGCGTCCTTGGTTTGCAACTGCAGGAACGAATGGGGATTCCGGTATAGGAACTGCAGCACATCTGCCTCGATGGTCATCTTTTGATCTTCAAGGTAGGTGGACGCAAACGAGTGGTGAGCGTACGCCCGACCGCCCAGCATGCTCAATCCGGCGAACGCGAGAACGAATAGTTTGCTTTTCAAGCTGCCTCCTAAACGACGACTGAATTATATCTCAACTGAATGCTAGTCGTTGCCTTTATCGGGCTTCCCGCCTAGTTACTCCCGGCGTTAGCGCAGTTTTTCGGGCACTTGGCCGGGAGCTTGAACTTATCCTTGATCTTGTCGCGAAACTCCGGATACATGGTTTCGGCCCCGCCCAAAGAGGCTTCCTCGGGAATTCCGTAGAGCTGGGTCATCTCGTCGACAAAAGGATTCTTGCCGGGCAGATAATGCGGAACCCGGCCCGACTCCACGCCCTCATCTCCGACGATGCAGGGCGGGCCCCCGATGGAGACCGGGTTGGTGGACAGATTATAGGATCGCGTGAGAATGTAGGGCTCCGTCAGATAGACTGGGTCGTCCATCAGCAGCGCGACCGTCAGCAAATCTCCATGGCGGAGGAAATGCGTAGTGATGGTGGCCTGATCGCTACTCGGCGCGCCATTGCGGCGAATGTACCCGGTCTTTAAGTGCGTAGTGGTGGCGATCAGCTCGTTTCCATTCCACACGCCCGTGGTAAATCCAGTCTGATCGTGGGGAGCGTTCTTGCCGGGATGCGGACGTCCATCCATATAGATAGTCATGGGCGCGCGTGTTTCCCACGCGCCGACCACCCATGCCTGGACCTTGCCGGTGATGGGATCGGGCACAGCCCACATCCTAAGGCTGAACGGACCGGCCGCAATATGCCACTGGGTCTGAAACCAGCAGATGCGCTCCGGCATGGAAATGATCGATTGCGAAAAACTCAGGGCCTTTGCCCGGCCCGCTTCGTTGAACGGAAGACCCGCCCAATCGACGGGGTTCGGACCCCCGCCGCGCTCCAGGGAGTCTTCGTGATTGATGGCAGCCCAGGATCCCGACAGGTCGATCTCCGCATGCGCCGGGATGCTTGCGCACAGCACCATCGCTAAACCAGTCGCTACACCAATAGAGATTTTGTCAAGCGTCATGTTTGATCTCCTGTTTACCACTTGGCCGAGCATGCCGTGGGATTCCATTTAGCATCGCTCGCTTCTTTCTTGTACTGGGAAGTGATCACAAAGGGCTGGCTCAGATACATCGGATCGGTGGTGATGATCGTGACCACCATCAATGGATCCCCGTTGGGCTCCTTGATCAAATCGAAGTACTCCACCAGGTTGGTGTTTTCGCTATACGGAATACCGTTCTTGCGCAGAAAACCAGCCCTGAGGTGGGTTGTCGTAACCTTCAATGATCCATCCGTTGCCCCCCGGCCTCCGCCCCGTTCCCACGCAGCGATCGAATCTCCCTGGAGCGTCGGTGGAGCCCCCGCGGCAGGCTTCCAATCGCCGAAGTGAAAGGTACGCGTCTGCTTTCCGGCATCGCTGTCCATGCGCAGCGTCTGATCGTCCTGCCAGGTGATATGAAGGCGGTTTGGCACCCGCAAGAGTGCCGGCGCTCCATAGGACTTGCACACATCGCCCGATGCTTCCTCTTTGTTGGGATCCCAGGAATCCGCGATTTTGCGCGCTTCCGGCGTCATCGGAACCCCTTGGTAATCGCCCAACGTGGGCGTGACCATACGATATCGCCAATCCTCGGTGACCACCGAAACCCAATAGCCGGTGGGGTCAAAAACGGCCGCCGCTTTTGCGTTCTGAGGCGCCGCTCCGCCGCCACCTCGGCCACCCCTGCCCTGAGCGTAAAGCCCGGGTTGCGTCACCAGTAATCCGACCAGCCATCCCAACGTGAGTGTGAGTGTTTTTCTTCTTTGCATGGCGTGATTATTTCTTTGCAGTCAAGCTCTTGTAGACAGACTCGATGAACGACGCCGTAACTCCAGGTTGCGTGCCGTAGCGCGTCTCATAGGGCAGCGCCGGACGCGCAGCTTTGATCTGATCGAGCGTCTTTCCCTGCTTGATCATATCCGCGACAACGTCGCGAATGAGCACCACCATGTCGCGGTAGTCCACAACTTCCATCTGCTCGCAGAGCCGCCCATGGCCGGGAACCACATACGTCCCCACATCCTTATATATGTAAGGAGTCGGCGCGATCGTCAGGTCAATCAACTTGTTCAGGGCGTCGATCTCTCCCTGAATGCTCCCGCCATTCGCAACATCGATCACCGGAAAGCGGGTGGTGTCCATCACATCTCCGGCGACGACCACGTCGGAGCGGCGGAACAATACGAAACTGTCGGCATCGCTATGGGCGGCGGGCTGGTACAGAATCTCGAGCCCCTCGTCGTTCATGCGCAGCGCCTTGCGATTCTGGAGGAAAGCCTCGGTGGGCCAAGCGTCACCGGGATAGGACGGTTTGGCATCCCGAGCGCTCATCCGGTTCAGGATGCTTTGATGCGCGAGGATCGACGCAGCGCCTCCATTGGTCATGGTCCCGGCGACTCCGTTGTTGCCGAGCGCATTGGTGAAAATCGTGAATCCCGATTTGGCAAGCTTTTCGTTCCCGCCCACGAAATCCGCGTCCGCGTTGATGTCGATGACGTACCGGATCGGCAGGTTGGTCAGTTTCTTGATGGCCGCCGAAACCTCGCCGGTTTTGGCCGCGGCGCCCGCACTCACCAACACGACGCCGTCGGAGCCGATCTGTACACCGATGTTTCCACCGGCCCCAGCGATCATATAGAAGTTCGGCCGAACCTGCACAACATCAAGCTCGCCATTTTCTGGTTCAGCGGCTCGGCTGGAGAGCGCTCCGCACACGACCAATCCGAGAGCTACGGTCCAGCATGTTATCGCGTTTGTGAAAATGCGCTTCACCGTTTTACTCCGTCCTATTCTCAAACTCCTCAAAGCGATGAGGATTCAGGTCAAATTTTGGGCCGACGGCATCGTACCATATCGTTCGCTCACCCAGCAAGAGACGTGATCCGGGATGGGGTAGGTAACACCCGGGCTCGCTCTCGTCACCGAAATGTAACCCGTAATTCATTACAACGCCACCGGCACCCCGTAGGCTTAGGACTTCCGTGCTCAGGTCGTGCTCTGCGTATAGCGGAGGAGTTTGCGGCCAATCCTGACGCGGGAAATCACTAAGAGGAGTGAATTGATGTTCATGAGAACAATCGGACGGCGCTGGATCCAGCCGTTCATCGTCTGTGCCCTAAGTTTTGGGGTGCCGCTGGCGAACGGCCAAACCCCCGTAACGTCCAATACCGATGCGCGCCCGAAGGCGGCTTCCGAAGCACCGACCCCCAGTTCCGAAATCGACCAATTGCGGCAGATGATCGTGGAGCAGCAACGCCAGATCGACGAGCTGAAGCGTACAATGGCTGACCAGAAGAGCAAAGATTCTACTGGATCGGCGAGTACGGATGCGGTCGCCGCGCCGGCTCCGTCCCGCGGCATCGGGCAGATTGCATCGACTAGGCCCATTCTGCCGCCCTTACCGGCGATGACGGCCCTGCCGGGCCAGGATATTCCGTCTAAGTCCGCACTGCCAACGTCGCCGCAAACTGCGGGCAATCCTTGCGAAGCCGACGCCGACAAAACCATCCCCACCTTCCTGCGTCTAGGCAACGTCTGTATCGTTCCCGTCGGTTTTATGGATTTCACGCCTTTTTGGCGCGACAAGAACGCGGCAACCGGGACTATGGGTTCCAACTTCGGCAGCGTTCCGTACAACAACGTACCCAACGGTAACCTCTCGGAGTTCCATTTCAGCGTACAGAACTCGCGTATCGGTTTCCGGATCGACGGCGAGTGGAAAGGTACCCACTTCATCGGTTACAACGAATTCGACTTCAATGGAACCAGCGGATCGACCGCGCTTGCTGTTTCCAACGGCGCGATTGTTCCACGCCTCCGTCTATTTTGGGTGGATGCCCGCAAGGGCAAGGTGGAGTTCCTTGCCGGCCAGAGCTGGAGCATGATGACGCCCAACCGGAACGGCCTTTCTGCTTTGCCTGGCGATCTCTTCTACACCCAAGTCATCGACATCAATTACGTCGCGGGCCTCACCTGGACCCGCCAGCCCGGATTGCGCGTTCTCTATCACCCCAACAAAAAGGTAACCTTCGGCGTCTCCGCCGAACAACCCGATCAGTACATCGGCGGTTCGGCGGGCGGCTCAAGCATTACGCTCCCTAGCGCTCTTTCGGGGCTCACTTCAACACAACTCGACAACGCGGCGAACATCAGTGGTGCCAGCTATCTGGCACAACCTGGATATACGCCGGACTTGATGGCGAAGTTCGCCTTCGATATCCCTCGTCTCCATTTTGAGGTAGGCGGCATCGAGAGCAACTTCAAGACCACCACTCTTAGCGCGCCGTGGGTTTCGCATACCACCCAGGGCGCCGGACTGCTGTTCGGAGCAAATGTCGCCGTCACGAAGAACTTCCGCCTCATGACGTCCAACTTCCTTAGCGATGGCGAGGGCCGGTATCTGTTCGGGCAGGCGCCTGATCTCATTGTTCGAGCCGACGGCTCTCTTAGTGCCGTCCACGCCAAGAGCACCCTCGACGGTTTTGAAGTCAGGCCCAAGAGTAACCTTCTACTGTACGGCTATTACGGCGGAATCTACATCGGCCGCAATACCGCGTTCGACGCCAACGGTACCAGCAGAATCGGCTATGGCTACGCCGGCTCAGCCAACAGCCAGAACCGCGTGATCAACGAAGCTACGTTCGGGTTCAACCAGACTATATGGTCGAGTCCGCGCTACGGCGCCATCAATCTGATGGGTCAATATGAATATCTGGAACGCAATCCCTGGTACGTATCCGCAGGGGCTCCGAAGGGGACCCACGATAGCACCGTCTACTTCAATATCCGGTACACTCTGCCGGGAGGCATGCCCAACTTCTAATTGGCGCTTAAGTTATCGAATCAATGGCGGGGCTCCCCGGAGTCCCGCTGTTTTTTTGCCTAGGAAATGAAACCCTTTCTCACGGCGTAAAGAATCAGTTCCGCAAGACTATGCAGGTTGAGTTTCTCCTGAAGATTCCTGCGGTGCGTCTCAACGGTGTAAAGACTCAGGCCGAGCATGCCTGCGATGTCCTTATTGGATTTTCCCTCGGCCAATAGGTGCAGGATCTCCCGCTCGCGCGCCGTTAAGAGCTCGAAGCTGTCTTGGACGCCGCGCGCCTTGATTTCCCGCATGTAGTCTTCAGCGAGCATCCGGCTCACTTCAGGGCTGAAGAACGCTTTTCCATCGCTCACTGCCTTGATTGCCTGGATCAGGTCGCTCTCAGCCGAATCCTTGAGGAGATAACCTTTGGCGCCCGCTTTGAGCGCCCGCAAAACATACCCCTCATCCGCATGCATACTGAGAATCACAATGGCGGTGACGGGAAGCATCTCCGTAATCCGCTCCGCCGCTTCCGTACCGCTGAGGTGCGGCATGGTGATATCGAGAACCGCCACGTCCGGTCTGGTGGCGGCCGCTTGTTCTATAGCCTGCCGTCCGTCCGAAGCCTCCGCGACCACCGTGAATTCGGGATGGCTTTCCAGTAGAAGCCGGAGTCCCCGGCGTATCACGTTGTGATCATCCGCTAACAGTATGCGAATCTGCTTCACTTGGATCCTTCTTCGCTTGTCCGGCCAGAGGATGGAAGGGGAGTTCTACTGTCAGGATAGTGCCGATCCCGGAGCCTGAATGAACCTGACACCTACCGCTGAGCTGAGCTACCCGCTCCTCAATGCCGAGTAATCCGAGTCCCTTCGACTGGCTGACATCGAACCCTTTCCCATCGTCTTGAATGGAAAGTAAGAGCAGACCGGCCTTTTGTTGGACCCGCACGCGGATCGTTGTCGCGTTCGAATGACGAGAGCAATTGTGCAGAGCCTCTTGGACGACACGGTAGATACACGTCTTGTAATCGTCGGGTAGATCCTCCGAGGCAAGTTCCGTCGCGACGCTGACCTCCATCGATGTGCGCTTGGATACCTCGCGCGCCTGCCACCTTAGAGCCGGGATCAGCCCCAGATCATCGAGCATGGACGGCCGCAAAAGTAGCGCCATGTTCCGGATGGATCGTATGCTGCCCTCCACCAGGCCCTTAATGACCTCTCCTTGGCTCCGAAGCTGCTCCTCCGGCCGCACACCCAAGCCGGAGAGCAAATTGCGTAACTCCACCAGAACGGCGGATAACGACTGGCCCACCTCGTCATGCAATTCCCGCGAAAGCGAGCGCCGCTCGGTTTCCTGCGCTTCCACCAGCCTGGCGGACAGATGTGTCAGCTGTTTTCGTGCTTCCGCGACCTCCTGGTAGCGTGCCTGGGCGTGAGTTTCCAGTTGCAGGATCCGGCGCGTGCTAAAGGCTGCCATCCCTAAGCCAAGCGCAAGAGCTGCAAACAACGTAAGCACGAGCCGGGACTGAAATCTTCCAAGCAGATCGGAAGCCCGTTCATTTCCCGCATTCAGTTGCTGTTCGTTGATGTCGGCAATGCGGCCGGCAATCTCCAGCATCGCCGTCCGGCGCGGAAACACTGCATCGCGCAGGAACGCATAGCCCAGGGCTTGCCGTTTTTGAGCATCCCACGTGAAAATCGGTTCAAGGAGTGCCCAATATTGCGCCAACTCCATTCGCAATGCGTCATAGTGCGCGGATTCCGCGGGTTCTAATTGGCCGGCATAGGATGAAAGCTCGGTTTCCATCTGCCGGCGCACGCTTTCCAGACTGGTTCCAAATCCCGAAGCTCGTTCAGGATCCGGTTCCAGCAAGTAGTCGCGCACGTAGGTTCCGGAGAGGTATACCTCGGCACGAATATTATTGAGCACTCGATTCCGGAACAGGAACTGGCGGCGGATTTGATCGTCTCCCTTCCGGAACTGGCTCAGGACGCGCAAAGCATCGAATCCAGATAAGGCGATAATCGCGAGAAGGCCGCCAAAACCCATCAACAATGCGAGCCGGCTCTTCGACAGCCTGGCGCCACTGTCCGGGATACTGAGCATCAGATACTAGCCTAACTCTAGATCGGCAAGCAGCCGACGCGTTCCTCGCGCAAGGAAAACAGGGATAATAGTTCAGTCCCCAATCGACCTATAGGAGAACGAATGCGAAAGAAAGAGTTTTTGGGCGTAGTTTTGATGTTTTCGGCGAGTCTCGTGACGACCGGCCTGTTGGCCCAAGGCCCGGGCGGCGGACGCGGCGGCCCGAAAGCCGGGGCGACGGTCGAGAAGATCCGGCTCCTGAAGCCTAACCTCTATATGATCACCGGCGGCGGCGCGAACACGCTGATCCGCGTCACCCCCGAAGGACTGATCCTTGTGGACACGAAGAACCCAGGGGACGACAACTACAACCGCGTGATGGAAGAGATCAAGTCGGTCTCGCCACTGCCGGTCAAGTACGTGCTCAATACCCATCACCATCCCGATCACGTCGGCACAAATCAGAAGTTCATCGATGCAGGCGCCACGGTTATCGCACTGGATGCGCTGAAAACCGACATGGCCAGCGATGCCCGGACAAAAGATATTCCCGGCCGTCCGACCCAGACCTTCGCGAAAGATTATGTCCTGAAATTCGGTGGCGCGGAAGTCGACGCGCATTTCTACGGACGCGGACACACGGGTGACGACACCATGGTGTACTTCCCCGATCTGAAAGTCGTCATGGTCAGCGACCAAATGTCCGATACTACGCCCATCGTCGATTTCGCCAATGGCGGCAGCGCGGTGGAGTTTACGAGATCGCTCGACGGCGTACTGAAGCTGGATTTCGAGATGGCCATTCCGGGCCGCGGCGAACCCAAGACTAGGGCCGATGTTCAGGCGTTTCGCGACAAGTTCGCCAGCCTGATCACGCGGGCTTCGGATGCCATCAAGGCCGGCGCCACCAGGGATACGCTGGCGATGCAGGTGAAGACCGACGATCTCGGCTGGATGTTCCAGCCGGCATTCTACGGCTCGCTCTACGACGAACTGACAAAGAAGTAGCTGTCTTATTGCAGCGGCCGATCGGTCTCGAAGTACTTCTTGTAAGCGGCGATCCAATCCGACGAGATGTCTCGTTGCGCCGTGCCAAGATCCAGTCGGCCGTCACAAACCAGATCGTGTAGGCGATCCTCCAGCGCATCTTTCACACGGGCGTTCCACACCGCCGACGAATATGACTGCGGCCACAAGTTGCGGATGTCGTCGGCGCCGCCGAGGGCCGGCGTAATCAGGTAGTCGACTTCATAGGCACGCGGTTCCGCGCCCGAGATGCCGTACTCTTCAAACACCCGGCGCTGCAAGGACGCCGGTACGATGCGGTTCTTGGGTGGCCTCGAACCACAAATCTGGTCGCGATTCACACCGGCCGTCACGCCGGGAGTCAGACTCGGTTCGGGAAACGAGACCGGCACGACGTGAAAACCCTGCCGCGATTGGAAGGCAGGACGAAAGTAAATCAGGAGTCCCAGAAACACTAGGAACAAAGCCGCGCCAGCGTATCGAAGCGTGGCGAACTGAGACCACCGGATGCGCCAGCCTTGAGGCGCCGAAGCCATCTCCGCGATTTGCGCTTTGAGCAACGCCCGAGGACCTGCGGGCGACGGCAGCAACGGGTCAAGATTCCCGCGATACGCATGAACAAAATCGCGGATCGACTCTTCGATCTCTCCCTTGCGGACCCGGCAGGTCCAGCATTCAGCAAGATGCGACGCGACTTCCTCGGCTCGGGCAGGAGGCAATTCTCCGTCGGCCGCCAGCAGAAGTTCTTGATCCGATAAATGAGAATTATTTGACGACATACATATCACCGTTCTTCCACTCGAGCAAAACGCGCAAGTGATCTCCCCAAAGAAAGAGCTACCGCGCCCAAGGACATATCGAGGACCTTGCCAATCTCGCGATAGGTTAGGCCTTCCGCACGAAGCGAAAGGCAGCGCCGGTCCTGTTCCGGCAAAGCTCGGAAAACACTTTGCAGACGCGCATGATTCTGATGGCTCGCCAACTGATCTTCTGGATTCGGAGCCCGGTCGACGAAGGTGTCCTCCGCCGGTGCGTCGCCAGGCTCAACCAGATTCTGACGATCTCGTCGTTTCGCCAGGTAGCGTTTTACAGAAAGATTGTGAGCCACTTGAAACACCCAGGCTCGAAGATTCCGGCGCGATTTGCCGCGCTGCAAATGCTGGAACAGCGCAAGGAATACTTCCTGAACAATCTCTTCCCCGTCGTGGACCGATACGCCGGTGCTGAACAAGTAGCGCAGCAGCCTGTCTTGCATCTGGTCGAACAGGGCCACCACTTCTTCTTCGAGCGGAGTCGGCTTGGGCGAAGCTCCCTCTGCAGAGGAAACCGTCGTGGCTGCGAGATCCGGGATGGCCCTGTCCTTGAACATCTCTAAAAGCTGATCCTAATGCCTCCCCAGGCGCCGATCGGTGCGCCGGGTGCGAAAAAGGTCGAGGTGCGAATCGGGAAGTTTCCGCTCGCGTCCGCTTGAAATGGGCGGGCGATGAAATTCTGGTTGTTGTCGTATGGCGAGGGGCCCAGCTGTGCAGCCGTGTAGTAACGCTTGTTGAGCAGGTTGTTGATCTGCACGAAAAACTGCATTCGCTTCTGCATTTGGTAATGCGCTCCGAGATTCACGACTGCATAGCCGGGCGAAAACCCCTGTCCGAGGTAATAAACGCCGTCGGGTTGATCCAGATTGTTCTCGTTGCCGCGCGCGAAGGAGCGCCCGACCGCGTCGAAATCGAGATCCGCTGAGATTTTCGCCGTGGGCTGGTACTCGACATACGCCTTGAAAATATTTCGCGGGATCTGCGGAATGCGATCGCCGGGCTGCACCGTAATGTTGCCATCCAATCCCAAACCTCCATCATTGGCGCTATTCCTGCCGCCGTCAACCGTCTGGGCGCTTTGATAGGTCGCGTCCAGAAAGGTGTAATTGCCCCCGATGGTGAAATGCTTGATCCGGCCGCTGACGTTGATTTCCATTCCTTGACGGCGCGTCTGGCC
>Ga0265314_10004251_pt1 | contig 13421 bp, 16 predicted proteins | sample 4126metaG_FD_203106 | JGI IMG/M metagenome (GOLD analysis project Ga0265314, IMG submission 203106) | Rhizosphere microbial communities from Carex aquatilis grown in University of Washington, Seatle, WA, United States - 4-1-26 metaG | ecosystem: Host-associated > Plants > Roots > Rhizosphere >... | reverse complement strand
TCTGTCATGTCGAAGGACTGACGCGGGTCTGCGCGTGGAAGGGGCCTGCTTGTCAACAAAGTTGTCCACAACTTCTGTGAGTCACGCCCTACGTCCTCCTACATGAAACCCGCGTACCTCATAATCGCCCGCCAAGACAAGCAGTTCACAGTTCACGCGCGGAGAAACATTCCCTTGTTTTCCATCATACAAGCCGCAGGCTGGCCAATATGGCCGCTGGTTGCCTGCTCGATCATCGCCCTCGCTCTCGTCATCGAACGCTTCATCAGCCTGAAGCCGAGCAAGGTCGCGCCCCCGCAATTGCTCGACGAGGCGCTGGCTGTGTCGCGCAACTCGGTGCCTACGCCCGACGTCGTGAAGCAGCTCGAACAAAACTCCGCGCTCGGCGAGGTGCTGGCCAGCGGCTTTCGCGCGCTCAACACCGATCCGCGCATCTCCGAGATGGATTTGCGTGCGAGCATGGAGGCAACCGGCCGCGCAGTGGCGCATCGCCTCGAGCGCTACTTGAGCTCGCTCGCGACGATCGCATCGGCTGCACCGCTGCTCGGTTTGCTGGGCACGGTGATCGGCATGATCGAAATCTTCGGATCGCAAGCGCCCAGCGGCGCCGCAACAGGCGGCAACCCCGCGCAGCTGGCGCACGGCATTTCGGTCGCGCTCTACAACACGGCGTTCGGGCTGATCATCGCGATTCCGTCGCTGATCTTTTGGCGCTACTTCCGCACGCGCGTCGATGACTATCTGCTCACGCTCGAACTCGCTGCCGAGCGCTTCGCGCGCCACCTCGCCTCCTTGAGGGGCAGATGAACTTTCGCACGCGCCCGAAAGAAGAACCGGAGATCAACCTGATCCCGTTCATCGACGTGCTGCTGGTCATCCTCATCTTCCTGATGCTCACCACGACGTACAGCAAGTTCACCGAAGTGCAGCTTCGCCTGCCGGTGGCCGACACCGACATCCAGCGCGACTATCCGAAGGAGATCGTGGTGACGGTGACCAACGACGGCCGCTACACCATCAGGGGCAACCCGGTGCAAGGGCGCAGCGTCGATGCAGTGGCACAGGCATTCACGGCGACCGAGCCGCAAAAGGACAGCGTCGTCATCATCTCGGCCGACGCGGCGGCAACTCACCAGTCGGTGATCACGGTGATGGAAGCGGCGCGGCGCGTGGGGTTATCGCAAATTACGTTCGCCACGCAGAACTCGGCCAGCGCCGGGTCGCGCTGATGCGCGAGGCGCTGCAACGCGCCTGGCTGCATCGCGGCCCGCTTGCGTGCGTGCTGTGGCCGCTGTCTCTTGTGTTCGGCGTGGTCGTCGCACTGCGGCGCATTGCGTATCGAACTGGCGTGTTCAAGAGCGAGCATGTTGCCGCGACCGTGATCGTCGTGGGCAACGTCGTTGCCGGCGGCTCGGGCAAGACACCGGTGGTCGCGGCGATCGCGGGGCATTTGAAGTCGCGCGGACTTCGCGTGGGCATCGTGTCGCGCGGCTACGGCCGAAGTGCAAACGATTGCCGCGAGGTCACCGCGCAAAGCAGTGCGGCCGATTCTGGCGACGAGCCGTTGCTGCTCGCGCGTTCATGCAACGTGCCTGTGTTCGTCGCAAACGCGCGAATCGAAGCCGCTCGTGCATTGCTGCGCACGTATCCGGAAACGCAGGTGATCGTCAGCGACGACGGACTGCAGCACTACGCGATGGCACGGGACGTCGAGATCTGCGTCTTCGATGGTCGCAAAGTGGGCAACGGTTGGCTGCTGCCCGCGGGGCCGCTGCGCGAATCGTGGCCGCGCAAGGTGGATTTCGTGCTGGGTCCCGGCGGCTTCGATGCGCGGCGCAAACTCGCAGATCACGTCGTGCGCGCCGATGGCACGCAAGTCCCGCTGGATCAGTTGCGCGGCCAGCCGCTCATTGCCGTCGCGGGCATCGCGAAGCCGCAGGTGTTCTTCGACATGCTGCGCGAGCAAGGCCTGGACATCGCCCGGGCCGTCGCCCTGCCCGATCATCACGACTTCGCGACTGCGCCGGATGTGCGCGGCGACATCGTGTGCACGGAAAAGGATGCCGTGAAGCTCTGGCGCACGATGCCGGGTGCATGGGCCGTTCCGCTCGAAGTCGAGTTGCCCGGAGCGTTTTGGAATGCACTGGACGCGAAGCTATCATTCCGCGATGGACTCCCGACTGCTTGAGCTCTTGGTCTGCCCCGTGACGAAGGGCCCTCTCGATTACAACCGCGAGCGCCAGGAGCTCATTTCGCGCAGCGCGCGCCTGGCCTACCCCATCCGCGACGGCATTCCCGTGCTGCTCGAAAACGAAGCGCGCACGCTCAGCGACGAAGAGCTGGAACAGCTTCCGCCGCGCACGCCGCTCGTCTGATGGCGTTCACAGTTCTCATCCCGGCGCGCCTTGCATCGACGCGGTTGCCCAACAAGCCGCTCGCCGACATTTCAGGCGTGCCGATGATCGTGCGAGTCGCGCAGCAGGCCGCGCGGTCGAAGGCGCAGCGTGTCGTGGTGGCCGCGGATCACTCTTCGATCATCGACGCATGCATGCAGCATCGTGTGGAAGCAGTGCTCACGCGCGAAGACCACGCGTCGGGCAGCGATCGCCTTGCAGAGGCGAGCGAAATCCTCGGGCTTTGCGGCGATCAGGCCGTGGTCAACGTGCAAGGCGACGAGCCGCTCATCGACCCGTCGCTGATCGATGCCGTTGCGCAGTTGCTCGAATCGAAGCGCGATGCGCAGATGTCCACCGCCGCGCACCCGATCGACGATTTCGCCGATGTTGCGAACACGAACGTCGTGAAGGTCGTGCTCGATGCGCGAGGCATGGCGCTGTACTTCAGCCGCGCGACGATCCCGTGGTCGCGCGATGCGTTCGCACAAGGCGTCGCGTCGCTGCCGCCGATGCCGCTCCTTAGGCACATCGGCATCTACGGCTATCGCGCGGATTTCCTGCGGAGCTTTCCTCGCATGCCGCATGCGCCGATCGAAACGGCCGAGGCACTCGAACAACTGCGCGCGCTGTGGCACGGGCATCGCATCGCTGTGCATGTGACGCAAACCGCGCCGGGAATCGGCGTCGACACACTTGCGGACCTGGAACGCGTTCGCGCGGTGTTTCTAAGGCAAAACGCGTAAGCGAGCGCGAAGAATCGCGTGCTATTCTCCGCACCGAAAGAGGGAACCATGCGACTGATCTTGTTGGGCGCCCCCGGTGCAGGCAAGGGGACGCAGGCGGCATTCATTTGCCGCAAATACGGCATTCCGCAAATCTCAACGGGCGACATGCTGCGCGCGGCCGTCAAGGCCGGCTCGCCGATGGGCCTCGCCGCGAAGAAGGTGATGGACTCGGGCGCGCTCGTCAGCGACGACATCATCATCGGCCTCGTGAAGGAGCGCATCCAGCAGCCCGATTGCGCGCAAGGCTTCCTGTTCGATGGCTTTCCGCGCACGATCCCGCAAGCCGAAGCGATGAAGAACGCCGGCGTGAAGCTCGACTACGTGCTCGAAATCGATGTTCCCTTTGACGCCATCGTCGAACGCATGAGCGGCCGCCGCTCGCATCCGGCTTCGGGCCGCACGTATCACGTCAAATTCAATCCGCCGAAGACTCCGGGCATCGACGACGTGACAGGCGAGCCGCTCGTGCAGCGCGACGACGACAAGGAAGAAACGGTCACCAAGCGCCTACAGGTCTATTCGGACCAGACACGCCCGCTCGTCGACTACTACGCAGGCTGGGCGAAGGCCGACCCGCAGAACGCCCCGAAGTATCGCGCGATCAGCGGCATGGGCACGGTCGAAGAGATCACGCAGCGCGCGCTCAGTGCGCTCGGCGCTTAAGCCAATTCCAGCATCAACCTGATGCGCGCCTTTACGGGCGAGAGCTGCGTGTGCGGCAATTCGTCACCGGGCTTCGCGATGATTCCGCCTTGCGCGCATCGGCTTGCGCGCAGCACTTTCACTCCGCGCAATTGCGCATCGAGCAGCGCGGGCATCAATTCGCGATGCACGCTGCCGTTGCCCGTGGCCGCGACGACGATGCCCTTCGCGCCTTGTTCGGTGAGCGACTTCACGGTGTCGCCCGATGCGCCTGCAAAGCTGAAGACGATCTCGACGCGCGGCCACGAATCCGACTGCGGAAGTTTCATCGCATGGCCCGTAGGCCAGTCACGCACGACGCGCAGCTTGCCGTCTTCGACATAGCCGATCGGCCCTGCGTCGCCCGACGCGAACGGATCGAGCCGACAGTGATGCACTTTCGCGACGGCACGCGCATCGTGGATCACGCCGGCGCACACCACCGTCACGCCGCGCGCGCCATGCGATGACGCGACTGTCACCGCATCGACGATGTTCTGCGGCCCGTCGGGGCTGATCGCGGTCGACGGCCGCATCGCGCACGTCAACACGATCGGCTTCTGCGGCGCAAGCACTTCCTGCAGGAAGAACGACGTCTCCTCGATCGTGTCGGTGCCGTGCGTGACCACGATGCCTGCCACGTCGCCTTGCGCGAGCCAATGCGCGCAGCGCGATGCAAGGTTGCGCCAGATCGCGAACGTCATGTCCTTGCTGTCGACTTGCGCGACCTGTTCGCTTTCGATGGGCAAGCCTTTCAGCGACGCAATGCCCGCGAGCAGCTGAGCGATGCCCACCTGCGCGGCCGTGTAGCCAATGTTGTCGCCAGGCGTCGCTGCGGTGCCCGCCAGAGTGCCGCCCGTGCCCAATACAACGATTTTTTGTGGAACCACTTGCGTTTCCCGCCTTTGCTGGTTAAAAATACAGGTACTGGATATCGAAACAGGAGGCTCCCGTTGATCGACCAGCCCAAGCTCACGCCGCGCCAGCAACAGATTCTGGACCTGATCCAGAGCGCCATCGCACGCACAGGTGCACCGCCCACTCGCGCGGAGATCGCATCCGAGCTCGGCTTCAAATCCGCGAACGCCGCTGAAGAACATTTGCAAGCCCTCGCGCGCAAAGGCGTGATCGAACTCGTGGCCGGCACGTCGCGCGGCATTCGCCTCAAGAGCGAAGTGCTACGGCAAATCAACGAGTCGCGCTTCAAACAATTCGCGCTGCCGCTGCAAAGTCTTGCGCAGCTCGCGTTGCCCCTCATCGGCCGTGTCGCCGCGGGCTCGCCAATCCTTGCGCAAGAACACATCGACCAGACGTACTACGTCGAGAGCACGCTCTTCCAGCGGCGGCCCGACTACCTGCTGAAGGTGCGTGGCATGTCCATGCGAGACGCCGGCATCATGGATGGCGACTTGCTCGCGGTGCAATCAACCAAGGAAGCGAAGAACGGGCAGATCGTCGTTGCGCGGCTGGGCGATGAAGTCACCGTCAAACGCTTCCGGCGCAACAAGCACCTGATCGAGCTGCATGCCGAAAATCCGGATTACCCCACCATCGTCGTCGAACCCGGCGAACCGTTCGAAATCGAAGGCCTCGCCGTCGGCCTCATACGAAACACGATGTTGATGTAGCACCGGCCGGCACCGCAGGTGGCAGGCGTAACGTCCCCCGATGGGACTACCCTGCGGCACCGCCGGCCTCCCAAAAACAATCCTGCCGTGTGCTCTTCAAGGAGTCTCACATGGCCGCTGCTTTGCTTTCGCTATTTCGTAGCCTGTTCGCCCGCGAGGTGGGCAACCCGGTGCCCACGATGCATTCCCTGCGCAGTGGGCAGCGCGGCTGCCCTCCTCGCGATCGCTGCGTCCGTGTTGTGCACGCACGCGGCCGGCTTGTCATTTCCGGCCGCATGGCCGACGTGTGCGCGGAGCTCGATCGCCTCGCGGCCATCGAATCCGCGTCGCCAACCTGAATTGCTTACGACGCCGCGCCCAGCAGGTAGTCGCGCTTGCCCAACTCCACGCCGTTGTGCCGCAGGATCGCGTAGGCGGTCGTCACGTGGAAGAACATGTTGGGCAGCACCCATGTCGTCAGGTACGCCTGCGCTGTCATCGTGCGCGTGCCGCCGCCTTGCGGGAAGGTCACTTCCTTGTCTTCCGTGCCGTCGAGTTTGTCGGCGGGCACGCTTGCCAAAAAGTCGATCGTCTTCGCGATGCGCGCCTTGAGCTCGGCAAAGGTCGTTTCGTTGTCTTCGTACTTCGGCGACTCGATGCCTGCAATACGGCACACGCCGATCTTCGCGGCGTCGCACGCGATCTGGATCTGCTTCGTGAAAGGCAGCATGTCCGGCGCGAGGCGATAAGACATGATGTTCGCGGGCTCGAACTTGCGCGCCTCCGCATTGGCGGCCGCCTTGTCGAGGAAGTGCGAAAGGCTCGAGAGCATGTGCTTCATCACGGGCACGCTGGCGGAGTACATCGATAGGGACATGGCGGGAGGCTCCTCTTTTAGTTGAGACGAGAAAGCCCGGACTGTAAGCTCACCGCCGCATTCGTGCAGGAGCAACACCGCCCAAGGCACAATCCGGGGATGAATATCGTGATCCTCGACGACTATCAGGACGCAGTGCGCAAGCTCAAATGCGCGTCCCGGCTCGAAGAGTACCCGGCCAAGGTCTATACCAACACCATCAAGGGAATCGGCCAGCTGTCGGTGCGCCTGCGCGACGCCGAAGGCCTCGTGCTCATCCGCGAACGCACGCACATCACGCGCCAGCTGCTCGAAAAACTCCCGCGCCTTCGCCTCATTTCGCAAACGGGCCGCGTCGGCTCGCACATCGACGTACAAGCGTGTACGGAGCGCGGCGTTTCAGTGGCCGAAGGCGTGGGCTCGCCGGTGGCGCCCGCCGAACTCACATGGGCGCTGATCATGGCCGCGATGCGACGCGTGCCGCAGTATGTCGGCAACCTCAAGCACGGCGCGTGGCAGCAGTCCGGAATGAAAGCCGCGTCGATGCCGCCGAATTTCGGCCTGGGCCTGGTGCTGCGCGGGCGCACGCTCGGCCTGTGGGGCTACGGCAAGATCGGCCAGCTTGTTGCGGGCTACGGCAAGGCTTTCGGCATGCGCGTGCTCGTGTGGGGCAGCCAGACATCACGCGCGCGCGCCGAGGCCGATGGCCTGCAAGCCGCCGAATCGCGCGAAGAGCTCTTCGCAGACAGCGACGTCCTCAGCCTGCACCTGCGCCTTGCCGAGGAGACCACGGGCATCGTCACGCTCGAAGACCTCGGTCACATGAAGCCCACGGCGCTCCTGGTCAACACGTCGCGCGCGGAGTTGATCGAGCATGACGCGCTCGTCGCGGGCCTGAACCGCGGGCGGCCAGGCTTGGCGGCGGTCGACGTGTTCGAAAGCGAGCCGATCCTGCAAGGCCATCCTCTGCTGCGGCTTGAGAACTGCATCTGCACGCCGCACATCGGCTATGTGGAGCTCGACAGCTATGAGCTTTACTTCGGCGCGGCTTTTGACAATGTGGTCAACTTCATCAAGGGAACACCGACCAACATCGTCAACCCGGGCGCACTGCAAGTCAGGCGCTGACCCGGGGCAAGGAGGGGCACTTGTCGTCACTCGATGCAGCGGCGCCGCAAGCCGCGCAAAGCACGCGTTTGCCGGCCGTGCTCTGGCCGCTCCTGTTCGGCAACCTCGTCATCGGCAGCGGCGTGATGGTCGTGCCGGGCGCGCTCAACGACATCCGCGACTCTCTTCAGATTTCAACAGCGACTGCGGGGCAACTCATCTCCGCCGCCGCGTTGGTGATGTGCCTTGGCGCGCCGCTGCTCGCAGCCGTTGTGGCGGGATGGGATCGCCGCCGCCTGCTTGCGCTATCGATGGCGTGGTATGGCTTGCTGCACCTTGCTTGCATCACTGCAACGAGTTTCGCGGTGCTTCTTCCGCTGCGCGCACTGGCAGTGATCTCGCCGGCGATTTTCACGCCGCAAGCGGCCGCGTGCGTCGGCCTGCTCGTTCCCGCTGAACAACGAGGCCGCGCGATCACGTTCGTGTTTCTCGGCTGGTCGATCGCGTCCGTGCTCGGCTTGCCGATGGGCGCGTATGTCGGCGGCACGCTGGGCTGGCGCGCCGCATTCGCGCTCGTCGGCGTCATGAGCCTTGTGAGTGCGCTGTGGGTGTGGCGCAGCATGCCCGACGGCGTGAAGCCGCCGGCGCTTTCGCGCGCTGCGTGGGGCGAGACACTGCGCTCGCCCGCGCTCATGCTGTGCGTACTCGTCACCGTGCTCTATTCCGCCGGGCAGTTCGTCGTGCTGTCGTACATGGCGCCGTACTTCCACGCGAAGGTCGGCATCACGCCGGGCGAACTCGGGCTGCTCTTCATGGTGTTCGGCATCTTCGGCTTCATCGGCAACATGGTGATGTCGCGCTATATCGATCGCATCGGTGCTTCACGCGCAGTGATGGCCGGTGTCATCGGTATGGCGATCACGATGCTGGCATGGCCGCTCGCGACCAGCCTCCTGCTCGCGGCGGTCGTCATCATCCCTTGGGGATTGGGCTGCTTCTCGTCCAATTCCGCGCAGCAGGCGCGGCTCGTTGGCATCGCGGCGCCGCTTGCGTCCGCGTCGATCGCGCTCAACAGCTCGGCGATGTATGCGGGCCAAGCGATTGGCGCCGCGACGGGCGGCGCGTTGATCGCGGTGGACGCAATGGATTCATTGCACTGGGCCGGTTTTGGCGTGCTTCTTGTGGCGATGGCCGTGAGCGCGTGGGCGACGACTTTCGTGCATCGTCATCGCGCCTGAGCGGGCCGATAATCGGCGCATGACTGTCACGTTTCCGAAAGTCGCCGTCGTCGGCGCAGGCGCGATGGGCCGCGGCATCGCGCAGATCGCGGCGCAAGCCGGCAGCATCGTTCGCCTCTACGACACGCAGCTGCAGGCCGTCGAAAAAGCCCGCGCCGAAATCTCATCGCAGTGGTCGCGCATGCTCGAGAAGGGCCGCATGGATGAAGCGCAAGCACGCGCATGCAATGAACGCCTTCTGCCCGCTACGTCACTCGTCGACCTCGCCGATTGCGATCTCGTCGTCGAAGCGATCATCGAACGCCTCGACGTCAAGAAGTCGCTCTTCGCCGATCTCGAAGGCGTGGTGAGCGCATCGGCGGTTCTTGCGACCAATACATCGTCGCTGTCCGTCACCGCGATCGCATCGGGCATGAAACATCCGCAGCGCGTGGCGGGTTATCACTTCTTCAACCCCGTGCCACTGATGAAAGTGGTCGAAGTCATCGCGGGCTTGAAGACCGATCGCGAGGTGTGCACACGTCTCGCAGCCTACGCGAAGGAGATGGGCCATACGCCTGTGCAGGCGCAGGACACGCCGGGCTTCATCGTCAACCACGCGGGCCGCGCATACGGCACCGAAGCGCTGCGCATCGTGAGCGAAGGCATTGCGGACTTCGCGACCATCGACCGCATCCTCAAGGACCAGGCCGGCTTCAAACTCGGCCCGTTCGAGCTGCTCGACCTCACGGCGCTTGATGTATCGCATCCGGTGATGGAATCGATCTACCACCAGTACTACGAGGAGCCGCGCTATCGCCCGAACGTCATCACCGCGCAGCGCCTCGCGGCTGGCGTGGTCGGGCGCAAGGTGGGCGAAGGGTTCTACGCATACGTCGACGGCAAGGCGCAGATGCCCGCAGAGCCCGCGGTGCCGCACGTCGACGAGATTCCACCGGTGTGGGTCTCGACACGCGCCGCACGCCGTGCCGAGCTCTATCAGCTGTTGAAAGATCTCGGCGCGAAAATCGAAACGGGGCAATCACCGTCGATGCATGCGTTGACGCTCGTCGCGCCGCTCGGCTTCGACATCACGACCGTCGCAGTTGTCGAGCGGCTCGACCCCGCGCGCACGATCGGCATCGACATGCTCGTCGAAGACGCAGCAACCAAACGCCGTGTGCTCGCAACGAACCCTGTCACGCGCGCCGATATGCGCGCTGCGGCGCACGCCCTCTTTGCGCGCGACGGCAAAGCGGTGAGCGTGATCCGCGATTCAGGCGGCTTCGTCACGCAACGCGTCGTTGCGTCGATCGTGAACATTGCGTCCGACATTTGCCAACAGCGCATCTGCACGCCGAAGGATCTCGAAACCGCCGTGACGCTCGGGCTGGGCTACCCGCTGGGCCCGCTTGCAATGGGCGACCGATGGGGCCCCGCGAACATCCTCGAAGTGCTGTTCAACATGCAGACGGTGTATGGCGATCCACGTTATCGACCGAGCCCGTGGCTGCGCAGGCGCGGCGCAATCGGCCTGTCGCTGACGCACGAGGAGGACTGAAGATGCCCGCCGAACTCAAAAGCACCGCCCACGGCCGCACGATGGTGCTGACCATCAGCAACCCCGAACATCGCAACGCACTCGCGCCGGAGATGTACGCAGCCGGCGTCGAGGCGCTGAATGTCGCAGAGTCCAACGCCGAAGTGCGCAGCGTCGTCCTCACCGGCGAAGGCAAGATTTTTTGCGCGGGCGGCAATTTGCAGCGGCTGCAATCGAATCGGCAGCAACCGCCCGAAGTGCAGGCGCAAAGCATCGAAGGCCTGCACAGCTGGATCGACGCGATCCGCACTTTCCCCAAGCCCGTGATCGCCGCGGTCGAAGGGCCGGCGGCGGGCGCGGGGTTTTCGCTCTGCCTTGCATGCGACATGCTGGTCGCGGCCGAAGACGCATTCTTCGTGATGTCTTACGTGAACGTGGCGCTGTCGCCCGACGGCGGCGCAACCTGGCATCTGTCGCGCATGCTGCCGCGCCACATCGCATCCGAGATCTTGATGAGCGGAGACCGCATCGGCGCGCAAAGGCTGCATGAGCTGGGCGTGGTCAACAGCATTGCTGCAGCCGGCGCGGCGCTCACGGATGCGTTGGCTCTTGCCGAAAAGCTCAACGCGAAAGCCCCCAACGCAGTCGCGAGCATGAAAGAGCTCATGAACGACGCGGCGGATTCCACGCTCGCGCGCCAGCTCGCGGCCGAGCGCGACCACTTCGTGAAGAACCTGCATCACGCCAATGCCGGCGAAGGCATCGCGGCCTTCCTCGCAAAGCGCCCGCCGAAGTACGAGTAGCGTAGGCGACAACCCGGTTGTAGCGCGGGCGTCGCGCACGCGACAATGCGATCGGTTCCAGTCACCGACCCGACAGCCCATGGAAGACCCGATTCTTACGATGGAGGAGAGAGAGGCGATCAATGCCGGTCGCTGGTTCTCGTCCCTTTCACCATCGCTTCGCCACGACATCCTTCGATGCGCCTACGCCAAACGCTACACGGACGGCGAGCTGATCGCGGCGCGCGGCGACGCAGCGGATTCGTGGATCGCCGTGGCGCGGGGCGCGGTGCGCGTCAGCTCGACGTCGATCACGGGCAAGCAAGTGACGCTGACGTACGTCGAGCCGGGCATCTGGTTTGGCGACGTCGCGATCTTCGACGGCGACCGCCGGACGCACGACGCCTTCGCGCACGGCGACACGACATTGCTCGGTGTTTCGCGCGGCGACCTCAAGAAAATTTTGTCGCAGCATGTGGAGCTGTACGAAGCGCTGCTGCGTTTGCAGGCGCGCCGCTTGCGCCAGATGTTCGGGTTGATCGAGGACCTGAACACATTGCCGCTGCGCGCGCGCCTGGCCAAGCAATTGACTCACCTCGTGCGCAGCTATGGCGTGCCGTCGCTCGCGGACGGCAGCGAGATGCGCATCGGCCTGCAACTGGCGCAGGAGGAATTGGCGCAGCTGCTGGGTGCATCGCGCCAGCGCGTGAACCAGGAGTTGAAGGCAATGGAGCGCGAGGAAGCGATCCGCATCGAGCCCGGTGGCCTGGTGGTGCGCGACCGCGAAGCGCTCATGCGCATCATCGAGGCCGGGGCATGAGCGGCTTCGATCATTTCGTCGGCACGCGCGCCGTGTCGGAGCAGCACAGGTTCGATGGAGCAGCGCTCGAAGCGTGGCTTGAGAAAAACCTCGAAGGCTTCGCCGGCCCGCTCACCGTGGAGATGTTCAAGGGCGGTCAGTCGAACCCCACGTACAAGCTCAACACGCCGCAGCGCAGCTACGTGATGCGCGCCAAGCCCGGGCCCGTCGCGAAGCTGCTGCCGTCCGCGCACGCGGTCGAGCGCGAGTTCGCTGTGATGAGCGGCCTTGCCGGCACCGACGTTCCCGTGCCGCGCATGTATTGCCTGTGCGAAGACGAATCGATCATCGGCCGCGCGTTCTACGTGATGGAGTTCAAGCAGGGCCGTGTGCTGTGGGACCAGTCGCTGCCCGGCATGTCGCGCGACGAGCGCAATGCGATCTACGACGAGATGAATCGCGTGATCGCCGCACTGCACACGGTGAAGTTCGCCGATCGCGGCCTTGCGAGCTACGGCAAGCCCGGCAACTACTTCGACCGCCAGATCGGCCGCTGGAGCAAGCAATACAAGATGTCCGCCGATGGCGCGGGCGCAATGTCGCAGCCGATCCCCGAGATGGAAAAGCTCGTCGAATGGTTGCCGCAGCACATCCCCGCCGCCGCGCGCGACGAAAGCAAAGTGTCGATCGTGCATGGCGACTATCGCCTCGACAACCTGATGTTCGACGCGAGCCAGCCGCGCATCATCGCCGTGCTGGATTGGGAGCTGTCCACGCTCGGCCACCCTCTCGCGGACTTCAGCTATCACTGCATGTCGTGGCATATCCCGCACGCGTCTGCGCGCGGCATCGGCGGGCTCGACCTGGCTTCGCTCGGCATTCCGACCGAAGACGAATACATCCGCCGCTATTGCGAGCGCACACGCCTCGCAACGCCCGATGAATTGAAAGCCGACTGGAATTTCTACATGGCCTACAACCTGTTCCGCATCGCCGCGATCCTGCAAGGCATCGCCAAGCGCGTGGAGATGGGCACGGCCTCGAACGCGCAAGCAGCCGAATCGGGCCGCGGCGCGCGGCCCATGGCCGAACTCGCGTGGCAGTTTGTCGAACGCGCATAGAACGAATCAATAGACGGATCACCGCAAAGGAAAGACGATGGAATTCGATTACTCCCCGAAGACCCAGGAACTGCGGGCCAAGCTCCTGAAGTTCATGGACCAGCACATTTATCCTGCGGAGAAGGACTACGAAGCCGAGATGGTGGCCAACACCGCCGCGGGCAAACGCTGGTCGGCGCTGCAGACCATCGAGAAGCTCAAGCCCAAGGCGCGCGATGCGGGCTTGTGGAACCTGTTCCTGCCGAAGGACACCGCCGAAGCCTCAGGCTACACCGGCGCGGGTCTGACCAATTCCGAATACGCGCCGCTTGCCGAGATCATGGGTCGCGTGCCGTGGTCGAGCGAGGTCTTCAACTGCTCCGCGCCCGACACCGGCAACATGGAGACGATCGCGCGTTACGGCTCGGATTCGATCAAGGACAAGTGGCTCAAGCCTTTGCTCGCGGGCGAAATCCGCTCCGCCTTCGCGATGACGGAGCCGGAAGTTGCGTCGTCCGATGCCACGAACATCTGCACGAGCATCGAAAGGC
>Ga0265314_10004250_pt1 | contig 13424 bp, 11 predicted proteins | sample 4126metaG_FD_203106 | JGI IMG/M metagenome (GOLD analysis project Ga0265314, IMG submission 203106) | Rhizosphere microbial communities from Carex aquatilis grown in University of Washington, Seatle, WA, United States - 4-1-26 metaG | ecosystem: Host-associated > Plants > Roots > Rhizosphere >... | reverse complement strand
GCCACGGCCGTCGTCACCGTCGCGATGTTGCGCACCTGCGATGTGAGGTTGTTCGCCATGGAGTTGACCGAGTCGGTCAAGTCCTTCCACGTGCCGGCCACGCCGGGCACCACTGCTTGCCCGCCAAGACGGCCGTCTGTGCCGACCTCGCGCGCGACGCGCGTCACTTCCGACGCGAACGAGCGCAGCTGGTCCACCATCGTGTTCGTCGCTTCTTTCAGCTGCAGGATTTCGCCGCGCACGTCCACGGTGATCTTCTTGGACAAATCGCCGTTGGCCACGGCGATTGTCACTTCGGCGATGTTGCGAACCTGCGCCGTCAGGTTGCCGGCCATCTGGTTGACCGAATCGGTGAGGTCCTTCCACACACCGGACACGCCTTTCACTTGCGCTTGCCCGCCGAGCTTGCCTTCGGTGCCCACTTCGCGCGCGACGCGAGTCACTTCGGACGTGAACACCGACAGCTGGTCGATCATGGTGTTCACGAGCTTGGCCGAGCGCAGGAACTCGCCCTTGAGCGGGCGGCCATCGACCTGCAGGTCCATCGGTTGCCCGAGGTCGCCCTTGGCCACCGCGCCGATCGTGCGCGCGATGTCGGTAGTCGGCCGTACGAGGTCGTCGATGAGCGTGTTGAACGAATCGACCTGTTCAGCCCATCCGCCCGCGACGCCCGGCGCGTTCACGCGCTGCGACAAGCGGCCTTCCTTGCCGACCGTGGTCGACAGCCGCGCTGCCTCTTCAGTGATGCGCTGCGCGTTCGAGATACATTGGTTGAAAGCCTCGGCGATGCTGCCTTCGGTGTCGCTCCACGTCATGGGAAGCCGCGTGGAAAAGTCACCGCTTGCGAAGGCCTTGAGTGCCGCGAGAATCTCGCGCGCTTGCGTTCCGGCAGAGGCTGACGCATCGCTCGCGTGTCCGTTGAGGGCCGCCCTGTCGGGCGGCGCGGCGGCGCGGCCCCTGGGCGATTTTCTGGCCCCTCCGGTGGTGGGTCGAACAGCTGTGTCCATGGCGTGTCTCTTCCAGTGTTGGGTCGGACTTGAGTGCCTACCTTGTAGGAAAACGAACGGCCAGTGTCTGACGCTCATTCGCATGCGTGCGTAGGACGGTTCCGACAATGGATGACATCCAACGGCTGAGCAACCCGGCCGGATGCGGATCTAGGCGCGGAACCTTTTGCGGGTGAGCGCGAGTGCGATCCAGAAAGCGCCGACGGCGTACACCGCAAGCACTAATGCGTTCTGCACGGGATGCTGCGGCCAGCGGTCCATGAACATGGGCCGCACGAGCTCGACGGCGTTCGTGAGCGGCAGCCAATCGGAGAACGCGCGCAACGCCGCGGGCAACTGGTCGCGCGGAAAAAATACGCCCGACAAGAACATCATCGGCGTGAGAAACAGCGTGAAATAGTAAGTGAAGAAATCGTAGCCCTTCGCCAGCGCGTTGAAGACCAGCGCGATGCACGAGAACGCGATGCCGACGCACAACAACACGGGCCAGGCGGCAAGAAGTTTGGGGCTGTGGCTGATATTGAGCGCGAGCATCACCCCGAGGATCGCGGTCACCGAGCAGAGTGACTTGAAGCCGGCCCAGAGCATTTCGGCCAGCACGATGTTGTCCAGGCTCACCGGCGCATTCATGATGCCGTCCCACGTCTTTTGGACGTGCATCCGGGAAAACGCGGAATACAGCGCCTCGAACGACGCGGCGTTCATCGCGCTCATGCAGATCGAGCCGCTTGCAAGAAAAAGGATGTACGGCACCGTCTCGCCTTCGAGGTGCACGCTGCCCACCAGCGCGCCCATGCCGTAGCCGAAAGCCACGAGCCACATCAGCGGCTCGGCGATGTTGCCCACCAGGCTCGGGATCGCGAGCTTGCGCCATACCAGCAGGTTGCGCAGGAACACCGGCCACCAGCGCAGCGACAGGTCGGGAAAGCGCCAGATGGAATCCATCACCCGTCCTCCCTGATCTGGCGGCCTGTGAGCTTGAGGAAAAGATCTTCAAGATTCGCGGGCCGATGCAACGTGCGCAGCTTGGGATGCTCGTGCGCAAACGCATCGAGCAGCGGCTTCGCATCGTGCGTGTAGAAGAACACCGTCTCGCCGCTCACCTCCACGCGCGACGCGAACTGCTTCAGCGGCGAATCGGCGAGCTGCATCGCGCCGTTGCCGTAGGCTTCGACCACGTCGGGCTCGAGATACTGCGCGATCAAATCGCGCGGGCGACCCTCGGCGATCTTGCGGCCGTGGTCGATCACGATCAGCCGCCCGCACAGGCGTTCGGCTTCGTCCATGAAGTGCGTCGTGAGCAGGATCGACTTGCCCTGCTGCAACAGCAATTGGAGGCGCTCCCACATCAGGTGGCGCGCTTGCGGGTCGAGCCCCGTGGTGGGCTCGTCGAGCATCAGCAGCTTCGGGTCATTGACCAGTGCACGCGCAAGCGACAGGCGCCGTCGCATGCCGCCGGACAACTCGCCCGGCTTCACATCGGCCTTGTGCGACAGCGCCGCGAACTCCAGCAATTGCGGAATACGCGCGCGGATCGCGGTGTCCTTCATGCCGAAGTAGCGGCCGTAGACCAGCAGGTTCTCCGCGAGCGAGAAATCCGGGTCGAGCGTGTCGAACTGGCTCACCACACCGAGTTGCGCCTTGATGGCGAGCGCGTCGCGCGGCATGTGCAGGCCCAGCGCTTCGACCTCGCCCGAATCGGGGGCTGTGAGGCCCAGGCCCATGCGGATCGTCGTGGTTTTGCCCGCGCCGTTCGGGCCGATCACGCCAAGGCATTCACCGCGCTCGATCGCGAACGACAAATCGTCCACTACGACCTGCGTGCCGTAGCGTTTGGTGAGGTGGCGAGCTTCGAAGAGGAACTCTGGCATGCGGGGCCCGAAGCGACGCATTGTGCCCAATCATGTGCGCCCAAGTAGAATTTTCCCTTCATGCCGCGCACCGCGCCTCCCCTGGCAGTCCTGCCGCAATACCTCCTGCCCAAGCGGCTGCTCACGCAGCTGATGGGCGGGCTCGCCTCGATGCGCGGCGGCGCAGTGACGCAATGGATGATCCGCACCTTCATCGCGCGCTACCAGGTGAACATGGCCGAAGCGGCCGACTCGGGCCTTGAAAGCTACGCCACGTTCAACGATTTCTTCACGCGCGCCTTGCGCGAGGGCGTGCGTCCCATCGCGGATGCGGCCTTCGTGTGCCCTGTCGATGCGGCGATCAGCCAGTTCGGCCCGATCGAGCGCGACCAGATCTTCCAGGCCAAGGGTCACAGCTATTCGACGCAGGCCTTGCTCGGCGGTGACATCGAACTTGCGCGGCAATTCAATCACGGCCACTTCGCGACGCTGTATCTCGCGCCGAAGGACTATCACCGCATCCACATGCCGTGCGCGGGGCGCTTGATGCGCATGATCTACATTCCCGGCGACCTGTACTCCGTGAACCCGCTCACGGCGCTCCATGTGCCCGGCCTCTTCGCGCGCAACGAGCGCGTGGTCTGCGTGTTCGACACGCAGTGGGGCCCGTTCGTCAACGTGCTCGTCGGCGCGACGATCGTCGGCAGTGTCGCGACGGTGTGGCACGGCACCGTGAACCCGCCGCGCACGCGAGACATCCGCGACTGGCGCTATGACGACAAGGACATCCGCCTTGCGAAGGGCGAAGAGATGGGCCGCTTCCTGCTCGGCTCCACGGTGGTGATGCTGTTCCCGAAGAACGTCGTGCAATTCAACCGCGATTGGGCGCCCACGAAACCTGTCAAGCTCGGCGAAGCGATGGCGACATTCGCGGGTGGCGCGGGTTAGCATTGGCGTTCATGCAGAAGTCCATGTCCCGATGAGCAAGACTGCCTATACGGTGTTCGAGGCCCCGCCGGAATCTGACTTGCGCGCGCTGCTCGCCGCGATCGAGGAAGGCCGCGAGAAGACGGCGGCCGCGCAGACCCGGCGCGTGCTGGTCGACCTGATGCTGCTCAAGGCGGAGCCCGGCCAGGTTGAAACGCTTCTGCTCAGCCACCACGTCGGAATGCATCTTGCGAGCCTCGATCGCATCGCGATCCTCATTGCGAATCGCACGGGGTTGGGCGAACGCGTCGCGCAGGGGCTGGGCGTGAACATGCGCGTCTTCACGTCCCGGGCCGATGCCATCGCCTGGCTGGAAGAAGAAGGCCCGGCTTCCGGTTATTGAAAAGCAACTTCGTCGAACGCGCGCAGCTTGCGCGAGTGCAGGCGCTGGAAGCCTTGTTTGCGCAGGATCTCGATCGCGCGCATGCCGATGCGAAGGTGCTGGTCCACGCGCTCGCGATAGAACCGGTTGGCCATGCCGGGCAATTTGATTTCGCCGTGCAGCGGCTTGTCGCTGACGCACAGCAAGGTGCCGTAGGGCACGCGGAAGCGAAAGCCGTTCGCGGCGATCGTGGCGCTTTCCATGTCGAGCGCGACCGCGCGGCTTTGCGAAAAGCGCCGCTGCGGCTCGTTGTTCGGAAGCAACTCCCAATTGCGGTTGTCGGTGCTGGCCACCGTGCCCGTGCGCATGATGCGTTTGAGCTGCGCGCCCTGGAAGCCGGTGACATCCGCGACGGCGCTTTCCAATGCAAGCTGGATCTCCGCGAGCGCCGGGATCGGCACCCACACGGGCAACTCCTCATCCAGCACGTGGTCCTCGCGCACGTATGCATGTGCTAGCACGTAGTCGCCCAGCTGCTGGCTCTCGCGCAAGCCCGCGCAGTGGCCGAGCATCAGCCAGCAATGCGGGCGCAGCACGGCAATGTGGTCGGTGATCGTCTTGGCGTTCGCGGGGCCCACGCCGATGTTGACCATCGTGATGCCGCCGTGGCCGGGGCGGGCCAGGTGATACGCCGGCATCTGCGGCAGGCGCGGCAATGCGGCGCCGTTGTCGTCGCCGGGCTGCGGCGCGCTGCCGACGCGCCGCGTCACGACATTTCCGGGCTCGATGAATGCTTCGTACTCGCTCGCCGGATCGGCCATCTGTTCGTGGCCGAGACGCACGAACTCGTCGATGTAGAACTGGTAGTTGGTGAACAGCACGAAGTTCTGGAACCCTTCGGGCGCCGTGCCGGTGTAGTGACGCAGGCGATGCAGCGAATAGTCCACGCGCGACGCCGTGAAAAGCGCCAGCGGGTACGCCTCGCCGGAGCGGTGCTGCCACGTGCCGTTGGCGATGCCGTCGTCCATCTTGTGCAGGTCCGGCAGGTCGAACAGGCCTTGCATCATGCGGCGACGGTCCGCGGTGAGCGCGCCTTCGATGTGTTCGTTCTCGCCAAACGAAAAGTGAATCGGGATCGGCTCGTTGCTCGTGCCGATTTCGAGCGTGGCGCCGTGATTGCGCAGCAGCAGCGCGAACTGTTCGAGATAGTAGTTGGCGTACAGGTCGGGGCGCGTCAGCGTCGTCTCGAAGCGCCCCGAGCCTGAGACGAAGCCGTACGACAGCCCCGCGTTTTCCAGCGCGTTCTGGTCCAGCGCGGACTCGGTGTGGATGCGCACGAACGGATAGCACGCGCGAACATGCGCCGGCGGCATTTCGCCCGCGACGAAGCGCTGCATTGCATCGCGCAAGTGCGCGATCTGCTGGTCGTAGATCAGGCGCACCTGCGCCAGCGCGCTTTCGGGATCGGAATGCCGCGTGGGCGCGATGAAGGCAGGCATGAAGGACATGGGCAATATTGTGAGCGTTGCGGAGAAACCGTCCTACAAAACGCAACGAAACCCCCTGACTCTGCAGGCGCCGGTGTGCGGCCACAGTCACCCTATCGCGTCAAGAAAGACCCGCAAAAATGAACTGCAATCCTTTCGCCCTGATGACCGACCCGGCCCTGGTCCACGCGTCGATCGAGCGTTCGGAAGCGTTGCGCCAGCTCGCCCAGCGCCAATGCCACCCGCTCGATCGCGCGGTCATCCGCAGCCGCAGCGCCGAACTCGCGGCCTACGACTCGAAGATCGATCGCACCACGATCTATTTGCCGCCGGAAGAAAAAGAGCCCGACACGATCAACTGAAGCCGCCCTCTTCGCCGCCGCGCCAGCCCGGTTGCGGGCGCGGCACGATGATCACGCGCCGCACGGGCTGCTGGTAGACAGGCAACGGGTAGATGCGCTGCGCGGGGACGACCAGCACCGGATAGGTGAGCGCATCGCGCGGCACCGGAATGCCCTGGGCGGAAACACGCGGAGCCGGCGCATATTGAGCGGGAATCGGCGGGGCCTGGACATATCGCGTTGCGATGGATTGATCCTCCGCGCGGTTTCGCTCCATGGCCCAGCGATCGAAGTCGTCGACGCCCTGCGCCGCAACCACGGCCGGTGCGAGATCCCGGCCCCTGAAAGCCATTTGCTGGCCCGGCACGATTTGCTGCGATGCGCCGCCCGCGCCGTAGAGCACGGCCGCGCCGCTGCGCGACGCGACGCGAGTCACGCCCTGCTTCGGATCGACATCGATGCGCCAGTTGCCGGGCTGGGTCGCGCGCAACGCAAGTTGCGGCGTGGAGACCTCGACGTTGCCCCCGGCGCGCATATCACGAGCACGCACCCCCACCGCACCTTCGTTCACTGCGATCCGGATTCCATTGCCGTCGATGGAAAGCACCTCGACGAACGTACGGCCGGCCATGTGCAGCACCGACGCGCCGAAGTGCACCTCGGCGTGCGCGCCGTCGTCGGTCCACAGACGATCGCCGCGCGCGACCGGACGGTTGCGTTGCAGATCGGTCCACTCCGTGTCACCGGCGGGCGCGAACACCACCGAGCCTGAAGTGGCGGTCACCGCCGCTGAGCGCTCGGGCCGAGTCATCTGCTGCTGCTGCGCCGACGCGGCGCTTGCGAACGCGACGAGCAGGGCGGCGGCGAGGAACTGAATCGTGTGCTTGTTCATTTGGATCTCCCAGTACTTCAGCTTGTCGGGCCCGGCGCAATTTGCGGAATGCTTCGCTGCCATACCTCGGGCTCGGTCTGTGAGGGAATGCGGTGCAGGTCCGGGCGTTGCGGCTTTTGCCACGCTTCACGCTGCGCGCGTTCCCTCTCGCGCTCTTCGGCGACGCGGCGGATCGATGCTTCGCGTTCGACACGCTGCGACGCGAGCACCTGCGCATCGTGCTCCGCCGCGCGGCGCGCCAGATCAAGCTGCTGCGCGTGCGCGACTCGCTGCGCTTCGTCCTGCTTCTTCGCCTCGGCATAGCGCTTCGCATCCTGCGCGCGTTTGGCCACCACTTCGCGTTTGGCTTGCTCGCGCTTCGCGATCGCCTGGTCGCGCTTCGCCTTTTCGGTGCGCTTCGCCACCACGTCGCGCCGCGCCTGCTCCGCGCGCTCGCGTTCGCGCTGCGCGAACTGCTGCTGTTCGGCCGCACGCTGTTGTTCACGCAGGTCACGCTGCTGTTGATCGCGTTGCAGTGCGAGCTTCTGCTGCTCGACTTGCTTCTTCTGCTGCGCGACCTTCGCCGGCTCGACGGGCTTCGACCTGGGTGCAGTCGCGGCAGCCCCGGTGGCCTTCGCCTGTTGCACGACCTTGGCGGGCTCCGGAGTTTTCGCCTGCTGCACGACCTTGGTGGGCTCAGCGGGTTTCGCTTGCTGTGCAGCCTTCGCGATTTCGGCGGCGCGCGCCTGTTCGGCCTTCGCGCGCTCTTCCAGTTGCATGCGTTCCTGCTGCGCACGCTCCAGCTGCGCGCGCTCCTGCTCCGCCTGCACGAGCTTGCGCGCATCCGCCTGCTGCTTCGCGGGCGCGACGTGGTTGTCCATCGCGGGTTGAATGTTGTTGTCGCGCGGCGGTTGCGCCGCGTGCGCCGTCATCGCGGGCTTCGTGTGTTCAGGCATCGCCGGAGGTGGGACGACTTGCGCTGTGCCCAGCGTGTTCGCCGCGACGTTCAGCCAGCTGCCCTTCGCGGGCTTGCCGTGCGCGAAGTCGTCGAGCGCGATTGCGGTCAACGCCTCGGGCGCCGACTGGAACTGATAGCGCGCCGGCGGCTGCGGCGTCATGTTCGCGTTGACGCTGCTGATGTAGAGCTGCGTTGCGTGAAAGCCCGGCTGCCACGCTTCGCCCGGCGCAAGCGGAAACCACGCGACGCTTTGCTTGCCTCCAATGGCCAGCGGCCCGCTCGCACCGCCGACGAACGCGACGAGTGCCGGCGAATAGATCGGCCGCGCGCTCATGCGCCCCGGCACCCACGCCCATTTCGAGTTGAGCATCGCCCAGCGGCCGTAGTGCGACGTGACGAACGCCCAAGGCAATTCGTCGATCCACGTCCAGCCCCACGGCTCCATCCATTCCCATCGCCCACTGCGATACGGCACCCAGTTCGCCGGCACGGACTGCGGCACCCACACCACGCCGAGGGTCGCGTCCTGCTTCCATTCACCGACGGGGTCGAGCAATGCATAGCCCACCGCGTCGCGCGGAATATATCGCGCCGCGACCGATTGATCGTCACGGCGGTTGCGTTCGGCGGCCCAGCGATCGAAGTTGTCCTGCGGGGCCTGGTCTTTCGAATCGACTTGCGCAAGCGCGCGGCCTTTGAACGTGATCTGCTGGCCGCCGCCCATTGGGAGCGTCTCGGCCTTTTCGCCGAACACCGCGCCGATGCCCGAGTGAATGGTGACGCGCGTGACGCCGCGCTCTCGATCCACATCGATGCGGAAGTCGCCGGGATACGACGCGCGCCATGCAAGGTTGGGGGTGTCCACCTCGAAGTTCTCGCCTTCGGGCAAATTGCGCACGCGCAGGTACAGCGTTCCTTGCGTGAGCGACAGCTGCGTGGTCTGGTCGTCGAGCGCGAGCAGCGTCATCTGCGTGCGCCAGCCCATGCGCACAACCGCAGAGCCGGCCTGGATCTCCGCGCGCACGCCTTTGTCGGCCCAGAGCTTGTCGCCGCGCACGAGCGGGCGATTGATATCCGCATCGACGAACTCATCGTCGCCGGCGGGCGCGAAGCTCACCGCGCCTTCGGTGTAATTGATGCGCGCGACGCGGCCGGGCGGATCGGCGTCAGCCCAGGCGGGAACGGATACCAGGCCGACGGCGAAGACGGCAAGGAAAAAATGGAAGATAGGGAAGATGGGTGCGCGCATGTCGAATCACTCTCCTCGACAGTAGAACGCGTCAGCAGCGCAAAAATCGGATAACGGGACGTAAAGCGCAGCCGCGCAGCACCCCTTTTTTGTAATGCGCTGTAAGGCGTGAGGTCAGGACGCAGGCGGGCCAGGCGTCCACTGAGTGTGGAATTTGCCCGGTTTGTCCAGGCGCTCATACGTGTGAGCGCCGAAATAATCACGCTGCGCCTGCAACAAGTTGGCAGGCAGGCGCTTGGCGCGATACGCGTCGTAGTAAGCGAGCGCACTCATGAAAGCAGGCACCGCAACGCCATGCATCGCCGCCGTGGCGACGACTTCGCGCAGGGCTTCGTGCGAATCAGCCAACACGCGCGCGAAGTGTTCGTCGACCAAAAGGTTCGCAAGCTTTGCATTGCCCGAATATGCGCGGCGGATGTCCTCGAGCAGCTTCGCGCGGATGATGCAGCCCGCGCGCCAGATCGATGCGATCGTGCCGAACGCGAGGCCCCACGCATATTCCTTGTCGGCGGCAGCGAGCAACTGGAAGCCTTGCGCATACGCGCACACTCTCGCTGCGAGCAACGCACGCTCGATCTTGCCGACGAGCGCATCGCTGTCGCCGCTGAACTTGAGTTGCGGCCCTGCGAGCACGCCGGACGCCGCAGCGCGCTCGGCGCGGGCCGCACTCACCGCGCGCGCGAACACGGCGTCGGCAATCGTCGGTGCCGCCACGCCGAAGTCGAGCGCGGATTCGCTCGCCCACTTGCCCGTGCCTTTTTGCTGCGCGGTGTCGACGATCATGTCGACGAGCGGCCGGCCTGTTTCTTCATCGACGCGCGCGAGGATGTCTGCCGTGATCCCGACGAGGTAACTCTCGAGCGGGCCTTGGTTCCACCGCGCGAAGACGCCGCTCATTGCTTGCGCGGGCATGCCGAGCAATTCGCGCATGAGGAAATACGCTTCGCACAGCAACTGCATGTCGGCGTACTCGATGCCGTTGTGCACCGTCTTCACGAAATGGCCCGATGCACCGGGGCCGATCCATTCGCAGCAAGGCGCGCCATCGCCTGCGCGCGCCGCGATCGCTTGCAGCAACGGCTTGATGCGCGGCCATGCACGCGGATCGCCGCCCGGCATGATTGAAGGCCCACGCAGCGCGCCCTCCTCGCCGCCGCTCACACCTGCACCGACGAATTGGATGCCCGTGGGCTCCAGTTGCTCTATGCGCCGTTGCGTATCCAAGTGATGCGAGTTGCCGCCGTCAATCACGATGTCGCCTGCGTGGAGCAGCGGTTTCAAGTCGGCCAGGACGGCGTCTACGGGCGCGCCCGCGGGCACCATCGCCAGCACCACGCGCGGCGTGCGCAAGCCGGCGACGAATTCTTCGAGCGACTGCGGCGGCGTGCTGCCGACGATCTGCGCAAAATGCGCGCGCTTTTCCGCATCGACATCGAAGCCGCGCACCGCGAACCCATGGCCCACGAAATTCAGCGCGAGGCTCTCGCCCATCACGCCGAGCCCGACGATGCCGATATCTTCCATGCTGGGATTGTCGCTACTTCAGCGCCGCAAGTGCGCGCGCCGTGCGGTCGAGCAGCACCTTGGCGCCGAGCGGCTTGCCGGTCGCGTGGATCATCCACTGGTCGGGCAGCACGTTGCCCTGGGTGACCATGCGCTCGACCTCAGGCCCGACCGTGCCCGCTTTTTCCACCTGCTCTTCCACTTGCGCCGTGATCATGTGGCCCATCGCATAGTTGGGCAGGTACAGCGTGTAGCCAACCATGTGCGAATAAATGGCAAGCAGGTGCGAATCGCGCACGCCGAACACCGGCGCGTAGAAGCGGTTCCACACGTCCTTCGCGATCGCGAGCGTGGCTTCGCGCAGTTGCGTGGGCGTAGCGCCCGGATGCTCGTACATCCAGTGCCACACATCCATATCGACGAGCGACACGCCGCAGATCTCGAACGTGGTCCAGAAATCGTCGATCGCCGCGAGTGCGCGCGCCTTGTCATCGCTATCGCCCAGGCCGAGCAGTTGCAAGCCGCGCGACTGGAAGACGAATGCGATCGCCTCGGTGAAGGCGTTGTTCGGCACGCCGCGCAACAGCGTGTGGTCGATCGCCTTGAGCGACAGCACTTGCTCGACGTTGTGCCCCATCTCGTGAACTGCGATGTCGTAGCCCTTGTAGTTCATGCCCGAAGGCTCGATGCGCGTGCGAAGGTGCGACTTGTCTTCGCGGCGTGCGGCAGGCATCGCATGGCCCGAGCCGCGCGCGGCATCGACTTCGATGTTCGCAGCCAGCCACGCGGCACGCTCCGGCGAAAAGCCCAGCTCGCGCATCATGCGCGGCATGTCGGCCGCATAGGCCTTCGCGTCCGGATAGCGTTTCGCGACGATGGCGTCGAGCTCGGCCTCGGTGAATTTGCCGCGCGGCTTGAAGCCCGCATACCAAAGGTCGAACGGTTCGAGCGGCCGGCCCACGCCCTCGCGCACAAGCTGCGCGACGCGCTGGGCCAGCGGCGATGAGAGCACCTCTTCGAACATCGCGCGCACACGCTGCTCTGGCACTTCGCCTTCTTCGTCGAAGCGGCGGCGAATCATCGTCGGTGCGGCAGGCGTGTATTCATCGGCAAGCCGCATCGCGCGGTAGGTGCCCAGCAGCATTGCGTAGCGCGTGTCGGGTTCGCGCGCGCTGTCGCTTGAGGGCTTGAACGGGCTCCAATCAACACCGGGCTTGTCGATCACGGAATCGGGAATCGTCTGCATGACGATGCGCTCCATCACCGCCTGGATCGTGCGCTGGCGCGCCAGGCCATCGGCTCCGCTTGCATATTGCGCGCGGATTTCCTCGCGCAGGTTCCAGTGCGCGAGCAGGCGCAAGTCCTTCGGGAAGAGTCGCTCGCCGCCCTCGCCGAGCGCGTTGCCCATCCAGATGTTGTAGTGCGCGATGTACTCTTCCGCGGCGCCGAGTGCCCGGCCGATTTCGAGAGTGACAGCCGCCGGCACGCGTGTGCCGAACCGCGATGCGAGCCGCGCCTCGGCCCACTGGCGCCGCGTCCACTTGCCGGCATTCGCAACACGCTCGTCGAGCGTCGTGAGCGGGAAATTCAGCAGCACGACAAACGCGACCTTGTTCGCGAAGAGGTCCTGCGCGATGTGCGCGGCGGGCTCGTACGCCGCGAGCGTGGAGTCCATCGGCAGCAGCGGACCGACTTCCAGCGTGGCTTGCCGCGCGAGGTCGCGGCCGATCTCCAGCATGTGGCCGTCGATCGATTCGAAGATGAACTCGAAGCGATCGAACACCTGGTCGAGCGTGGCCGCATCGCCCGCGAAATTCGCGCGCGCGAACGCTTCGAAGTCGGCGGGCGATCCATCTTCCGCGCGCCAGAGCGACGCGACTTGCGCGAGGCCGCGCTCGATGCGCGCGCGCTGCGCATCGCCGTGCTTCGCGGCGAGTTCATGCTGCATCTTCGCGATGGCGGGCTTCAAGTCGGTGCCAGGTGCGGCAACGGCGGCGGTAGTGACGAAGGCCATGATGAGTGATGCGATGAGGGCGCGCATAAGATGGGCCGCATCGTACGCCGCGCCAATGAAAAAACCCGGCACTTGCGTGCCGGGTTTTCCTTGGAGGCTTCAGACTTGCCTGTGATCCTCAGGGCTTGGCGGCCGTCGGAAACGGCCACGCAGCTTGCGGATTCAGTGTCGTCTGGGCTGCCGGAGCTGCCGGAGCGGGCGCCGCTGCCGGCTTTACCGCAGGTGCTTTCGCAGCCTTTTTCGCAGGCTTTTTCGCAGCCTTCTTCGCCGCCTTTTTCGCAGGGGCCTTTTTCTTCGCAGCCTTTTTCGCTGGCGCCTTTTTCTTCGCGGCCTTTTTGGCCGGCGCCTTTTTCTTGGCGGCCTTCTTCGCCGTCTTCTTGGCTGCCTTCTTTACCGTCTTTTTCTTCGCAGCCTTCTTCGCCGTCTTCTTCGCGGCGGGGCGCTTCGCTGCCGACTTCTTGGCGGCCGGGCGCTTGGCGGCGGACTTCTTCGCTGCCGGACGCTTCGCCGCTGACTTCTTCGTGGCCTTCTTGGCCGATTTCTTCGCAGTTGCCATCACTATCTCCTGTTCAAGTTGATCAACATCAACCAAAGAAAGCACCCCATGCATCATTGATGTCGCATGGAGCGATTCATGGAGTTGGGCCGAAAGCCCAGCTCCATGAACTCCGTGCCTGCCTTGGTCTTGCGGCTCTTTTGCGGCCGCTATCGATCAACGCAGGCGAATCAGTCCCACGAAAGCGCGCCGCCCGTCTGGTACTCGATCACACGGGTCTCGAAGAAATTGCGCTCTTTCTTCAGGTCGATCATCTCGCTCATCCACGGGAAAGGGTTT
>Ga0265314_10004246_pt1 | contig 13432 bp, 12 predicted proteins | sample 4126metaG_FD_203106 | JGI IMG/M metagenome (GOLD analysis project Ga0265314, IMG submission 203106) | Rhizosphere microbial communities from Carex aquatilis grown in University of Washington, Seatle, WA, United States - 4-1-26 metaG | ecosystem: Host-associated > Plants > Roots > Rhizosphere >... | reverse complement strand
ATCTGGCCGTCGAGGCCAGTTTCGAGCAACTCGCGCAATTGCAGGAGGAAATCCTCGGTTTTGGCGAAGCCTGCCATCTCCCGGTCATCTGGGCAACCCAGGTGCTCGACAGTCTCGCGCACTCCGGGGTGCCCACGCGCGCCGAGGTCACCGACGCCGCGATGTCCATGCGCGCCGAGTGCGTGATGCTGAACAAAGGGCCGTTTGTCGCGGAAGCGACGCGCACGCTGGTCAAGATCATCCGCGACATGGAACCGCGGCAATACAAGAAGCGCGCCCTGTTTTCTAAACTCGCCGGATAGGCGGCTGCGGTCGCGCAGGCTCGTTGAACGGCGCCGGGACCTCCGTCGCGCAAATGCTAGAATAAAAACCGCTCGCGAGGAGAAATGTCATCAAGTTCCGCTTAATCCAATGGCCACCGTCGGCGATTGGCCTGATCATCTGCGCGGCGTCGGCCGCGGCGTGGTCTGCCGGCGGCGGGAACGGCAATGAACCGTACCCGACGAAGCCGATACGCGTCATCGTCGGCACTTCCGCGAGCGGAGGAACGGATTTCGTCGCGCGCATCATGGGCCAGAAGCTCACCGAAGCATTGGGTCCGTCGGTAGTCATCGACAACCGGCCCGGCGCGACCGGTTTGATCGGCATGGAGATCGTGGGACATGCGGTTCCCGACGGCTATACACTGCTGATCATCAACGTCGGCCATCAGATGGCGGGGCTGCTGCGGGACGCGAGCTTCGACATAACCAAGGATTTGCTGCCGACTTCGCTGCTCGCTTCGACGCCCGTAATGCTGGTCATGCATCCGTCGGTGCCGGCAAAAAATCTCGCGGAGTTTCTGGCGCTGGCAAAAGCGCAACCCGGCAAAATCAACTACGCGTCGGGCGGGACCGGCGGCGTGCAGCATCTCGCGACCGAACTCTTGAAGCGCGAAGCTGGGATAGAACTCCTGCACGTGCCGTACAAAGGCACCGGTCCCGGCCTCGTCGATCTGCTGGCCGGCCAGGTCCAGGTCACGCTGACGAGCGTGCCTTCGGTACTGCCTTACGCGAAAGCGGGGAGACTGCGTGCAGTGGCGGTCTCGGGGCAGGCCCGGTTGGCCAGCGCGCCGGACGTTCCGACTTTTGCCGAATCAGGATTGCCGGGCGTGGACGTGGTGATCTGGTACGGGATGCTCGCGCCGTTGAATACGCCGCGCACTGTCATCGACAAGCTTGCGCGCGCGATCGGCCTGATCGCCAAATCGCCGGAGGTTCGCGAGAAAATGGTGCGCGATGGCGCCGATCCCATCGGCAGTTCGTCCGTGGAATTTACGACTTACGTGAAGAGCGAGCGGGAAAAGTGGCTGAAGGTCCTGCGCGAGATCGGACTGCAGAAAAACTAGCGGCCCGCGTAGCGGTCGGCCGCCGCGAACATCTCTTCAGTACCGAGCAGCTGCTGCAATTCGGCGAAGGTCAGCATCTGGTCCTGCACCGGTTGGGTCGTGCCCGCCGAATGCAAAGTCTGCAGATAGCGCCGTGCGGCAAATACGACCGCGCGCGGCAGGCCGTTGCCGCCGCCGAAGACGACCAGGCGATAACCGATGCGCTGCAATTCGGGTACGGGAATGGGATTTTTGTCGCCGCCAGCGGTCATTGCGAGCACCAGCGGAATGCGTTCGCCAAAGCGCGCGACGATCGCGTGCATATCATCGAGGCTGCGCGGCCCTTCGAGAAACAGCATGTCGACGCCAGTCTCCAGATAGCGCTCCGCACGCTCCATCGCGCGCTCGAGGCCTTCGACCGAAATCGCGTCGCTGCGCGCAATGAGTACCAACTCCGCGTCGCGGCGGGCGTCGAGCGCGGCTTGCAGCTTGCCAGCCATCTCCGCGGTTGAAATAAGGGTTTTCCCCGCGAGGTGACCGCAGCGTTTCGGCGTGGTCTGGTCTTCGATCAGGATCGCGTCCGCGCCGCTGCGCTCGAATACCTGCACGGTGCGCGAGACGTTTAGCGCATTGCCGTAACCCGTGTCGCCATCTACTACCAGTGCGATATCCACGCGGTCTCTCATCGCCGCTACGCTTTCCGCCATTTCGCTCATGCTGACGAGTCCGACGTCAGGACGGCCGAACCGCATGTTCGCAATCGCACTGCCTGATACGCAGCACGCTGTGAAGCCCGCCTCCTGCGCAAGCAGCGCGCTCATGCCGTCCCACACGCCGGGCGTGACGATGATGTCCGGTCCGGCGAGTTGCCGGCGCAATTGGCTGCGGCTCGTCATTTCGCGTCCTTGCCGGCGGCTTGCGCTCTGAGGCGCTTCTCCAGGTGCGGAATCAAACCGCCATCCCGTATCATCTGCATGAGATGGGGCGGAATCGCATTGCAGCTGAAGCGAGCGCCGCTGCTGATGTCTTCGACTATGCCTTGCTCGAGATCGAGCGTGAGATTCGCACCTGCTTTGATTTCGCCCGCGCGCGGACATACGAGCACCGGCAGCCCCACGTTCATCGCGTTGCGATAAAACGTGCGCGCGAACGATTTCGCCACCACCGCGGCGAGTCCGAGGTGGCGCAGCACCGCCGGCGCCTGTTCGCGCGACGAGCCGCAGCCGAAATTTTCACCGCCGACGAGGATGTCGCCGTGCTGCACGCCTGCAGCGAACTGGGGATCGGCCGCTTCCATCGTATGCACGGCGAACTCCGCGATCGGCCGCTTGAGATAGCGGGCGGGCGCGATCAGGTCGGTGTTGATGTCGTCGCCGAACACCCAGGCGCGACCGGCGCTCACGACAGAAACTCGCGCGGGTCGACGACGTGTCCGGTCACCGCGGCGGCAGCCACCGTGTACGGCGAGCCGAGGTACACCTTGGCGCTGTAATCGCCCATGCGGCCCTGGTAGTTGCGTGCGGTGGATGAAATGCAGACTTCGCCGGCCGCCACGGTGCCAGCACCCATGCCTGCGCAGCCGCCGCAGCCCGTGGGCAACAGAATCGCTCCCGCTTCGGTAAGCGTCGCGAGCGTGCCGTCGCGCGCCGCTTCGGCAGTGATGCGCTGCGACGCGGGTGCAATCAGGAAGCGCACGCCGTCAGCGACGCGGCGTCCGCGCACGATTTCGGCCGCCATTTGCAGATCGGAAAGTTTCGCGCCCGTGCACGCGCCGATGTACGCTTGATCGACTTTGACGCCCGCGTGATTCGCAACATCGCTCGCGTTTGCGGGGCTGTGCGGGGCCGCGACCTGCGGATTGAGCGCGCCCGCGTCGAATTCGAGCCTGCGTTCGTAAGTCGCATCCGGATCGCTTTGCCACGCGTTCACTTCAGCCGTCTCTACGCCGACTTGTTTGAGGTATTCGACCGTAGTTTCGTCGGGGGCAATTATCTGCGTCTTCGCGCCCATCTCAGGCGACATGTTGCAAAGCGTAAAGCGGTTGCCCATGCTCATTTTGCGTATTGCCGTTCCCGCATGCTCGATCACGCGGTAATCGCAAGCGCGCATGGGCAGTGTCGCGCACATTTTCAGCGCCATGTCCTTCCCCGTGACGCCGGCGGGCAACTCGCCGTTCCACGTTACGAGTATCGACTGCGGCACGCGCACCCAGATTTCGCCGGTTACCAGCACGCCACACACTTCGGTGCTGCCGATGCCGATCACGAACGCGCCGACGGCGCCGCCGGTGGGCGAATGACTGTCGCCGCCGACCACGAACATGCCCGGCTTCAGGTGCCCGCGCTCCGGCAATATCGTGTGGCAGATGCCCTGCATGTCGTAGAAGTGCGGCAGGCCCTTAGCCTTGACCCATTTACGCGTGAGATCGAGGATCGCCGCAGAATCGGCATCGATCGCCGGCGCATTGTGGTCGCTGACAACCACCACGCGGTTCACGTCCCAGATCGGCGCGCCGAGACGCTCGAGCATGGGGCCGACGATCCGCGGCCCCTGCAGGTCGTGCATCATCGCGAGATCGACTCGGCACGTCACGATTTCATCGGGACGCACGGCGGCTGCGCCCGCTGCGCGCGCAACGATCTTTTCGGCAAGTGTCAGCGCGGGCGAAGTTTCAGATCGTGTCGTCACGGCATGCCGTCGGTCGGGTAACGGAGAGAGCGTGATTATCCATCATCGTATGCATTTTGTGGTCGCGCGCCGTACGGACGCGGCGTTAGTCCAGCTTGATCCCCGCCTGCTTGATGACGCGCGCCCACATCGCGGCCTCCATGCGGATTTCCTGCGCAAACTGCTCCGGGGTGTTGCCTGACGCGATTGCGCCGTCAGCCGCGAGGCGCGACTGCGTCTCCGGCATGTTCAATACTTTCACCGTGGCGGCGTGGATCGACTTGATGATAGCGGCCGGCGTGCCGGCAGGTGCGACAAGGCCGTACCACGATCCGGATTCCATGCCGGGCAGGCCGGACTCGTTCAGCGTCGGCACGTCGGGCAGGATCGGAATGCGCTGCAGGCTGCCGATGGCCAGCGCTCGCACGCGGCCGGCTTTGACATGAGGCATGAACACGCCCGGTCCGCCGAACATCAGTTGCGCATCGCCGCCGATCACCGCGATCAGCGCCGGCCCCGCGCCCTTATATGCGATGTGCACGACCTTGATGCCGGTTTTGCTTTGCACCAGCTCGATCGCAAGGTGCCCGCCGGCGCCTATGCCTGAGGACGCCCAGTTGACTTTGCCCGGGTTCGCTTTGGCGTAGTCGATCAGCTCCTGCACCGTGCGCGCGGGCAGCGAGGGATGCGCGATCAGCAGATTGGGCACGCTCGCGAACTTGCTGATCGCGGCGAAATCCCGGATCGGGTCGAACGGCATTTTCGGGTACAGGTTCTGGTTGGTAGTCATGATCGCCGGGCTGCCGACCAGCAGGGTATAGCCGTCGGGCGCCGCGCGCGCGACGATTTCACCCGCGATCAACCCGTTGCCGCCGCCGCGATTATCGTAAGCGACCGGCTGGCCCGTCACGTCGCCCATCGCCAGCGCGATAGGGCGCGCAACGACATCCGTGCCACCGCCCGCGGCGTACGGCACGACCCAGCGCACGACCTTGTTCGGATAATGTTGTGCAGGGGCGGATGCGCTTGCGAGCAGCGCGGCGAGCATCGTCAGATTCCGCATGCGTGCAATGTATGCGCACAGGCGCACCGAGGCAAGCGCTCGAAACGCGCACGTCACGACGCGGTTGCGCGGATCGCTGCAGCGAGCCTTGCCGCATCGTCGATGCGGATGCGGCGGCGCTGGATGCTCACGATGCGCTTTCTGCGCAGGTCGCCGAGTATGCGCGTTACGGTCTGTCGGTTCACTCCGGTCATGTCCGCGATTTCCTGATGCGTCAGCACGACTTCCAGCACGATTGCTTTGCCCAGTCTCGTGCCGTGGTTCGTGCCGAGATGCAATACCAGTTTGGCCACACGCGCGTAAGCGTCGTCGGCCACCAGGTTCACCAGCGTATTGGTCAGCGTGCCCAGGCGAACGGCCATGGTGCGCCGGCACAGGCGCGCGGCCGCCGGATGTTCGTCGAGAAACCGGTTGAACGCGGCGTCGCCGACGACTGCGACTTCGGAATCTTCGCAGGCTTCGACGTTGACCCGGCGGCCTTTCGGCGCGGGCACTTCGGAAATACCGAAGACTTCGCCGGGAAAGCAGAACCACAAAATCACTTCGCGGCCATCCGGTGTCACACGGAAGAACTTGAGCCGCCCGCGAGTGAGCAGATAAGCGCCGCGCTTCACGTCGCCGACGCGGAATGCGAAGTCGCCGCGGCTTAGCGCGCGCCGCTTCGCGAGCTTCAGCAGCGAAGCGCGTTCGCCGGTTGCGAGTTGTCCGAGAAAGTCGGTTGGGATAGTGGCCATGATTGCCGGTCTGCGGGCAGATACTAAACCGAATTGTCGCCTGGGAGACAGACTGTGCGCTGCGGCTCTGGTCAACTTCCACGTTGACGATAAGGCGGTGCGGCCATGAAATTCGACGACAGGATCAAAGAACACGCAGCGCGCCGGCGCGTCGCCCGCGCGATGGGTGGCGAAGCCAAGCTCGCCAAACGCAAAAAATCGGGCATTCTCGACGCGCGCGAACGCATCGATTACCTGCTCGATGCGGGCTCGTTCCGCGAGTCGGGCCTGTTCGGTGTTTCCTATATTCCGGAAATGCGCGAATCGACGCCTGCCGACGGCAAGGTTACCGGCTTCGGCAAGCTCGAAGGGCGGCGCGTCGGCGTCGTCGGTTACGACTTCACCGTCAAAGGCTCGTCGTCGAGCTATACCAACAACCGCAAGATGTCGCACGTGAAGGATACCGGAGGCCGGCGCGGATTTCCGGTGGTGTTTCTCGGCGAATCGACCGGCGTGCGCATGCCCGACATCATGGGCGAGGGCATGGGGATGAACTTCGAGGGCAATCGCTTTCTGCGCACGCGCGAAGCGCCGTGGGCCGCGGCGATCCTCGGCAATGCGTTCGGTTCCGCGGCGTGGCACGCCTGCTGCTCGGATTTCTGCGTGATGCGCAAAGGCGCGGTAATGGCAGTCGCGAGTCCGCGTGTGGTGTCGATGGCGCTCGGCCGCGAAGTCACGCCGGAGGAACTGGGCGGCTGGCAGATACTCGCCGAGCATTCGGGCTTCGCCGATCTGGTCGTCGATACCGACGAGCAGGCGATCGACGCGATCAAGCGGTTTCTCGGTTTCCTGCCGACCAACAACCGCCAGCCGCCGCCGGTTGTGGAGGTGCCCGCCGGTTCCGATGATGCGATCAAGGACATCCTCGAGTCGATACCCGAGTCGCAGGCGCAGGTGTACGACGTGCGCAAGGTCATCCGCCTGATCGCCGACCGCGACAGCTTTTTTGAAATCAAGGAACGGTTCGGCCGCAGCATTGCCACCGCGCTTGTGCGCATCGAAGGCAAATCCGTCGGCGTGATCGCGAACAACCCGCAGTTCAAAGGCGGCGCGATGGACGCTGACGCGTGCAGCAAGGCGACCGACTTCATCGTGCTGTGCGATTGCTACAACATCCCGCTCGTGTTCCTGCAGGACCAGCCTGGTTTCCTGATCGGGCCGGACGCGGAAAAGCGCGGTGTGATCGGCAAGGTGATCAACTGGATGAACGCGCTGCTGCAGGTGACGGTGCCCAGGATCAGCATCATCCTGCGCAAAAGCTACGGGCGCGGCTTCATCAATATGGGCGGCGCCGGCATTGCCGACGAAATCGCCGCGTGGTGGACGACGGAGGTGAGCTTCATGAATCCGCGCACCGCGGTCACGGTCGTACACGGCGTCAAGGAAGAAGACGATCCTGAAAAGTTCAAGCACCTGCTCGCGGAAATGTCGCGCAACGGCTCGGCCTACGATCTGGGCGCTGTATTCGGCGTGAAGGAAGTGCTCGATCCGCGCGAAACGCGCGAGTACCTGAAGGAAATGCTCGACACGCACATGCTGAGATTGTCGAACGGCGTCGGGCAACACCGGCTGTCGAACTGGCCAACGAGTTACTAAGAACCGGTTGGACCCACAGATAAACGCAGATAAACGCGGGCGCAATTCAAAAGCAAAAATTAACAACTAACCGATCGTCAGCGGATCCACGGTTGAAGTGCTTTAGACTTATCTGCGTTCATCCGCGTTTATCTGCGGCCGATAAAGGTTTTGACTAAGGGCAGAAGGAGAAAAATGAAAATCACCAAAGTCGAAGCGATACCGGTCTGGTACGAGCCGACCGACGAATATCACGCGCTGTTCGGGTCGGGGAAGAAGAAAGGCACAATGGTGCACGCGCGCGAGGGCTGGTTCGCCAACATCCAGTACAAGGAAAACGTGTTCGTCAAAATCTCCACCGACGAAGGCATCGTCGGCTGGGGCGAGGCGTGCGCGCATCCGGTGACGAGCGAGACGCAAGCCGGAATTCTCGCGACGGTCGCGCTGTTCGGCCGCACCATCATGGGCAAGGACCCGTTCCAGATCGGCGCGATTCACGCGGCGCTCGATCACCTGTTCCTGCAGGGCAACGCGGGTGCGCGCAGTTCGATCGACATCGCGCTCTACGACATCATGGGCAAGGCATCGGGCCAACCGGTGTACAACCTGCTCGGCGGCGCGTTCCAGAAAAGTTTCGGCCAGCTCGCGACGATGCCGCGCGACACGCCCGCGCGCATGGCCGAGCACGCGGTCAGGCTGCTGGCGAAAGGCTATACCTGTTTCGAGCCGAAGATGACCGGCCATCTGGAATCCCTCGATGCCGACGCCGACCGGCTCGAAGCGATGATAGAAAAGGTGCCGGGCACCGCGCTCGTGATCGCGGACCCGAACCAGATGTGGGGCACGGCGAAGGACACGATCGAAATTTTCACGCGGCGTTTTGCCGGCGTCGCGAACGTTGCGATCGAACAGCCCGTGCCGTTCCATGATCTGAAGGGCCTCGCGGCCATCACCGCCGCAATTCCGCAGAAAGTCGTCGCCGACGAAGCGATCCAGAATCTCGCGACGATGATCCAGATTGCGGCGGACAAGCCTGCCGACATGGTGAGCCTCAAGCTCGGCAAGTGCGGCGGATTTTACAAGGCGCTGCAGATGATGCACATCGCCGAGGCGGCGAACCTGCCGGTGCGCATCGACTGGACGCAGGGCAGCGCGCTGCTCGATACCGCGACCGGGCACTTGCATGCGGCAGTGCGCCTCGTCGGCTGCGACCCCGGCATGGACTATCAGTTGCGCATCAAGGACCGTCCGGTCAAGGAGGGCGGCGCCGTCGTGAAGAACAACAAGCTCGTGATGCCCGACACGCCGGGTCTCGGACTCATCGTCGACGAGAAACTCGTGCGCAAGCTGTCGCAGCGGCGTTAAGTGAGGATCTCGAATGCCTGGCGATGAAAACTCCCTCCCTTGCGCAACGCGCGGGGGAGGGAATTTTGAGGAAGCGTCATGAACGTGAAAGATAGACCGGTTTTCATCGTCAGCGCGCCGCGCTCGGGCTCGACGCTGTTGCGCCTGATCCTCGACGCGCACCCGCGGCTTGCGGTGCCGCCGCCGGACTGGCTGTTCGATCTGGTGTACCCGTATATGTACAGTTACGGCGATTTGCGCAAGCCGGCCAACTTGCTGGCGCTTGCCGAAGACATGCTCGCCACACCGACGGTCGGCAAGTGGCCGATCAAGCCGGCGCCGGTGAATCTCGTCGCGGCCGCAGCCGAGCCGACGTTTGCGGGGCTCTATGCGGCACTGCACCGCGAGTACGCGCAAACCGAAGGCAAGCCGCGGTGGGGCGAAAAAACGCCGCGCAACAGTTTCTGGATGGACGATATCCGCGCCTTGTTCCCCGACGCGCAGTTCGTCCACATCGTGCGCGACGGCCGCGACCAGGCGATCGACATCTCCGACTCGATGCTGTGGCCGTATTCGGTGTACTCGGGCGCTTACCTGTGGCAGCGCTATGTATTGTCCATACGCGATTTCGCACGCGAGCTGCCGGCCGGTGCGTATCTCGAAATCCGCTATGAAGATTTGTGCACGGCGCCTGAGCCGACGATCCGCAAGCTGTGCGAGTTTATCGGCGAGCCGTTCGACGATCGCATGCTGTCGCCGCACGATACGCCGTCGGCGCGCGCGTGGAGCACGCATCCATTGCACGCGAAAACTTCACGTCCGATATCGACTGAATATTGCGGCATGTATCGGACGCGCCTGCCGGAGCCCGACGTGGCGGCACTCGACGCGTTGATCGGGCCGACGTTGCAATTGTTCGGTTATCCGCTGTCCGGGTCTGTGAAGCCCTTGAATGCGTGGCTTGCGGCGAAGATGCTGGAGAGCGACACGGTCACCAACCCGGAGAACGTCGCGTACCGGCGCTGGCACGAAGAACGCCGCAAAGCGCGCCGCGCGCAGGGCGTGTGGGCCGACCGCGAGCGCGCTTCATTGTTGTGGGGCATGAACTAGCGAAGGTGATATCGGGCGCGCGGAGGCGTTAGGATGAACACCGAAAAAATTGCCGCGATGGTGATGTGGGGCTGCGTGACAGCAAGCGTTTTGCCCGCTGCGCTGGCGCAAAACTATCCGGCCAAGTCGATTCGCGTCGTGGCGCCCTTTCCGCCGAGCGGCGGCACCGATCTCTTCGCCCGGGCGCTCGCGCAAAAACTCGGCGCGGTGTTCGGCCAGCAGGTCATCGTCGACAACCGCGCCGGCGCGGGCGGCATGATAGGTTCCGACATGGTGGCGCGCGCGGCGCCCGACGGTTACACGCTGCTGGTCACCTCCTCGAGCACGCATTCGATCGCGCCGCATCTCACGCGCAAGCCTTTGTACGATCCGTTGCGCGATTTTTCGCCGGTCATCGAGATCGCGTCGGCGCCGAATCTGCTCGTCGTGCATCCGTCGCTGCCGGTGCGCACGGTTAGGGAGTTGATCGATCTCGCGAAAGCGCGCCCCGGCGCGATCAACTACGCGTCCAACGGCGCCGGCACGTTGAGCCACCTGACGGGCGAACTGTTCAAGCTGCAAACCGGTACGAACCTCGCGCATATTCCATACAAAGGCGGGCCGCCTGCGGTGATCGATCTGGTGGCGGGGCAGGTGTCGGTGTTGTTCACCGCGATTCCCACCGCACTTACGCAAGTGCGCGCCGGCCGCTTGCGCGCAGTCGCGGTCACCGGTCTCAAGCGCGTCGATACGATTAAAGAAGTACCGACGGTTGCGGAAACCATACCCGGTTTCGAGTCGAGCCAGTGGTGGGGCATGTTCGCGCCGCCGGGCACGCCGGCGGATATCATCGACAAGCTGAACGCCGAAGTCGGGCGCATGCTCGTCGATACCGACGTGAAGGCGCGGTTCGCCAACGAAGGCGCGGATTCCATCGGCGGCAGTCCGCGCGAATTCGGGGCGTATCTGAAGGCCGATTACGAGAAGTGGGGCAAGGTCGTGAAGGAGGCGGGCATCCGTCCGGAGTAGCCCGTCCGGCGCGCAGGAACGGGTTGTGATTCCCTGCTAGAATCCCGCACTCGATTTTGCGTGATGTGCCGCCGCGCCAAGGTCACGCGCGGCGTCCAGGCGGCAATATCCCCGGAGGGACAATGGGTTTTACGATCGCCGAGAAAATACTCGCGGCGCGCGCGGGCGGCAAGCCCGTGCGCGCGGGCGACGTCGTGGTGGCGAACGTCGATTTCGCGATGATGCACGATGCGCGCGCGTCCAACGCGCTCAAAATGATCCAGAAGCTCGGCGCGGGCAAAGACAAATTCGCATTGCCGTTTGCGGCGAAGACGGCGATCGTGCTCGATCATTACTCGCCGCCACCGAACATCGAGGCCGCCAACGTGCATCGCGACATGCGCGCGTTCGCGGACCGGCACGGCGCGGTGCTCTACGACGTCGGCGACGGCATCTGCCACCAGGTCATGCCGGAAGGCGGGCACCTGACGTGCGGCGACCTGATCGTCGGCACCGACACGCATTCCGTCACGTACGGCGCGTTCAACGCGTTCGGCACCGGCGTCGAGGGCACCGACCTTTCCGCGGTGATGATGACCGGCAAATTATGGTTCCGCGTGCCGGAGACGATCCGCATCGAGCTGACGGGCCGCCTGCAGCCTGGCGTGTGGGCCAAGGACATCACGTTGACGATGCTCGGGCGCCTCGGCGCGGAGGGCGCCAACTATAAAGCGCTTGAATACGCGGGTTCGGCCGTCGCCGCGATGGAAATCGACGATCGCATGACGCTCTCGAATCATGCGGCCGAACTCGGCGCCAAGGCGGCGATCCTTGAAGCGGACGAAAAAACGCTGGCCTGGCTGAAGGCGCACAAGGCGCGCGCGCCGCAACCGGTTAAAGCCGATGCGGATGCGAATTACGTTGAGCGCATCGAAATCGACGCATCGACGCTCGCGCCGCAGGTTGCGCGCAATCACCAGATCGACGACGTGATTAGCGTGCCGGAGGTCAAAGGCCAGAAAATCAATTTCGCGTTGATCGGCACCTGCACCAACGGCCGTCTCGACGATATCCGGCAGGCGGCGGCGATCCTGAAAGGCCAGCGCATCGCCAAGGGCGTGCGCATGATAGTGACGCCCGCGTCGCGCGAAGTCTATCTAGCCGCCGCGCGTGAAGGGTTGATCGAAGCGTTAACCCGGGCCGGCGCTTCGGTCGAAGCCGCGGGCTGCGGCACCTGCGTCAATATCACCGGCCACCTGATCATGGGCGACGGCGACGTCGCGATCTCAAGCGCAAATCGCAACTTCAAAGGCCGGCTCGGTAATTCCAGATCCGAAATCTGGGTCGGCTCGGCCGCGACAGTAGCGGCGTCGGCGTTGACTGGCACTATCACCGATCCGCGCGATGTTGTAGGCGGGCAGTGGCGGGCGGCATGAGTCCCCTGGCGAGGGGCCTCAATAAAATGGGGATCGACAGCAAGACGAGTGCCGCTGGGAGCCGACATGCGAATTTGAAATTTAGATGCTCCATGGAAGAGGCGATGGCATGAATACGAACATTAACGGCCGGGCGCGCATTCTCGGTGCGCATATCAACACCGACATCAACTGCTCCAGCAAATACCTGCCCGGCAAGGACAACGCTTACATCGCGCAGCATGCGTTCGACAACGTCGCGCGGGGTTTTGCATCGCGTTTCAAGCCGGGCGACGTAATCGTCGCCGGCAAGAATTTCGGCATCAACTCGTCGCGCGAGCAGGCCGTGCACATCATGAAGCTGATGGGGGTGGCCGCCATCGTGGCACCGGCATTCGGCCGCCAGTTCTTCCGCAATGCGATCAACAACGGGTTGCCGGTCGTCGAATGCGATATCGCCGGCATCAACGACGGCGATGAAATTGCGATCGACCTCGCGCGCGGCAATGTCGCGGTCGCGTCGCGCAAGATCGACCGGACTGTCGCAGTGCTGCCGCCGGCGGTGCAACGCATACTCGCGGAAGGCGGTCTTATCGCTTTTCTGCAAAAACATCCCGACTGGAGTCTCGCATGATGAAAATCGAACGTGTCGAAGTGTTCGGCGTGGCGGTCCCGCTCGTCGGCGAATACAAGAACGCCTACAAGAGCAAGTCGATCCAGAAAAGCGCGATCGTGCGCATCACCGCGACTGGCGGAGCCGTAGGGCTCGGCAATATCGATCCGTCGCCGGGCTATTCGATGGAAACCATCGAAGACAGCCTTGAGATGCTGCGCACGAAGCTCGCGGGATTGGTCGTCGGCATGGATCCGACCAACGTGCATCGCGTGCTGCAGAAACTGGAGCCGGCCATCGAAGGGTTTCACGACGCGAAGGCCGCGATCGAAATGGCGTGCGTCGATCTCACGGCGCGCGTGTGCGGCGTGCCGGTCTACACGTATCTGGGCGGTGCGGTGAAAGACCGCGTGATGTTCAATGCGTGGATCGGCATCCTGCCGCCGGACGAAGCGGCGGCGGAGACGGTGTCGTGGCAGAAGCGCGGCTTCAAATCGGCGAAGATCAAGGTCGGCGGCA
>Ga0265314_10004245_pt1 | contig 13435 bp, 10 predicted proteins | sample 4126metaG_FD_203106 | JGI IMG/M metagenome (GOLD analysis project Ga0265314, IMG submission 203106) | Rhizosphere microbial communities from Carex aquatilis grown in University of Washington, Seatle, WA, United States - 4-1-26 metaG | ecosystem: Host-associated > Plants > Roots > Rhizosphere >... | reverse complement strand
CTGCACCGACGAAACAATCGTGTTCACCGGCGTATCGCCTTTGAACGGCGAGCGTCCCGCAAGCAACGCGTACAGGGTCGCGCCCATGCTCCAGATGTCCGCGGCCTTGCCGACCGTGCGCGCGTTCATGGCCTGTTCGGGCGCCATGTAACCGGCGGTTCCGAGGCCCACGGCGGTGACGGTCAGACCTTCGCCCTGTTCCTGGCGCGCAAGGCCGAGGTCGCTCAGGCGCGAATTGCCGAAATCCAGATCCTGTTTGCCGACGAAGCGCGGAATGAGAATGTTGTCGGGCTTGATGTCGCGGTGAATGATCGCGGCACCGTGCGCGACGGCCAGACCGGCGGTTGCGGCGATGATGATGTCGAGCGCCGCGGCTTCCGTCAAGCCGGGCTGATTCGTATGCTTGATCTCTTTCAGGTAGCCGCCGGCGGTCAGCCCGTTGATGTATTCCATCACCAGGTAATAGAGGCCGTGTTCCTGGTTCACGTCGCGCACAGCGACCAGATGGGGCGACTGAATCTTCGCGGCAATCTGGGCTTCGCGGTAGAAACGCTGAATGGCTTCGGGCTGGGCCAGCGCGAGCGGCAGGACCTTCACTGCTACTTCGATCTGTAGACCGGGATGGATGCCGTAGTACACCGCGCCCATGCCGCCCTGACCAAGCTTGGAAATCAGCGGGATGCCGCCGAGACTGGGTACTTTGCGGCCGTTGAAATCGATGCGTGGAGCCTGCTGCAACAGGCCTTCTTCGCTCAGGTCCTGCTCCTTTACGGAGAGCACCACTTTGCGGCCGGTGTTGGAGAAACTGGAGGAGCCGGAGACACCTGACGAGGGCGGCCTGCTGCCTGTGGGCGGAGCCTGCATCATGGTCTTGTCGTCGCCGGGCTGAACGACCATTTGTGTCGCCGGAGACTGCATCTGCGTCATTTCATCCGCGGAGGTGTTCGGCCGCTTTTCAACCTTGACTGTTTCTTTCAAGGCGGGCTTCTGCGGAACAGCCTTCGGCGAGATCATCGTCATCCCGTCCGCGGAGTCGTCAGCCTGATTGGGCGTGTTTGAATCAGCCATCACTCAATTCCCGGTAACGGGCCAGCCTGCTAAATGCCACGAGAGTCCGAAAGCACATTGTAGAACAGACTTCGTCCGATGCAACTAATGTAATTGCAACATTTCAATTTCTCTTTGGGACACATTAGCCACTCGATTTGCGCTTAATTAACCACAAAACTGCGAGAACTACATCGCGAGGTGCGCTGCGTCGGGCTGCCGTTTTCAGCCGTTGCCTACCTTTAGACTCACCAGACCTGTCAACACACCGCAAAAACTGTGGTTTCCGGATCAAATTATATCCACTGGGTCGATGACTAATTGACGCAAATACGCGTGCTGCTGCGGCGCAATCCTTTGCCTTTTATGATACGGCTCATGAAAAGAGTGCGGCCGCCGCGCCAATAGCTGACCTCATCCATGATGCTGCGGATCAGATGAATTCCACGGCCGCCGGTTTCGTGCAAGTTCTCTTCGGCCTGCGGATCGGGCAGGTCTTCTTCGCGAAAACCCTCGCCATCGTCGTCGATCAGCACGCTGTACGTTGAGTCACTTTGATAGGCCTGAACCAACACGGATTTTTTGGGGTCGTTTTTCGAGCCGTGAACCAGGGCGTTGTTTAACGCTTCGTCCAGGCACAGCCGTGTGCGGACATCGTCGCCGTCGTCGGCGATCGCTCCGCTTTTGCGCAGCGCGGCGAGCAAATCATTCAGGACTATTTTTTTAAGGGAGGCCTTCGCGCCAAAAGTGCATTCGTACAACAGCAAACCCGGAGGCAACGGCGGGTCTTCGGCACTGACCAGGTTCGTTGAGCGCCCTGTTTTCTTGCGCATGCGTCCAGTGTTGAACGGGCGGGCGGCAGAATCAAGTCCAGACCGCAGCCGCTGCAGATCGCGCTTTTGCCTGGAAAACGAGTCAATACGGGACGAAACGCTGACAGAGCCTTTACAAATCCGCCTGGAACAGCGATAAATAGGGCCGGGAACCACCTATTTCTTAACTTCAGTTGCGGATGACGTTGCGATGCCATCAGTCACGGTCTTCTTCAGTGGTCACGAACAGGCGACCTATCCTCTCGATAAACCGACTGTTATTGTCGGCCGCGAAGAAGGCTGCCAGATTCACATCGACAACCGCAGTATCTCGCGCCAGCACTGCGCGTTCTACGCAAAAGGCAACGGGTTCCTGATCCAGGATCTAAATTCGGCCAACGGCACCTACGTCAACGGGCACAAGATCACCGAGCATTGCCTGGTCCCCGGCGATATGGTGATTATCGGCAAATACGAACTGCGCTACAACGAAGGCAACACGCTGGTTCTCACCAAGCCGAAAGAATCTTCTAAGGACGCGGTGAAAGAAGCGTTGAAGAACGCGCCGCACGTCGAAGAGCCGACCGAATCGTACGAACTGTGGTTTTACGCCGTCGATGGCGAGCAGAAAGGCCCGGTCGACGTCGCCACGCTGCGCCGGCTCACGCGCGAAAAAACAATCGCGATGGATACGCTCGTCTGGCACGCCGGAATGCCGGATTGGATTCCCGTCAGCACCGCGCCCGGAATCATGACGCCTGAAGATCCGCCGCCTCTGCAGGGAGGCATGTTCCATTCGTCCACTCCCGCAACATCGCCAGTCGCCAATCAGCCTGCGCCGGCCAAGGCCGAATCGAAGGCCGCCGCCGAGGTGCAGGAAAAAGACAAGGAAGACTTGGAGCTGCCGGTACTGAAGAAAGACGAAGGCCCGGCACTCAATCTTCCTCCCGCTCCGGCACCTGCGTCGGCCGCGCCATCGCCGGTTCAGAACAGTGGCGGCCCGCTGCAGTATTCCGAACCTGAGCGCAAGACGTGCGAAGATCTGGCAAAATTCCTGAAGATTCTCGGCTATTTAATGTTGGCGTTAGGCGTGTTGCACATAATCGAATTTGTGCAAGCTGCGCGAGCTTCAATGTTTTCAATTCGTATTGCGATCCAGGTCGCCGCAATGATCGCGTCGGGCGTGGTGGCTTTGAGTGCCTCGGTGGCTTTTGAACGTATTAAGAATTCAGATGGCGACGATCGTGAAAACACTGCGATTGCGCTGCGCCAAATGTTGAAATATGTGCTAACGGAGATCGCGATAATCGCCGTTGGTTTCGCCGTGTACCTTCTGGCTCACCTCGGAATATCCTAGCGCTTAGTGCTCTTTCTTCTCTTTTTGCGCCTGCATGAACGCCGCCGCTTCCTTGGGCCAATCGCGGTTGTTGGGAAGCATGAGCACTTCAAAGGCGTCCTTGCTGTTCTTCACGTCATCCGCGATTGACAGGTTCAATTCTTTTTCGGCCGCGGCCAGATCGTGGTGCCTCAGAATCAGAGCGCGTTGAGGCGCTGCGTCGCCAGTTTCGCCAGGCTTCTCCTTGCTGAGCTGTTCCAGCGAATCCACTTTGCGCTCGAGGTAAAAAACGAAGAGCGCTTCCGAGGTTCCCATTCCGTAGAAATGCATGTCGCGCCCGTAGCCATCGAGGCGTGCGCGCAGTTGCGGCGCATCGGCGGCGAGGTGTGTCGAGCGCGCGGTTCTCGCCCAATTTGCGCTCCACAGGCCCATGAAAACATACGCCGCGACAGCGAAAGCGCCGCACGAGGCCAGCGGCCGGCCTTCCACCCATTGGCGCGCGCAGAATAAGTGCAGGACAATAATCGCCAGCCCGATCGGAACGCTCGCCAGAAATCCGGGCGACGCCGCGAATGCTTTCATCGCCGCTTTGGAATCCGCTTGAGCGACTTGCTCGATCCAGATCGGCAGCGACATCACAGCGATTCCCGCCAGGGTGCCCAGCACCAGGTGCGCCCAAGCCAGTTTCTCTTCCTGCATTCCACCCGGAAAACGGTATTGGCTCAGCACGTAACCGGAAGCCAGCGCCAGCGGTGGCATCAAGGGAAGCAGATAATACGGCTGCATTTTCCGGCTGACGTAAAACCCGAAGAATCCGACGACGAATGCGACCACGAAAAAGCGCATGTTTTCACGCGCGGAGATGACAATTCCGGACGCGGCTTCCGCTTCGCCCTTGCGGTCGCGGAATAAGTAGAGCGCCCAGGCGACGATCAGCAACGGTGTCCACGGCAGCAGGCCATTGGTTCCCATAAACTGATAGAAATAAAAAATGTACCAGTCGTTCTGCTGGTGTCCGTGTGGGTTCAGCAGGCCTTCTTCCGCTTCGCTCTTCATGACTTCCCAGGCCGCCGGCGCCTGGCTTTTCACCTCGAAGAACCACCACAGCGACACCGATGCGATTGCAAAAGCGATCGCGAAGAGCATCACTTTCCTGCCATTGAACCTGCGGCGAAGGACTGCTTCTATAAGGAGCGGTCCCAAAAGAAGCAGTACCGGAATGTGGCCTTTGGTCATAATGCCCAGGCCCAGCGCAAGGCCCAGTTCGATCGCCGATAAAAATCCGGGCCGCGGCATGGTCACGATCCACGCGGCGCTGACGAACATCCACGTGCAGCAGAACATCAACGTCATGTCGCCGTAGCCCAGCTGCGAAAAGCGTGTCACCAGCATCGTCAGGCCGAGCACCAGTCCGGCGATCACGCCCGCGGCACGCCCGAAGACTGTGCAGCCGTACAAAACAATCAGGAACAGCGCGCCCGCGCCCATCAATGCCGAGGGCAGCAACGTCGAATTGGTCATCACGCGGTTGGTCAGGCCGTCTTTCCCGACCAGGATCTGCGCCGACGTCACGCTGAGCCAGTAGGGCAGAGGCGGCTTGTTCAGGCGCGGCTCGCCGCCAATGGTGGGGAGAATATAATTTTTGCTCTGAATCATTTCGCGCGCGACAACGGCCACGCGCGCTTCGGGCGTCTCGGTCAGCGGCCGGCCCATCACTGCCGGCAAAAGATAAAGCGCAAACGCGAACAGAAAAATCCCGCTGGCGGCAAGAATATCCTTCCGCAATTCATCGGGACTGCGCGCGGCGACGCCCGTTATTGCCGCCGCCTGCTTGGTATCCACGTCCGCTTCGTCAGACACGCGTTATTGAGCCCTGGTAATTTGATTTACGTTAAAGATACGAAGTGTCTGAGTATTCGGCCAGTACAGCTTTCGACTTTTGTGGAAAGTGCCGCGAACTCACGGCATTTTCGTCACCCGGCGGTAACGTCGATCTGCGCCTTCTGCAATTTTCCGGAGAAATCGACGTAGCAACTCTTCCATTCGCTGAAAATGTCGAGCACCGTTTCGCCGGCTTCGCGATGGCCGTTGCCGGTTTGCTTCACACCGCCGAAGGGCAGGTGAACTTCGGCGCCGATCGTCGGGCCGTTGATGTACGTGATGCCCGTATCGAAATCGCGCATCGCCCGGAATGCGCGGTCAATGTTTTTCGTGTAGAGGCTGCTCGAGAGTCCGTACGGCGTGTTGTTTAGAATCGAGACGGCTTCTTCGTACGAATCTATCTGAATGACCGACAGCACCGGCCCGAAGATTTCTTCTTGAGCGATGCGCATCGTCGGCTTGACCGCGCTGAAGATGGTGGGCTCGAAGAAAAACCCGCGCATCATACCGCGTCCGACCGGCGCTTTTCCGCCGCAGAGCAGTGTGGCGCCTTCGTCGACGCCCAGTCGCACAAAACCGGTGACGCGTTCGCGCTGCGCATCGTTGACCAGCGGTCCGATGTGCGCCTTTGGATCGAGTGGGTCGCCCACCTTGAGTTCCTGCGCGGCTTTAACCAACCTCGCGAGAAAAATCTTGTAGATCTTCTTATGCAGCAACAGCCGGCTGGTCGCCGTGCAGCGCTGGCCGGCTGTCGCGAACGCGCCCCACAGCGCGCCTTCGTGCGCCAGATCGAGGTCCGCGTCGTCCATCACAATCTGCGCGTTCTTGCCGCCCATTTCGAGCGCACAACGTTTATGCGTCGCGCCACACGCCGCCGCGATCAATGCGCCAGTCTGCGTAGAACCGGTGAAGCTGATCAGCGCGACGTCCGGATGCGCGACCAGGGCGACGCCGGCTTCTTCGCCGAAGCCCTGCACGAGATTGACGACACCGTCGGGCACGCCCGCGTCCTGGGTCACTTTGTAAAACGCCGCGGCGCAGGCGGGGCTGTCTTCTGCGGCTTTCAGTACAACGGTATTTCCGCACAGCAGCGCCGGGAATGTCTTCCAGCTCGGGATCGCGATCGGAAAATTCCATGGCGTGATCAATCCACAGACGCCGACGGGCCGACGCACGGTCATGGCAAATTTGTCGGGCAGTTCGCTCGGCAGAGTCTGTCCGTGGATCAGGCGGCCCATGCCGGCGTAGAGATTTGCGCAGTCGATGGCTTCCTGCACGTCACCGCGCGCTTCGACCAGCGGTTTGCCCATCTCGCGCGCCATAATGACCGACAGTTCTTCTTTGCGTTGCGCGAGAATGTCGGCGCACTTGCGCAACAGCGCTCCACGCTGTGGAGCGGGCACCAGCCGCCAGCTTTCGAAAGCCGTTTTCGCCGCCGCAACCGCCGCGGCAATGTCGGCTTCTCGCGAGCGCGGGTAGACGCCGATCAGTTCATCGGTATTGGCCGGATTGCGGTCCTGAAACGTTTCCCCTTTCGCCGCGGGAACCCATTTTCCACCGATCAGGTTCAAGTTTGGGGCGAGCGAGGTCTGGACCAGCGGCACGGTGGTAGCACCCGCAGAATTTGCAGCACTAGTGACCGCCACGGGGTTCATTCGCTTGGATGCACGGCTCATCGTCGCCTCCGTAATTGTAGTAACGACTTTAGTCGTTGAAGCCGTTGCGTACGCCTTGAACGACTGAATTCGCTCCTCCGATTGTAGCACGCGCTTTTTTTTGTCATGGGAAATGTGCCGGGCGATGGGTCGCATGAGATAAAAGTCGCTTCAGCAAACCGCATCGTTTGCTATAGTGGCGCCCATGATGAACGAGTCCTGCTGCTCGACCTGCGAACCTCCGCCTTTTGTCCAAACCCTGGCCACCGTCACTCATCAGGAACCGGTTTCTTCGCGTTACTTTTTGTTGCGCCTGAAATGCCCGACGATCGCGCAGCGCGCACTGCCCGGCCAGTTCGTGATGATCGCGTGCGCGCCGGACGACGGCGGGCGGAGCGAACCGCTGCTGCCGCGCCCGCTGGCGATTCTGGATGCGCGCGGCGACGAGATTGAACTCCTTTATTTTGTCTCCGGCTTTGGCACGAGTGTTCTGAATCGAAACGCGCATGCTCCGGGCGCGCAACTGCGCGTTATCGGGCCACTCGGCCGCGGCTTCGAGCCGATTCCGGACGTCGACACGCATATTGCGCTCGGCGGCGGCAGCGGCGTAGCGCCGCTCGTGTTTTTCTTTCGCCGCTTTGCCAAAGAAGGAGCGGCCTGGCACTTGATACTTGCCGCACGCAGCGCCGAGCAGCTCGCGCGCGAAGATGTGGTGAGTTCGCCGGGCAATCTGCACCGCGCCACCGACGACGGCAGCGCCGGATTGCGCGGAACGGCCGTCGACGCGATGAAACAACTCCTCGCCGGAAAACTAAAGGGCAAGCGCGCTGGAATTTATTCCGCCGGACCCGAACCGATGATGATCGCTTCGGCGAAACTCGCACGCGAACTGAGCCTGCCCTGCCGCGTGTCGCTCGAACAGCGCATGGCCTGCGGCGTCGGCGTTTGCCGCGCCTGCATCGTCGACGGTGTTGGTCCGCATAAAAAAACGGGATTGCTGCGGCGCACCGTCTGCCAGGATGGGCCGGTGTTTGATATCGACGAATTGGCAGGATGGTGATTTCAGTCTGGAGTCGAGAGTCAGAATGGCTCTCGCCAGACGCTCGACTCTAAACCCCAGACTCTGGACAGAAGAATGAAGTTAAGCTTGGAATTCCTCGGCAGCGGCACCAGCGTCGGCGTCCCGGCGATCGGCTGCGAATGCGCGGTCTGCCAGTCGACCGACAGTTTGAACAAGCGTCTGCGCTCGTCGGTGCTTGTGCGAGGTTACGATGATAGCGGCGCGCTGAAAACGACCGTGGTCATCGATACCTCGCCGGATTTCCGCACGCAGATGCTGCGCGCGAAAGTGAAGCACATCGATGGCGTCATCATTTCGCACTACCACGCCGATCACGTTGTCGGCATCGACGACGTGCGGCGCTTCAATTACATGCAGAACGCGGTGCTGGATTGCTGGGCGAGCGCCGCGTCGCACGCGAGTCTGAAGCAGGCTTTCGGCTATATCTTTGTCGAGAACGACAGCGTCCGCTTTGGCTTGCCCTGTCTGCGTCCGAAGCAGTTCACTGTTGGACAGCCGTTCGAGATCGGATGTCTGCGATTCGAGCCGCTCGAGTTGGACCACACGATCATCATTAACAGCGGCTTCCGCATTTCGTGCGGCAACAGCGCGACGCTATCGTATTGTCTCGACGTGAAGCGCATTCCCGAAGCCAGCTACGAACGGCTCGCCGGAACGGATACACTCATTCTTGATATGCTGCGCGAAAAAATTCATCCGACGCACATGAATTACGACGAAGCGATGGCCGCGATCGCGCGCATTAAGCCGAAGCGCTCGTATCTGGCGCATATCGCGCACGAAGTCGACCATCGGACACTCGAGGCGAAACTGCCGCCTGAAATCCGGCTTGCCTACGACGGACTAATCATCTCGATAGACTGAGATTTATTCGAATTTATCATTCCAAGAGGATAGCGCTCTTAAACGGGCTCGAAAAAATGTTCGACGGCTCCGATAACACGTCGTTCAGAGTGTATGGATAGTGTGCGAACGCAGCGTGGAGTCTGAATGCGGCAAGACGGCCCAAAAGTCGGGACATTTTTTGCGTTGTGCCTGCTCGCGGCGCTTCTGCTCAGCGGCTGCAATCAAGAAGAAACGGTTCACAAGAATCCGCAGGATGCCATCCGCGACGGCTGGGCGCTGATCTCGATCTCCGATTTCGACCGCGCCGAAATTGCGTTCACCCAAGCCGCAACCTCATCGGCGCCCGGTTCGCGTGACGCATTGCTCGCGCGCTACGGCCTGGCTAACGCGTACCAGCACCGCCGGCCCGCGCCGCGCTCGACCGACGCACTCAAACTTTACGGCGAGATTTCCCACGAGGACAAAGGCGGCGAAATCGGCGCGTGGTCGGCGCTCGCCGTCGCGCGCATCAATCACGTGGCGCTGTACGCGGTCGGACGGGAAGTGCCGCCGGGCTCGCCCACTGGAACGAGCGCGCTGCCATCGGCGGTGGAACTCGATGTGATCCGCACGCAATACCAAAGGGTCATCGACGCTTTTCCGGGCACACTGGCCGCGGAAGAAGCGGCGATCTGCATCGGCAATTTGCTGATCGAACAGATCGAGCCGACGCGCGTCGCGGCGGGAATCAAATTTCTGCGCGAGTGGATCGCGTTGAATGCGAAAAGTTCGTACTTGAACAACGCGTACCGGGCCATCGCTGTGGGCTGCGATCTACTGAAAGATTACAAAGGCCAGCTCGCCGCGCTTTTGAAAGCGTCGGAGTGCCGGATCGACACGGACGCCGATCGCTCGTCGGAGTTTTATCGCATCGCCTACGTTGCCGACGCGTTGGCCGGCGAGCCGGACGTGGCGCGGAGCTTTTATCAACGGCTGGTCGATAATTATCCCACGAACATGCGTGTGTTTCTCTGCAAGCGCGCGCTAAAGCGCCTGCCGGCGCCGCCAACAGTCCTCCTTATAAAGGAGGGGGCGCGATGAAACCGGTCGAGTCCCGGCCCACGGGCTTCTGGCGTCGCATCAGCGAACGCTTCAATTCGCAGCGCAATGCGAACGGCAACGGCGCGCCTGCGGACGATGGACAGCGGCGCGTCAATCGCATCGCGGTTGCACTGGTCGCCGGAACATTTTTGTGGTCGCTATCGCACGTGCTGCTGCGCCAGCGTATCGATGAAACGGCGCATCCGGTCCTCTCGTTGGCGCACTGGCAGCTCGAACCGGGCATTCGCACTGGCATGGAAACGATGGCGCGGCGCTACAACGCGATGCGCCGCTCGCGCGGGTTGCCGGAGGTTATTTTCAAGCAATACCCGATCTCCGAGAAAGCTTACGGGCAGTGGGTGACGACGCAGTTGATCGGCGGGACGGCGCCGGACTTGATCGAAATGGGCATCGGCCTGCCGGCGGCGACATGGGTGAATTATCGCGGGCGCTATTTTGTGCCGCTGACACAGGAAATCATGCGCCCCAATCCGTACAACGCCGGAACGCCGCTCGAAAATGTGCCATGGAAAGAAACCTTCCTGGACGGACTCGGCAATCCGATTTCGGAACTGCAGGAATACTACGACATCGGTTTGTCAGCGTTCGGCCAGCGCATTTTCTTCAACCAGGCGCTGCTGAAAAAACTCACGGCGAAGCTGGCGAGCGAAGGAAAAATTCCGGCCGCGCTGGACGAACCGCCCGGCGATCTACGCGCATTTTTAAAACTCTGCGACCAGATCATGGAGTTAAAAGACGAGCGCGGCCGCAATTACATGTCGCTGGCCGGCAGCAAATATCAGATGGGATTCATGGTCAAGCAGATCATCGATCCGCTGACGATGGAATTGCTGGATAAAGTGGATTTGAATCACAGCGCGGATGCTTCGAGCGAGGAGACATTTTTCGCCGCGCGCATGGGACGTTTGAAATTCAGCGACCCGCAGGTGCTGCGCATCGCGGCGATCTGGAAAGAAATCGCGAAACGTTTTCAGCCCGGATGGAACGGACTCGACCGCAACGACGCGGTTCAGCTTTTTGTGCGGCAGCAGTGCCTGTTTTTCGCGACGGGGTCGTGGGACGCGAGCACGCTGAAAGTTCAGGCCGAGTCGTCCGAGACGCCCTTTCCGGTCGGCATCGCGAAGTTTCCGGTGATTTCGCCGAACGATCCGGAGTGGGGCGAGTTCGGTTGGGGGCCGACATACGAGAAACCGGCGACGGCGTTTCCGTTCGGCATTCCGTCGCAGAGCAATAACCGCGAACTGGCTCTCGATTTTTTACGCTTCATCACGACGCGCGAGAATAACCAGATCTTGAACGACGAAATTGAATGGATCCCTGTGATCAAAGGCGCCGAACCCAAGCCACTGCTTAGAGCGTTCCAGCCGACGTTCGAAGGCATGTACCGTGGCTGGAATCTGGAACTCGGCAGCCGTACGAAAACATTCACCGATCAGATCGAGCCCCTCATGGAAATCGGCGAGGACGATAAAGGAAGATCCTTCACGATCCTGGACTGGGCCGAGCACATGGATACGGAGTGGGTCGACGCGGCTGCGCGTGATTTTGAAAAGCGCGACGAGGACGAGCGCGACGGATTGCAGACAAAGAACGCGCTCGCGGCGGTGCTGCGCGCGAAGATGCTGCTGGCCGCACCAGAAAACCGCGACTTCCACACGCGCCATTATTTCGGCTACGCCAGCGTGCCGCTTGAAGCGAATAAAAATATTGCACTCTGGCAGGCGTGGCTGCGCGAGACGGCTCCCGCAAAAAAGGGAGCGCAGCCATGAAGGGTCAGAATATTTCGCTGCGCCAGGCGCGCTACCATCTCTCGATCTATCTTTTTCTGTTGCCCTGCGCGTTGTTTATCGGGATGTTTGCGTATTACCCGGCGGTGAACGGAATCTACCACAGCTTTTTTCAATGGAATGGCGGCGACGTCGACCGCTTTCACGGCGCGCAGAGTTACTCGAAACTTTTCCTGGCCGACACCGAATTCTGGCTCGCATTTAAGAATGCGCTGATCCTGGGCATCGCGAATATTTTCAAGATGGCGCCCTCGATCGTGACCGCCGTGTGCCTCCATCGCGTGCGAAACGCGCGGTTGCAGTTCGTGTACCGCGTCGCGTTTGTGGTGCCGATGGTGATTCCGATCCTGGTGACGACGTACTTATGGAAAGCGATTTACGATCCCTCAAACGGCGCGCTGAACACGATTCTGCAATCGACCGGGCTGATGAAAGCGCTGGTCTGGATCAGCAGCAGCGCTGCGCATCTTTCGGAAAATTTTGATCCACTCGGATTTTTCAGCTGGCTGGGCGCGCTGTTTCGCGCCGGCGAAAATCCCGCGTGGCTGGGCACACCGTCGCTGGCGATGCTGGCGTTAATCTTGCGCGATTTCCCATGGGTCGGAACGTTCGGTGTGCTGGTTTACCTCGCGGTGTTGCAATCGATTCCGCGCGACATTTACGAAGCGGCCGAAGTTGACGGCGCGGGCTGGCTCTCGAAATTCCGCTACATCGAACTGCCGATGATCCTGCGGCAGGTTCGAATCATGATGATTTTGGTGATCATGGGTTCTATCAACGACGCGGGATTGGTGATGGCGATGTTCGGCATCGAAGGCGGCCCCGGCGGCGTGGTGCAAGTACCCGCGCTGTTTATGTACCGGGAGGCGTTTCAGAACCAGAATCTCGGCTATGCGTGCGCCATTGGCGTGGTGATGTTCGCGGTAATTCTGATCTGTACGAAACTGAACGACTGGCTTGTGAAGCCCGGAGATTGAGCGAGCGTGAGGCCGGCGGAAAATCCTGTCTCTGAGAGCAGCGCGTACGGCACGGCGTTGCGCGTGATGAAACACGGCACCGTCGTCGGCGTGCTGCTGTTTGCGTTTTTTCCGCTCTATATGATGCTCAACATCAGCTTCAAGAGCAACGCGCAGTACTACAGCAATTCGGTCGGCGTCACGCTGCCCCTGCATACCGAAAACTGGGGCCGTGCATGGCAGATCGTGCATGAATACCTGCCCAATTCGCTGCTGGTTTCGATTTCGTCGACGCTCCTGGGCGTCGTCGGGGCGCTATGCGGAGCGTATTTTTTCGCGCGCTTGCGGATGCCGGGCGCGCGAATTCTCTGGGCGCTGCTCGTGATTTTGCTGATGATGCCGACGATCAGCAATCTGGTGCCGCTGTTTGTGTTGCTGAAGAATCTGAATCTGCTCAACACGCTGACGGCGCTGATCCTGGTCGGCGCGGCGACGATGCAGGCGTTGTCGATTTTTATTCTGCGCGATTTCGTGGCCAACATCCCCAACGATCTGTTTGAAGCCGCCGAAATCGACGGCGCGTCGCACTTCCAGCAATTCTGGAACATCGTGGTGCCGCTCAGCGGCCCGATTGCCGGCACGATTGCGGTGAACGGATTTCTGCAATCCTGGAACGAATTCATGCTCGGCCTGGTCGTCATCCGCGATACGGATCTGTGGACGGTGACCATTGGTCTCCTGCGGCTGGACGGCGAGTACTTAAAGGAGTGGGGCACGCTGATGGCGGGCTACTGTATCTCGAGCATTCCGGTGATTATTTTGTTTGTGTTCACGATGCGGTTGTTTATTCGGGGGATGACGGAAGGGGCGGTGAAGGGGTAAGGGAACCCGGTTTTGATTTCGCGGCCGTTTTTCCCCCCTTTATAAGGGGGG
>Ga0265314_10004243_pt1 | contig 13437 bp, 7 predicted proteins | sample 4126metaG_FD_203106 | JGI IMG/M metagenome (GOLD analysis project Ga0265314, IMG submission 203106) | Rhizosphere microbial communities from Carex aquatilis grown in University of Washington, Seatle, WA, United States - 4-1-26 metaG | ecosystem: Host-associated > Plants > Roots > Rhizosphere >... | reverse complement strand
CTGAACCACCCCAATATCGTCACGCTCCACGACATCGGCAGCGAGGGCGGAGTCGACTTTCTAGTGATGGAATACGTGGAGGGCAAGCGGTTGTCCGAGATGATACCGCGCCGGGGCATGGCGTTGAAGGACGCGCTGCGGAGCGGCGTCCAGATAACCGGCGCACTGGCTAGTGCGCATGCCGCGGGTATCGTACACCGCGATCTGAAGCCTGGCAACGTCATGGTGACGCAGGAAGGCTTGACGAAGGTGCTGGATTTCGGGGTGGCGAAGAAATTCGCCGTGGCTCCGGCGGCGGAGACACAGACTCGCCTGACAACGGAAGGCTCACTCGTCGGCACTCTCAGCTACATGTCACCCGAGCAGGCCGAGGGCAAACCGGTTGACGCGCGCTCGGACATTTTCAGCTTCGGCGCGCTGCTGTATGAGATGGTGACGGGGCGCAGACCCTTCGAGCGCGACTCGAATCTCTCTACTCTGGCCGCGATTCTGCACCAGGAGCCGAAACCGGTGCGCGAAGTGGCGCCGCACGCCCCACCCGAGTTGGAACAGATCATCGCGCGCTGCCTGCGCAAGGACCCCGCGCGCCGCTTCCAGCACATCGATGACGTGGGAGTGGCGCTCGAAGAACTGCGGCAGGAGACAGGCGCTCTTCCTCAGCCGAAGAGCGTGCCGCGCAGGCGGGGGGGGGTGTGGGCCGCCGTCGTCGTTGCCGTGGCGCTGGGCCTAGCGCTCGGATGGTGGTTGCGGCGCGAGCCGCCTCGTATGGGTGAGCTTCGGGCGGTGCCGCTGACGTCGTACCCGGGCCGGCAGAGCTCCCCGTCGCTGTCGCCGGACGGCAACCGCTTGGCGTTCGTATGGGATGGGGACAAGCAGGACAGCTTTCAGATCTATGTCATGCAGATCGGCGGGGGCGCGCCGGTGCGAATCACGAATCAAGCAGGGAGTCCCTTCGGCCTCGCGTGGTCGCCGGACGACCGGTATATTGCCTTTCATCGTCCTGAGGGAGATCGAGTCGCGATCAGGCTGGTGCCGCCTTTTGGCGGGCCGGAGCGCAAGCTTGCGGAAGTCCCGACGGACGCCTCATGGTTCCTGTCGTGGACGCCGGACGCCAAATGGCTGGCGTTTGCGTCATGGAATTCACCGGGGGAGCCCAGCAGCATCTGGGTGGTCTCGGTGGATACGGGCGAGCGGCGCAGACTGACATTCCCTCGGGTGGCGCCCGGCGCCAGTGGAGATTTAAGCCCCTCATTCTCTCCGGATGGCCGCATGCTGTCGTTCGGAAGGGAGGAGAAGGACCATGTTTTCCGTCCTTACATCCTGCGACTATCTCGCAACCTGAAGCCCGAGGGAGAGCCGCGAAGGCTCACCAGCCGGTTCTATGGCGACCTGTTCGGGATTGCATGGCTGCCAGACAGCCGGGAAATCGTATTCAGTGCGGGTGGCGAATCCGCACGCACGTTGTGGCGGCTGGCTGTCTCCGAGGGGAGCGAACCAGTCCGGATGCCTTACGTCACTGAGAATGCTATCCGACCCGTCATAATGCGGCGCAGGCTGGTCTACCAATGGTTTCGGCTGGAGTCGAACCTCTGGCGTCTGGACACACGCGCGGGGGAGCGCACGATACTGGTCGGCTCCGGGGCCCCCCGGCTACAGGGGACCCCACAATACTCGCCCGACGGCCGCAGAATCGCGTTCTCTTCCACCCGTTCCGGGAGCCCGGAGGTTTGGACGTGCGACGCCGACGGCGCGAACTGCATGCAACTGACCTCGTATGGAGGGCCCCAGATCGGCATACCGCACTGGTCGCCCGATAGCCAGTCCATCGCGTTTGACTGCCGGGTGACAGGCCAGCCCGCGGTCTATGTTGTCGCTGCGGATGGTGGCACACCCCGGCTGCTGGCCGAGGACGGGTACATGCCGAACTGGTCGCGCGACGGCCGCCGGATCTACTTCGCTTCCGGCCGCTCCGGTCGCCTGGAGGTGTGGAAAATGCCGGCTGCCGGCGGTCCGGCGGCGCAAGTGACCAGGAACGGCGGCGGCGCGGCGATTGAATCCTCCGATGGCAAGTACCTGTATTTCGACAGGAACCCTGGCGGCGATGCCGATCCTCTCTATCGCATGCCGGTCGAGGGTGGCATGGAGGTCGAAGCAGTCCCGCGCCTGCAAGGTCCGTTTTCCTTCGGCGTGACCGCTAAGGGTGTCTACTTCATGCCCGACTTGCGCACGATTCGCCTCCTGGACCCCGAGAACGGCAGAGTGAGCACGCCGGCAAAGTTGGAGAAGGATGTGTGGGAAGGCCTCGGCGTCTCCCCGGATGATCGGTACATCGTCTGGTCTCAGCAGGATCGTTTGACGTCCGAACTGATGCTGGTCGACAGTTTTCGGTGACCTCGCACGGCGACGTGAGCGTCGCCTGCCGTTGGATGCGCCGCTTCGTGGGCGGCCCGGCAGAACTCGAATCCGCGACCTCTGGCGGGTTTGGCAGTAAGCCGGTGATGCCTGCGCTGAGACGGAAGTGGCCCTATCGCCAGCGCACCGGGCGATGTCACCGAGGCGTTGGCGGCTACCCCCAAGCACCCGGCCGCGAGCGAGCGTTTGGCGGCGAAGCCAAGCGCACTGCCCAAACACGCCACCAAGTCGTGGGCCCGGCAGCCGCAGAGGCAGCGGCGCCGGGCCTCGCCCGTGCTAGCGCATCAAGAGCGATTGCCTGCGGTGGCTATCATCGCCCGGCGGACAGATTACTTGCGACCTTTGGGGAGCGGCCCGGGGCCGCCCTTGATCCGCGGTCCCCGTACGACGGGGCGCCCCGTGTTCTCTCTGGGCTGAAGCCAAAGACACAACTTGAATTCCTCGAAGGCGGCGGTCGCTTGCTTCTGAAAGTGCGTGGCGAGGTCCGCTTTGAACGCCTTCTCGACCTGCGCGGCGCTCTTCTTCTCGCTAATCATCTTGTCGATCTTGGCCGCCATCGCATCCCCGGCTTCCTTGCCAAGACGCTTGCCGAGCAATGCACGAACGGTTACTTTAGCTGGCACAACCTCCTCCTTTTCCGGGTTGAATACCGCGGGAATCCGACGAGGAAATCCCTCATCGACTATTGGCTCCCGAAGCTATCGGGTTGCAGGGTGAGAATCGATGGGACCCGCGAGTATGCGTGGGCCCAGTTCAAAAGGTTCAGAGCCCGCTCCTGGCGGCTCATCAGGCTGCAATACTCCTGATCGGAGACGCCGGGGAACGGACACTGGGGACAATGCGTGTTCGGACAGGTGGTGCACCCGCGCCGCCGTTCCGCGTCCTCTACATGCCAAGTAAGACGATCTGTCAGAGCCTGACAGGCATCTCCCACCGCGCCGATCGGTTGGCCGTGGAGGCAACTGCGGACCTCGCCCGACTCCTCGATCTCGATCCGCGAGAGCGGCAGGCAGGGAGCCTTCCCCCGGGTCCATCGCCCGGGGTACATGATTCCTGGCGGAACGGCCATTTGCCACAGGCGTGCGCCGATCTCGCTTTCCTGGGTCCCGCCGGCGAACTGCAGCAGTTCGTCCGGATGTCGCAGGCACTCGGAAACGTCGCACAGAGAGCACTCGGTAGGGCGGCCCTCGAGCCAGGCGCGGAAGGGTTCCGCGCCGTCCGAGACGCGGATGGTCATCAACTCGGGTCTGTGCGCGCAGTACAGGTCGGAATCCGGGCAGGCCGCCATCCAGCGCCGATCCCCGTTCTTAGCCGCCCTCGGCAAGAGCTGGATGTGGTGGCGCACCGGCAGTAGAGTCTCGGCGGCGATCAGGCGGTCGGAGTAAAGCCTGAGATTCTTCTCGCTTGGCTTCAACGGAGGATAGACCTGCACGAGCACGCTGCCAACATTCAAGATGCCGCTGAGCCAGCTCCCGGTTGCCGCTGTCAGTTCCGTCCTGCGCACGACGACGGCGGCGATTCCCCCGGCAGATTCCACCCCGGGGGCACCGCAACTGTAGAGCGCGTCGGAGGCCAGCGTACGCGCCAGCCGGGCGTCCTGCTCGAGCGAGCACTTGGGGCGCGGGCGTAGTTTGGCAACATCGTAGGCATAGTCGGTGGTCGTCCCCAAACCCATCGAGTCGATCTCGCAGCGGATGCCGTACCGCTCGCGAGTCTCCCACAGCGGTGTGCCGGGAAAAACCCACAGGAAGTTGTGCATGTAGTAATCGACCGGCAGGCTTTTCACGAATCGGAGCGTCTCGGCGCCGTCTTCAGGGCTCTCCCCGGGCAAGCCTACGATGATGCTGACTCCGACGTTGAATCCGTACTTCTTCGCGGTCGCCACGCTGTTCCGCACCCGCTCCACGAACTCACGCTCGGGCTCCAGGTTCGGGTCGGGCCATTCCGGCGGCCTCACCTTTCCGGTTGCGCGCAGCACCGAGGGCACCGCGCTCTCCAAGCCGAAGGACACGCCAACAAATCCCGCGTCACGCATCGTTCGAATCAACTCCTCGTCCAGAGTATCGGCGCGGGTGATGCACCCCAGGGCGAGGCCGAGATTCCGGTCCGCGATGGCCTGGCAGAGAACCTTGGCCCGGGCCGGCGAGAGAGTAAACGCATCATCATGGATGGAGACCACGTACTGCTGTCCGGTCCGTTTCTGTTGTGCGGCAACCCACTCCAGCTCCGCCAGCACGCGCTCAGTGGAATGCAGGCGCAGCGTCTTCCTTCCCAGAGCGGCAAAACAACAGTACTGGCAATGATGGGTGCATCCGCGTCCGGACAGAATCCCCACCCGGCCGTCCGTGAGTGTCCCGGAAAGATACGGCGACGGCGTCGAATCCAGGGCCCACTGCGCCGGGAGAGTCCTGCACGAAGAGCCCACCAGCGGCGGCATCCCGGTGCACACCACCTCGCTGTCGCGCCGGAACGCAATGCCCGGCTGCTGCTCGTCCAGGCCTGACTCATCCAACAGCCTGGTAAAGATCCGTGCGCCTGTCTCTTCGGCCTCGCCAAGCACGCAAGCGTCCACCGCACCCTGCTTCGCGAGAATGTGCTCCGCGCAGAAGCTGGCAGACGGACCGCCGAAGACAATTCTCACCGCCGGCCGCTTCCGCTTGATGCTGCGTGCCAGTGCGACTGACAGCGTATAGTTCGCGTCGTATACCGTGAATCCGACAGCTCCGGGATTCAACTCCAGGACGTCACTGGTAACCTCATCCACAGTGCCCGGCCGGGAGTTCAGGTAGTGGACGCTCCCAATGCCCTCACGTGCGAGCGCGGCCCGTAAATAGGCAACGCCAAGATGAGCGCGAAACGCGCCCAGCTTTCCCTGGGCGGGAGGAAACATGAAAACGATGTCCGGGGCTTTCGAATGCGTCATCACCCCCCCACTCCGTTCGGTCCCGCTGCCAATTCGTATTCACACCATCGGGTTGTTTATTCTAAGGAATATACACCGAGTCGTGTCTGATGGGAAGGGTTATCCTGTCATCGTGCTCGAGCAGAAGCTTGCGGAGCCGATTGGCCTGTACCCGGATGATGGAGTCCGCCTCCTGGTCGAAAGAGCCCGCCTTCCACTACAATCTGGGTGCAAGCTGGTTCGCCCTGGGCCATTTCGACCACCGCTCCAGCGCCTAGTACGCGCGGGCGCTCGAACTGGACCCCAGCGCCTTCGCCAACCTGGACGAGCAGGAGATTGCCGGCCAACCCCCGGGAGCCGACCGCGGCAGGCTGTATTGCCTGATGGCGAAGCCCTATGCGGCCCGCGGATACCTCGAGCGCGCTCTGGGGCTGCTGCGGAAGGCCAGGGAAGGCTGCCAGGGACTGGACAACGCGTACCGCGACCAGGAGTTTGCCGGCCTGTGGAAGGATGGGCACCTGGCGCAGGTGGTCCACCCGGGTCGGAGATGAGCCTGCGCTACTGGCGCATGGTCCAGCTCGCGCTGCCGCAGTACTTGCATCCCCGGGCCGTAGCGGGCAGCGCCTCGCCGCATCGCAGGCAGTACACGGTGAGCCCCTTTGCCAGATTTCTGGCGCGATAGAACCGATAGCCGAAGATCCCACCCAGGCAGACCGAGCCCAGACCAACGCCGGCCATCAGCCCCACGCTTTCGATCACCACCACGGCAGCCATCACCGCCGCGACCGCGATCAGCCACAATCGCATGCCGTCCGCTCGTAAACCGCCCATTAGGCTCATTATGGGGCAGTCGTGATCAGGACGAACCTCGAAGGAATGCCCACGGCGCCGAGAAGCACCAGGGCATGGAAGCCCATTCCCAGGTCTGACCCCACCGGCAGAGGGGAAGTTCCAGGCTGCTGGAGCAGCCCAGCGCGATTCCGGCCTGACCGGAGTCTCGAGCCACCGCGGAGGCCAAAGCGGGGCATCTACGTTACAATGGCCCTTCGATGCCTCGGGGCTTCCTGGTCTTTCTGGCGATCGCGCTCGCGATCCTGCTCGGCTTTCAGTACTTCCTCTACTTCTCGACCACGCGCCTGCTGGGCATCAACGGCAGGGCTGGCCGGAGAATCCTGGCGGCGGCGCTTCTGTTTCTGATGGCAGGAGCCGTCACCTCCGTGTTCCTGCAAAGGCGCGTGGACAGCGTCCTGGCGCGGGCCGTGGCCGGAACGTTCCAACTATATCTAGGCTTCGGACTGACGCTCGCAATGGCGTTCCTTCTCGCCTGGGCTTGTTGGGGCTCAGTCCGAATCTGGAACCCGCGATTCGATAGCGCGCCTTTCGGCTGGAGCGCGATGGTGCTGGCGGTCCTGGTCTCGGCCTGGGGCGTTTGGAACGCGACACATCCGCGTGTGGCGCGGGTCACGGTGCATATGAGGGACCTTCCCTCGGAATGGCGCGGGAAGACGATCGCGCAGATCTCGGATCTGCACCTCGGGTTCAGCGTGGGCCGCTCTTTCGCCGAGCGTGTCGTCGGGATGGTGAACGCAGAGCACCCGGCCGCGGTGGTGATTACCGGCGACCTGTTCGACGGCGACGACGCCGGACTAGACGGCCTTGCCGGCGCGCTCAACGGGCTCAATCCTCCCATGGGGATCTACTTCGTCACCGGCAACCACGAGACCTATTTGGGAGTGGCGCGCGTGGAAGAAGCGCTGCGCCGGACCAAGGTGCGTGTGCTGAACGATGAAATGGCGACGCCCGGCGGGCTGCAGATCGTAGGCATTCAATACCCCGACAGAGGCGAACACAAGGACCTCGCAGCGGCCATCCGGAACGTACCTGGATTCGATCCCGCCCGGGCATCCGTCCTGCTTTACCACAGCCCCGTGCAGATACCCGGGATCAAAGCCACGGGCGTCCGCCTGCAGCTATCCGGCCATACGCACCGGGGCCAGTTGTTCCCCTTCCAGTTCATCACGCGGCGAGTCTACGGCAAGTACGACCATGGTTTGAACGTGGAAGGCGACTTCGCAATTTACACTTCGTCAGGGACGGGGACGTGGGGGCCCCGGATGCGGACCTCCGCTCGCGCGGAAATTGCGATCATCCGGCTGGAGCCGAAGTAGCGGCGCGACAAGGGTGATGGTGGGCCCGACAGAACTCGAATCTGTGACCTCTACCGTGTCAAGGTAGCGCTCTAACCAACTGAGCTACGGGCCCGTCGTGAACAGGACTGAACCGAATTGTAGCATAGGGACGCGACCCTTCCGCGAGCGGCTGGCCCCGTACTCCCCCGGCGCTAACCGACCGGAATGCCCACCGCGGCGCCTGAATACCGCAGTACCGTCTCCTCGAGCACCTTGCGGCTGATCGGTTTGGTGATGTGATCGTCCATCCCGGCATCGAGGCAGCGTTCCCGATCGCCGCTCATCGCGTGCGCCGTCATGGCGACGATGGGTACGCGGGTCCCCGTTTCCCGCTCCCGCTGCCGCATCCTCCGGGTCGCCTCGAAGCCGTCCATCTCTGGCATTTGCACGTCCATGAGGACCAGGTCAAATGGGCCGCTGTCGAAGGTGCCGCACGCCTCCGCCCCGTTATTGGCCAGCGTGACGCGGTGTCCCATCCTCTTCAGCATGGCAACAGCGAGCTTCTGGTTCACCGGGTTGTCCTCGGCCACCAGGATGCGCAGGGAGCGCTGGGGTGGCGCCGGCTCCGGCGCGGCGACCGGCGCCTCTTTCTTCCGTGGTCCGCCCAGCGCCCGGCGGATCGACAGCAGGAGTTCCGCAGTCGCGATGGGCTTGACCAGGTAGGCCTCCACGCCCAGCTCGCGACACCGCGCCGCGCTGGCGCTTTGGCCCGTGGAAGTCAGCATCAGGATGGTAGCTGCGCGCCAGGAAGGGTGGGCGCGAATCCGCTCGATCATCTCGAAGCCGTCCATGCCCGGCATCTGCTCGTCCAGCAGGATCAGACGGAACGGCTGTCCCGCCGTTGCCGACTGTTCCAGCAGGGCCAGACCATGGGGGCCCGACTCGGCCACGCCCGGCCGCATATTCCATTGCCGGGTGGCTCTCTCCAGAATGCGGAGGTTCGTGGCATTGTCGTCGACGATGAGCACGCGGACGCCGCTCAGGTCCCCGACCGACGCCGTACCTGGCTTGTCCTCCACGGCCGGCGCCGCCTCCATGCGCGACGTGAAGTGGAAGACCGAGCCAGCCCCGGACGCGCTCTCCATCCAGATCTCTCCCCCCATCAGGCGTACGATGCGCGCGGAGATGACCAGCCCCAGTCCCGTCCCGCCGTACTGGCGCGTGGTCGACGAGTCCGCCTGCTCGAAGGCCTGAAACAGCCTGCCCTGCTTCTCGGGCGGAATCCCGATGCCCGTGTCGCGCACCGATACCTGCAGCTTGAGCCCGCTCTGGTCCCGCTCGGCGACGCGCACCTGGACCGTCACCTCGCCGTGTTCCGTAAATTTGATGGCGTTGCCCGTCAGGTTTAACAGCACCTGCCGAAAGCGCACCGGGTCGCCGACCAGCGCTGGCGGCACCTCGGGGTCGATGTCGAAGGCCAGCTCGAGTCCCTTCCTGTGCGCGGTGACCGCCATGCTCTTCATCGCCTCGCCGACCAGATCCGCCACCTCGAAGCGGACCGCGCTCAGGACCATCTTGCCGGCTTCGATCTTCGAGTAGTCCAGGATGTCGTTGAGGATGACCAGCAGGCTCTCGGCCGAAGACCGCACCAGGGAAAGGAACTCCCGCTGCTCCGCCGTGAGATTCGTGGAGAGGACCAGCTCGGTCATGCCGATGATGCCGTTCATCGGGGTGCGGATCTCGTGACTCATGTTGGCCACGAACTCGCTCTTGGCACGGCTGGCCGCTTCCGCCGCCACTTTCGCCGCACGCAGCTCCTCCTCGGTTCTCCTGCGGTGCGTGATGTCCACGGCCACGCCCAGAACCTGGACTTCCCCGTCTTCGCTGACGATCGGCCGTTTGACCGTCTGAAACCAGCGCGTCTCGCCGCCGGCGTCCCTGAACGCCTCCTCCGGTATGTACGTCTCTTGAAGCGTCTCCACCACTTCGCGATCGGAGCGCGCGAGCGCCTCCACCCACTCCCGGTCCGGACTGATGTCCCGGACGGTCTTGCCGATCATGTCTTCAACGCTCTGGCCATATCCCTTTGCGTGGGCCTGGTTGACCAGCGTGTAGCGGCCCTGGCGGTCTTTGACGAAGACGAAACTGGGCAGAATGTCGATCACCTGCCGCAGGAAGGCCTGCTGCGTCCGGAGGTCCCTGGTGCGCTCATCGACGACCCGCGCCAGTTCCTCCGCCCGGCCGCGCAATCGCCGCGTATAGAGGCTCTGCAGGCCCAGCGCCGCAAGAAGCAGCAGCAGGGCGCAGGCGCCGCGAAACAGGTCTGTCTGGTAGAGCCGCGGTTCGATGACGAACGTTATCGAGGCGCCCTGCTGGTTCCAAACCCCGTCGTCGTTCGAGGCGATCACCCGGAAGCGGTATTGGCCCGGGGGAAGACGAGTATAGCTGGCGACGCGGCGAGAGCCGGCGTCCACCCAATCGCGGTCGTAGCCCTCCAGGCGGTACTTGAAACGCACCCTGGCCGGAACCAGCATGCTCAGGCTCGAGTACTGGAACTCAATCCGGTCCCTGCCAGGACCGATCCGGAGACCCGGCTCGAGGGGCACCGGCCTGCCGTCCTCCACCAGCCCCTCGACCACCACCGGCGGAACCAGTGCGTTGTGCGCCAGGCGCTTGGGGTCCGCGACCACGATCCCTTTCTGCGTGGTGAACCACAGCCGGCCATCCCGGGTCCGCCATGCGGCCGGCCCCGCCCCCGGATCGGACGCCTCGCTGGTCTGCATGCCGTCGTCGGTACCGTATCGCACAGTTCGGACCATGGAGGCGAGACCTTCCGCCACGTCGTCCAGATCCTTTTCGTTGGCCACATAGATGCCATTCGGGGTGCTGATCCACAGATTCCCCTCGCCATCCGTGACGACGCCCGATGGGTAGGCGTCGAAAAGCCCTTCCCGCTTTCCGTAGTGGCTGATGCGGCCGTCGCGGATACGCAACCGCGTGAGGCCAGGCGTGCGGCCGCCGAGCCACAGGTTGCCCCGCCCGTCTTCGGCGATAGACGTGACCGCGACGGTGATCTGTTTCTGCCGGCCATCCTCCGGAGAGAGTCCTTTGGTGAACTTGAAGAGCCCTTGTGCCGTGCCGAACCACAGGGTCCCCTGCTTGTCGCGGTGGATCGTGAAGGTGTAGTGGCCGGGCGTCGAAAGCGGCGTGCGTTGCCCGTTGACCGTGAAGGGGCGGAGGCGCCCGTTCTCGAAGCGCACCACGATCGGCCCGGCCAGGATGAGGCTCTCGTCGTCTTCGGCGATCGAGGCGATGAAACCAGGGAGGCTTCGCGCGTTCACGTACTTGGCTAGACGCCCGTCCTTGTAGCGCCACAAGCCACCGGTCGTTCCAATCCACAGGCTTCCGTCCCGGCTCTCGAGCAGCGCATGGCCATAGGGGTCGAGGAAGCCTTCTCTCTTCGTGATGGCGCTCACCGCGCCGTCCCTGATCCGTGCCAATCCGCCACCTGAGCAGAACACGTAGAGGCTGCCGTCCGCGGTCTCGGCGACGGACCGGGTATCGTTCGAAGGAAGGCCCTCCTTGACCGTGTAGGTTGTGAGCTTGGTATCCCGGAAGCGGTCCAGCCCGTTCGAAGTGCCCACCCACAGGCTCCCTTCGCGGTCCTCGAACAGAGACAGCACCCGGTTGTCGGTCAGGCCGTCCGCCGAGCCGAACGAAGACACCCCGCTGTCCGCGATTCGGAAGAGGCCCTGGGACTCCGTTCCGCCCCACAAATTGCCCGCGCGGTCCTCCAGAATCGCGTGTACTTCGCTCCGGATGCTGCCCCGCGCCCCGGCTTCGAACCGGGACCGCCCCGGGTCAATCCGATAAGGGCCTCCCCGCGTGCCGATCCACAGACTCTGGTCATGGGCTTCTGCCAGGGCGTCGGCCCCGAACCGGAGCAGGTTCTGAGGGGAGATCGAGAGCTTCCCGCCGCTATACCGGAACAACTTGGCTGAGCCGCCGATCCAGACCGCGCCGGCCCGGTCTTCGAGAAACGAATAGACCCATCCGGTTCCCGCCTGGAGGAGTCGCGGCCCTCCGCGCCCAAGCAGGTAAATGAAGTCGTCGGAGCCCACGAAGAGCTGGCGCTCGCGGCTTTCAAACAGCGTCTTGATCTCCCCGTCGGGAAGGGCGGATGGCGTGAGGTAGTCGGAGAAGACTCCATTCCTGCGGATCACCGTCCTCGTCGTAGTGCGGATGAGCAGGTCGCCGTCCGCACCGCGGCAGATGGCTTTCACCGGCTCGTTGAGCGGCTCCTTGCCTACCACCGGATCCACCAGGACAAAACGTACCCCGTCAAACCGCACCAGGCCCGCCGAAGTCCTCAGCCACAGATACCCATCGGGGCTCTGCAGGATCTGGTACACCGCCTCTCCGGGAAGACCGTCTTCCGCGGTCCACGTGTTATGCGCGTACTGATCGATGTTCTTGTGCGGCTCAAGACCCAGCGCGGCGCTCGCCTGCCACATTCCCACGAGGAGGATGGCGAGGAAGCTGCCCGGCAGATGAGCGCCCTGACGCGACATGGGTCGTCGCCTACCCTATCGGCTGCAAACGGATGCGGCTTTAGCTGGACCCCGCCCCCGAGGCGATACACTGGGAAACTGGCGGCCCGAGAGCCGCCCCGGAGGTCGAATGCGACGATTCTGCGGAGCCTGGATCTTCTTGACCGCGGGCGTGCTTCTGGCGCAAACCCGCGACTTTTCCGGCTGGCCTGCCGGCACTTCCCCCCTCGAGGTCGGCAAGCGCGTCGCGGAGCATTTCGTCCGCGGCCCCCACCAGGACCCGACCCGCATCAGCTACCCCGAAACCTGCACCTGGTACGGCGCGCTGACCTTCGCGCAGCTCTCGGGTGATCGCGACCTCTCGGGCCGCCTCATCGCGCGCTTCGAACCGCTCATGACCCCCGCCGAGGCCAAGCTGATCCCACCGGAGCGCCACGTGGATTCCTCGGTCTTCGGAGCGGTCCCTCTGGAGATCTTCATCGAAACCAAGGATCCGAGGTACCTGGCCATGGGCAAAGCCATCGCCGACCGCCAGTGGGAACAGCCGACACCGGAAGGATTGACCCCCGAAACCCGCTTCTGGATCGACGACATGTATATGATCACGGCCCTCCAGGTCCAGGCCGCGCGCGCGACGGCCGACCCCGCCTACCTGGATCGCGCGGCGCTCGAGATGTCGGCCTATCTGGACAAACTCCAGCAGGCGAACGGGCTGTTCTACCACGCGCCGGACGCGCCGTTCTTCTGGGGGCGCGGCGACGGATGGGTGGCCGCGGGCATGGCCGAGCTGTTGAGGTCGCTCCCCGCGGACCATCCCCGGCGAGCGCGCATTCTGGATGGCTACCGGAAGATGATGCGGGCGCTCCTGGAGTTTCAGGGCCGGGACGGCATGTGGCGCCAGTTGATCGACCATCCGGAGGCCTGGCCCGAGACCTCATCGACGGGCATGTTCGCCTTCGCCGTGATCACCGGCGTCAAGAATGGGTGGCTCGACGAGAAGACCTATGCCCCGGCCGCACGGCGCGCCTGGCTGGCCCTCATCGGCTACATCGATCAGAATGCCGACGTCACCTCGGTCTGCGAAGGCACGGGCAAGAACAACGACCTCGACTACTATCTGGCCCGCCGCCGCAAGACCGGGGACATGCACGGCCAGGCCCCGGTCCTGTGGTGCGCCTCGGCGCTGTTGCGGTAAGCAGGCTCGCCGTTACTCGGCGTACCGGATCGCCGAATTCGCCCCGAAGCGCTTGTATACCGAGTAGCGGATGTCCATACGCGTCCGCAGCGGCCCGGTCCGGAAATCCAGCGTGTCGTCCGCGTAGGTGTGGACGGGAAACCGGAAACCACCATCCACCGGCTCCCACCGCGTGGTGAAGCGGGGGAATAGGTTTTCGTTCTTCATGCTGCGGAGGTCCGGCACGGCTTTGCCCATCGTCTGCACGAT
>Ga0265314_10004242_pt1 | contig 13437 bp, 10 predicted proteins | sample 4126metaG_FD_203106 | JGI IMG/M metagenome (GOLD analysis project Ga0265314, IMG submission 203106) | Rhizosphere microbial communities from Carex aquatilis grown in University of Washington, Seatle, WA, United States - 4-1-26 metaG | ecosystem: Host-associated > Plants > Roots > Rhizosphere >... | reverse complement strand
CCGTCCTATCTCACCGCGGTCGCCGAGTTCTCGCGCAACCCCGACGTGCAGAACATCACGCGCACGTACGGCTTCCTGCGAATCGTCGCACTCGCGATCGTCGCGCTCTCGCTCGTCGCGCTCATGCTCTACCTGAGCGGTCGCGAACGGTCCCAGCTCGTCACGTCGGCGTTCTTGCGCCGCATGGGCATCTCGCAGCCGAGACAGGCGTTGTCCGTCGCGCTCGAGTCGAGCTTCCTTGTGGCGCTCGCGACCGTGATCGGCCTGGCCGCGGCGCTCGTCACGGCAGGTGCGATCGTCGGCCACGTCGATCCGCTGGCCGCGTACTCGCCGCCGCCGGTCGCCGACGTGCCCTGGCTGCTGCTCGCCGGCTCCGGCGCAGGCGTGATCGTCGTCGCGGCGGTCGTCGGCGCGATCCTCACGCTCGTCGTGCGCCGTTCCGGTGTCGGTGAGGAGCTTCGTGTCAGCTGAGCCACTCGTCGTGCTCGAGGGCGTCACCAAGCAGTACGCGACCGCGGGCGGCGCGGTGGATGCGCTGGCCGAGGTCGACGCGCGCATCGGTGCGGGTGCCGTCACGGCGGTCGTCGGGGTCTCGGGCAGCGGCAAGTCGACGCTGCTGCGGTTGATCGCCGGCCACGACATCCCGTCGTCGGGCAGCGTCGTGATCGCGGGCCACGACCTCCTCGCGCTCACCGGCCGCGAGCGGAATCGCTTCCGCCGCGAGACGGTGACGTACGTCTCGCAGCGCGCCGCCGACAATCTCTTTCCGCAGCTGAGCCTCCAGGAGCATCTCCGTCCCGGTGCGTCCCTGCGCCCGTTCGAGCTGCTCGGGATCGGCTCGCGCATGCGTGCGCACGCCGGCGAGCTGTCGGGCGGCGAGCTGGCCCGTGCGTCGTTCGCGGTCGCCCTCGCGCAAGGCGCGCCGCTCGTCGTCGTCGACGAGCCGACGGCGGAGCTCGACCGGACGACCGCGAACGACGTGCTCGCGGCGATGCGCGACTGCGCGTCGCGCGGGCAGACGTTCGTCGTCGCGACGCACGATCCCGACGTGATCGCGCTCGCGGACGACGTGCTCGATCTGACGCGGCGCAGGCCCGCCGTGACGCCGGTGGCCGTTCGCGCGCAGCCGGGCGACGTGGCGCTGCAGCTGCACGGGCTGACGAAGAGCTACGCGGGCGCCGTCGTGCTCCACGACGCGTCCGTCTCGGTGCGATCGGGCGAGCTTGTGCTCGTCGTCGGCCGGTCGGGCTCCGGCAAGTCGACGCTCCTCATGCTGGCCGGCGGCTGGATCGAGCCGGATCGTGGGACGGTCGAGCCCAGGACGACGCGCTGGGCGGAGCTCGCGTACGTGCCGCAGCGCTTCGGCCTGGTGCCCGAGCTGACCGTGGAGGAGAACGTCGAGCTGCCGGCGCGGTTCGCCCCGGCGGCGCCGGCGGGCGATCTGTTCGAGCGGCTCGCGATCGCCGAGCTGCGCGGCCGCTATCCCGCCGAGATCTCGATCGGCCAGCAGCAGCGGGTCGCGATCGCGCGTGCGCTCCGGCTCGATCCGCCGATCCTCCTCGTCGACGAGCCCACCTCGCACCAAGACGCCGGCCACGCGGAGCTCGTCTGGTCGGCGCTCGGCCGCGCGGCGGCGAACGGCTCGGCCTGCCTCGTCGCGACGCACGAGCTCGATGCGCGCGACCGGGCGGACCGCTCATGGCAGATCGAGGACGGGCGGCTGAGCTCAGGCCCGCTCGAGTAACCGCTTGGCGAGGCCGTCGAGCCCGAGCTCGCACGCGTGCGCCGCGGCGCGCGCCCAGTCCGGCGGCGTCGGCGCGAGCTGCGGCAACGGCGCCTCCGCGTCCATCGTCGCGATATCGCGATAGAGCAGCAGGTCGTCGGCGATCTGCGGGAAGCGGCCGTCGGCGAGCGCCTGCGCGAGCGAGCCGTGCTGCTTGAGCACGTCGGCGGCCTTCTTCGGGCCGACGCCCGGGGCGCCGGGGATCTTGTCTGACGGGTCGCCGCGCAGCGCGATGAAGTCCGGCACCTGCTCCGGCTCGACGCCGTAGCGCTCGCGGACCTCCGCCGGCCCGATCCGCGCCAGCTCGGAGACGCCCTTCACCGGCTGCAGGATCGTCACGCGGCCGGAAACGAGCTGGAACGCGTCGCGGTCCGAGGTCGCGACCAGCACAGGCCCCGGCCACGTGTGCGCCGCCGCGGCGAGGAAGTCGTCGGCCTCGTAGCCCGGCGCCTTCGCCGCCTGGAAGCCGAACGACTCGACGAGAGCGGGTAGGAGGTCGAGCTGCTCGAGGATCGAGTCCTCGAAGATACGGCCCGACTGGTAGGCGGGGAGGGCTTCGTGCCGGTAGGTGGGCGTGTCGAGCGAGTCCCAGCCGACGAGCACCGACTCCGGCTGTTCGCTCTCCCACAGGCGCTGCAGGAAGCCGGCGAAGCCCACGAGCGCGTTCAGGCGAATCGACTTCGGCAGGGCGTGGTAGGCGCGGTGGGCGAGCGAGTCGCCGTCGATCGCGAGCAGGAGGCCGCTCAGAGCTCGGCCTCCAGGACGTGGATGCGTTCCATGAGCCGATCGGTTGCCTCGCGGGCCGCTTCGCCGACGTCGTGGCCGCGGAGGTCGTCGAGCTCGACGGGCGGGCCGTAGCGCACGCGCCACTGCGCGAAGCGGCGGAGGCCGTCCGTGCCCTTGATCCCGGCCGGGACGAGCGGGACGCCCGCCTCGAGCGCGATCCGCGCCGCGCCGGTGTGGGCGCCTGCCTCGAACTTCTTGCGCAAACCCTTCCGACGGCGGGTGCCCTCCGGGAACATCGCGATCACGTTCCCCTCGCGGGCCAGCCGGACGGCGGTCGCGATCGCCTCCCGGTCGGCCTGGCCGCGGTTCACCTTGAACGCGCCGGCGCCGGTCGCGATCTGCGCCAGCGGGAACCAGAAGAGCTCGGCCTTCGCCATGAAGCGCAGGAACCGCCGTGGCCAGATCGCCAGCCCGATCGCCCAGGGATCGAGGTTCGAGAGGTGCCCGGCAGACAGCACGTACCCGCCTGAGGCGGGCAAATGCTCCTTTCCGTCGACCCGGTAGCGGAAGGCAACCTTGACGACAGGCCACGAAATCACCGCGATCAAGGAGTAGAGCAGGGTGGGCCTGGGAGGACGGGTCACCGGCGGCGAGTATCGCCGATCTTGCTCCCGGCGCTATGGTGGCGCGGCGAAATGGCTGCAACCAAGGGAAAGAAGCTCGTGATCGTCGAGTCGCCCGCCAAGGCGAAGACGATCGCGGGCTACCTCGGCCCGGAGTACGTGGTCGAGTCGTCGATCGGCCACATCCGCGACCTCCCGAACAACGCCTCGGAGATTCCGGCGAAGCTGAAGGGCGAGGCCTGGGCGCGGCTCGGTGTGAACGTCGACAAGGACTTCGAGCCGTTGTACGTCGTCGACTCGCGCAAGAAGAAGGTCGTCTCGGATCTGAAGGCGAAGCTCAAGGACGCAGACGAGCTCCTGCTCGCGACGGACGAAGACCGCGAAGGCGAGGCGATCGCCTGGCATCTGCGCGAAGTGCTCGACCCGAAGGTGCCGGTGCGCCGCATGGTGTTCCACGAGATCACGAAGCCCGCGATCGAGCGCGCCCTCGGCGAGACCCGCGAGATCGACGATCGGCTCGTGGACGCGCAGGAGACGCGGCGCATCCTCGACCGTCTCTACGGCTACGAGGTGTCGCCCGTCCTCTGGCGGAAGATCATGCAGGGGCTGTCCGCCGGCCGGGTGCAGTCCGTCGCGACGCGGCTCGTCGTCGAGCGCGAGCGCGAGCGGATGCGGTTCGTCGCCGCCGACTACTGGGACATCGTCGCGACCTACGACCCGGGCGCGTTCACTGCGCGACTCACCTCCGTCGAGGGCCGCAGGGTCGCGCAGGGGCGCGACTTCGCCCAGGACGGGAAGCTGCGCCACGCCGACGTCGTCCAGCTGACCGAGGACAAGGCGCGCGAGCTCACAGAGAGCCTCGCGGGCGCGACCTTCACGGTCACGTCGGTCGAGCAGAAGCCGTACACCCGCCGTCCGGCCCCGCCGTTCATGACCTCGACGCTGCAGCAGGAAGCGAGCCGCAAGCTGCGGCTCTCGTCACAGCAGACGATGCGCGTCGCTCAGCGCCTGTACGAGAACGGCTACATCACCTACATGCGCACCGACTCGACGACGCTGTCGGAGTCGGCGCTGGCCGCTGCACGGGCCCAGGCGCGCGAGCTCTACGGCGCCGACTCGGTGCCGGCGCAGCCGCGCCAGTACAACCGCAAGGTGAAGAACGCGCAGGAGGCGCACGAGGCGATCCGTCCTGCCGGCGACCGCTTCCGCACGCCGGACCAGGTGCGCCGCGAGCTGTCGTCCGAGCAGTTCAACGTCTACGACCTGATCTGGAAGCGCACCGTCGCCTCGCAGATGGAGGACGCGCGCGGGCAGACCGTTTCCGTGCGGATCGGCGCGAAGGCCTCCGACGGGCGTGCGACCGAGTTCTCGACCGCCGGCACCGTGATCACGTTCCGGGGCTTCCTGCTCGCCTACGAGGAAGGGCTCGATGAGCCGTCGAGCGACGCCGAAGAGAAGGTGCTGCCGCCGCTCGCCGAAGGCGACACCCTGAACGCGACCGCGCTCGAGCCGGACGGCCACTCGACGTCGCCGCCGCCGCGGTTCACGGAGGCGAGCCTCGTGAAGGCGCTCGAGGAGCGCGGCATCGGCCGCCCGTCGACGTACGCCGCGATCATGGGCACGATCCTCGACCGCGGGTACGTGCGCAAGCAGGGCCAGGCCCTGATCCCCGAGTTCCTCGCCTTCGCGGTCGTGAAGCTGCTCGAGAACCACTTCCCGCAGCTCGTCGACTACGAGTTCACCGCGCGCATGGAGGACGACCTCGACGAGATCGCCGCGGGCGACGAGGCGCGCACCGCGTGGCTGCAGCGCTTCTACTTCGGCGAGGACGGCGACGCCGGTCTGAAGGAGCTCGTCGAGGGCCGCCTGGCGGAGATCGACGCGCGCGAGATCAACACCGTCGAGCTGCCCGGCAGCGACATCGTCGTTCGGGTCGGAAAGTACGGCCCGTACCTCGAGCGCGGCACCGACCGCCAGACGCTGCCGCCCGACATCGCGCCGGACGAGCTGACCTCGGCCCGTGCCGAGGAGATCCTCGCCCAGGGCAACCAGGAGCACGAGCTCGGCGCCGACCCGGAGAGCGGTCGCACGATCGCGGTGCGCTCCGGGCGCTATGGCCCGTATGTCACCGAGGTGGTCGAGGGCGAGGAGAAGCCGCGCACGGCATCGCTCTTCAAGACGATGTCGCCCGAGACTGTGACGCTCGAGGAGGCGCTGAAGCTCCTGACGCTGCCGCGCGCGCTCGGCGAGTCGGACGGCGAGGAGGTGCTCGCTGCGAACGGCCGTTACGGCCCGTACGTGAAGCGCGGCAAGGAGTCACGCTCGCTCGACACCGAGGAGCAGCTCTTCTCGATCACCCTGGACGAGGCGCTGGCCAAGCTCGCGGAGCCGAAGCAGCGCGGCCGCCGGGAGGCGACCCCGCCGCTCAAGGAGCTCGGGAACGACCCGGTCAGCGGCAAGCCGATCGTCCTCAAGGAGGGCCGTTTCGGCCCATACGTCACCGACGGCGAGACCAATGCCAGCCTGCGGGCGGCCGATTCGGTCGAGTCGATCAGCCCCGAGCGGGCGGCGGAGCTCCTCCAGGACCGGCGCGACCGGGGGCCTGCCCCGAAGCGCAAGCGCGCGGCCAAGAAGCGCTCGTAACAGAGCTGCAACAGTCCTTACAACATTTCCTCCGCAAAACCGTCCATAATCAGGACTCCCTCGGAGAGGAATGGGCCCGCCGCCGTGCGCGTTGGAGTGGGCGCTACCCTGGCGCGGGAAGGTTTGCACGGCCGGTCGCAGAAACGAAAGGACATCGATTCCGACTTGACTCAGAGCCAGCTGAACGAACTGCTTGAGACCGAAAGCGCCCGCACCCTTCTGGATGCTGGTGAGGAGCGCGGCTGGATCGAACCGGCCGAGCTCGAGGCATTCGCGGTGGAGAACGACCTGGGTGAGCCCGAGGTCGCCGAGCTCGTGAAGGAGCTCGAGCGCATCGGGCTCGAGGTGCGCGAACCGGTCACCGAGGAGAAGAACACGAAGGCGCAGGCCGAGCCGGTCATCTACGAGGCCGACGCACCGTCGGGCGCGGGCGACAGCCTGCAGCTCTTCCTCGCAGACGTCGGCAAGCACAAGCTGCTGACCGCGCACGAGGAGGTCGTGCTGGCGAAGGCGATCGAGCGTGGCGACGGTCGCGCCAAGCGCCGCATGATCGAGTCCAACCTCCGTCTTGTCGTGTCGATCGCGAAGGGCTACCGCGGCCTCGGCGTTCCGTTCCTGGACCTGATCCAGGAGGGCACGCTCGGCCTGAACCGCGCGGTCGAGAAGTTCGACTGGCGGCGTGGCTACAAGTTCTCGACGTACGCGACCTGGTGGATCCGCCAGTCGGTGCAGCGCGCGGTCGCGAACCACGCGCGCACGATCCGCGTGCCGGTGCACGTCGTCGAGCGCCAGCAGAAGCTGTCGCGCGCGGCGCGCCGGCTCGAGGTGGAGCTCGGCCGCGAGCCGACCAAGGAAGAGCTGGCGGAGGCCACCGGCCTGCCGCTCCAGCACGTCGAAGAGGCGCTCTCCGCGGCGTCCGCGTCCGTCTCGCTGAACCAGACGGTCGGTGCGGACGACGAGGGCGAGCTCGGCGATCTGTTCGCCGACCGCGAGGCTGCGGATCCGTTCGACGAGGCCGAGGAGTCGCTACGCCGCCAGAACATCCGCAAGGCGCTCGACGCGCTCCCCGAGCGGGAGCGGCGGATCCTGGAGCTGCGGTTCGGCTTCGAGGGCGAGCCCTGGACGCTCGAGGCGATCGGTCACGAGCTCGACCTGACGCGCGAGCGCGTCCGGCAGCTCGAGGGCCAGGCGCTGTCGCGGCTGGCCGCGCTGCGCGAGCTCGCCGGACTCGCGGCTTAGCCGCTAGCCGGCCGTGTCGTGAGCCGTGCCTTCGAGGTGCGGCTTGTCGGCGCGCGTCGCGCCTTCGGCCTGGCGGATCTCGTCGTCGCTCATCGGCCAGCGCTCGAGCGGGTAGTGGCACGCGGCCTCGTGGCTGCGCTCGAGCTCGCGGAGCTGCGGCGTGTCGACGTCGCACTGCCCTTGATGGAAGCGTGGGCAGCGCGGATGGAACACGCAGGCGGAGGGCGGCGCGACCGGCGACGGGACATCGCCCGACAGCACGATCCGCTGCCGGTCGCCGGTCGTCGGGCGCGGCACCGCTGAAAGGAGTGCGGCCGTGTACGGGTGCTTCGGGTTCTCGTAGATCGACTCGCTATCGCCGATCTCCACGATGCGGCCGAGGTACATAACCGCGATCCGGTCCGCGATCTGCCGGATCACCGACAGGTCGTGCGAGATGAAGACATAGGTGAGGTTGAACTCGCTCTGCAGGTTCCGCAGCAGGTTGAGGATCTGCGCCTGGATCGAGACGTCGAGGGCCGAGACCGGCTCGTCGCAGACGATCAGCTTCGGCGAGAGCGCGAGGGCCCGCGCGACGCCGATGCGCTGGCGCTGGCCGCCGGAGAACTCGTGTGGATAGCGGTTGTAGTGCTCCGGGCTCAGCCCGACCGTCTGGAGCAACTCCTCGACGCGCTCCCGACCGCCCTTGACGTGGTGAATCGCGAACGGTGCGCCGATGATCTGGCCGACCGTCTTGCGCGGGTTCAGCGACGAGTATGGGTCCTGGAAGATCATCTGCATCTCGCGGCGCAGCGGGCGCATCGCCCGCTGGGAGAGCTTCGAGATGTCGCGTCCGTCGAAGCGCACGGTGCCGCTCGTCAGTTCGAGGAGGCGCAGGATCAGCCGCGCGGTCGTCGACTTGCCGCAGCCGGACTCGCCGACGATGCCGAGTGTCTCGCCGCGGCGCACGGTCAGCGAGATGTCCTCGACTGCGTGCACCTCGGCCTTGCCGCGCGCGAACACGCCCTGCTTCACGGCGAAGCGCTTGGTCAGGTGCTCGATCTCGACGAGGTTCCCGTTGCTGCCGTTGGTGCTCATGCAGCGTCACCGAGCCTTGCGACGGAGCGCTTCGCGCCTTCCCGCTGCTTGTCCTCCCACGAGAGGTGGCAGGCGTCGGGATGCGCCTCGGGCGCGGGCTTGACGAGCGGCGGCCGTTCGGTGGGGCAGGGCTCGAAGCGATAGCGGCAGCGCGGGTGGAACGGGCAGCCGGACGGCGGCGCGAGGAGTGACGGTGGCGAGCCTTCGATCGGCACGAGCGCCGACAGGCGCTTCTCGACGCTCGGCATCGAGTCGAGCAGCCCCCAGGCGTACGGGTGCTGCGGCTGTCCGAAGATCTCCTCCGCAGGCCCGTATTCCATGATCCGGCCTGCGTACATGACCATCACCGACTTCGCCGTCTCGGCGACGACGCCCAGGTCGTGCGTGACGAGGATCACGCCGATGTCGAACTCGCGCTTGACCTCTTCGATCAGCTCGAGGATCTGCGCCTGCACCGTCACGTCGAGCGCGGTCGTCGGCTCGTCGCAGATCAGGATCGACGGGTTGTGGACGAGTGCCATCGCGATCATCGCGCGCTGGCGCATGCCGCCGGAGAACTGGTGCGGATAGTCGCGGGCGCGCGACTTCGCATTTGGGATGCCGACGTGGTCGAGCAGCTCGATGGCGCGCTTCCAGGCGGCGCCCTTGCTCACGTCGGCGTGGGCGGTGACCGCCTCGGCGATCTGCTTGCCGACGCGGTACATCGGGTGCAGGCACGCGAACGGGTCCTGGAAGACCATCGCGATGTCCTTGCCACGGATCTTCCGCAGCTCGTCCTGCGGCAGCGTCAACAGGTTGCGGCCCATGAACTCGACCTCGCCGCTGATCTGCGTGCGCTGCCGGTTCAGTAGGCCCATGATCGCGAGGTTCGAGACGCTCTTCCCCGAGCCCGACTCGCCGACGACGCCGAGCGTCTCGCCGCGCGAGAGCGTGAAGCTGACGTCCGAGACGGCCTGGACGACTCCGTCAGCGGTCGGGAAACGGACCGTCAGCCCGCGGACGTCGAGAAGCTGCTGCGCTGTTCCCGCTCCGGCGCCGGCCAAGCCGGCGCCTGCGCTATTGCTCGGCTCCGTCAAGCCTACGCCTCGATCACGCGTAACGGACTCGAGGATCGATGAACGCGTAGAGGATGTCGACGACGAGGTTCGCGAGCGCGACGGCGACCGACGCGACGAGCACGACCCCGAGCACGACAGGCAGGTCCTGTTGCAGCGCGTCGTTGATCGCGAGGTAGCCGAGCCCTTGCAGGTTGAAGACGGACTCGGTGATCACGGCGCCGCCGACGAGCAGCGCGATGTCGAGGCCGAACATCGTCACGATCGGCGTCAGCGATGCGCGCAGGCCGTGCTTGAAGATCACAGTGCGCTCGGGCAACCCCTTCGCGCGCGCGGTTCGGATGTAGTCCTCACCGAGCGTCTCGAGCAGGTTGTTGCGCGTCATCCGCGCATAGAACGCGGCATAGAGCAACGCGAGCACGATCCAGGGCGTGATCATGTGCGAGAAGAAGCCCGTGATGCTGTCGGCCGGCGACACGTAACCGGTGCCGGCCACCCAGCCGAGCTTTCTCCAGAAGATGTAGAGCGCCATCAGGCCGAGCCAGAACACCGGCGTCGAGATCCCGAAGAGCGCGAAGCCCATGGCTAATCGGTCGACGACCGATCGGCGCTTCACGGCAGAGAGCACACCGATCGAGACGCCCAGGAAGAGCCAGATGATCGAAGCGCCGGCGATCAGGAGCAGCGTGCGTGGCGCGCGCGCGACGATCAGCGCCTTGACCGAGCTGCCGCTCGCGTAGGTGTAGCCGAGCCCGGGCCAGCCGTACTTGTCGCCCGTGAAGAAGTGCCAGCTGAACTTGCCGAACTGCACGTAGAAGGGCCGGTCGAGGCCGAGCCGATGATGGATCTGCGCGATCTCCGCGTCTGTCGGGTTCTTGCCGGCGAAGCGCAGTGCGGGATCGCCTGCCGGCAGGAGATAGAAGACCGCGAACGTGATCGCGAGCACACACGCCACGACGACGAATGTCCAAACGAGTCTGCGTGCGATGTAGAAGGCCATGTGTGTGTGAGGTGAGGTGGAGGAGGGGCGGGACGCGTGTCCCGCCCCTCGTTCCGGGTTCCTTACTTGACGGACACCGACGAGTAGGCGGGGCCGTCTGTGAACTGGTCGTAGTTCCAGTGCGTGACGTTCGGGCCGATGATGAACACGTTGTTCGGCCAGAGGTACGGCACCCACGGGACAACCGTCTCCATCAGCTTCTTGTCGAGGTTCTCCCAGCAGGTGGTGCGGTCCTGAGCCAGCTTGGCACTGCAGGCCGCGATGTCGCTGTCGACGCTCGGCACGTTCGTGAGATCGCCGGTGGCACCAACCTTCGCCGCGATCGCCGGCGTGACGCCGACGAGCGCGTAGTTGGTGTTACCGGACTTGATGATCGTGCTGGAGTCGAACAGCTCTGCGAAGAACGTGTACGGGTCCGCGTAGTCCTTCCCCCAGCTCGGCCGCTCTGCGAGCGGGACGTTCTTCGAGGGGGTCTGAATGGTCGGATACGCACCGTTGATTGCCCGCACCTTGAGCGTGATGCCGATCTTCGCGGCGTCTGCCTCGAGGACCGGGACCATGCGGGTGTCGACGCTGCGGGTGTCCGCGATCGTGAGCACGCCCTTGCAGGCCGACGCGGTGCACTTGCCGGTCTTGCCCGGGTCGTACTTCGACTGCTTCATCTCGGCCTGTGCCTTGGCCAGGTCGCCCGCCTCGTTCGGCGTCGAGTACGGGTCGTACTCGGCGAGGCCGTTGTTGAAGAGCACCGGCGGCACGATGTGCGTGGCGATCGAGCCCGGGATCGGGCCGCCCCACGCCTTCTGCAGCTCGGCCTTGTCGACAATCCAGTTCATCGCCTTGCGAACGTGAACGTCGTCGAACGGCGGCTGCGTCAGGTTCATCGAGAGGTAGTTGGTGCGGTCACCGACGTTCGGGATCATCCGCGGCTTCAGCGACGAGTTGGTCGCATAGGCACGGATGGTCTTCGGGGCCGGGCTCGACACCTCGTCCTGATAGGCGCCCGACTGCACCTTCGCGAAGATGTCATCGGCGTTCGAGTTCACGAGGAACTTGAACGTGTCGATGTAGTTCTTCCGGTACGGGTCGGACGACTGGTCGTAGTTCGGGTTGCGGACGAGGATGATGTGGTTCCCGTTCGCCCCGTCGTAGCCGCTCATCGGCTTCAGCGCCGAACAAGAGGCGTCGCTGACCTTGTCTGCGCCCTGGATCATGTACGGGCCGCTCGAAACGACGTCGCGGCCGTAGTCACCGGGCTTGCCCTCGAAGCACTTCGCGACCTCCACCGGGATCGGTGCCGTCGCCGGCATCGACATGCGGAGGTTGAAGTCGCCGGCCGCCTTGGTCAGGTGGAAGACGATCGTGTTGTCGTCCGGCGTCGTGATGCCGGAGACCGTCTTCGCCTTGCCGCTTGCGACTGCATCCCACCCTTTGATCACCGTGTAGTAGAAGGAGTACTGGCCGCCGTCATTCGGGTTGGCGAGCCGGTTCATCGCGTAGGCGACGTCCTTCGAGGTGACTGCGCGGTTGACCGGCGGGCCGAACTTGACGCCGCTCCGCAGCTTGTAGGTGTAGGTGAGTCCGTTGTCGGTCGGCGTCGGAGCCTCGGTTGCAAGGTCGCCGACAGTCTCGTTGCCGGCTGCGCCGGGCTGATGCTTGTACCCGACGAGCGGGCGGATCAGCAGGTTCGAGAAGAGGCCCCAGGCGTTGCCGAGGTACTCGCCGGTCGGGTCGAAGTTGTTCGTGAACCCGAACGAGCCCTCCCAGCCGACGGTGTACGTGCCGCCCTTGGTCGGGGTACCGCTGCTGAACGAGCCCGAGCCGACGACACCTCCGCCGCCGCCCGAAGAGCTCGTGGTCGTGGTCGTGCCCGTACTTGACTTCTTGGAACCGCACCCGGCGGCGAGTGCCGCGAGCGCGACAACGGCCGCGACCAGGAGCGCGAGCCGTAGAAACTTCGTCATGCGGGACTTCTCCTTTCTGGGGGGTGATGCAAGAGCTCTCACCGCTCAGACCTCACATCGAAGGCGTCACGGAGACCGTCGCCGAGGAGGTTGAACGCGAGGGTTGTGATGATCAAGAACGCGCCGGGGAAGAGCATGAGCCACCAGGCGACGTCATACAACTGCGAGGCGTCGGTCAGGATCGATCCCCAGGACGCCTCGTCAGGGGGTACGCCGAGTCCGAGGTAGGAGAGAGCAGCCTCGAACAAGATGTTGGTCGGGATCAGCAGGGTCGAGTAGACGATCAGCGGGCCGATCAGGTTCGGGAGGATCTCGGACCAGAGGATCCGCATGTTGCTCGCGCCCGCGGCGCGAGCCGACTCGACGAACTCCTTCTCGCGCAGTGAGAGCGTGTAGCCGCGCACGATGCGCGCGATGTAGGACCACGAGAAGAGGGTGATCACCGCGATCACGACGGTCAGCCCCGGTTGGAGAAGGCCTCCGAGGCAGCCGTTCTTCGACGTCGAGCAGGCGGCGACGATGCCGACCGCGATCAGGATCTGCGGCACCGCGAGCAGCACGTCGGAGAAGCGTGACAGGAGCGAGTCGACCCAGCCGCCGAAGAAACCGGCGGTCAGGCCGACGACCAGGCCGATCAGGACGGCGAACCCGGAGGCGACGATGCCGACGAAGAGCGAGGTGCGTGCGCCGTACATCGTGCGGACGAAGAGGTCGCGCCCGGCGGCGTCGGCGCCGAACCAGAAGTGCGAGTTCGGGCCCAGCGGCACGCCGTAGGCGTCGGTCATGTTGTTGTAGGTCGTGTTCTGCGGGTGCCCGGTGATGTTCGACGCGAGCGGCCCGCCGAAGATCGCGATCAGGATCAGAATGACGATCACGACTCCTCCGGCCAGCGCCGCCTTGTCTTGGCGGAACCGGTCCCAGAAGAGCCGCGACGGGCTTTTACGCATGACAGCGATCGGCTGAAGCGCCACAGCCCCTCCCGCTGTCACCTGAAATTCAGGTGGATTCGCCATTCCCTGTTCGCAAGCGTAATGCCCTCGGTTTTCTCATGCGGCGATACTGATGAACATGCATCGCTTCGTGCGCCTCGACCCCCCGAGCTCGTGACGGATGTCGCATGACCGAGCTGCGCCCCGACGGGCCTCTCGTCGGCCGGATCGTCCGGGCCGAGCCGATCGAGGAGCGCCATCGCGAGGGGCTGCGCGAGGCCGCCGAACGCGATCCACAGATCCACCGCTATACGAACCTCTATACGTTCGGCTTCGACCGGTGGTTCGATCTCGCGCTCGAGAATGCCAACGAAGTGCCGTTCGTCGTCCACGTGGACGGC
>Ga0265314_10004241_pt1 | contig 13438 bp, 9 predicted proteins | sample 4126metaG_FD_203106 | JGI IMG/M metagenome (GOLD analysis project Ga0265314, IMG submission 203106) | Rhizosphere microbial communities from Carex aquatilis grown in University of Washington, Seatle, WA, United States - 4-1-26 metaG | ecosystem: Host-associated > Plants > Roots > Rhizosphere >... | reverse complement strand
GAGCGGCTTGCCGTCGCAGAGGACGAGGTCCGCCTGCACGAGAATCTGATGCAGCTCGGCATCGTGCTGCGCCTGCACGAGGAAATCGACGTTGGGCGTGACGATGTAGTGAGGTGTGCGCGCCTCGATCATCGACTCGATGCGATGGACCGCGGTGGCGAGCGTCATCGGGTCGAAGACCACGCCGAGAATGGCGACGGGCAACGCTCGAGTGGCAGCGTCGGCTGAAGTCACCGGCGCTTCATCGCGCGCGCGGGGCGCAAAGAAGGCGGACGGCAGCCGCGAAAGCAGCGGAAGGAGCGTGGGCATTTGCAGTCTTCGACCGCGTGTGGCGGACCGGGTGTGTGGGGTGTCCGACCCATATTGAACACCGCTTGGGGTGGACACCCACTTTCCGGGGACGCGACGCCACCGCTATTCTTCCACGGTGTCTCCTTGCGCGCACGGGGTGCGAGCCTGCGGGGATTTTTACTCACACATGACTCTTCTGCGTTTTTTGGTCCGATACTCGCCGGCGATGGTGATCTGGACCTCCATTGCCGCGCTGCTGAGCGGCGCGTGCAACGCCGGGTTGATCGCGATGATCAACTCCGCGCTCAACCATCGCGGCAGTCCCGGGCTCGCGCTGATTGTCGGATTCGCCGCGCTGGGACTGGGGCGGATTCTGACGAACGCGATTGCGCAGGTGACGCTCGCGCATTTTTCGCAGGCGACGACCGCGCGGCTGCGGCAGGATCTCGTGCGCAAAATTCTCGCGGTGCCGCTGCGTCAACTCGAGGAACTCGGCACGCCGAAACTCATGGTGGCGCTGACCGAGGACATTCTGGAAATCACGCAGGCGACGCTGAGCATTCCGATTTTCGCCGTGAACCTCGCGGTGCTGCTCGGCGGCGCGGTTTATCTCGCGTGGCTCTCGCCCGTGGTGCTCGCGGCGCTCGGCGCGTTCGCCGTGATCGGTGCGTTCAGCTACCGGTTGATGATCCGCAGTGGGTTCGGGCATTTGACAGCGGCGCGGGAGGGACAGGACCGTTTGTTTCGGCATTTTCGCGCGCTGACGGAGGGAATCAAGGAACTGAAACTCCACCGCGTGCGCCGTCGGGAATTTCTCGAGGAGGACGTGGCGTCAGCGGCGGCGGTTTGCCAGAAACACAACGTCGCGGCCGAGTGGCGATTCATCATCGCGCAGAATTGGAACCAGCTGCTGTTCCTCGCCGTGATTGGGATGATTCTCTTTCTGCTGCCCCGCATGGGAGGCATCAGCCCGCAGACGCTGACAGGCTACATCATTGCGACACTTTATTTGATGGGACCGCTGGCGGGGCTGCTGGGCAGTCTTTCGGTGTTCAGCCGCGCCAACGTTTCCCTGCGCAAAGTGGAGCAACTCGGTCTCGCGCTCTCGACGCAAGCCAGCGAAAACCGCGCCGGTGCGCCCGCGCCCGCTGCGGCGGAGAAGTTCGAGACGCTCGAACTCGTGAACGTGACGCACCACTACTATCGCGAGCGGGAAGACGACCACTTCGTGCTCGGGCCGATCGATCTCACGTTTCGTCCGGGCGAACTCGTTTTTCTTATCGGCGGCAACGGCAGTGGCAAATCCACGCTCGCGAAGGTGATCACCGGTTTGTATCCGCCCGCGGGCGGAGAGATTCGACTCAATGGCCGCACGATCGACGACGCCAATCGCGACGACTACCGGCAGATGTTTTCCGCGGTTTTCTCCGATTATTTCCTGTTCGACCGCATCACGGGAGTGGCGCGTGCGAACGGCGACGGGCACGCGCGCGACTATCTCGAGCGCCTGCATCTCGACCACAAGGTTTCGATCGACGACGGGGTGTTTTCCACGACACAACTTTCGCAGGGGCAGAGGAAGCGGCTCGCGCTGCTCTGCGCCTACCTCGAGGACCGGCCTTTTTATTTGTTCGACGAGTGGGCGTCCGATCAGGACCCGTTGTTCAAGGACGTATTTTACACACAGCTCCTGCCGGAACTGCGTTCGCGCAACAAGGCGGTGCTCGTGATCACGCACGACGACCGGTATTTTTCCTGTGCGGATCGATTGATCCGACTCGACTACGGCAAGATCAGCGGTTCGGCCGAGGGCGATTCGCGGGAGCTTGCTGCCGCGGCGAGCCACTCGCACCACCGCGTCTCCTGAACGCGGCGTCGGGGACTTCGGTCACGCGGCAGTAGTAGCTGTTGACCCCAGTAACAAAGGAGGGTGGGGCGCCTCCAAGTGGACAACCCATGGGATCCTTTATGAATAAAAATTACGCGTGGCTAAACGTTGCGCCTCTGTCTGCACAATCGCTCCGGCTCGGCTGGATTTTGGCCGCCACCTTCGCCGGAAGTTTGCTTGCAGTCGATGCGACGCGGGCCGACACGTGGGTTTTCAGCACTGTAATCGGCGACGCCGCCGCCCTCGATCACGTCGATGGCACCGGAAGCAACGCCCGTTTTTTCAATCCCACGAGTGTCGCGGTGGACGGTGCGGGCATCGTTTACGTGGCCGACGGCGGTGATCACACCATCCGCAAAATCACAAGCGGCGGCGTCGTGACGACGCTCGCCGGCAGTTCCGGACAGGCGGGAAGCCTAGACGGCACGGGTGGCAACGCACGCTTCATTTATCCCTACGCCATCGCGGTGGACGGCTCGGGCAATCTCTACGTGACCGACATCGGCGACCATACCGTTCGCAAGGTTACCGCCGGCGGCGCCGTGACGACCTTGGCGGGCAGCGTTGGCGTTGCGGGCAGCCTCGACGGTTCCGGCACCGCGGCGCGGTTTAACGCGCCGCAGGGAATTGCGGTTGATTCAGTGGGGAATGTCTATGTTGGCGACACCGGCAATAGCACGATCCGCAAGATTTCGACGATCGGTGTCGTGACGACGTTCGCGGGCGCAGCGGGCCAGACGGGGTCCGCGGATGGCGCCGGTGCCTCGGCGCGCTTCAATTATCCGTTCGGCCTCGCCGCGGACTCCACCGGAAACATTTATGTCGCGGATTATGGCAACAGCGCGGTCCGCAAAATTACCTCGGACGGAACAGTCAGCACCATTGCAGGTAGCGCCGGTCTTTCCGGCAGCGTTGACGGCCAGGGCGGCGGCGCGAGGTTCGATCATCCCGCAGGCGTAGCGGTCGATGGCTTAGGCAACGTCTTTGTGCTCGATACTTCAAACCAAACCGTGCGCTTAATCGCGAGCGGCTCGGGCGCCGTGACGACGCTCGCGGGAATGCCGGGTCAGGGCGGCCGGACGGACGGCACGGGTGTGGCGGCAAAGTTCTTCTATCCGTTCGGCATCGCGGCGTCGAGTTCCGGCACCATCTATGTCGCCGATACGGGCAACCACGCGGTCCGCGTCGTTACCTCGGGCGGAGCGGTTACTACGCTCGCCGGCGCAGCAGGCATTTCGGGCGTCGCTGACGGCGTGGGTGGCGAAGCGCGGTTCGCGTATCCCTACGGCATCGCCATCGATGCTGCTGGCACACTTTTCGTAGCCGATCATGATAACCAAACCATTCGCAAAGTCACAGCCGGTGGCGCTGTCACCACGCTCGCAGGCTCGGCGGGACTCCCCGGCAGCGCAGACGGTATCGGCGGCGCGGCGCGGTTCAGCGATCCGGCCGGCGTCGCAGTGGACAGCATTGGCAATGTTTACGTGGCCGACGCCGGGAATTCCACCATCCGCAAAATTACCACCGGCGGTAGCGTGACGACGTTCGCGGGCGTGGCCGGCGTGACCGGCAGCTCCGATGGCACGGGGGCCGGCGCCCACTTCAACAGCCCACAGGGCATCGCGGTGGACAGCGCGGGGAACGTCTATGTCGCGGACACGAACAACAGCACGATTCGCAAAATCACGGTCAGTGGCATCGTCTCGACGTTGGCCGGCACGGCGGGAGTCGTGGGCAGCACGGACAATCTCGCCCGGTTCAACGGCCCCTATGCGGTCGCAGTCGATAGCACGGGCAATGTTTACGTTGCCGATTTCTTCAACTCCACGATTCGGAAAATCACCGCGGGCGGCACGGTGACGACGCTGGCGGGACTCGCCGGCCAGGCCGGGGCTGCGGATGGCACGGGCAGCGCGGCGCGATTCAACCAGTCGTATGGACTGGCCGTGGATGGTGGCGGAAACGTTTTTGTCGCCGACACGTATAACCGCGCGATCCGCAAGATCACCACCAGCGACGCCGTCAGCACGCTCAACGGCACGATGGCGAGGTTCTATTATCCGCAGGGCATTGCGCTGGACGCGAGCGGCGATGTTTTTGTCGCCGATGGCGACAATCAGGCGATCAGCAAGGGCGTGTTTGTCATCACACCACAAAGCGGCGGTCAGGTGAACAGCCAGTCGATCGCCACCGGGCAAAACACGACCTTTACCGTCGGCACCGCCGCGCCGCTGACAAATTATCAGTGGCAGGTTTCCACGGATGCGGGTGGAACTTGGAGTTCCGTTGCGAACAACACCGTCAATAGCGGTGCGACGACGGCGACACTGACGATCACCAGCGCCACGCTTGGCATGAACGCCAACCGCTACCGCGCGCAGATTTCGAATGCCGCGGGTGCTGCGACGAGTGCGGCCGGCACGCTCAGTGTCTTCGTGGCGGGTGCGCCAACGATCACCACGCAACCGCTGAGCCAGGCCCCAGCCACCGGGGGCGTTGTCACCCTGACCGCGGCCGCCAGCCCCGCAAACGGAAATCCGACGCCGACTTTTCAATGGCAACTCGACGGTGTCGATTTGGCCGGAGCTACGGGCGCTGCACTGACGGTCAACAATATGCAGCCGGCCAATACGGGCGTCTATACGGTGGTCGTCACCAGCGGAGTGACGACCACCAGCGATCTAGCCGTCGTCGGCCTCATCACGACGGCCAAGGTATTCGGCGACGGTTCGGTCGTCGGCACGGATATCGTCCACCCGAACGGCAACCACTTCGACCAAGTGCTGGTGACCGGCGCGGCGGAGACGATCACGGCGGATGCAGGCAAGATTACGCGCACCTCCTACATCGATCTGAACGATGAGATCGTGCAGATCGAGTTCAGCGGCGCCGGCACGCTCTCAGTCGTGTTGGCCAGTCCCACGGGCCCGGCGCTGCCGGTGAACTACAACCAGGCCGTCGACTACATGAAAGGCCATGCGGGAATCGTAATCACGGGCGCGAACGAAACGACCAACGTTTCGGTCTTCAGCGTCGGCCGCGCCACCGCGTTCGATTCCACGGGCGGGTATAACATCCTCCTCGCACCCAGCCTGTCGAACAATCCGGCGAACAACGGCAGCCTGCTTTTCCAGGGACATGGCTCGACGGCTTACAACGCTTTCGCTGACATCGCGTTCATCGCGATCACGAGCACGAACGGGAAGTTCGGCGGCGTGCGGACCTCCAATGCGAACTATTTCGCGTCAAGCGGCATGACTGGCCTCTATGCGCCGGGGATCCAATTCACCGGCCCGGTCTTTGTGGGTGACATCAACGCCTCCGGCACTGCCACCCCGATGATAATCCTCGGCTCGGCCAGCGATACGCGCATCACGGGTGGCAATCTGATGCAGTCCAACAGCCAGCCCATAAAGGTGAGCGGCATCACGCAATTAAAATTTGTGGACGGCACCACATCGGAAGGGGTTCTGCTCCCGGCGCAGAGTAACCAAGCCATTCTGCGGCAGGATGGCGCGGATGTGACGGCCCAGATTGTCGTCAATCCGACGCCGTAGGTAATCCACGGCTTCGGCGCGCCGATATCGCCCGCCGCGAAGGGCTCAGTTGTGCGCGGGTAATCCAGCTATTGGCTCGCTCGCGGTAGGCTGCTGCGCGGCTCCCGAAGAGCTCACGCTCGCTCCCAGATACCATATCTTCCGCGCCCGAGGGGACATCTTACGGCACGACGTTATGATGGGATTGTTCAAGTTACCCCGAAGTCACAGTAATTCCCGCCTTTGTTGATATGCTTTTGATGTGAATCGCTTCAGCATTGACTAACGCACGAGCAGAGAATCCCGCATAATTGGCGCCGTTCCAGAAACCGCGCCATGAAATTCAACGAACTACTCCAGATCATCCTTTTCTTCGGCTTGGGAATCGCGCTGACGCCCGTCGTCGGCCGGTTCATGGCCCGAGTCTTCAAAGGGGAAAAGACCTTTCTCCATCCGCTGCTCTTCCCGTTCGAAAAGCTCGTCTATCGGCTGACGGGCATCGATCCGACTGAAGAGATGTCGTGGTTGAAATACCTTTGGGCGGTCGTGATCATGACCTTCGTCGGCTTCGCTTCGCTCATCGTTATTCTGATGACCCAAAAGTGGCTGCCGCTGAATACGCAAGGGCTGGACAACCTTTCCTGGCACTTGGCGTTCAACACCGCGTGGAGTTTCGTCTGCAACGCCGACTGGCAGTCCTACACGGGGGAAACGACGATGACCTACTTGTCGCAGACCCTCGGACTTTCCGTCCATCAGTTTATCAGCGGAGCCTCCGGACTCGCGATCCTCGTGGCTGTAGGCAGGGCGCTCGCCCGCGCGAGCCTCAAAACGATCGGCAATTTCTGGGTCGATTTCACCCGCTGCACACTCTATATCGTGATTCCGCTTTCGGTGTTGTGGGCGATTCCGCTGGCGTGGCAGGGCGTGCCGCAGACTTGGAAATCCTATCCGAACGCCAACCTCGTCGAGCCCTATACGACACAGGTTCAGAAAACGGACGACAAGGGCAACGCGTTGACGACCTCGGTGCCGAAACTGGACGACAAAGGCAAGCCCGTCGTCGGGGCCGACGGCAAGCCGGTGATGACCGATCAGCCGGTGATGGTTGACCAGAAAGTCGAGACCCAGCCGCTTCCAGTCGGGCCGGTCGCATCGTTCGAGTCCTGCAAGCAGCTTTTCACGAACGGCGGCGGCTGGTATGGCGTGAATAGCGCGCACCCCTACGAGAATCCGACGCCGCTCGCGAATTTCCTCGAAATGCTCGCGATCATCGTCGTGCCGATGGCGCAGGTTTATATGTTTGGGCTGTTGATCGGCAACAAGCGCCACGCGTGGACCCTGTTTGCCGTGATGCTCGGCCTCTACCTGCTGTCGTTCGCCGTCGCCTGGTATGCGGAGGCGCAGCCAAATCCGGTCACCGACAATATCATGCCGCATATGGAGGGAAAGGAACAGCGCTTTGGCGTAATGAACAGCGTGCTGTGGGGCGTTTCATGCACCGCCATCGACAACGGTTCCGTGAATTCGATGCATGACAGCTGGATGCCCATCGCCGGCATGATGCCGATGTGGAACATCCTGATCGGCGAAATGCTGTTCGGCGGCATCGGCTGCGGCGTATATTGCATGCTCTTTCATGTTATTATCACCGTTTTTATCGCCGGGCTCATGATCGGGCGAACGCCGGAGTATCTCGGCAAGAAGCTGGATGCGTGGGTGGCGACGTGGGCGGTCATCGGGGTGCTGCTGCCCAACGCGGCCGCTTTGATTCCGACGGCGGTCTGCGTCTATCTGCCCGCGGGCATCGCAAGCATGAACAACGCCGGGCCGCACGGCTTGAGTGAAGTGCTCTACGCCTACGGCGAAGCTGCGAACAACAACGGCAGCGCCTTCGCAGGGCTCAACGCAAACGTGCCCATCTACGACGTCCTTCTCGGCCTCGCGATCATCATCGGCCGGTTCGCGCCGATCGCCGCCGCACTCGCGATCGTCGGCCGACTGGCGTCGAAGAAGACCGTCGAGCCTTCCGCCGGCACGCTGCCGGTGCATGGCTGGACCTTCGGGCTTACGCTCTCCGGCGTCATTATCATTGTCGCCGCGCTCACTTTCTTCCCGGCACTTTGTCTCGGGCCACTCCTCGAGCAAGGGCTGATGACGGCCGGTCGCGTGTTCTAAGTCCGCCCAAAACCTTTCGACCATGACCACCACCTTCAAAATCGAATACTCCTCCCTGGTCCGCCAGGCCGTGATCGACTCCTTCAAGAAGCTGCACCCGCGCGACGAGATCAAGAATCTCGTGATGTTTGTCGTGTGGCTCGGCTCGATCCTGACGACCATCTGGCTGTTCGTCGATTTCTCGAGCTTCAACCTCCAGATTTGTCTCTGGCTGTGGTTCACCTGCCTTTTCGCGAATTTCGCCGAAGCGATGGCGGAAGGCCGCGGCAAGGCGCACGCGGATGAACTCCGGAAGATGCGCAAGAAGACGATGGCCACCGCGCTCGTCAACGGGAAGAAGGTCTCGGTCGCCAGCTCCGAGCTGAAGATCGGCGACTTCTTCGTCTGCGAGGCGGGCGATCTCATCGCGGCCGACGGCGAAGTCGTCGAGGGAATCGCGACGGTGGACGAGTCCGCCATCACCGGCGAGTCGGCGCCCGTCATCCGCGAGAGTGGCGGCGATCGCAGCGCGGTCACCGGCGGCACGCGCGTGACCAGCGACCGCATCGTCGTTCGGGTCACGGCGGAGGAGGGTAATTCATTTCTCGACCGGATGATTTCGATGATCGAGGGCGCGCGCCGCCAGCTCACGCCAAACGAAATCGCGCTCAACATCGTCCTGGTGAGCCTGACGGCGCTCTTCATCGTGGTGGTGCTCGTGCTGCCGCCGATGGCGGTATACGATGAAATCGCGGCTGGTCAGAAAGGCGCCGTGCTGACCTCGCTGCCGGTGCTGCTGTCGCTCATCGTCTGCCTGATTCCGACGACGATCGGCGGCTTGCTCAGCGCGATCGGCATCGCGGGCATCGACCGTTTGATGCGGCGCAACGTCCTCGCGACTTCCGGCCGCGCCGTCGAGGCCGCGGGCGACGTTGACGTGCTGCTGCTCGACAAGACGGGCACGATCACGCTGGGCAACCGCATGGCGACCGACTTCATCCCGGCGCCGGGTGTCGAACTGAAAGTGCTGGCAGACGCGGCGCAACTCGCTTCCCTCGCCGATGAAACGCCCGAGGGCCGCAGCATCGTCACCCTGGCGAAGGAAAAATTCCAGCTGCGCGGCCGCGAGGTTGCCGAACCGCATGCGATTTTTGTGCCGTTCACCGCGCAGACCCGCATGAGCGGCGTCGATCTCGCGGGCCGCCGGATTCGGAAAGGCGCCGCCGAAAGCGTGAAGGCTTGGGTCGTTTCGCAGGGCGGCACCTATCCCGCGGAAGTCGCCGCCGAGGTGGACAAGATTTCGCGCGCCGGCGGCACACCGCTCGTCGTGGCGGAGAACAATCGCGTGCTCGGCGTCATTTTGCTCAAAGACATCGTCAAGGGCGGCATCAAGGAGCGGTTCGAACAGCTCCGGGCGATGGGTATCCGCACCGTGATGATCACCGGCGACAATCCGCTTACCGCCGCCGCGATCGCCGCCGAAGCGGGCGTGGACGACTACATCGCACAGGCGAAACCCGAGGACAAGCTCGCGCGCATCCGCAAGGAGCAGGAAGGCGGAAAACTGATCGCGATGATCGGCGACGGCACCAATGATGCGCCGTCACTGGCGCAGGCGGACGTTGGCGTGGCCATGAACACCGGCACGCAGGCCGCGCGCGAAGCCGGCAACATGGTCGATCTCGACAGCAACCCGACGAAGCTCATCGAGGTCGTCGAGATCGGAAAGCAACTGCTTATGACGCGCGGGGCGCTGACCACCTTCAGCATCGCGAACGACGTCTCGAAATATTTTGCGATCCTGCCGGCGATGTTCGGCCTGCTCTATGCGACCGAAAAAGGCGGCTACGGTCCGTTGCAGGCCTATAATATCATGTTCCTGCATTCGCCTGAAAGCGCAATCCTTAGCGCCGTCATTTTTAACGCGCTGATCATCGTCGCGCTCATTCCGCTCGCGCTCCGCGGCGTGAAATATCAGCCGCTCGGCGCAAAGGTGATATTAAGGAAAAACATGCTTATATATGGCATCGGCGGCATCCTTGTCCCCTTTGTGTTCATCAAGCTCATCGACATGCTGCTCGTCGCCCTGCACCTGGCCCCCTGACCCGCAACCGCGCACCCAAAAGGAAACACCATGATCAAGCTCATCTTTCAATCGATCCGGCAGACCCTCGTTTGGACGATCGTGTGTGGCGTGCTCTACCCGCTCGCGATCACGGCGATCGCACAGTTGGCCTTCCCCGACAAGGCGAATGGCAGTCTCGTCGAACGCGACGGCAAGCTCGTCGGCTCCTCGCTGCTCGCGCAGCAGTTTACCGACCCCAAACATTTCTGGCCGCGGCCGTCGGCAGCCAGCTACGGCACCGGCGCGTCGGGGATAGCGGGCTCCAGCGGCAGCAACCACGGGCCGACGAGCGCGCAGCTCCAAACCGACGTGCGCAACAACGTCAAATCGCTGCGCGATGCGCATAAACTCGCGGCCGATGCGCCCGTGCCGGCGGATCTGGTTTACGCTTCCGCCAGCGGACTCGATCCGCACATCAGCCCCGAGGCCGCCCGATTTCAGATCGCCCGTGTCGCCGCGGCGCGGGGCGTGGGCGAAGACAAAGTGAGGGCACTCGTCGAACAATATATTGAGCCGCCACAATGGGGATTTCTTGGCGAGGCCAGGGTCAACGTGCTCTTGCTCAATCTGGCGCTGGACGCGGCGGACGCGAAGAAGTCGGGATGAGACCCTGGTGGCGGCTAAGCATCGAGGGCGCACCGACCGGCGAATTGATCCGCCCCTTGAAACCACACCCCAAAGTGTTGATTATAGATGACGATCCCGCGATCGGGCGGTTGTTGCGCGTCCTGCTCGAAAGCGAGCGCTATAAGGTGGTGTGGAGCCGCAATGGTGCGAGCGGCCTGACGCAAGCGGTGGAAGGCCGGCCCGACGTAATCATTCTTGAGCTCGATTTGCCCGACGGCGACGGTTTCACGATTCTCGATGCGCTGCGGGAGTGGAATCAGGCGCCGGTGCTGATTCTCTCCGGACGGGCCCGCATAGCCGACAAGGTCCGCGCGCTGGATGCCGGCGCAAATGACTACATCGTCAAGCCATTTGCCCCCGAGGAATTGGCGGCGCGGCTGCGCGTCCTTCAGCGCGATGAACCGCCGCAGAGCGACGGACCGTTGCTGCTCACCGGTGCGCTAAAGATCGATATGGCCACCCGCGAGGCAACCGTGAGTGGTTGTTCGCTCGATCTCACCGCGACCGAGGAGGCTGTATTGTATATGCTCGCCCGACATGCAGGCAAACTCGTGCCGCGCGGACGTTTGATCCGCGCAATTTGGGGAACCGACTCCGCGAACAAGCTTCGCGATCTCCATGTCCACATCGCCCGCTTGCGCCGGAAGCTGGAAAAGTGCGGGGGAAACAACCTCATCCGGGGAGACGGAAGCGCCGGCTACAGCCTGGCGCTCGTCGCTGACCATGAATGCGCCGTTTTTAAAACTGTCGTGTGACGCCTTCGGCGTGAAGGCCGACCGGCTGCTGTTGCCGATCGATCTTGCGAAGTGCCCGCCGGAGATTTTTCCACTGGCGAACGGTTTCGTCCGCCAGTTCGGTGGCGAGATTGTTCTTCTGCATGTGCTCGAATCGCGAATGAACACGGCGCAGGTTGGCGGCAGCGACATCGATGCCCGCCGGGCGAAGCGGCACTTGGAGCGACTTGGGCGCGATTACCTGCGCCCGACCCTCAACGCTGATTTTCGGGTGCGGATCGGAATTCCCCACGAGACGATTCTCGCCGAAGCCGCCGCGACGAATGCCGACTTGATTCTTTTGTCGGTTTTTGCGCCGCCGATCTGGAGGCGATGGGTGGGTTTCAGCCATGGCGAGACAGCGCGGAACCTGGTCGCAGGTGCGCCCTGCCGCGTATTCGCGGTCAACGTGAGGACGCACTTCAACTGTTTTCGCCGCTGGACGAGAAAGGAGTTTTACCGGCAATGTGCAGCATGATCCGAGACGAAATCGCTCGCGGGGTCGCGGCGACTACGGCGCCGGCGCTGGCGGACATCGGTTGTTGTCGCGACATTCCGGATGTCCAAGGCGGCGTTGAACCGACGGCCGAGCCCCAGCTTCGCTTCAGCCAGGTTCTGGACGGCCGATTCCTGATCCGCGAAGTCGTCAGCCGCAGCGGCATGGCGACAATTTATCGCGCCGAGGACATGCTGCAGGGCCGGCGCGAGGTGGCGGTGAAGGTGCCCTTGCGAAAAATGGAAAGCGATCCCGCCGGCTTCGCGCGCTTTCGCCACGAGGAGGAAATCGGCCTCAGCCTCAGCCATCCGTTTCTCCTGAAATTTCATCCGATAACCGGCGAAAAGTGCCGGCCCTATATCGTGATGGAATTCCTGCGGGGCTGCACGCTCGGCGTTATCGGCCGCGACACGCGTCCGCTGCTGGAGGCCGACGCGATGAAAATCGTGAGTCTCGTTTGCGACGCCTTGGACTATATGCACGAGCGAGGTATTATTCACTGCGACCTCAAGCCGTCGAATATCATGATTTGCTGTGATCAAACGCTGCGCGTCGTGGACTTCGGTCTCGCCTCGCCGCCGATTCGGCAGCGGAGCGTTTTGGCGAAGCTGACGACGATCTTCGGCAGCCCCGAATATATGGCGCCGGAGCAGGTGGAAAATGGACCCATCGACGAACGGACCGACATCTATGCGTTGGGCGCGATTCTCTATGAGTTGCTCACGGGTGCGGTTCCGTTTCAAAACGAAGACCCGTGGCAATCGGCGTTTCAACGGACGACGGGCGATCCGGTGGCGCCGCGGACCTTGAACCCGGCGCTTTCACCCCAAGCCGAGGAAATCGTGCTGCACGCCCTCCAGCGAAACCCGGCTGAGCGGTATCCGAGCATGGCGGCGTTCAAGGCGGACCTCACTGCGCCCGCGAGCGTGCCGGTGACCGGCTATTGCGAGCGTCTGCGGCCGCCCCGATGGAAGTTGAGCCTGCAAGGGACGCCGGTGCTCGCGGGTCTGTTGCTCGGCATCGGCTGCATGCTGCTTCTTTTGGTCGCGTTTTTCGTCCTGCGATTCCAGTTGCCGGCCAGATAGCGCCAACTCCTGTTGACGCCGTTTTGACAGGCTTTCGGCCAGCATTTATTCGGGCTACGCGCGCGACAGGCGTATTATGCCCGCATGAAAACACTCGTCCAAGAACCCTGTCGCTTCGAGTTTCTATTTCCCCAGTTGAAGGCTTCGGTATCCGTCGAAAACATGACGGACGAAATCGTGGTTCGAACTTCCAGTGGCACGCTTTCGGAGGAGCGCAAAACGGCTTTTGTCCGCGAACTCGCCAGCGAAGGTTTTATTCCCGATCGCTACCAGCGATTTAGTCCCGGCAGCGAGGGATTGTTTGGTCGTGTGCGGTGGCTCGTCGGTCCCGTTTGGTGGATGGGAAGCCCGGAACTCAAGACGAACACCTTCCGTTTTGTGGCGAGGGAACTTTCCGCTCCGCTGTCTTGCCTTGGCTCTTCATGAGTCGTTGGCTCGGTCGCAAGCATCGGGGCCTCTG
>Ga0265314_10004240_pt1 | contig 13442 bp, 13 predicted proteins | sample 4126metaG_FD_203106 | JGI IMG/M metagenome (GOLD analysis project Ga0265314, IMG submission 203106) | Rhizosphere microbial communities from Carex aquatilis grown in University of Washington, Seatle, WA, United States - 4-1-26 metaG | ecosystem: Host-associated > Plants > Roots > Rhizosphere >... | reverse complement strand
TTTTATTACCGCGCGAGCGGCCGCAACGAGCGTCCTCTGGAAGGAATGGGCGCCGGCGACGGCCATCTGCTCGGCATGTTCGGCGCGATGCTGGGCTGGAAGGCCGTGCTGATGACGTTGATGATCGGGATTTTTGTCGGCTGCTTCACGGGCATCTCGAAAATTCTCTGGGACAAACTGCAGCAGCGCCGCCTGGGCGACAAATGGAAACCCTGGCAACCGACATTCGATCTTCCCGCCGATGCAAACTCAGGCCCGCAGATTCCCGTGTTCTGGCCGCTGCTGGTGATGGGCGTGATCGTGCTGATCTTTGTCGGATGGTTGTTCGAGGCGAGTTCGAGTTCGTTCTCGGGAACAGTGCCACCAACTCTTGAAGAATTGTCGCTTCCCATCCAGTCGGCCGCGGTGCATTCGACCTACGACTTTCGCCTGATGCCTGTGTACGTGATGGGCGTGGTTTGCGCGCTGTTGCTGATTGCGTACCCGTTTTTCAAATATCTGCTCTCGATCGACATGCTGCCGCAGGGCAGCATTGTGGAGAACGCGAAGGGCGAGAAGCAGGAAGTCATGCAGGGAAATTACGTGCCCTTCGGCCCGTCGCTGGCCATCGCTGCGCTGATCGTCGTGTTTTACGATCCGTTGATCCGCAGCTTTCTACACTGGTGGTTTGTGCAGGGCGGAAGCGGCTCCATGCCGGTACTTCCGCACAAAGTCATCGGTCAGAAAGCGATTCTGCAGCCGCTGATGGCGCTGGTGAACTGGCTGCAGAATCTGATGCCGAAGGCAATGTGAAGACAATATTGAAATTCGGATTTCGAATTCAAATCATAAGCCCCACCGATTAAAATCCTGGGCATGATTCAGCCCAAAACAGACCCCCGCCCTTCTCATCCAATAAAAATGATCGCGCTCGATCTCGACGGTACGCTCTTGCGCGCAGATAAGACCGTCGGTCCGCGCACGGCCGAGGCGCTCCGCGCCGCGCACGCCAAAGGCGTCGACATCGCGCTCGCATCGGGACGCATGACGCCGGCGATGGAAAAAACCGCGGCGTCACTGGGGTTTGATTGCTTCATCGTCAGCTACAACGGCGCGGCGGTGTGCGACTACGCGTCCGGAGGCCGCAAGCGGCTCTTTCACCAGCCGCTCAGCGCGACGATCGCGCGCGAATTGTACGAGTGGGCGCGCGAACGGCGATACCAGGTGAATTTTTATCACGAGGATGTGATCGTCAGCGAAGACGCGCCGCACCTGATGCCTTACGTCAATCTGTACCGCGGCCGCACGGATTCGCCGTACCGGCTGGTCAAGAATCTCGAAGACTTCATGCACCACGCGCCGACCAAACTGCTCATCGTTGTCGATCCGCCCGTGCGCGAAAAAATTGACGCTGAACTGCGTCCGCGCTTCAGTCCGCGCGCGACGGTGATCCGCACCGATCCGGAGTTCCTCGAATTCCTCGACCCGAGCGTCAACAAAGGCTGCGGCGTGGCGAAGCTCGCGGAGATTCGCGGAATGACGATGGCGAACGTGCTGGCAATGGGCGATGGCGAAAACGACGTCCAGATGATCGGCGCGGCGGGATTCGGCGTCGCGGTCGCGAATGCATTTCCCGAAGTGAAAGCCGTGGCCAAAGCCGTCACGCGCAATGACAACGACAACGACGCGGTCGCCGAAGCCATCGAGCGCTGGGTGCTCCAGTAGGCGGAGCTCTCCGGTCCCGCGCCCCAAAGGCGCGAAGCGCACTGCTATTCTGAAACAGATTTATTGCTGCCGCTGAGTTCGCGAGTGGTGTTGGCGAATTTGATGTGAATCGTGTGCGACTGGCGGTCTTTCACGCTGAGTGGCATGAAGAAATGAAATCCGTGGCGGCCGTCACCCTTCCCGGCTTTGACCAGATCCGCACGCATCTCGTTGGCGGGCACCGTCGCAAGTAACGTGTCGCCGTCGTACACGTTGACATCGATGGGCTCACCACCCTTGCGCTTGTCGTAGCCCCAGCCCGCCACCTGGTCGCTCGTGATAGAATCGACGTTTCCATCGTAATCGCCATTCGCGTCGTTTTTCGACGCCCGCCCGCCGGCTGCGACGTCGGCGGCGTTGACGATCAGCTTCAAGTTGTCGGTCGCTTCGTCGGCGGCGAATTTTGCGCTGAAGCGCAACACATACAAACCGGGCGAAGCGAATTTCACGGTCGTGGCTTTCGACGCGGCGTTCTCGAACGTCACATCGCCGCCGCCGCTGACTTTGCTCCAGGTCGTCGTGACATTCGGCGACGCGTTCAACGCGGCGTCCATGATCACGCCCTCGATCTTCACGGGCGCGCTCAGCACGACGCTCTGCACGCGACCGGCGTTCACCATTAATTTCTTCGCGCTCTGCGGAGGCGCTTTTTCCGTGGTGGGAGCCACTGGCGCCGGATCCGAGGGCTTCGGTGGATCGCGGCGTTCGACCACTTCCTTTTTTCCGCTCGAGAAAAACAGGATCAGCAGAAACAGCACCGCGACGCCAACTCCGGCGACCGGCGCGACCGGAAATGCGGCCGGCGCTGCGGGCTTCGACGATGTGTTTCGCGCTGGCGCCGCCGCCGCGGGAACGCGGACGACGGGGCCGGTCGTGGGCCGCTGCGGAGCGGCGGGTGCCGCCGGTGTCTGGCGTTGAATCGTGGGGACTCCCCCAGAGCGGCGCGACGACGGATGCGGAATGCCTCGCGCGGGCGTGGTGGCTCTGCGCGGTGGAGCGGTCTGCGGCTTGGAATCCTTTGGCGAGCAATTGACGCAGATGACTTGGTTTTCGTCGATGCGGCGCGCGCGGCCGGACTGAATGTCCGCATCGCTGACCCGGTTGCCGCATTTTTCGCAAAACGTAATGATCATTCTTGTTCTCGAGCGTAAACTGTAGTGACTACAGTCTACGATGAACGGCGAAACCAGCAACGTGCGGCGAAAAAGGCACTGCGGCGGCGGGCGCGGTTTTACGACTGGGCCTGACAACAAGGACTCTTATGGCGGTAGCGAACCCTACAGTATTCCTGAATGGAACCGTGATTCTTCCCGGAAAACTTCTGCGCGACGGCGCGGTCGTCTGCCGCGGCGGGCGCATCCTTTCGGTGACACTGCGCAAAAAGCGCGTCTGGCCCCGCGGCACTGAAGAGATCGACGCACGCGGCGGCCTGATCGGTCCGGGATATGTCGACGTTCACGTGCACGGCGGCGAAGGCGCGGATTTCATGGACGGCACTGACGAGGCCGTGCGCACAAGCTTGCGCGCACATGCGCGGCGCGGCTCGACGTCGCTCTTTCCGACGACAACGACCGGATCGGAGAAGCAGGTTCAGAAAATGCTGCTCGCGTGCAAAGCTGTCAAGAAATCGTGGAACATTCGCGACGGCGCGCGCATCGCCGGAGTTCATTTTTACGGCCCGTATTTTGCCGAACCCAAAGTGGGCTGCCATCTGAAGGAAGGGCGCCGCGATCCGAATCCGCGCGAGTACAAAAAAGATTTCGACATCGGTATCATTCAGATCGCGACCTGCGCCGCGGAACTTCCCGGCGCCGAAGATTTTTTTCGTGAAGCGAAACGCCGCGGCTACCTGGTCACTTGTGGGCATTCCGATGCGAGCTGGACCGAGATGGCGAAGGCCTTCAAAGCTGGCATGCGGCACGTCGATCATTTCTGGTGCGCGATGAGTTCCATCGCCAGCGTCCGCGCGCGCTTCGATTATCCGATGCAGGGCAGCATGGCCGAATTTGTTCTTGCCGAAAAAGAAATGAGCACCGAAGTGCTGGCCGACGGCTGCCATCTCGCGCCGGAACTGCTCGAGTTTGCATTCCGCATGAAGGGCGAAAAACGCCTGCTGCTCGTAACCGATTCAAACCGCGCGATGGGCATGCCGCCCGGAAAATACCGCTTCGGTCCCGGGAAAAATGGCGCGTGGTTCGTAAGCAACGGAAAAGTCGGCTATCAACCCGGACGCGGCCTGGCGAGTGCCATCGTGGGGATGGACACGATGGTTCGCAATATGAAAAACATGACCAGCGCGAGCATCCCGCAAGCGGTGCGCATGGGCAGTTTGACTCCGGCCGAGCGCGCCGGCGTGGCGAAAAATATTGGCAGCCTCGAAGCGGGAAAATTTGCGGATATTAATGTGCTTGATCGCGACTTAGTTCTGCAGCGAACGTTTATCAGCGGAACCGAGTTTAAGTAATCATGAACCATAATGCATAATCCATGATGCATAAAAAACGGCCGCGATCTCGCGGCCGTTTATGCGTTATGCGTTATGCATTATTTCCTACGGAATCAGGACTTTGGTTCCAACTGACAAATGGTTCGGATCCTTGAAATGATTCGCGTCGATGATCGCTTTCAGCCGCACGTTGTACTTGCGCGAAACCGATGAGAGCGTCTCGCCCTTCTGTAGCGTGTGATAATGGTCGAGAACTTCGGCATTGCGCTGTTGTACAACCACCGGCTTCGGCGCGGGCGGAGTCGAAGGTGCGGTTTCCGGAGCGACGAACGTCGGAAGTTCGCGCGATTCACCCACGCGCGGTGCGGATGCGTTGGCAACCGGGATGGGGTGCGGATCGTTTTCGCGAACCGAGACCGGCACGGCGCGCGGTTCTTCCGTCACCGGCGCGGCCTGCGCCACGTGAACCGGTTCGCTCAGGGATTGCGGCGGCGGATCTTGCGCGTTCGCGGCGTGATTTCCACCACAGCCGCTACAGGTCAAAAGTGAGGCTGCCGCAGCGAACGCTGTGACAAGGCCGAACAGGCGAGTTGAAAGCATCTTGAGATCCCCCCGGATCAATATTCTGGACGGGCCGAAGCCCGCGCGATCATTGCGGACTCTAAGCCCGCGTTATTCATGGGTGTCGTCCTGGTTTTTGTGAAACTTGAGCCGCAATGGGATTTTTTTGAACGCCAAAATCTTGTTGGCGCGGCTTGCATGCCCGCCAAGACCGCCTATTTTAATTCTCCTGGCAACACAACCCATTCAAGGAGGCAACTCTCATGTCCAAGGACAAACCCGATTTCAACGACGCCGAACTGATCTGGAAGGTGTACGACATTCGTCGCGAGCCGGTGATGCGCGCCTCGCGCGATGCGATCACCTTCAAGTTCTGGCCGAAGACGTACGAAGAATTCCAGGCCGTGACCAAGCCCGACCACCCGCTGAACGCCGCGTTCCGCCAGACCTCGAGCTATTGGGAGATGGTCTATGGCATGGCCAACCATGGCATCGTCAACGCCGATTACCTGGTCGAAAATAACGGCGAGGGATTGTTCCTCTTCGCGAAAATCAAACCGTTCCTCGAACGCTTCCGTGCTGAAGGTTCGGCGACGGCATTCAAAAATGCCGAATGGATTGCGACGCAGTGCGCCGAAGGCCGCAAGCGGTTCGAGATGATCCAGGGTCGTGTGAAGAAGATGATGGAAACGATGAAGTAAAGTGCAAAGGGCGAAGTTAAAAGAGCAAAACGGGCAGCGACGACAAATCGTCGCTGCCCGCGTTCATTCGAAATGGTCATGACAAGCTGATTTTATTTTTTCGAATTCCTGAAAATTCATCTCACAAAACGCCTCTGAGCGGGGTCTCTATAATATGGAGGATATTTCCGAATATGTCACGAATCATGATTTTCGCGTTGCTGGCTACCGCCTCATTATTGAGCGCGGCTGAGATCGCCGACGTTACGGCACCTCCGGCGGAATTGAATCTCAATGCGTTCTACTCGAAGTACGTGAGCGCGACCGGGCTGCCGATCGTCAGTTCCTCGAAAGTTTCGGATTACGCGCTGAAGGAAGCGGCGTATCTGGCGAATCTGATGCTTGCCAAGCGGCCGGACGTGCGCGAGGCGATGATCAAGAGCGGTTCGCGCATCATTGTGATGGCGCACAACGAGTACACGACCGACATTCCGGAGTACTCGAAGTTCAAGCCGAAAGATTATTGGGACGCGCGCGCTCGGGGACTCGGTGGATCGCAGACCGATCCGCTGTGCAGTTGCGCCGAAGAGAACCTGCTCGCGTATCCGAACGATCCGTACGCGGCCGAATGCATTTTCATCCACGAATTCGCGCACAACATTCATCTGCGCGGGATGGTGCGCGTCGATGCGACGTTCGATGATCGCGTGAAAAAAGCGTACGAATCGGCGAAGACAAAAGGGCTCTGGATCAAAACCTATGCGATGACCAACCATCACGAGTACTTCGCGGAGGGCGTGCAGAGCTGGTTCGACAACAACCGCTGCAACGACAGCGAACACAACGACATCTGCACGCGCGCGAAACTGTTGAACTACGATCCGGATCTGGCCGCGCTTTGCCGTGAGGTCTTTGGCGACACCGAGATCAAGTACACGAAGCCGCCCACGCGGTTGACCGGCCATATGGCTGGTTACGATCCCGATAAAGCGCCGAAGTTCGAGTGGCCCGAGCGATTGAAAGAGGCGAACAAGGCGATCAAGAAATCGGTCGAGGAGCGCAACGCGAAAGCAACCGCGGCCTCGAAGCCAGCGGAGTCGAAGGAAAATAAATAAGGGGCTGCCGAGTTCGGTCGCTCACAAAAGTCGTGTTGACATGCAGGCGGAGCGCATTCGCGTCCGTGCGCCTGCGCGCCGCTTTTTAGGGCCGCAGCGCGCGTTTCATGACATCTTTGTCGAAATAATTAACGCTCATCCCGGCGTCGAGAATCAACCCCTGGGCGTTGATGCCGCTGGAGCGTTCGCTGAGCAGGAAGACGGCCGCGTTAGCGGCTTCCTGCGTGCTCAGCGCTTTTTTTCGCAGCGTGAATTGTTCCGCGGTGAGGTAGTAATCGATATAGCCAGGAATTCCCGCTGAGGCCGACGTCTTCAGCAGCCCCGGACACACGGCGTTGAAACGCACGTTTGAAAACGCGCTGAACGATTTGGCCAGAAACGCGAGCGCCGAATCGAGCGCCGCTTTCACCGGGCCCATGTAGCCGTAGTTTTCAGCCGCCATGCGCGTAGTCGAAATCGAAACGGTGACAACCGACGCGTTTTTGTCGAGATTGCTTTTGAACGCGTTGGCAATCGCGATCAGCGAATAGCACGAGACGCCAAGCGACTGCAAAAAATCCTTGCGCTTGGTTTCATGAAATGGTTTGAAGCCTTCGGAATAATTCGCGAATGCAATCGAATGAACGATGCCATGAATCAGTGGATGTTTCGCGATGATTTCTTTGGCGACGCGCTCGATCTGTTCGTCGTGTTCGACATCGCACAGGAAAATTTCAGCGCCGGGAACCATTTTCAGCAGCGATTCGCGGCGCATTTCGGAACGAACGACAAAAAGAACAGTGGCGCCCTCGGCGCGCAGCGTCTCGGCGATGTGGTAGGCCACGCTTTTTTTGTTAGCGACGCCGAAAACGACGAACGCTTTGCCGTCCAGTCCGAGAAAACTCAATCCATCGCTCCTTTGCGTTCGCTACGCCGGATTTTTTGGAACGCCTGTGCAGGCAAAATCGATGCTCACCGCCAGCTTGCCGCCAACCCGCGCGGAGCCTTCCATGAAGAAGGCATTGGCCATGCGCTCCTTAAGAGTCGCTTCAATCTCGACCGTATCGCCGGGCTTCACCATCTGCTTGAATTTGCCGTTGTTCAGTCGCGTAAGCACCGGCATCAGGCCGAGCGTGCCTCCGGGCATGTGCGCGATCAGAATCGCGCCGCTCTGCACGATCGCCTCGACGATGTGAACGCCGGGCATGATCGGGAAGCCGGGAAAGTGACCTTTAAACACCGGATCGTCGCCGTTCACTTTTTTGCGCGTGCGGATCGTGTTGCCGTCGATGGCGACGACTTCGTCCACAAGCAGAAACGGCGCGCGATGCGGGATCAGCGCTTCGATGTCAACTTTCTGCAAGATTACCAGTCCTTTGCTGTGCGGATATCGCCGAGCAGTGTGCGCGCTTCTTCAGGCAGCATTGTTTCGAGGCTGCGGAAGTATTCGAACATGCGCTGGTTGAAACGGTCGCTGCCTTTCAGCCGGATGAAATCGACGTCGGCGATCATCTCGTCAAGCGAGCGGCAGAGCGCCATATGCAGCGCGGTGCGATGTTCGAGCTCAACATTGAGCAGCATCGATTTCAGCGTTTCGCAAAATTCAGGCAAAATCACCTTCGATCCCGCGCGCGCGACGAACCAGCGCGCCCAGAAATCGATCGCCTTGAAAAGTTTCTTCTCGGCTTCGGGCATGCTCTGGTACCAGCTCGGCCCGAACGCCTGATAAAAATCCTTGTCGTCGCGGCGGCAGATCGGCATCGGGTCACAGGCCTCCCGTGACTTCGAGTACGCTGCCAGTGACGTACGCCGCTTCTTTGCTCGCGAGGAATAGAACGCAGGCGGCGACTTCCTCGGGATTGCCGAAACGCTTGAGCGGCACTTGATCGAGGTATTGCTTGCGCAGAGTGTCGGGGAGGTCTTTGATCAAGTCGGTACCGATGAATCCGGGCGAGACGCAATTGACCGTAATCCCGCGCGTCGCCACTTCTTTGCTCAAGCTGCGCGTGAGCCCGACTTGTCCGGCTTTCGACGCCGCGTAATTCGCCTGACCCGCGAAGCCAAAATCGCCGCACGGCGAGGTGATGTTGATGATGCGGCCGTAGCGCTTGCGCATCATAGTCAGCACGCCGAATTTGCACATATTGAATGTGCCGCTGAGATTGATGTTCACGACGTCGTGCCAGTCCTGAACTTTCATCATCGCAAGCACCGAATCTTTGCGCACGCCGGAATTATTGACGAGAATGTCGATGCCGTCTTTGTATTCGCCATCGAGCGACCTAAAAAGCGCTTCGACCTGTTCGTAGTCGGCGACATCGCATTTGCGGAGATCGATGCGGTCGGCGTGTGCGCCGTTCACGCGGCGAAATTCCAGCGCCGCTTCTTCATTGCTGACGTACGTCGCAATCACGCGCGCGCCAGCCGCAAGAAACGCTTCGGTGATCGCCCGGCCAATGCCGCGGGTGCCGCCGGTGATGAGAGCGGTTTGGTTGGTGAAATCGTGCGTCATTTCGCCGCCGCCGATCGTTCGCGGACATATTTGTCGACGTTGTTTCCGACGATCACGCCGTAGTTCACGGCGCCGAGCCAGCCGGACATGATGATGCCCACCGAACCCGCGTGGTACAGGCCCTGGATTTCATTGGGCAGGTTCATGCTGACTTTCAGGCCCTCGAACTTCGTGCCGAACGACGCGCCTTGCGTGTGCTGTGTGTAATGCTCAAAAGTCAGCGGCGTTGAGGCTTCGAGATGGTCGATCTTTCCAGTGACGCCGGGAAGGTATTTTTCGAGCGCAACGACGCTTTCGTCGATCAGTTTCTTCTTCTCGCGCGCGTACTCTTCCTCGCTGAGATCTTTCCAGTCGGCGTAATTCGCGTTCGTCGACGACACGATCGAATAGCGGTCGCTGCCCGGGCGGATGTCGGGATAATACACGCTGAACGTGCGGCTGGTGACGTTGCGCGCGCAGAGCGCGTCCGAATCGAAGTACGGCAGGGTGCTCGTGAAGAGCAGGTCGCCGACGTGATCGATTTTTTCGCCTTTGCGGATGCCGATGTAAACCTGGCAGCTTGAATTGTTGAGGCGGACCGCGTTGGTCTCTTCGAGAAAATCTTTGGAGAGATTTTCGGCGCCGACCATCTTTAATACAGTGGCTTTCAAGTTTGCATTGCTGAGCACACACTTGGCCTTGATGTTTTTGCCGTTCACGCGCACGCCGCAGGCGCGTTTGCCTTCGACGAGGATTTTTTCGACCGTCGCGTTCGAGCGCATGTCGACTTTGTTGCGGCGCATCTCTTCGCGCATTTTCTTGACGAGCAGGTTCGTGCCGCCCTGGAACGTGTACACGCCTTTGCTCATGAAATTGGAGAAGACGATGCCGTAGGTGATCGCCGGATCGTCGAGCGTCGAGCCGTTGGCGTAGGCAATCGGCTCCATCAGCAGGCGCACCACGTCGCTGCGGCCCGGGAAGAATTTTTCAAAGAGCTGGCGCGCGGTCATGCTCTGGTCGTCGTAGAAATTCATCGCGCGAACAGTGCTGAAAAAATTATCGACGGTAGCGTCGGGGACTTTAAAGCGCTCTTTGAGGATGCGCTTGAAGTCGGCGATGTCGAAAGTCGTTTCGAGCGAAAATTGCGGGTTGTCGAAGCGGATGTGCTTCAACTGCACGATCGAGTCAGCAATTTCCTGCGTCCAGTATTTGCGACAGGACTTGATCATCCCGATCGGAAAGCCGTGCAGCGAAATGTCGAAAAGATGTCCGCCGTTGCGCGTGAACCAGGTCGCGAGGCCGCCGTAATTTCCGTGCTGTTCGAGCAACAGGACCGAGTGCCCGTTTTTCGCGAGCATGTTCGACGCCGTCAGCCCCGCGAGGCCGCTGCCGATGATGATGATGTCGTATTCCGGTTTGCAGCCGGCCAGCCAATCGCGTGACATTCCCACTCCTTAACTACCACTGAATTGGAACCGCCGATAAACGCAGATAAAAACTCTAAAAATCAGCCTCTATCGGCGTTCATCGGCGGTTCCACCTGTCCCCTGCAGTACATGCAGATTCGCCATGGAGATACCGCTGAGCATGGCGCCTATGATACCCAAAAATCCCTGGTCTGTCCCGCACAAGAACAGGTTTGCCAGGCGCGTGCGGCCGTCTTTCAGCTTCCGCGGCGCGCCGTAAACCGCGCCGTTGTCGTGGCGCGTAAACTTGCGGATCGTCAGCGGCGAAAACGTGTCGATGTACTTCACGTGCTTGCGAAATTCGGGCACGAAGCGGCTCGCGGCGGCGACGCTGCGTTCGTACCATTCCTGCTTTTTTGCTTTGTATTGGTCCTGCGGCAGATTTTTCCAGAGATCGAAATTGGCAATGTGCGTGATGCGGACCATGCCTTCGTCGAGCGGCGTGTCGTACTGGAAATTTCCGGGCACACAGACGACGGCGCTCGACGTATCGACCATGTCTTCGGCCGGACGGTAACGGAAGCGTTCGCTGTCGTTGTAGAACGTGATCGTCTGATCGAAGCCGAGCGATTCGGGCGCGCAATCGAGGACCGAGATCGATTCGAGAAACGTCATCTGACCGGCCTGCTGGTCGAGTTGCGCGATGGCCGTGGGATTCGCGTCGGAACAAAGGCGCATGGTTTCGACGAAACCGGCGGAGGAGAGAATCGTATTCGCGGTCAACGTCTCGCCGGTGTCGAGTTCGACGGCGCGGATGCGTTCGCCGTCGACCAGTAGCCGCGTGACGCCGCAGCCCATGCGCAGCTCGCCTTTGCAGGCTTTGTATTTTTTGAGCAGCGTCGAGATGATCTGGCGCACTCCGGCGCGCGGGCGGGCGAAGCCTTCGCAGAAAATGCTCTTGAACATGATCACGAACTGGCCGAATTCCATGTCGTCGACGTTCGCGCTTCCGTAAAACATCAGCGGGCAGAGAATCATGTCGACGAGCAGCGCGTCGGAGAGAAACCCACTGATCGTTTCGCGCGCCGAGAGGGGCTTCGCGTTCAAGTCGAGCTCATTAAAGGAGTGAATGTGCGCGACGAGCCGTTGAAACGCGTCGGCTTGCTTCGGAAATTTCTCGCAGACTTCCGATTCAAAAAGTTTGAAATCGTTGCTGAAGCGCAACTTTACGCCTGGAAAGCGCACGTCGCTGACCCGTTGCGGACAGAGCTGGAATTCGTCGTATTTGATGCGCAATTGGCGCAGGAGTTTATTGAGCGGCGCGCTGCGGATGTCGCGCGGAACAAAGTTCGTCATCGCGTGCAGGCCAACGTCAAAGTTGCGGCCGTCGAGGCGGTAAAAACTGTTGAGTCCGCCGGGCATGGTGTGCTGTTCGAGAATGCAGACTTTCTTCTCGTAGTACGCGAGGCGGATGCCGGCGGCGAGGCCGGACATGCCTGCGCCGAGGATCAAGGTGTCGTAGTGCGAGTCGGACATGGCGGGTGGGGATACTAGCACGGCGGTTTGCAGATACCACTGAAGTGAATTGAACATCATCTTCCTTGAAATCACGTCGCGATTTCAGTTGGTGCGCGAAAATTCAGCGATAATGTGACGGCAGACAATTTGAATTCCTATTTTACGCCGAGGTCGCTATGGGATTATTTCGATTTTTTCTCGCTGGAAGAATTCTGGATGACGCCGAACAGCTTGAGCGCGGCCGTCAGGCGGCGTGGGACCGCCGCCATCCCAAAGCTGCGAAGAAGCGCGACCTGGCCGCGGCGCTGAAGCGTGAACGACAGCGCAAGAAGGCGACGATCTGGGCCGTCGCGACGGCTCCGGCGACGTGGGCCGGATGGGAAGTGGTCTATTACTATCGCGAGCACATCGACCGGAAAATTCTGGCAGCTCTGGTGATCCTGCTTTTTATCATGACTGTGGTTTCTTTGGTGTCGCTGGTGTGGCTGAAGGTGAGCTGGGCCGGGCCGTCGTCGGAAGAAGTGCGGGCGCGGAATTATGGGGATGTGGACGAGGCGGAGTAAACGTCACCCCGCGCATCTGGCAGCTTTTCGCACGACGACAATTTGGAGCGTTTACAAAACGCTTGGTCGCTGCCTCTAGTCGCTTCGCGACCCACCCGTCGCTGCGCGCCGGGTGGGCCACCCTTTGACCGTGGGTGCGCTTGAAGATTCGCAAAAACATCACGTGACGTATCGATAAATATTTACAACTTTCTTAAACTTGTTAAGGAACTCGGTGTATTAAATCGTGGTTCTACCTGCTAAATCCGGCCCTCATTCATAGGGCGACCTCTCAAAAAAATAATCTGAAAAAAAGCTTGACTTGTAATGACAAGATGACAAGCTGTGGTGTATTCAAATTCAGTGAACGGCCAAAAGACGGTCTTGATCTGTGGCAAAACCCGCGCCGGGTTCGCGACGGCAGCGGGTACAAGCGATGGGTACACGACGATGAAACTCGATATGACTTCGCCGGTCCCGCTGTATCACCAGTTGCAGGACATTCTGCGCGCCGAAATCGCGCGCAAGGTCTACAACGTCGGTGGCAAGCTTCCCAGCGAACACGAACTGTGCCGCACTTACGGCGTGACGCGCCCGACCGTGCGCCAGGCGCTGGAAGGACTGGTTCGCGAAGGTCTGGTCTACAAGCACCGCGGCAAGGGCGCGTTTGTGACTGAGCCGCCGTTGCCGATCGGGTTGTTCTCGGTGACGGGAACCAGCGACGCGTTCGCCGCGCAGAAATTGAAAGTCGAAACCAAGGTCCTGAACGTCGATCGCGTGCCGACGTGTTTGCTGGCCGAAGGCAACGATCCGCCGGGCGGCTGGGTGAAACTCGAACGCATGCGCCGCGTCAACAACGTGCCGACATTCTTCGAGTACACCTGGATTCACGCGCTGCTGGTGCCGGGACTGGATCGTCTCGACCTGAACAACCGCTCGCTCTTTCACTGCCTGGCCGAGC
>Ga0265314_10004239_pt1 | contig 13442 bp, 10 predicted proteins | sample 4126metaG_FD_203106 | JGI IMG/M metagenome (GOLD analysis project Ga0265314, IMG submission 203106) | Rhizosphere microbial communities from Carex aquatilis grown in University of Washington, Seatle, WA, United States - 4-1-26 metaG | ecosystem: Host-associated > Plants > Roots > Rhizosphere >... | reverse complement strand
GCAACCCGAATTTGAACGCGTGGAGATGCCTGAAATGCATAAACTTCCCGTCGTCGAATCAATCGCCGCTAATCATCTGCCTGGTTTCACAGAGGCACGAGAAACCGAGTTTGTTTCTATTAAATACCCAAAGGCAACTCATTACTGCTTAAGGGTTAAGGGGCAATCTATGCGCCCGCTGATTTATGAAGGCGACATTGTTATTGTCGAGAAGGTTTACTATAAACTGGATGAGCTTCTTGAGGAAGTTGGACCCGCTGACAAGTCACTTTGGAAGTCCCTAAATAAGAAAGTCGTTTGCGCTTCGGTCGATGACGACGATCCCGTGCTGAAACGCATGCGCGTAACTGACCGTAAGGACACCGGTTTTAAGATCACGCTGCAAGGCGACAACCCAACCAGCGATTTGATCGAAGTCAACCGCGACAGCCGCCTCAAAATCTTCGGAGTCGTTAAGCAGATCATGCGCGATCCGAACAATTTTAACGGTTAATTAGGATTTCGCGTCCCTGGGATTTAACCTCGAAACCGGCGCAATGCGGACAGCGCGCGGACATAATCCGGCAATTACGACGATACTGCGTGAGTTACGATCATATTCTTTAGCAGTTCCCTCTCCCCCCGGGAGAGGGCCGACGTGAGCGGAGCGAACGCGGGGTGAGGGCCGGTCGTCCGCATCTCAAAGCGCGTCCGTTATTTTTTCGTCCGCGCCTCACACTCAATCCAAATTGCTCTAAGAACCGATTCGCCGTTTTCGTAAAGCTGGCTATTCCAGAACTTCAAAACGCAAAATCCATTTGATTCGAACCAATCTTTGCGACGTTCGTCAATGGCTTCGTTTCCAAGATGAGTCTGGCCATCAAGCTCAACAATCAAGTTGGCATCAAAGCAGAAAAAGTCAGCGATGAATTTTCCGATGGGCACTTGGCGGCGGAATTTATAATTGGCAAATCGGCGGCCACGGAGTTGAGCCCAGAGAATCTTTTCGGCAGGTGTTGGTTCGCGCCGCATTCGACGGGCGCGAATCAGTTGAAGCTCTGGCAGCTTTGGCTTTCGCATGCGCGCCTCACCAAATGACGACCTGCCCTCACCCCGGTCTCGCTTCGCTCGCTCGGCCCTCTCCCGGAGGGAGAGGGTACTGTTACATTCTGGTCAGATCATCCGCATCATAGGAGTGGCTGAGACTCATATTCTTTGACGAATAAAGATCCGTGACCACCTTCGCGCCTTCGAAGGCCACGCTGTAATCCAGGCGCGGCATGTGATTGTCCTGCATGAATTTCGCGAGCTTGTGATGTTGCTTGGGACAGTAGAGCATCAAACATCCGCCACCGCCCGCGCCGATGATTTTTCCGCCGAGCACGCCGAATTCTTTGCGCACGCGGTCGTAGAGCTTGTCGATGTGCGGCAGTGAAATTTTGTCGCTGAGTTTCTTTTTGTACTGCCAGTGTTCGTCGAGCATTTTGCCGAAATCGTCGAGCCGCCCCTCTTTGACGGCTTCCAGAATGCGGTAGCCGAGATCCTTGATGTGGTCGAGGCTGTCGCCGACGGTTTTGCGCGCGGCGCCTTTGCTGCGCATCGCTTCGTTCTGGTCATTGAGAATCGATTCGGCGCTGCGCGCGTTGCCGATGAAATAAATGTGCGTGTTGGCCAGAAAGTCAGCATAGGTCCAGCCCGGCAGGCGCACCGATTCGACATTGACCACGCCGTCTTTGGCGATGTTCATCACGGTCAACCCGCCGAACGCCGCCATGTATTGATCCTGCTTGCCGATGCCTTTTTTCAGCACATTCAATTCAATGTCGCACGCTTCTTCGGCCAGCGCCTGCACGCCGATGTAATCGCGTTTGTACGCGCGCAGACCGGCGAGAAGTCCCACGAGATAGCTGCTCGACGATCCCATCCCTGACTGTGCCGGCAGATCGGCCTGGCTCGACACGGTCACCGCCGCTTCGATGCCATGGCGCAGCAGTGCTTCGCGCGCGAGGTCGTGCTTGATCTCGCGCACGTGATCGACGACTTCGGTGCGCGAATACTGCAACACCACGCGCCGGTCGACGCTCGATTGGTGGATTGCGAGGTACATGTAGTGGTTGATGCCCATGGCGAAAATGAAGCCGCCATTTTTTTCGTAATACGAAGGCAAATCCGTCCCGCCGCCGCCGAGTGTGACGCGAAAAGGTGTTCGTGTGATGATCATGCGTGTATCCTCGAGACAGCAAAAGGCATTGAAAATTGAGAATTGCAAATTGCAAATTTCAAATTTAATTGCGCGAACTTACGCGCGCTCCTTTCCCCTTCGTTGTGGCGATGGACTTGCCGATGATATTGCTCAGTTCGACGCATTCTTGCAATAGGTCGTCGAGCCGTTCGCTGGGCAGAATTTTGGCAAGTACGATCAAACGTAACCAGACGTGCGTCTCGCGAAGCTCTTTGAGACAGATGCTGAGTTTGTGGACGAAGTCGTTCCGGCTTTCAGCCGCACATGCTTCGGAATAATTTGGCGCAGGTGATGTCCCGCAGCGAATTAACTGTCCCGAAATGTGGCGTCCAAGTCTCGTATCGGGGAGTACATCAGCGACGGCCCCAATACGAGCCGCGAACCGCAGGAGCCGATCCTGAAGTTCTTCCGGTTTCATCGTCGCATTCCGTCAATTTTCAATTTTCAATTCTCAATTTTCAATTTGCAATGCGGTACTACAGCTTAAATCCTGCCTTCGTCGCATCCGCATAAAACTGCTTCACTGTATCCAGCGACAACGCGTTCAGGTCTTGTCCGACGCCGGGGAACTTTTTGAAGATGTCGTGCGGGACGGTGATGATTTTGCAGCCGCAAGCATCTGCTTCGAAAATATTGTGCAGTTCGCGGGTGCTCGCCCAGAGCAGTTCGGCTTTCGGTTCCTTTTTGCAGAGTTCGGCGCACTTTTTCATCAGCGGAATCGGATCGCGGCCGGAATCGGCGATGCGGCCGGCGAAGACCGAAACGATGCTCGCGGCGCCGCCGGTAAGTGCGTTGACAACGCCATCGACCTGCTCGGTCGTCATCAGCGCGGTCACATTGAGCTGCACGCCGTCGTGCGTCAGCTTTTTCACCAGCGGCAGGCAGCTTTCGCCCTTTGTGTTGGTGATCGGAATTTTAACGTAAACGTTTTTCCCCCACGTCTTGATGATGCCGGCCTGGCGTTCCATGTCGGCGACATCGTCCGTAAATACTTCGAATGAGATCGGCCGGTCTGGCATGGCCTTGGCAATTTCCTGCGCGAACGCGGGATAATCTTTGACTCCGGCCTTCGCCATCAGCGACGGATTGGTGGTGAAACCTTTGACGAACTCGTTTTTATAAAGCGCCAGCATGCTGTCCTTATCGGCGCCGTCTGCATAAATTTTAATCTTGAGCTCTTTCAGTGACGGCATGGCGGAATCTCCTCGCTAAGTGTATGTGTTTTATTGCGTGCTTTTTAATGGTCCTCTCACTTCAAAATAAGACGCAAACGCTGTGAATTCAATGCGTTTTAACGGTAAAGAACGAATCTTAACCAAGCGTCCCTTCGCAATGTGATTTGGAAAACCCGCGCCGGCGAGATAAAGTTTCAGTTTCGCGGCGCGGGGATTCGCCGTGATACAACAGGGCATCGAAACCATCCATGGCCGAAGCGACCGCCAGCGACAACGCGCCGTCTTCCACGGCACAAGTTCCCGCCGCTAAACAAATCCCCGTTGAACGCATTCTCGTCTGGTTTCTCTTTCTCGCCTCGGGTGCCTGTGGGCTCATTTACGAAGTGCTCTGGTGCCGGCAACTCGGACTGCTTTTTGGAAACACAGCATACAGTCTCTCCGCGGTGTTGACGGCGTTCATGTCGGGGCTCGCGCTGGGAAGTTACGTTGCGGGTCGTGTCTGCCATCGCATTCAGCGGCCGCTGTTTGTTTACGGTCTGCTCGAATTGCTGATCGGACTTTACTGCGCGCTTCTGCCGTGGTTTCTCGGCGGCGAAAGCCCGTTTCTGCCGATTTACCGTTCACTTTACGGCGAGACCGGAAGCGGCAGTCTGGGCGCCGCACGCTTTGCCATCTCCTTTATTCTGCTGCTGATTCCGACCACGTTCATGGGCGCGACATTGCCGGTGCTTTCGCATTTTCTGGTGAAATCGCGCAGCGGGCTGGGCCGCACCGTCGGCGCGCTTTACGCGGTGAACAGCTTTGGCGCAGTCCTCGGCGCAGTGGCGGCAGGATTTTTTCTGCTTCCGGAACTCGGCAAATCCGGCACGAACTGGGCCGCGGTGATCTGCAATTTATTGCTCGGAGCTCTGGCGATCGGCTTCGGTGCGAACGTGCGCGTCGGCACACTCGCAGAGAGCGAGGCCGCTGAGCCGGCTCCGGCGATGCCTTCGAGCGCCGATAGCGCCGTTCCGATTTCGCCGCATGCGGTGCGCCTGGCGATTCTGACGTTTGGCATCACCGGATTCGCAGCGATGGCGACGCAGATCTGCTGGACCCGCGCGATTTCGCTGGGCACAGGAAGTTCGACGTATGCGTTCAGTTTGATCGTCGCGGTGTTTATTCTCGGACTGAGCAGCGGTGGATCGTGGGGTTCGCGTATCGCGCCGCGTACGAAGGACCCGCTGGCGGTGCTCGGACTGGTTTTGCTGATGATCGGGTTGCTCGCGTTGATGGTCTCGTGGTTTCTCGGCTACGGACCGATGATTTTCTTCTTTCTGATCGCGTGGGGAAGCAGCCTTGGGTGGGGACTTCTTCTCTTATTTCAGGCGCTCGGAATTGCGCTGCTGATTTTCCTGCCGACGTTTTTGATGGGCGCGACGATGCCGCTGACGATCCAGATTGCGTCGCGTTCGTCGGTCAATGCCGGTCGAACCGTCGGCACGGTTTATGCCGTGAATACCGTCGGTTCGATCCTGGGTAGTTTTCTCGGCGGGCTTGTGCTGCTCCCGCTGCTGCAGTTGCAAAGCACGCTGGAAGTGATGGCGCTGCTCTACGCGGTCCCGGGGCTCGTTTTGTTCTGGATGGCCCGCGCGCGCGGTGAGCGAAAACAAATGGCCGCGGCGGGCGTGATTGTTGCCATGTTGATCGGCATCACCATTTTCGCTCCACGCTGGAATCCGCGGCGCATGTGTAGCGGAATTTATCTGCTCTCCAGTCCGCCGATGCTAAAAGCCGCGCGCGAATTTCGCTTCATGACGCCCGAAACCGACATCGCGCCTCTCCTCTATTATCAGGAGGGCGTCGAATCGACGGTCGCGGTGATGAAATTGGGCGGCGAACTTTCCCTGCGCGTCGGCGGAAAGCCCGATGCGTCGTCGCACAGCGACATGATCACGCAAGTGACGCTGACGCTCGTTCCCGAAGTGCTTCATCCGACCGGCGCCGAAGACATTCTGGTGATCGGCCTCGGTTCGGGCGTCAGCACCGGCGCGGCGCTGGCGTCCGATTCGGTCAAGCGCGTCGACGTCATCGAAATGTCGCCGCAGGTTGTTGAAGCCTCGGCCTTTTTTCAGCCGGTGAACGACCTCGTTTACACCACGCCACCGCCGGGGACCGATCCGGCGACGTTCCGGCCGTGGCTGGCGACGCCGAAAGTGGAATTACTGATCAACGACGGCCGCAATCATCTGCAATTGACCAGCCGCAAATACGACGTAATCGCGAGCGAGCCGTCGAATCCGTGGATGGCCGGTGTCGGCAATCTGTTCACGCGCGAGGCGTTCGAACTCTGCCATCAGCGCCTGAAACCCGGCGGCATTATGTGCCAGTGGCTGCACAGCTACCGCCTGGAGGCCGCGCATTTCAACAGCGTGCTTGCGACGTTCGCTTCGGTCTACAAACACGTGCAGCTCTGGCAGTCGCGCGACGTCGATTTCATGATCGTCGGCTCCGATTCCCCACTTGATATTCCGCTCACGCGATTGCGGGAGCGGCTCAAGCAGCCCAATGTCGCGAAGTGGCTATCGCGAGTTCATATCGACCGCGAGAGCGAGTTTCTGACTGGGTTCGTCGCCGACGAAGTCACGTTTCAGTCACTGATTCAGAACGGCGCGATGCACACTGACGACAACATGCTGCTCGAATTTCAGGCGCCGCGTTCGCTGTTCGGCGGCGCGAAAACATTCCGCAGCACGACGCGTCTTTCGTTTCCCGAAAAAATCATGGATCTGAAAGGCGTCGAGCCGAAAGACGGAGCGGACTTTCTCGCGGCGCTCGATGTTTCTGTCGCCGCGCGCGAACACTGGCGCCACGCGATTGAAGGCCCGGGCACGCACGAAGCACACCAGCAGGCCGCCTTCGCGATCGATCCCTATCAACTTTGGGCGAGCGAAGAACAGAAAAAAATCGACATGGAAAAAGCTCTTCACGCGCTCGAGGTCAAGCCGCCCGAGGCATCCGCCGACCCGGATGCGGCGTTGATTGCCGAGGCCGAACTGGCATTGAAAAATGGCAAACCTGACGCGGCGCTCGCGGCTCTCGACAAAATTCCGATACCGAAAGTGACGGCGCAACTGGAGATGCTGCGCGCAAAAGCGCTTCTGGCGAAAGGCGACCAGACCGGGGCGTACAATATCGCCATTAAGGTGCTGAAGTCCGGCGAAGAGCAGGTCGGCGCACTTGAAATTGTGGTGAAGTCGACGAGCGACTTCGGCAAGCCGCGCGAAGCGCTTCAAATGCTGCAGCAGGCGCTGAACGAACCGAACATGAAAACATCGGCCTCCGCGGCGCCGTTGTGGGGGCTTCAAGCCGACCTGCTTTTTGGCCAGGGCATGACGGATGCGGCGCTCGAATCGGTGCGCATGGCTGAAGATCTCGACCACCTCAACACAAAATACGGGTTGGGCGAGGCGACGATTCTGAACGCGATGAAGCGTCCGCTCGAAGCTGTGCGCGCGCTCCGGCTGCGCGCGGCGCGCGGCCCGATGCTGGTGGATTTGAAAGCCGATCTTGCACGTGCATTGCTCTCCGCCGCGGCACAGCAAACTGATCCGGCTCTGGCAACTGATTTGCGCTTGCACTCGAAACGAGTGAGTCGCGAGATGGTCGTGTTGCAACCGAGATGGGCGCCGGGCTGGGAACTGCTGTGCCGGAGTCTGCTGGCTGTTGAAAGTTGCGACGCCGAGCGTGCCACTTTTTGGCATGCACAAGCGCAAGATGCGCTGGCGAAGCTTTTGGCGTTGCATCAGGGTGATTCGGCAAAAGTGCCGAAAGACATTCTGAATGCTCTGCAACACTGATCAATTTCGCGCTCGCACCTTGCGAGGGCTGAACGATGGATTTTAAAGACGCCATTTTCATGTACGAGCCCGCGGCGGTTCCGGATGAGCTGAAAGTCATTCGCGGTGTCGCGATTGCCTTCGCCCGGCTACCAGAAATGGCTACCACGCTCGTTCATGTGGCTCATTCGCTCGACGAAGCCGCGCCGATGATCGAGCAATTCAAAACGAAGAGCTGCAACAGCCCGTATTCACTGGCAGTGATCAATCTCAACATGCTCACCGACGTCAACGAACTGCGCCTGCTTCTGCAGCAGGACGTCCTTGGCGATCCGCGCACCATTTTTCTCGCCTCGCTGCGCTACATGATCGGCGATGCTTACGCGCTGGCTCGTGAAAAAGTGCAGCGCGAAGCCCAGCCGCCGGAGACGCGTTCGACGAGCTGTCTGGATTGCTACGCGCCGTCCACGCGCAACGAAGTCTTCGACCGCGTGAGCCATCTCGCGGCCGCGTACTTGCGCGAAGCCGAGGAAATGACGCGCACGAACGGCGCTTCGACCAAGGCCGCGGACCTGATGCGTAAATCGCACACAGTCTTTTTTGGCGGCGGCATGAAATCGGGATTGTGGAAAACGGTAAACAAGGGCGTCACTGGACGCTTCTCGAATACTGACTCGCACCCGGGCCCCGTTAAGAAAGTGCTGAGTGCAGAGTCCTGAGTGCTGTGGCGCCAGTCACAATTCACGCGAAAAAGAACTCGAGCTCCATCTAAAAGAACAGGCGGCACGCGTCGTTCACGACTCAGGACTGCCCTTGCGCCGGATGACTCGCGGCAGGTATTTTCCGAAGAAATAAATGAACGCGCCGAGCACCGGAATGCAGACGATCACGCGCCAGAGTTGATTGCGCGGGCGCGCGCGCCAGGCTTCAAATCCCATCCACACCCAGAACGTGAGCATCGCGCAAAGCGTCATCACGGCCAGAAGCCCGCCGACGAGAAAGCCCATGCCCTTCTGCATTCCCAGGTTGTCGAAAAAAGGCGAATGCTGCAGCAGGAAATGTCCGTCATCCATTTTTCGCACGATGAATGTTTCGCTCGTGCTGTTCTTGATCGGGATCTGATTTTCCGGATGGCGGTCGCGATTGATGAGCTCGGTGCGCAGCCGCACGTCGACGCTGTGGACATTGGGCTTCAGTCTGTCCTCGGGTTGAACCTGCACGATCTCGAATTTCAGGTAACGCGTCTGGCGAAATTCGTTCTGCAGATTCACAGCAAGTTTGTCGCGGCCGTCGGCATTCGGGTGGAACAACAGCATACAAGCCTTGTCGTCGCCGGCGACAAACGACGCTGCCATCTGATCGAGCAGAGCCTGCACGCTTTTTAATTCGTCATCGGACATTTCAGGGCTGGCGGACGTCTTGTCCGTGCTGCGCGTGGCGGCGTGCAGCGCCGGCGAGGCGAACAGCAGCACCGCAAGCGTGCACAGTCCGGGTAGAACGCGCCGCGCCATCAGTTCTTGTCCCTGAAAAAAATATCGCGGATGCTCTGTAGCGTGTAGCCATTGGCGAGCAGGTTCTGGATCAGCTGGATGCGCGCGAGCGCCGCGGATTCGACGAACAATCTCTGGCCGCCTTTCGTGGCGCTCTCCGGGACGAGGATTCCCAGCACCACGTACTGATGCAGGGCCTGGCGCGTCAGGCCCGTCTGCCGCGAGAGTTCTCCGAACTTGACCAATTTCGTTTCCGCCTGATCCGACACAACTCAAACTCCCGAACGACTTGTTTTAACCACAGAGATCACAGAGCGCACAGAGTATATCAGGAATCGTCTCTGTGAGCTCTGTGATCTCTGTGGTTAAAATAATTGCGATGCATTGAAAACGGAAGGGCCGCTCCAGATTTTGTGTCTTCATTTACCCCTTGAACATCTCGCCCCATTTTCTCCCGAGGAAAGCGCCGGCGGCCAGCAACGAGACGGAGAGAAACACCAGCGCGATCAGGCCGAGCGCCGACGCGAGTTGGTCGCCGTTGCCGGGATTCCCGAAGAGCTGGTAAATCGCCTTGGTCAGCGGGAAATCCTGCGGACGCGTGGCGAGGATCAGTGAATCGGAGACTTCGAGCATTGCGAATGAGAACGCGAGGATTCCGCCCGCGACCACGTTGGCCCAGATCAGCGGTAGCGTGACGCGTTGAATGGTTTTGAACGGAGGAAATCCGAGGCCCAGCGCGGCTTCTTCCAGATTTCGCGGCGTCTGCTCCAATCCCGCGACACACGCTCGCACTACGTACGGCAGGCGGCGCACGGCGTAACTCATAATCAGGAACGCGCCGACACCGATTTCGAATTTCCACCATGTATGTCCATAAATCGACGCGTATGCTCCTACATATCCGAACGCCAATACCAGCCCCGGCACCGCCAGCGGCGCGAGCGACAGACCGTCGACGACGCGACCCCACCAGCCGCCTCCGCGCACAATCGCCCACGCGCAGGCGAGACCGAGCACCACGTCGACCGCGGTGCTCAGCAGCGAGTACACCAGGCTGTTGCGCATGCCCATCACGGCAACCTGGCTGTTCAACGCTTCGCTCATGTTATGCAGTGATATTGATTCCGGGAGCACCGACATGAACCAGCGCTGCCCGAGCGCGTTCAGTGTCACCGCGAAGTGCGGCAGAATCGCCATCGCGATCACGACCAGATGCAGCGCGATCGCGAGAGCCGTCATGGTCGGCGAAAGTCGACTGGCTGCCACACGCGACTGGCCTTTGACGCCTCCGCCACCGCCTCGCCCACCGCGCGCGGCGCTCCAGCGTGTAATGGCGAAGAGAATCAGCACCAATCCCGTGACAACAGCGACCAGCGCGGGCGCGGCCGGGTTGTTCGTCTGTTCGTTGGCCAGTGCATAAATCTGCCGCGCAACGGTGCGTTCGAAACCGAAAACCAGCGGCGTGCCGAGGTCCGTAAAAGCGCCGACAAAGACGAGGCTTCCGCCAGCGATCAATCCGGGCATCGACAACGGCAGGACGACGCGGCGGAACGTCTGCCACGGCGTGAGTCCCAGGCTTCGCGAGGACTCCAGCAAGCTCGGATCGATGTTCGAGATCGACGCGGCAAGATTCAGGTAAAGGAGCGGGTAAAAGTGCATGACCATCACGATCACGCAACCGGCGAGTTTGAACTGATCGAGAAAATCGATCGGGTGCGTGCGATCGAGAATGCCCAGGTCCATCAATAATAGATTGAACGAACCGTACTTCGCCAGCATGCGCCGCAGCCCAATCGCGCCGACGAATGGCGGCATCACCAGCGGCAGCAGTAGAAGTCCCGAAAGAATATTCTGCTTCCAGAATGTCGTGCGCGCCTGCAAGTATGCCAGCGGGTACGAAATCAGCGCGCAGCAGAACGTCACCGTTCCCGCGAGAATCAAACTGTTGACGATCGCGCGCCACTGCGGCGCGTCGTTGTCGAAGATGCGGAAAATGTGTCGCAGGGTCCACGAATAACCCGTATGTAGCGGCTTGCCTTCCGGCGGAGCCGCCATGTCGGGCGGGATCGACGGATTCATTTTTCGCAGCGCGTCTTCATCAACGCCGGCGCGCGTACTGAACTCGGCCCACGATTCTCCTTTGTTCGCTGCGAGCTGAACCGGTTCGCGCACCGATTCGAGCAGCGAAAACGACAACGGGTAGAGGAGGGCCCAGAAGAAAAACAGGCCCACGACCGCCGTTACCGCGAAAGCGATCAGTTTGTCACGAGTTGGCTGCATGCGGGGTCATTGTGTCTCGGAGACGACGAAATCAAATCAAAAACTTGTGGCGGCTTTGTCAATTTTAGCGCTACACCCTAAATCTCACTTCGTGATTGTATGGACTGTACGTCCGCCCACCGCTCATTTCCTGTAAAAAATTGCACATGTTGAAGTCGTTGCCGGTCCGCTTTGCAGGGTAAACGAACCCTCATCCGCCTATGAGACACATGAATTCAATCTGTCCAAAAACGCACAATGTTCAAGTCGAAAGCACAGAAATCTCGACGCGGAGTCCTGAAAACTTTTGCACCTGTGCAGTAAACCAGTCACCGATTGCCTAATAATCAACCCTAATATCTGACGTTTTCCAACCCAATTCCTGACATAAATTCTGGCATAAAATGAGCGGAAACATCTCCTCATTTTTATCCAACCGGTTTCGCACGGGTCACTAAAGATGAGCGCGAAGGAAGCACGCGCAATTCTTCACAGGGCCATTTGACGAGCCCGAGCGCCCCGTCTACTCTTCTTCGTTCACACATGCACTGAAAGAGGAGTCCTCATGGCGTACAAGGTTTTTTTGTCGAACACCGGATCCGGCAACACGATTTTTGAAGGCGATGTCCTCAACGGCTACACAACGCCCGATACGAAGAACGTGGTCATCAAGTTCTTCTCAAACGATCGCGGCTACACTGCAGCCTCGTTCGGATACTCCGATAAATCCGGGACGATGATGGATCTTGAGGGCGCCAGGGCTCTGCGCGCTGAATTGTCCGCACTCTTCGACGCCAATCTTACGCGGACCGGCGTCTTTAAGGCCGAATCCAGTGGCAAGCATTTCGAGCTCGGCCGCGAAGTGGACGGCGCTCCGATTTTTCTGTCCGTGCATGGCACCGACCCGCGCTTCGGCTCGTCGTTCCACCGCGGCGATCCGGAAGCGCTGAAGAAAGTGCTCGCCGAATTCGACACGGTGCTCAAGACATTGGAAGACGTGAAATCGGGCAAGACGACCGCGAAAGAATAAACGATTGAACCACAGAGATCACAGAGCGCACAGAGAACTGCATTTGATGTGCGGTTCTACAAGTTCTTCTCTGTGTGCTCTGTGATCTCAGTGGTAAAAAAGTTAAAGGCATTTTGAATGAGTCAACGCAAGCTTGAAAGCCGGCGGGCAAAAGTCGAACGGGTCGCAGATGAAATCGCCGACGTAATGCTTCCATCGGCAATAAGCGAACATCCCGCGCCCGATCTCACCGCCGTCGCCAGTGCCATCTCCGCTTCGCAAAAATGGATGCTCGACCAGCAGTATCCCGAAGGTTACTGGTGCGCGGAATTCGAAGCCGACACGACGCTCGAAAGTTATTTCATCATCTTCAAATGGATGTGGGGCCACCGCGACCATCCCAAGATTCCCAAGTACGCCCGCGTGATCATGGAAGCGCAGCTTCCGCAGGGCGGGTGGCCGATTTACGAAGGCGGGCCGACCGAAATTTCGGTCTCGGTGCTCAGTTACCTGGCGCTGAAACTGGCCGGAATTCCCGCCACGCATCCCGACATGATCCGGGCGCGCGACGCGATTTTAAAACTCGGCGGCGCAACCGCGGCCAACACGTACAGCAAATACCACATGGCGTTTTTCGGCCAGTACGACTGGAATCACGTGCCCGCGATTCCGCCGGAAATGATTCTCGTTCCGACGGTCAGCCCGTTCCACGTCTACGACATGTCGAGCTGGTCGCGCACGATTTTCGTTTCACTTTCGGTGATTTACGCGCACAAGCCGACGATTGAAGTTCCGAAAGACCGCGGCGTCGAAGAACTGTTCGTCGGCGGCCGGGAAAATTCGAACCTCGCGTTGAAGCGCGACGTCGACACCATCACGTGGAAAAATCTGTTCCTGTTTGCAGACAAAGGATTGAAGGCCGCAGAAAAATTGCCGCTCAATCTCGCCCGCAGCATCGCTCTGCGAAAAGCCGAGAAGTGGATCATTGAGCGCATGCCGAAATCCGGCGGCCTGAGCGCCATTCTGCCGGCGATGTCGAATTCGATTCTCGCGCTGAAATGCCTCGGCTACACCGAAGACCACGAGTGGGTGAAGTACGGCATTCACGAACTCAACATGCTCGAAATGGAGCGCGACGCCGACCACATCGAGTGCCAACCGTGCGTCTCGCCGGTGTGGGATACTTGCATTGCGGCGTACGCGCTCGGCCAGGCTGAACTCGACCCGAATCATCCCGCGATGAAACAATCGGCCGCGTGGCTGCTCAGCAAGCAGACCACCGATTACGGCGACTGGCAGGTACACAACCCCATGCCGCCGGGCGGATGGTATTTTGAGTTCCTCAACGAATTTTACCCTGACGTCGACGACACCTGCATGACGCTGATGGCGCTGCGCTTCGCAAACGGCGCGGGGAAACTGCCGGGAATTCCCGGTCCGAAAGAGCCCGTCAACGCCGTGAAACGCGGA
>Ga0265314_10004238_pt1 | contig 13444 bp, 13 predicted proteins | sample 4126metaG_FD_203106 | JGI IMG/M metagenome (GOLD analysis project Ga0265314, IMG submission 203106) | Rhizosphere microbial communities from Carex aquatilis grown in University of Washington, Seatle, WA, United States - 4-1-26 metaG | ecosystem: Host-associated > Plants > Roots > Rhizosphere >... | reverse complement strand
CGGCCGGCTGCCCGTCGACCAGGCCCTTTCCGGCGAGGAGCGGGACGTCCTCGGCCGGCCCGAACGCCACGACCGCGTTCGGGTCGAAGCCGCGGAGCGCCGCGCGGGCGACGGCGCTGTCCGGCGGGCCGGCGATCGCGAGCTCCCGCGACGGCGACAGGTACAGGTCGAGCGCGCAGAGCGACCAGCCGAACGCCGACGGCGTGCGGGTGTGACCAAGGCGCGTAGCGCAGAGCCGCAGCGCGCCGGCGGCGTGCCGCTCGAGCTCGTCCTCGCCCCAGATGCGGGCGAGCCGGATGAGCACGAACGCGAGCATCGCGCTCCCCGAGGGCGTCGGATTGTCGTCGAGATCTTTCCGCCGCGCGACGAGCTGCTCGCCGTCGGCCGGCGTGAGGAAGAAGCCACCGCGCTCCTCGTCGGCGAAGAGCTCGACCGCCCGCAGCGCGATCCGCCGCGCCTCGTGCAGCCAGCGCAGCTCGCCGGTGGCGACATGCAGCTCGACGAGGCCGTGCGCGACGTTCGCGTAATCCTCGAGATACGCGGGATACCGCGCCCGGCCGTCGCGGAGCGTCCGCCAGAGCGGGTCGGCGGCGAGCAGCCCGCCGAGGTCGCGGGCGACGTCGACGAGGTCGCCGCGCCCGAGCCGGCGTCCGCCCTCGGCGAGCGCCGCGAGCGCGAGACCGTTCCACGCCGCGATCACCTTGTCGTCGAGCGCGGGCTGCGGACGGCGCTCGCGGATGGAGAGCAGGCGCTCGCGGGTCTCCTCGTCCAGCTCGCCGCGGAGGATGAAGCGGCCGTGCTCGAACGGCTCGAGCAGCTCCGCCGGCGCGCCCTCGTCCGCCGTCCACGTGTACGTCAGCCCTTCGACGCCGTCCGTGTCCGCGTCCTGCGACGAAGCGAATCCGCCGCTCGGCAGCCGGAGCTCGCGCACCATGTAGTCGAGCGTCTCCTCGGCGACCTGGCGATACCGCTCGTTCCCCGTCACCACCCACGCGTGCAGGTACGCCGGGGCCAGGAGCGCGTTGTCGTAGAGCATCTTCTCGAAGTGCGGCACGAGCCAGCGGTCGTCGACGGAGTAGCGGTGGAAGCCGCCGCCGACGAGGTCGTACATCCCGCCGGCCGCCATGCCGTCGAGCGTCTTCGTCGCCACGTCGAGCGCGCCGGCCCGCAGCAGCAGCTCGATCGTGGAGGCGGGCGGAAACTTCGGCGCGTGCCCGAACCCTCCCCACTCCGGGTCGAGCTGGCCGCGAAGCACGCGAACGGCGTCCGCGATCAGGCCGCCGCTCAGCGGCTCGCGCGACGGCATGAGCTCCGCGCTCCGCCGGAGGGCGTCGACGATCGCCGCCGCCTGCTGCGCGATGTCCTCGCGCCGGTCGCGGTACGCGTCGGCGATTGCGACGAGCAGCTGCCGGAACGACGGCAGGCCGTGCCGCGGCTCGGGCGGGTAGTACGTGCCGCCGAAGAACGGTTCGCCCTCCGGCGTGACGAACACCGTCATCGGCCACCCGCCCTGACCCGTGAGCGAGACGACCGCGTCCATGTACAGCGCGTCCACGTCGGGCCGCTCCTCGCGATCGACCTTGACGTTGACGAAGCGCTCGTTCATCAGCGCCGCCGTCGTCTCGTCCTCGAACGACTCGTGTGCCATCACGTGGCACCAGTGGCAGGCGGCGTACCCGACCGAGAGGAGCACAGGCTTGTCCTCCGCGCGGGCGCGCGCGAACGCCTCCTCGCCCCACGGGTACCAGTCCACGGGATTGTCCGCGTGCTGGAGGAGGTACGGGCTCGTCTCTTGCGCGAGACGGTTCATGCGCGCTCGTAGCCTACGAGCGAGGAGTGCAGGTCGAAGCCGATCGACCGGTAGAGCGCGCACGCGGGCTCCGAGATGCAGTAGACGACCGCCTCGCGGCCGCCCTCCTCGTGCAGCCGCCGCAGCGCGAACGTGCAGACTGCTGCGCCGAGACCACGCCTGCGGAAGTCGGAGCGGACGCCGACCGGCTCGAGCTCGCCGACCGCGTTCTCGTCGTCCGGCCAGATGTGGCAGTACGCCGCGAAGCGGCCGTCGGGCGCCTCGACGACGCAGTCGAGCGACGCGCGGTACGGCCACGCGGCCTGCACCTTCGTGAAACTCGCTTGCGTGACGCGAGACGGCGCCCACACCGCTCGGTGGATGGAGACGCGCTCGCGGAGGTCGCGCGGCTCGACCGTGCGGCAGCGGAACCCGTCGGGGAGCGGAAGAAGCTCCGGCGGATCGGCGAGGTCGCGGGCGAGAAAGTGCAGCGGCTCGACGGGTCGCTCGAACCCGTGACGCGCGAGCGCGGCCCGCGTCTCCGCGTCGTCCTCGAAGGCGGACGCGACGCGCGCCTCGGGCTCGTCGAGCATCTGATCGAGGAGGTCGCCCCGGTCGGCGCGCACGTCGTGCTCGAGCGTGCCGCTCGCGCCCTTGAGCCACGTCCACGCGACGAGCTCGCCGCGCTCCTCCCAGATCCGGATGCGCCATTCGTGCTCGCGGCCCTCGTGCTCCTTCAGCCCCCACGCGATGTCGCCGACGTGCCACGGTGCGCGCCGCCCGAGTGCACGCCGCTGCTCGGCCGCGAGCCGCTGCATTGATGCGATGATCGCGGGCGTGGGTAGGGCGTACGAGGACATCGAGGTCGGTGCGGTCTACAGGAGCCGGTTCGGGCGGACGGTACTCGACGCCGACAACGTCTGGTTCACGCTTCTGACGCTGAACACGAATCCGATCCACTTCGACGCCGAATACGCAGCGGCGACGGAGTGGAAGAAGCCGCTCGTCGACTCGACGTTCACGCTCGCGCTCGTCACGGGGCTCTCGGTCGGCGACGTCTCCGAGCGCGGCGTCAACCTCGGCTGGCGCGAGGTGCGGCTGCCGGCACCCGTCTACGCGGGCGACACGATCCGCGCCGAGACGGAGGTGCTCGAGAAGCGCGAGTCGCGGTCGCGCCCCGGCCAGGGCATCGTCACCGTGCGGACGCGCGGGCTCAACCAGCGCGACGAGGTCGTGATCGAGTTCGAGCGGTCGATCATGATGCCCCGTTGAGCGGCCACGCCGGCAAAGCCGGCATGGCCTCTTCTGGTCGGCGTCGCAAGCGACCGCCTTTGGAGACCGAGCGTCTTCTCCTCCGGAAGCCCGTCCCCGAGGATGCCGACGGCGTGCGGCGGTACGCCTCCGATCCCGAGGTCATGCGCTTCCTCGGAGGCGCCCCCGAGGGCGCGGTCGATGCCGCCGCGGTCGTCGAGCGCTGGCTCGCGCGCTGGGAAGCCAACGGCTTCGGCCAGCTCGTCGTCGTGCGCCGCGAAGACGGCTGTTTCCTCGGACGCTCGGGTCTCCTCGTCTGGGATAGGAGCACGTGGGAGCAGTCGACGATCCGGGACGCTGCCGAGCCGGAGGTCGAGCTCGGGTGGACGTTCCTGCGCGAGCACTGGGGCAACGGCTACGCCACCGAGGCGGCAAGTGCAGCACGCGACTGGGCGTGGAAGACCGTGGGCGTCGATCGCCTGATCTCGCTGGTCGACCTCGAGAACGTCCGCTCGATCCGGGTCGCGGAGCGGCTCGGGGCGGCGAAGACCGAGACGGTGACGCTCAAGGGCAGGCCGACCGGCGTGTGGGTGCACCCGCGATGAGCTTCCTGCCGCTCGCGGGCAAGCGCGTCGTCGACGTCACGTCGTCGCTCGCGGGCCCCTCGTGCACGCAGCTCCTCGCCTCGCTCGGCGCCGACGTCGTCAAGATCGAGCCGCCGGGCGGCGACCACGCGCGCGCGTGGGGACCGCCGTTCGTGGACGGCGAGGGAGCGATGTTCCTCGCCTCGAACGCGGGCAAGCAGTCGCTCGCGCTCGACCTCTCGACGCCCGAGGGCCTCGAGGAGCTGCTCCGGCTCGTCGACCGCGCGGACGTCTTCGTCCAGAGCCTCCGTCCCGGCGCGGCCGAGCAGCACGGCATCGGAGCGCAGACGCTCCGCGCACGCCGTCCCGAGCTCGTCTACTGCTCGATCGGCGCGTTCGGCTCGAAGGGGCCGCTCCGCGACCAGCCGGGCTACGACCCGCTCCTCCAGGCGGCGAGCGGGATCATGAGCGTCACCGGCGTGGACGGGATGCCGCCCGTGCGGGTCGGCGTGTCGCTCATCGACCTCTCCACCGGGCTCTGGGCGGCCTTCGCGATCGTCGCCGCACTCGAGCGCGGCGGCGGAGCGACGATCGAGGTGTCGCTATACGAGACGGCGCTCTGGCTGCTCTCGTACCAGATCGTCGGATACCTCACGACGGGCGAGGTGCCCGGCCGCGAGGGCAGCGCCTTCGCCCAGATCGCTCCGTATCAGGTCTTCCCGACGCGCGACGGCGAGCTCATGATCGTCGCCGGCAACGACAAGCTCTTCCGCGCGCTGTGCGCCGTTCTCGCGATCGCGGAGGACGAGCGCTTCCGCACGAACCCCGACCGCGTCAGGCACCGCGCGGAGCTCGCGGAAATCATCGAGGCCCGCACCGGCACATGGGAGACGGCGGCGCTGCTCGACGCGCTCGTCGCCGCGGGCATCCCCGCGTCGCCCGTCCGCAACGTCGGCGAGGCGGCCGGCCACGAACAGACGCGGGCGCTCGGCATCCTCCAGCAGCTCGCCGGGTTCACCACCGTCGCCCAGCCGTTCTCCGTCGACGGCGAGCGCGTCGTGCACCGCTCGCCGCCCCCGCAGCTCGGCGACTACGACGCCGGCGGCCACGGCCCGGCGCGGTAGAGGTATCCCTCCAGCCGCCGGCCGAGCAGGCCCTCGAGCCACTCCGAGACCGCGACGAGGGCGTCGAGGTCGACGCCGGTCTCGATGCCCTCGCCCTCGAGGAGGTAGACGAGGTCCTCCGTCGCGACGTTTCCGGTCGCGCGCGGCGCATACGGGCAGCCGCCGAGGCCGCCGACCGACGCGTCGAGCACGCGCGCACCGCCCTCGACCGCCGCCAGCGCGTTCGCGTAACCGGTGTTGCGCGTGTTGTGCCCGTGAAAGCCCGCGGCCCCGGTGCGCTCCACGAGCTTCAGGACCTGCGACGGCGTGGCGACGCCGATCGTGTCGGCGAGCACCACCTCGGCCCGGCCGGAGAAGCGCGCGGCGAGGTCGGCGACGCGGCCCGGATCGACGACGCCCTCGAACGGGCAGCCGAACGAGACGGAGATCGTCACGGTCGCCGGAACGTCGGCGGCGGAGAGGATCGCCTCGGCCGCGGCGACCGCCTCGGCGAGCGATGCGTTCCCGTTCGCGCGGTTGAAGCCCTCGGTCGCACCGAGCGTCACGTTCACGCGGTCGAGCCCGGCCGCGCGGAACCGCTCCCAGCCGCGCTCGTTCAGCACGAGGCCGGAATACTCGACGCCGTCGCGCCTCTCGAGGCCGGCGGCGACCTCCTCGGCGCCCGCCATCTGCGGCACACGGTCGTCGCGCACGAAGCTCACCGCCTCGATGCGCCGGAGCCCTGCCGCGGCGAGACGGCAGACGAGATCCGCGCGGGTCGCCGGGGGGAGCGTTTCGCGCTCGTTCTGGAGCCCGTCTCTAGGCCCGACGTCGCAGAGGGTTACCCACACACGGGGAGCGTAGTTGCCCACGATGGCAGGCCGAAACAGCAGCCGTAGCCTGGACTTCATGCATCCGTCAGCATCCTTCAGCGCGACGATTCGCGTCCGCATCGACAATCAGCCCGGGGCGTTCGCCCGTCTCGCTGCCGCCGTCGGCGAGGCGGGCGGCCTCCTCGGCGCGATCGACCTCGTCCGCGTCGAGAAGCAGACGAAGATCCGCGACGTCACCGTCCTCGCGGCGGACGACGCGCATCTGAGCTCGATCATCGATCTCGTCCGTGCCGTCGAGGGCGTCGAGATCGTCAACGTGTCCGATCGCACGTTCCTCCTCCACCTCGGTGGCAAGATCGAGGTGACGTCGCGCGTGCCGCTGAAGACGCGTGACGACCTGTCGATGGCCTACACCCCGGGTGTGGCTCGCGTCTGCCGGGCAATCGCCGACGACCCGGACAAGGTCTGGAACCTGACCATCAAGCGGCACACCGTGGCCGTCGTCAGCGACGGCACCGCGGTCCTCGGCCTCGGCGACATCGGACCCGAGGCGGCGATGCCCGTGATGGAGGGCAAGGCCGTGCTGTTCAAGGAGTTCGGAGGCGTGGACGCCTTCCCCATCTGCCTGGCGACGACGGACACCGACGAGATCGTGCGCACCGTGGAGGCGATCGCGCCGGCATTCGGCGGCATCAACCTCGAGGACATCTCCGCGCCCCGCTGCTTCGAGATCGAGGAGCGGCTGCGCGCCTCGCTCGACATCCCCGTCTTCCACGACGACCAGCACGGGACGGCGATCGTCACGCTCGCTGCGCTGCTCAACGCGCTGCGCGTCGTCGGCAAGCGCATCGAGGACATCCGCGTCGTCCTCACGGGAGCCGGCGCGGCCGGCATCGCCGTCGCACGGACGCTTCAGCGCGCAGGCGTCGTCGACGTCGTCGCGTGCGATCGCGAGGGCGCGATCTATCGCGGACGGCCCGGCCTGACCCCGGTCAAGGAGGAGTTCGCGGAGACGACGAACCCGCAGAACCTCCAGGGCAGCGCCGACGAGCTGCTCGCAGGCGCCGACGTCTTCATCGGCCTCTCGGCGCCGGGCGCGATCAGCGTCGAGGGCGTGCGCCGGATGGCCGAGCACGCCATCGTGTTCGCGATGGCGAACCCGACCCCGGAGGTCGACCCGGAGGCGATCGAGGGGCTCGCCGACGTGATCGCCACGGGACGGTCCGACTATCCGAACCAGATCAACAACGTGCTCGCGTTCCCCGGTGTCTTCCGCGGCGCACTCGACGTCCGCGCGCGGACGATCAACGCCGACATGGAGGTCGCCGCAGCCCGGGCGATCGCCTCGAGCATCCCGGACGACGAGCTTTCGACCGACTACATCATCCCGAGCGTCTTCAACCGCTCGATCGCGCCCGCAGTCGCCGCGGCCGTCTCCGAGGCGGCGGCCGCAACCGGTGTCGCCCGCCGCACGCTCGGCGTGGCCGACGAGGTGACGGCGTGACCGGAACGGCGCACACCGAGCAATCCATGCCGGTCCCCTTCGAGACCGCGACCGTCGCCGAAGCGATGAGCCCCGGCGTCATCAGCTGCCCGCCGGAGACACCGCTGCGCATCGTCGCGCGGATGATGGCGACGTTCAACGTGCACTCGATCTTCGTCTTCGAGCATCGCGACGAGGACGATGAGGACGCGCAGCTCTGGGGCATCGTCTCCGACCTCGACCTCGTCGCGGCCGGCCGCCTCGACGTCGACGCCTGCACAGCGGGCGCGAGCGCCGTGACGCCGATCGTCGCCGTGCGCACCGACGCACCGCTCGCGCACGCCGCGGACATGATGGCGCAGCACGGTATCGCCCACCTCGCGGTCGTCGAGCCGGACAGCGGCCGCCCGATCGGCGTGCTCTCGACGCTCGACATCGCCCGCTCGATCGCGGTCGGCACGGGCGTCCGCGAGACGCAGGCCTCGGCCTAGCGACTCGCGGCGCGCCGGCTGCTGCTCCCTGCTAGAGCAGGACGATCACGAACGGGACGTTCCACTGGAACTGCCACGGGCCTGGCGTTCCCGTGTTCGAGCCGCCCATGGTGATGCGGAAGGAGCCGTCCGCCTGGCGCCGGCTGACGGACCCGGCGGCGGGCACCCCATTGGCGGCGGACGAGACGATGGCGATGGTGGAGGGGTTGCCGACGAACTGGATGTCGATTCCCTGCTGGTCGCGCGGCTTCCGCACGAGGATCTGGCCGCCGGTGCAGCTCCACCGGTAGCCGAAGAGGCTCGCGTCGTTCTCGTACGTCGCCGACGACGGCAGGCTGTCGAGGCCGTCGAGGCCGCCCGTCACGACCGCGATGCCGCGAATGGCGCCGGTCGCACACCGCGGCTGGGACGCGAGGGCCTTGGAACCGACGGCGAACGCGGTACCGCCGAGCGCGAAGAACAAGGCGACGAGCGAGATGACCAGCGCAGGCGACGGCCTGGGCAGGCGATGCATTCGAGCCTCCTCTCGTGACGTTGACGGACGTGCCAACAACTAAGAGTTCCCAGCGGCCCAGTTCCTTACTCTCCGGCGTCGCGGGACGGCGCCGGCGTTCTCACCCGGGCGAGGGATGAGCAGGATCCACCGGGTCGCCGAGAATCGGATCACGATGTATCTCCCCGGCGGCGACTCGTCGCCGGGCCGCGGCCATGGACAACGCTCCGACCGAAACCCGACCCCTCGCCAGCCGTCGCGGCCGGGGCCGTTCGCTGCGGGCGCGGGTCGCCGCCGCCTCGCTCGTGTCGTGGGCACTCGGGCTCCTGCTCTCCTCTGGTTCCGTGCACGGCACGTTCGCGACGTTCAGCGCCGAGACCGAGAACTCGAGCTCGGCCTTCGCCGGCGGCTGGATCCCGGCGCCTTCGGGGCTCTCGGCCGCCGTCGGCGGAAGCGCGAACGACGAGGCTGCCCTCACGTGGACGTCGGGCGCGAGCGCGGCGAGCCCCTCGCCCAACCCGGTCACCGACCAGACGCTCATGTACGCCGACGGCGGCAGCGGCGCGAGCGCGAGCTGCGGCTCCTACAGCTCGGCCGGCAACGTCGGCGCCGCCACGACGACGGACTCGGTCGGCGAGACGCCGGCCGCCGACTGGTGGTGCCTCCGGATGGTCTCGGACTCCGCCACGACGTGGACGACCTCAGCCGACTTCACGCCGATCCGGCTCCTCGTCCCCATCTCCGTCACGCTCGCCGAAGCGGGCGGGCACCCGGGCGGCATCGAGAACGGCGACACGCTCACGATCACGTACAACCAGGACGTCAAGACGAGCGGCACCACGATCGCCATCCGCGCCTGCAAGAGCCAGGGCACGGTCGTGATCGGCGCGACCTGCGGCGGCTCACCGTCCGTCGGCGAGATCTCCGGCATGACCGTGGCGGCCAACAGCGCGTTCACGAGCTCGACCTGGGTGATCGCCGGCCCGACGATCGTGTTCACGCTCGCCGGCGGATCGGGACACACCGCTGTGTCGGGCGGCGGCCCGTTCGTCGGCTCCGGGAACAAGATCAAGGCGGTCGCCGGCAACACGCTCGTCTGCGGCGGGTCGAACTGCCAGCCGTCGAGCAGCGGCAGCTTCTAGCGGGTCCCGAGCTCCATCCCGAGCAGCCGCGGCAGGGCGGCGCCGGCGCGCGCGGCGAGGCTCGGGCGGCGCTCCTGCTCCTCCGCCGCCTCGCACGCCATGATCGACCGCCGCACGAGGCCGCCGCCCAGCCGGCGGAGCGGCTCCGGGGGGAGCGACGGCACCCGCCGGGTTACGAGCGGCAGGCGCACCCACTCGTCGTCCGCGCCGAGCGCGAGCGAGGCGAGGATCCGGCCGCCGAGCCAGCTCGGCCCGACGCCGTGCCCCGAGTAGCCCGCGCCGTAGTGGAGCCGCGTGCCCGGCTTCGTGCCGAAGAACGGGAGATGGTCGGCGGAGACGTCGATCGGGCCGCCCCACGCTCGCGCGATGCGAATGTCGGCGAGCCCGGGGAGCATGCGGCGCAGGCCCGCCTCGGCGCGCGCCGCGGTCGCGGAGTCGGTGCTGAAGCGCTCGTCGACCCGGCCGCCGTACCCGATCGGGCCCGAGCCGCTCCCCATGAGCACGCGCCCGTCGTTCGTCGCGCGGAAGTAGTGGAGGAACATGCGGCCGTCGACGATCGCCTCGCCCCCGGTCCAGCCAATCTCCGCGAGGCGTTCCGGCGCAGGCTCGGTGAGGACGACGTACGAGCCGAAGTTCGTGAGGCTCCGAGCGGCCGGGCGCCAGCCGGTGAGCGCGGCGTTCGTCGCCAGCACGATCTCGCGGGCACGGATCGTCCCGTTCGGCGTCGCGACCTCGCCGTCGCGGACGCGCAGAGCAGGCGTCCGCTCGTGCACTTCGACGCCGGCGTCGATCGCGGCGCGGCGCAGCGCGCGCACGAGGAGCCCCGGATGGACCGTCGCGCCGTCGCGGAAGAAGACGCCCGTGCGGAAGACGGGCGAGGAGCAGCGGCGTGCGACCTCCTCCGCCGAGAGCGCGACGGCCTCCTCGGGATGGCCGGCCGCCGCCGCAGCTGCGACCGCGCCGTCGATCGCGGCGTCCTGCGCCGGCGCGGTCGACACCATGAGCATCCCGCCCTCGCGCAGCCAGACGTCCTCGCCGCGCGCCTCCGCGAAGGTGCGCACGCCGGGGACGATCGCCTCGGCCGCCTGCGCCAGCCGCACCGCCTCGCCGGCACCGAGGAGCGGCGCGGTCGAGGCGAGCGACGCCCAGTAGCCGTAGATGAAGCCGCCGTTGCGGCCACTCGGGCCGGCGCCGCAGATCTCCGCCTCGACGAGCAACACGCGGAGGTTCGGGTCGCGCTCCCGGAGCGCGATCGCCGTCCAGAGACCGGTGTACCCGCCGCCGACGATGGCGACGTCGGCCGTGGCGTCGCCGGCGAGCGGCAGCGCGGCCTGCGTGGCGCCCTCGGCGGCGAGCGCCTGCTCGAGCCACCACGACGGGAGCCGGGGCTCGACGGACGGCCTCACGCGAGGCGGCGGGCGCGGCGACTCTGGAACAGGACGTTCACGAGCATCCCGCCGATTGCGACGCCGAAGATCGCCGTCCCGATGACGTTGATCTGCGGCGGCACCGCGACCCGCGCGGCGCCCCACACGAACAGCGGGAACGTGATCGTCGTGCCGGCATTGAAGTACGTGATCACGAAGTCGTCGATGGAGAGCGCGAACGCGAGCAGACCCGCGGCGAGGATGCCCGGTGCGATCAGCGGGAGCGTGACCCGGTAGAACGTCACGAGCTCGTTCGCGCCGAGGTCCATCGACGCCTCTTCGAGGTGACGGTCGAATCCGACGAGCCGCGCCCGAACCGTCACAACGACGTACGAGATGTTGAACATGATGTGCGCGATGAGGATCGTGCTGAATCCCTGCGGGATCCTCCAGTTGAGGAAGAGCGTGAGCAGCGACGCGCCCATGACGATCTCGGGCGTCGTCATCGGGATGAAGATGAGGAGGTTCGTCGTCGCCGAGCCGCGGAAGCGGTAGCGGACGAGCGCGAGCGCGATGAGCGTCCCGAGGATCGTGGCCGCGAGGGCCGAGAGGAACGCGATCTCGATGCTGATCCGCACTGCGCCCTGTAGCCCCGGGTATGCGAAGGGATGCGTCCAGTTCGAGAACGTGAACCCCTGCCACGTGTAGTTGAAGCGGCCGATCGGGTTGTTGAACGAGAACGCGACGACGACGCTGATCGGGACGAAGAGGTACAGGAGCGCGAGCGCCGCATACGCGTCGAGCACGTGGCGGCGGGCCCGCCTCATGCGGCCGTCCCCGCCGTGAGCCGGTCGGTGCCGAGCACCCGCGCGAAGATGAGGACGAGGACGAGGATCGCGCCCATGAGGATGAACGACAGCGCCGCCGCGGTCGGATAGTCACGCAGCGACAGGAACTCCGACTGGATGACGTTGCCGATCATGTACTGCTGCGGCGTCCCGAGCAGCTGCGCGTTGATGAAGTCGCCCGCTGCTGGGATGAACGTCAGCAGGACGCCGGCGAACACGCCCGGGAGCGAGAGCGGAAGCGTCACGCGCAGGAACGAGACGGGGCTGCTCGCGTACAGGTCGGATGCCGCCTCGACGAGCCGGTAGTCGATCTGCTCGAGGCTCACGTACAGGGGCAGCACCATGAACGGCAGGAAGTTGTAGGTGAGCCCGGCGATGACGGCCGCAGAGGTGGCGAGGAGGCGCCCGTCGGCGCCGAGGATGTGCACCGCCTGGAGGGACCGGACGACGACACCGTTGTCCGACAGGATCGTCTCCCACGCGAGCGTCCGGATGAGGTACGTGACGAAGAACGGCGCGATGACGAGCAGCAGGAACAGGTTCTTCCACCTGCCGCCGCGGAACGCGATCCAGTACGCGAGCGGGTAGCTGATCGCGAGCGCGACCGCTGTTGCGATGCCCGCGTACTCGAGCGAGCGGATGAACTGCGTGCTGTACTCGGAGACCGAGTAGCTGAAGTTGCCCCACGCCCAGCCGAAGCTGAAGATCGGGAAGAGGCCCTGCGAGAGGGCCATCTTCCCGAGGTAGTACATCGGCACGACGAAGAAGACGACGAGCCACGCCGTGCCCGGCGTCAGGAGCGCGTAGGGAGTGACCCACGCGCGGCGGTGCAGGAGCTTCCCCAACCGCCTACGCCCCGATCAGGTGCTGGAAGTCCTGCTTGTACTTCTGGTTGTTGAGCGCGTTCCCGTCGAACTGGTGCGTCTTCGCGAGCAGCGACGCCGACGGGAAGATGAGCGGGTTCTTCGCCACGGCAGGGTCGCTCTTCTCGAGGACCTTGCCGGCCCCCTGGACCGGGCAGATGTAGTTGACGTAGTCCTCGACCTCGGCGGCGATCTTCGGGATGTAGAACCAGTCCGCGAGGACCGAGGCGCCGTAGACGTTGCCGCCCTTCGGGATGAGCATGTTGTCCGTCCAGATCATCGCGCCCGTCTTCGGCGCGAGCCACTTGAGGCCCGGGTGGTCGGCCTGCAGCTGCACCATGTCGCCCGACCATGCGAAGCACGCGTAGATGCTCCCGTTGGCGAGCAGAGGCGCGTAGTCGTTGCCGGTGAACTGGCGGATCTGGCCGGACTTCACGGCCTTCTGGATCTTCGCCTTGGCGGCGTCCCACGACTTCTGCGTGACGTGCGAGGGGTCGTCTCCGTTCGAGAGCATGACGAGGCCCATCGTGTCTGCCATCTCGGTGAGCAGGGTCACCTTCCCCTTCAGCTTCGGGTCGGTGAAGAGCTTGTCGATGGAGTCGAGCTCGTACCCGACCTTCTTCGGGTCGTAGCCGATGCCCGTCATGCCGGACTGCCACGGGAGGCTGTAGTCGCGGTGGGGGTCCCAGAGCGGATGGCGCTGGGCCGCGACGAGATCCTTGAAGTGCGGCATCGCCGCCTTGTCCCACTTCTCCAGCCAGCCGAGCTGGATCATCCTCTGCGGCAGGCCGGAGGAGTCCGTCATCACGATCAGGTCGCGGCCTACGGACTGCCCCTGCGACAGCGGCCCCTCGATCTTCCCGAAGAACGAGTCGTTGTCGTTGATGTCCTCGATGTAGTTCACGTGCACGTGATACTTCGCCGCGAACTGGTCGATCGACGGGTGCGTCTTCTTCTTCACGTCGATGTACAGCGGCCAGTTCGAGAACGTGATCGTCTTCGGGAGCGTGGCAGCGCTCGCGGCCGCGGTCCTGAAGAGGCCGGGAGCCGCGAGAAGCGCACCGCCTGCGGCGGCGCGACCGAGGAACACCTTGCGAGACATGCCTTCGGACATCACGAACCCTCCTGGGCTTCGACGACGAAGGTGCATTCCGGGCTCCACCCGAGCGAGAGCCGGTCGCCGGGAGAGACACCGTG
>Ga0265314_10004237_pt1 | contig 13444 bp, 10 predicted proteins | sample 4126metaG_FD_203106 | JGI IMG/M metagenome (GOLD analysis project Ga0265314, IMG submission 203106) | Rhizosphere microbial communities from Carex aquatilis grown in University of Washington, Seatle, WA, United States - 4-1-26 metaG | ecosystem: Host-associated > Plants > Roots > Rhizosphere >... | reverse complement strand
CATCGACGCGGCCGTAATCGGCGGGATCGAGACGGATGTCGAACTGCTTGCTGCCGCCCTCGGACTTCGAGGCGATGTTGAAGGCGAGCGACGCGATATCGGGCTGCGCCGGATGACCGATCTGAAGCTGCGCCGAGACGGCAGCGTTGGCGGCCGGCGGCGGCGTCTGCACGGACGCGCCGGGTGCGTTTATTACGGGAAGCGGAGTCGGCTGAGCCGATGCGGTCTGCGCGTGCTGGGCGGGCGCCGCAGCCGGCACCTCCGGCTGCGCCGTCGCGGGCGTCGAAGCGGCGGCGGTGTTGCTTGCCGGCGCGGCTGTCGCATTGCCGCTGCCCGGTGTCGCCGAAGGATCGGTGGCCGGCGGCGCGGTCGGCTTGGACGCATTCGCCGCGTCATGCACCGGCAGCGCGCTCGAAACTTTCTGATCGGTGAAGCTGCGGCCGACCGCGTTGCCGGCATCGGCGAGCGTTGCCGCGGCCGCCGACTGGCGGGTCTGCGTCTTGCTGTTGCCGGCCTGCGGCTTGGCCGTCTCGCCCGGCTTGACGGTGGTGCCGGCAGGGGCCATCGCGGCGGCAGCGATATCGCTGGACGGCGCATCCGCTTGACCGGCGGCCTGGACGGCGGCGCCTTGCAGCGACGCGCCTTCGATATCGCTCGCCGGCGCCGTGGCCGATTGAGCGGCTGCCGACGGATCGGCGACGATCGGTGTCGCAGGCGGCGTCTGAAGGGGCGTCTGCACATTATTAGGGTCGCAGGAATCGGTCGGCTTCTGCGCCGGACGGTCGTCGTGCGCAGAACCATGCCCCGCCGCGCGCTGCGGCTTCGCGGACGGCGTGGGCGTCCCGTCTGCGGGCGCCGCCTTGGCGGCGTCCGCAGACGGATCGGACGCGTCGTCGTTCGCCGCCAGCGATTGCGCCGACATCTGCGCCGGCGTTGCGTCGGGCTGCGCGGAGATCTGGGGATCGTCGTTCTGAAGAATAGAGAGCGCCAGCGAGCCGTCGGTCCGCTGCGTCGACGCCGCCGGATCGGAACCCGAAGGCGTGCCGGCCGCCGGAGGGTCGGACGGGATGAGGGAATTGGGATCGCTGGAAGCCGGTGTGGAATTGCCAGACGCGGAAGATGATGTCGCGCAGCTTGCCGTGGACGGATCGGCCGCATTGTCATTCGCGCTCGCGGCATTCGCCGTCACGGAAGGATCGGATGCCGCAGCGTCGCCATCCTGCACCGCTTGATCGAGCATCGTGGCGAAATTGTCGGCAGCCGGCGTCGCAGAGGCAGCGCCACCGCTCGCGGTGGCCGCCTGCTGTCCGCTCGTCACGACATTCGCTGCTATGGTGCTCACAAGCCGATCCGCGCTATCCGCGATGCGTCGTAGCAAGGCCCGGACCAGAATTTTCCGCGGCGCTTTTCGCTTCTTATGTGGAGAGTTGCGATTTTGCGCGCTGCATCAGGCGGGCATGAACTGCCGCGACCGGCAAACTCTGCCTGCCGGCGCGACGTTTCCTGCCGCGGGACCGGCGCAATCCTTGGCGAATGCGCGCAAAACCCGTGGCATAGGCCTTGCGATCCCGTCTTCGGCGGCAAAGCATTTCGCGGATCAATCGCGTGAGCCTGAATGGAATCGCAGCATCGGCGCTGAGCGCGCTTCAGACCAACAGCACGGCGCTGCGGGTGGTCTCGAACAATGTCGCGAACCTCAACACCCAGGGTTATGCGCGGCGCGTCGTCAACCAGTCGACGCTCAGCAGTGGCGGCGAACTCGGCGGCGTCACCATCTCCGACATCCAGCGCATCTCCGATCAATTCCTCCAGGCCGAGCAGCTTTCGGCCGGCGCCTCTTCGGCGCGCTACGACACCCAGTCCTCGGTGTTCGATCAGATCAACGGCATCCTCGGCCAGCCCGGCGATACGACCAGCCTCACCGCCCAGCTCAGCGACGTCTCGGCGGCGCTCGGACAGGCGGCGCAGGCGCCCGCCTCCAGCGCCAACCAGATCGGAACGTTGAACAGCCTTCAGAATCTCGCTTCGACGATCTCGAACCTGTCGTCGCAGATCTCCGGCCTGCGCGGCCAGGTCGACCAGCAGGTCTCGACCACGGTCACCAGCGCCAACTCGCTGATCAAGCAGATCTACACGCTGAACCAGCAGATCAAGACGGCGGCCGCCGGCGGCGACACCTCGTCCGCGCTGCTCGACCAGCGCGACACCGCGCTGCAAAGCCTGTCGCAGGTCGTCGGCATCCGCACCGTCACGCAGGACGACGGCCGCGTCTCGGTGATGACCAATGACGGCATCAACCTGGTCGGCGACAGCTACGCCCAGCTTTCCTATTCGCCGGGCGCCAACAACGGCACCTATGGCGCGATCACGACCCAGGACATGAATCCGGCGTCGGGCCAGCCGATCTCGGCACCGCAGAACTTCGAGCAGCATTTGGATTCGGGCCAGCTCAAAGGCTTGCTCGACATGCGCGACGGCACGCTGGCCGATCTCGGCCAGGAGGTTGGCAATCTCGCGCAGTCGACCGCGCTCGCCTACAACACGCAGCACAATGCCAACACCGCCTTCCCGCCGCCGACCTCGCTGACGGGGCGCAACACCGGCCTCGTCTCGACGGATGCGCTCAATTTCTCCGGCAAGACGACGGTCGCCGTCGCCGATTCCAGCGGCAATCTGGTCAGCCGCATCGATGTCGATTTCGACGCCCAGACCATCTCGGTCGACGGCGCGCCGGCGACGTCTTTCGCCAACACGGTCGGCGGCTTCACCACCGCGCTCAACACCGCGCTGGGCAGCAATGGCAGCGCAAGCTTCGCCAATGGTGTGCTCACCGTCTCGGCCACGGGCAGCAACGGTATCGTCACGCAGGACGATGCGACCACGCCGGCCGATCGCGGCGGCTCCGGCTTCTCGCAGTTCTTCGGCCTGAACGACCTCTTCCGCTCCGCCGCGCCGTCGATCACGTCGACGGGCCTCTCGGCGTCCGACGACAGCGGCTTTGCCGCCGGCAGCCAGATCAGCCTGCAGCTCAAGGGTCCGGACGGCGACATCGCCAAGAGCGCGACGGTCACGCTGACCGCCGGCATGACGATCGGCAACGTCGTCACCGCGCTCAACACCGCGATGGGCGGGGCGGCGACCTTCTCGCTCAATCCCGACGGCTCGATCGGCGAGACGCAGTCGGCCAGCCTCGCCAATTATTCGCTCAACATCACCAACGACACGACGGCGCGCGGCACCACCGGCATGAGCTTCAGTCAGCTCTTCGGCATTGGCGTGAACCAGACCGCGCTGCAGGCCTCGGCCTTCTCGGTCAACGCGCAGGTCGCCGCCTCGCCGCAGCGTCTCGCCTTCGCGACATCGCAGATCACTTCCTCGACGGTGGCCGGCGACGCGATCGTCAGCCATGGCGACAATACCGGCGCGGTCGCGCTGCAAAATGTCGGCTCGGCGACGCAGAGCTTCGCCCAGGCCGGCGACATCGCGGCGCAGACCGGCGCGCTCAGCGACTATGCCGCTGCCTTCTACCAGGACGTGGCGACCCGCGGCTCGACCGCGACCAGCAACCAGACGGCGCAGGACGACCGCCTGCAGGAAGCCAACACGCGCCAGTCCTCGTCCTCGGGCGTCAATCTCGACGAAGAACTCACCAACATGATGACCTACCAGCAGGCCTATAGCGCCGGTGCGCGAATGCTGTCGGTCGTCCAGCAGCTCTACGACACGCTGCTGCAGATCCAGTAGAGCGAACCATGACGATCGATCGCGTTTCCACCGCCGGCCAGTCGCAATACATGCTGACGCAGATCCAGAATGCGTCGCAGCAGCTCGACAAGACCCAGGCGCAGGTCGCCAGCGGCCTGGTGTCCACGACCTATTCCGGCTTGAACAACAAGGTCTCCGCGCTCGAGGCGGCGCAGACCGCCGCCAACAAGGCCGATGCCTATCAGGCGGCCACGACCCAGGCGGTGAACCAGGCCGATCTCCAGGATTCGCAGCTCAGCTCGCTGTCGGATCTCGCCAACCAGCTGCGTCAGGCGATCACCACCTCGGTCGCCAACAATGACGGCACGACGCTGATGGCGACGGCGCAGGGCATCTTCGACCAGGCCAGCCAGATCCTGAACACCAAGGATGCCAACGGCAACTATCTCTATGGCGGCGAGAAGGACAACACGGCACCGGTCAACGTCACCTCGCTGTCGCAGCTCGCGGCGCTGCCGTCGGCCTCGTCGGCCTTCTCCAACGGCACGATGAAGAAGTCGGTGATGGTCGGCGACGGCCAGAGCGTGCAGGTCGGCGTGCTTGCCTCCGATGTCGCCACTGGCCTGATGCAGACGCTGAAGGATCTGGCCAGCTACGATGCCGGTTCGAACGGCAATTTTGCCGGCACGACGAGCCTGACCGGCGCGCAGAACACCTTCCTGACCGGCGAAATCCAGACCTCGACCGATGCGGCCACCGCGGTGAACAACGTCGCGGCGTCGAACGGCTTCGTCTACAAGCAGCTGCAGGCGGCGTCGGATCAGCAAACGTCGATGTCGACGCTCTACAAGGGTTTCGTCTCGAACATCCAGGACGTCGACATGTCGGCGGCGATCACCCAGCTCAACCAGAACCAGACCGCGCTCCAGGCTGCGCTGCAGGTGACATCGCAGCTCAACCAGGTCTCCCTGCTGAACTACCTGCCCGCGCCGTAGCCGTAAACGCCCGCCGCCGAACCTGGAGCCACGCGGGCGGGCAAATCAGGGTTGGCGTGCGGCTGATTTGCCCGCCCGCCAAAAAAGTGGCGCGCCCTAGGGGAGTCGAACCCCTCTTGCAAGATTGAAAGTCTCGAGTCCTAACCGATAGACGAAGGGCGCGTGGCGGTGCCTATACTAAGCAAGCCGCCGGCTTGCAATGGACCTTTGGCGGGCCTTGTCGCCGCTGCCCCGCAGACGTTAAGAAGGCGCCTCGACCACGGAAAGGCCGCGAAAAGCGCCGCCGGTTCCGTTGGGGGATCGTCTAATGGTAGGACAGCAGACTTTGACTCTGCTTATCATGGTTCGAATCCATGTCCCCCAGCCACTCCCGTGCCTCCCTTGCTTTGCCGCGGCCAATCGCTATAAGCGGCCGGCTCAGGGGCGGCACAGGCCCGTAGCTCAGCGGTAGAGCAACAGACTTTTAATCTGCCGGCCGTGGGTTCGATCCCCACCGGGCCTACCACCCTCCGCCGCGGCGCGGCTTCGGCGTGGCAAGCCACCAACCTCCCATTCGGCGTAAGGGCGCTTCCCGACATTTGTCCGGCGCACGCGCCGCTTTATATTGTCCACCTCTGGGGAGGATGCGGCATGAACCGCTTCGGCCATGTCCTGGTGGTTGGCGGTTCGGGGATGCTCGCGGGCCTTTGCCGTGCGCTTTGCAACCACGCGGATCGCGTCTCCGTCCTGGCGCGCAGCGAACGCCGCATCCGCGCCGTCGGGCCCGCCATCGAGCCCATCGCCTGCGACTACAATGACGGTACCGCGCTTGCCGAGATCCTGATGCAGATCGAGCCGCCGGACCTCGTCGTCGCCTGGCTCCACGGCCGCGCCCCGGCCGCGCGGCGCGCGCTGGCGCAAAGCGTCGCCGCCGAGGGCCGCTTCGTCCAGGTGCTGGGCAGCGCGCATGGCGATCCGGCCCATCCCGAAAGGCTGGCGGAGATGGCGCACGCCGCCGAAGGCCTACCGATCGATTATTCCGCCGTCGTGCTCGGTTTCGTCGTGGAGGGCGGCCGCTCGCGCTGGCTGCGCAATGACGAGATCTCCGACGGCGTCTTCGCCGCGCTCGAATCCGGCGCGGCGCTCTCCATCATCGGCACGGTCGAGCCGTGGAGCGCGCGGCCCTAGCGGTTGGAAAGCTGGATCGGGTTCCCGTCCGGATCCTTGCCGTTGCAGAGCTGCAATTCGCCTTCGCCGACCTTGCCGAAGGTCGCGCCGCGCTTGACCAGCGCCGCGCGCATCGCGGCGACGTCCTTGGCGAAGAACACGATCTTCGGACCCTTGCGGCCCGGCGAAGGCGGCCCGGAATGCAGCGCCACGGTCACGCCGCCGGCCGCGAATTCGCGCCAGCCCTTCTCGTCCGTCACCTGGGGAAGGCCCAGCACGTCGCGATAGAACGCGGTCATCTTGTCCATCTGGTTGGTGAACAGGATCACCCGCGCCATTTTCAATGCCGTCTTCATCGTGCCCCGCCGGCCGGTTCCCGGATTGTTTCTAGCAACGCGCGCAGGGACGCGCCATCTTGCGCCGAGCCCAATGCGTGACGCCGCCGCGTGCCGGAGCGCGCCAAAGGCGAGCTCAAATCGCTATTCGGCCGTTAGCTGCGCCCGCAGTTTCTTCGTCGCCAGATGCCGCCATGCGGCTTCGATATAGGCGCGCAGCTCCTTGGGCTTGAGCTTCGTCACGTCGACATAGAGCCACAGCAGCGCGCCGCTTCGCATCGGAACGAAAGTATCTGGCGCCGCTTCCACCAGCAGTTGGATCTGGTCGTGCGGCAGCCGCAGGATCCACTTGCCGGAGTTCAGCCCGTACAGCGCGAATGTCTTGGTCCCGATGTTGAACCAGGTCCCATGGCGATCCTGTATCTCCCGGGTGCCGGGCAGCGACAAGGCCACCTGGCGGATAAGGTCCTGCCGGGGCGGCCTGGCCGGTTCAGGCGAATGTTGCGTCTTCTTCGTCTTGCCGCTCATCGTGCTGCATCTTCTTGGGCGCGGTGTGGCGCCACGCGGCCGTCACATAGTCGCGCAGCATCCCGGCATCCATTTTCTCGACATCAATATAGATCCAGAACGGCGAGCCGTTGCGCATCGGTTTGAAAATTCCGCCGCCGACCGCGACGAGCATCATGACGTGATCGGGCGGCAGCCGCAGCATCCAGCTCGCCGACTTGCCCCAATAGAGCGCGAAAGGGCGCTTGCCGATGTTGAACCAAGGTCCGTGGCGATGCCCTTCCTCCCGCGTTCCGGGCAGATCCAGGGCGATGCGCTGCATCAGGGCGTATTTCGGGGGCTTTTTGGTGCGCGGGCGCGGCATGGCGGGGCACATTATGCCACAACCCGCCGCCCCGGACCTGTCAGCAGCCTTGCCTTGACAGGCTTTCCCCCCGCCCATTACATGCCGCGCCGCGAAAGGCATGGCAGCGTAGCTCAGTGGTAGAGCAGGGGAATCATAATCCCTTGGTCGGGGGTTCAAATCCCTCCGCTGCTACCATCCTCGCGGCCCGCTTTGGGGTAGCGTGTCGGTCCACAGTGCGAGGCGACAGCGTGACCATCACCATAGACGACGTCCGCGCCGCGGCGCGGGCCATCCAGGGCGCGGTCGAGCGCACGCCGACCCGGCATTCCGAAACGCTGTCGCGCATCACCGGCGCGCAGATCCATCTGAAGTTCGAGAATCTGCAATACACCGCCTCCTTCAAGGAGCGCGGGGCGCTGAACAAGCTGCTTTCGCTCACAGAGGAGCAGCGCAAGCGCGGCGTCGCCGCCATGTCGGCCGGCAACCACGCCCAGGGCGTCGCCTATCACGCGGGGCGCCTCGGCATTCCCGCCACCATCGTGATGCCGCAGGGCACGCCCTTCACCAAGGTCAAGCACACCAAGGATTTCGGCGCCCGTGTCATCCTGGAAGGCGCCACGCTCAGCGAATCCTATGCCCGCGCGCTCACGGTGGCGGAGGCCGATGGCCTCACCTTCGTGCATCCTTACGACGACGAGAAGATCATCGCCGGCCAGGGCACGGTCGCGCTGGAGATGCTGGCGGACGCCGAAGAGCCGCTCGATATTCTCGTCGTGCCGATCGGCGGTGGCGGGCTGATCTCCGGCGTCGCGACCGCTGCCAAGGCGATCAATCCGTCGATCCAGATATATGGCGTGCAGACCCGCGCCTATCCCTCGATGTACGACACCGTCAAGAGCGCCAATCTGCCCTCCGCCGGCCAGACCATCGCCGAGGGCATCGCGGTCAAGGACCCGGGCAAGATCACGCGCGAGATCGTGCGCAGCCTGGTGCACGACATCCTCTTGGTCGACGAGGCGCAGATCGAGCAGGCGCTCGCCGCTTTGCTCGAAATCGAGAAGACCGTGGTGGAGGGCGCCGCCGCGGCGGCCTATGCCGCGGTGCTCGACAACAAGCAGCTCTTCCACGGCAAGCGCGTCGGCATCGTTCTGTCGGGCGGCAATATCGACATGCGGCTTCTGTCCAATGTCATCCTGCGCGAGCTGTCGCGCGAGGGCCGTCTGCTCAGCCTGGAAGTCGAGATCGAGGATCGCCCCGGCCTCTTGGCGCGCGTCGCGACCCTGGTCGGCGAGGCGGGCGGCAATATCCTGGAAGTCAGCCACAACCGCATGATGACCGATATGCCGGTCAAGTCCGCCTATCTCGGCATGGTGGTGGAAGCGCGCGACCAGGAACACGCCGACGAGATCCGCGCCGCGCTGACCGGCGCGGGTTTCACGCTGCGCACGACGGCTACCGGCTGAATTTCTCGCTCAGCACGATCGACGACACGGTGCGCGCCACGCCGCTGGTGCGGCCGATGCGGTCGAGCAGGGCGTCGATGCGCGCCGTCGTCTCGGCCTCCACCGTCGCGATCAGGTCGAACGTCCCGGCCACCGCCGCCAGAGAGCGGACCTCGGGCATTTTCTTGAGCTCCGCCGCGACACGGTCGGCGCGCTTGGGATCGCTCGCGATCATCACCACGGCGCGCAGCTTCGCCGCGTCCGCCGCATCGGACAGGCGTATTGTATAGCCCCTGATGGTCCCCTCGCGCTCCAGCCGCGCGATGCGTTCCTGCACCGTGGAGCGCGCCAGCCCCAGCTTGCGCGCCAGAGACGCCGTTGGCTCGCGCGCATTGGCCCGCAGCAGAGCCACCAGTCAGTTCCGGCGAATCGCCGGGAAACCCTGCGTTTCGCCGGAAGCAAATGCAAGCACCGGCGCATTGCCGTCTGCGAAATGTCGCCCTGGCCGCGCACAATCACCGCGATGGCAACGGGATGGATGCGATGAAAAACGTTATGCTGGTCGGCGGCGGCAAGATCGGGATCGCGATCGCCGAGCTGCTTTCGGGAACGGGCGACTACAAAGTCACGGTGGTGGACCGCGACGCGGCCTCGCTCAAGCGCATGCCGGGCCGCAATGTCTCGACCCGCGTGGTCGAGATCGCCGACGCGGCATCCTTTGCGCGCGAGGTGAAGGGCCACGACATCGTGCTCTCCGCCACGCCCTATCATCTGACCGCCGTCGTCGCCGAGGCTGCCAAGGCCGCCGGCGCGCACTATCTCGACCTGACCGAAGACGTCGAATCGACCCGCACGATCAAGCGCCTCGCGAAGGGCGCCGATACGGCGTTCATTCCGCAATGCGGATTGGCGCCGGGCTTTATCTCTATTGCCGCCTACGATCTGGCGAAGAAGTTCGACAGCCTGCGCGACGTGCAGATGCGCGTCGGTGCGCTGCCGGTCTATCCGCACAATGCGCTGAAATACAATCTCACCTGGTCGACCGACGGACTGATCAACGAATACTGCAATCCCTGCGAATCGGTGCGCGACGGCCGCCTGGTCGAAGTGCCCGCGCTGGAAGAACTCGAGCTCTTCACGTTGGACGGCGTGGAGTACGAGGCCTTCAACACCTCGGGCGGCCTCGGCACGCTGTGCGAGACGCTCGAAGGCAAGGTCGAGAACCTGAACTACAAGACGGCGCGCTATCCCGGCCATCGCGATATCGTGAAAATGCTGGTGCGCGACCTGCATCTCGGCACACGGCGCGACATCTTCAAGGACGTGCTGGAGACCGCGATCCCGATCACCTATCAGGACGTGGTGCTGATCTTCGTCACCGTCTCGGGCCAGCGCGAGGGCCGCCTCACGCAGGAAAGCTATGCGAAGAAGATCTACGCGCAGGAGGTCGGGGGCCGGCTGATGAGCGCCATCCAGATCACCACCGCTGCCGGCATCTGTGCGATGTGCGACCTGCTGGTGACGGGCAAGCTGCCGCAGAAGGGTTTCGTCCGCCAGGAAGAAGCCAGGCTCGACGACTTCCTCGCCAACCGCTTCGGACGATATTATGCCGGCGCGGCGTGAGATCCGGACGGCGCTACTGCGCCATCTTGGCAAGGCCCATCTTCGCCAAAATAGCGCCGAACACGTCGGAATAATCGTCGGTCCAGGGGCGCTGCATCGGCCGCAGGATGCGCCAGCCGGCGCCAAGCTTCAGGGCGTCCATATCGGCGCGCGAGCGGGCAACGATGGCGATCTCCGCCTTGAGCCGCAGCGTGCCGGCCGGCGGCGCGCTATCGGTCCGGACGGCCGTGACCATGCCGTTGGCCGCGGCAGACGCCGCCACCGCGCCGGCCAGCTCCATGTTCTTGTTCGAGATGTTGAAGGCGATGACGCCATGCGGCGCCAGCCGCGCCTTGTAGAGCGCAAAGGCCTCGGTGCTCAGCATGTGCAGCGGCACGGAGTCGGACGAGAAAATATCGAGCAGCAGAAGCGAAATCCCAGGCCGCGCCTCGCGCAGCGTCAGCCTTCCATCGCCGATCACCAGCTTCACGCCGCCGGCGCACTGCGCCAGCGTGCGGAACAGGCGGGGGTCGGACGCGACGGAAGCGACCAGCGGATCGAGTTCGTAGAACGTCCAGGTCTCGCCCGGCGTGCGATAGCAGGACAGGGCGCCGACGCCCAGCCCGACCAGCGCGACGCGTTGCAGCGTGCCGCCCTGCGCGGCGCGGACCGCTTCGACCGCCTGCCCGAAGGGCCCGCCGCGATAGTAATAGGTGAGCGGTTCGGGCCTTCCCGTCAGCGCCGCGCCCGCATCGTCGCGCAACTGCTCGGCGCCATGCGCCGTCGTGCCATGAAAAAGGACGCGATACTTGCCGCCTTCGACATCGACCGCCTTGTAGACGCCGTAGAACGAGCGGCCGCGATACACCACGCTCTGCGATGCGTCGTACAGGTTCGTCGCGGCGAACAAGAGAGCGGCGAAGCCGATCAGCCGCGCCGGATGGGCGCCCTGGAAAGCCGTCAGGGCGGCAAGCGCCATTGCCGCGACGGCGAAATAGGCGGTGCGGGCCTCGAGGAAGAAAAACGGCACGGCGAGCGCCGCGCCGAGGGCGATCACGAACGCGCCGTCCTTCAACCAGGCGGCGTGCGGCGTCGTCCACACATTGGGTCGCACCAGCAGCGCGGCCAGCGCCAGCAGCGGATATTCGAGCACGGTGTTGAAGATCTGCGGCGCCAGCAGCGCCGCGAAGGCGCCGCCGAGCACGCCGCCGAGCGACATCCAGGCATAGAACGCGGTGAGCTGCGCCGGCTCCGGACGGCGGCGATAGAGCTCCGCCTGGCACACCATCGCCGCGACGAAGAACGCGATCAGGTGTCCGGGAAGCGCCAGGCTCCAGTCGATCCGGCCCGTCCACAGCAAAAGCACGATCAGCATCGCCGCGGTAAAGGGCTGCACCGCCAGCATAAGCTTCGGCGCGATCAGGGGACGGTCGGAGAACGCGAAGACGAAGGTCAGCAGATACAGCGCCAGCGGCATGATCCACAGGAACGGCGCCGAGGCGACGTCGGTGGCAATATGGGCCGTGACCGCCACCAGCAATCCCGATGGAATGAATCCGAGCGCCACCCAGGCCAGCCGGTCGCGTGTCGCGATCGCCAAGCGCGGCGCGGGCACCGCCGGGGCGACGCCGCTGCGGCGCATCGCGAGGGCGCCGCTGCCGGCAACCGCGAACACCAGCACGACATAGCCGACGCTCCACAGCCGCGATTGCAGGGCCAGGCCGATGCCGGGCTCGATCGCGAAGGGATAGGCGAGCAGGATCGCGAAGGATCCGAGATTGGACGCCTGATAGAGGCGATAGGCGTTCGGCGCGCCGCTGCGCGCGAACCAGGCCTGCAGCAGCGGCGCATTGGCCGACAGCGCGAAGCAGGGAAGCCCGATCGAGGCGAGGAAGAGGCCGATCAGCCAAAGCGAAACGCCCGACTGTGGCGGCACCGCGAAGCCCGCATGGATCGCGACGGGCAGCGCCAGCGTCGCCAGCGCCAGCACGATCACATGCGCCAGCGCCGCGTGGCGCAGCGGCAGGAAACGCATCAGCAGATGGGCATAGACATAGCCGGCCAGCAGCAGGCCCTGGAACACCACCATCGCCACCGACCACACCGCGGCGGACCCGCCGAGCACCGGCAGCACCATCTTGGAGAACATCGGCTCGACGCAGAACAACAGCGCCGCCGACAGGAAGATGCTCGCCGAAAAGACGACGGTCGGGGCGATCGCGAAGGCTTTCGCGCGCGGTGCGGCGTCCAAGGCGGTCATGACTGGCTCGTCCGGCTGGCCGGCCAAGCTACGACCGTACGGTTAAGGCAAGCTTTCGCGACCGCGTTGATCGGGCCGCAAAAGCGGAGTACTGACCCGCAAACCCGCCATTTTTCGAGGCTTTCATGATCGCGCGCGATGTTCTGCAAGCCCTCGGTGTCGAGAGTTCCGGCGACCGCATCGTCCGCTCGCCCATCGATGGTGCTGAGATCGGCCGCGTCGCGTATGACGCCGTCGCTTCCATCGAAACCAAGATCGCGCACAGCGTCGCCGCCTTCCGCGCCTGGCGCGACGTGCCGGCGCCGCGCCGCGGCGAGCTGGTGCGGCTGTTCGGCGAGGAATTGCGCGCCAACAAGGAGGCGCTCGGGCGCCTTGTCACTCTGGAAGCCGGAAAGATCCTCCAGGAGGGCCTCGGCGAAGTGCAGGAGATGATCGACATCTGCGATTTCGCGGTCGGCCTGTCGCGCCAACTCTACGGCCTGACCATCGCATCGGAACGTCCCGGCCATCGCATGATGGAGACCTGGCATCCCGCGGGGCCGGTCGCAGTGATCTCGGCGTTCAACTTCCCCGTCGCGGTGTGGGCGTGGAATGCGGCGCTGGCGCTGGTCTGCGGCGATAGCGTGATCTGGAAGCCTTCCGAGAAGACCCCGCTCACCGCGCTCGCCTGCCAGGCGTTGTTCGAGCGTGCCGCGAAGCGTTTCGGCGATGCGCCGGCGCATCTGTCGCAAATCGTGCTCGGCCTGCGCGATGCGGGCGAGGCGCTGGCGAAGGATGCGCGCATCCCCGTGGTCAGCGCCACAGGCTCGACGCGCATGGGCCGCGAGCTCGCGCCGGTCGTCGCGGCGCGCTTCGGCCGCTCGATCCTCGAGCTCGGCGGCAACAATGCGATGATCGTGGCGCCGTCGGCCAAGCTCGATCTCGCTGCGCGCGCCATCCTGTTCGCCGCGGTCGGCACCGCCGGCCAGCGCTGCACCTCGCTGCGCCGCCTCTTCGTGCATGACAGCGTTTACGACCGGCTCGTGCCCGCGCTGAAGTCCGCCTATGCGAAACTCGCCATCGGCAATCCGCTGGAGCCCAAGACCCTGGTCGGTCCGCTGATCGAC
>Ga0265314_10004236_pt1 | contig 13449 bp, 14 predicted proteins | sample 4126metaG_FD_203106 | JGI IMG/M metagenome (GOLD analysis project Ga0265314, IMG submission 203106) | Rhizosphere microbial communities from Carex aquatilis grown in University of Washington, Seatle, WA, United States - 4-1-26 metaG | ecosystem: Host-associated > Plants > Roots > Rhizosphere >... | reverse complement strand
ACGCACAAGCGCGCCGCCGAGCGCGGCCGGGCGACACAACGCTCATCGTGTGAGAACCTCTCAGGCGCCGCTACACTACGCCGCTGTCCAGGGCGCATTCGTCTAGTGGCCTAGGACACCGCCCTCTCACGGCGGCGGCACGGGTTCGAATCCCGTATGCGCCTTTGCAACCAGGCCTCCGTTCGCGGAGGCCTTTCCTTTTCCGGGTATGCCCGTCATCCGAACGGGTGAATCCGGTCGAGCGGTAGAGCCAATCGACGGGGGCACCGGCCGGGCGGATCCTGTGGGCGATGGCTGCGGCACACACACTCGTCGAGCTTCCTCCCGTGACGACGCTCGCGCTCGTCCCGGACTACTTCCCTTCCGATGCGCTCGCGGACGCCGACGCGCTCATCGGCGAGAGCCGCTTCGACGAGGCGCTCGAACGGCTCGACGACGCCTGGCCTGACGTGCGAGCGCATCCGACGCTCGCGCTGCGCCACCAGCTCGCGCAGTCGTGGGCGGAGATGTACCGCGGCAACCTCGAGCAGGCGGATGAGATCCTGCAGCGCGCACAGCGAATCGCACAGCTGCCGCAGTTCGACGCGGCCGTCCGCGCGGAGGTCCTCTACCGCCGCGGCTGCGTCGCGTTCAAGCAAGCCGACATCGCCCGCGCCACCGAGCTCTACACCCGCGCGCTCGAGACGAACGAGTGGGCGCCGCAGCCCCGCACGCTGCTCGCGGCGAACGCGTACGAGTGGCGCTCGCGCTGCCACCAGTTCCGTCGTGACTGGGATGCAGCGGCCCGCGACGCCGAGCGGGCGCTCGAGCTCGCGTACGAGGTCGGGGACGAGCTGTGTCAGGCGCATGCCCTCTTCCAGGTCTCGCTCGTCGCCGAGCGGAGGCGCGACTGGCTGTTCGCACGGTTCAACGCCGAGCGCGCGCTCGCGCTGTACGAGCGGCACGGCGACATGCTCGCGACGGCGCGCATCCTCAACAACCTCGGCGGCATCGAGTTCCTGCTCGGCAACGTCGGCGAGGCCGAGGCGTACCTTCTACGCGCGACCGAGAGCGCGTCGAGCGCGGAGAGCGACCCGGATCTCGCGCAGGCCGTGAACTCGCTCGCGCGGGTGTACCTCCGCACGGGACGCCCGGCCGAGGCACGAGCGCGCGCGCAGCGTGCAGTCGAGATCCTCGCGGGCCGAACAGACTTCCGCGAAGAGCTCGGCAACGCACAGCTCGTCGTCGCAGAGTCGCTCTCGGCGGAGGGCAACGCCGACGGTGCGCGGGACTGGGTCGACGCCGCCGAGGAGACGTTCACGTCGATCGACTCGACGAGCCACCTTGCCAACGCCTGGATCGCGCGCGGAGACGTCGAGCGCGCTTCGAGCGAGATCGACGCGGCCGCGGCCTGGTACCGCCGCGCGGCGACGACGCTGGCAGACGTCCACTTCTAGCGATGCGAGAGGAGGTGAAGCGCATGCGGTATTTCCAGCTCGTTCGTGTTCTCCTGCTGGTCCTCGCGCTGGCGGCCCTCTTCGGCGCCGCCAAGCACGGTGGCTACGCCCCCGCCGGGTTCAGCGGCGGACGCCTGTTCTAGCGCCACCCGCACCAAAGCCATTCTCGAGAGGGCCGGGCACGAGCCCGGCCCTCTCTCTTCTACGAGCGCGGCTTCACGACGATCTTGTAGCGCGCTGCGCGGTACGCCTTCGCGTGCTCGCCGTTCGTGAGCCCGAACGACACGGTCGTCGTGCCGGGCTTCCGCGCGAGGAAGACGACGACGGTGATGTCCCCCGGAATGTCGCCCTCCGCCGTTTCGCTGGCGACCGTGGAGTTGGAGACGTGCGCGAGCCGCCAGACGAGCCCGGACTGGCCGCGCGGCAGCGCGAACGAGACGAGCTCCTGCGCGACGGTCGTGATCGTGGTGACGGGGCTCTTCGGCAGCGGGCCGACCGGGGGCGCGCTCGCACGTGACGGGGCGGCGAAGGCGGCGATGCCGGCCAGGAGCATGAGTACGACGATTCTCTTCATGCGCCGGGTATATCCATAACCACCATGCGTCTGCGCCGTACGTTCCGCGCCGTCCGCGTCCTCGCCCGCGACGGCGGCCTGCCCCGCTGGCTGCGCGGCGCCGCGGCGCTCGGGCTCGCGCCGATTCCCGGCCCGTTCGACGAAGCCGTGCTCCTCGTCGTCGCTCTCGTGCTGTGGCTCGGTTACCGGGACCGGCTGCGCGCGGCGTGGCGCGATGCCGCCTGATCCGGACTACGCCGCGGACAGATCCGCGACGAGCGGGCCTGTGTCGAGCGGGTCGAAGCCGAACCGGCCGGCCATCTCTTCGCTCGTCGGCCTCGTGCCCTCGGCGAAGAAGCCGCGGAGGATCTCGCCCGTGTCCCGGCTGCGCCACCAGTCGGCGCCGATTTCGCGCCGGAGGTACGTGCGGAGCTGGGCGGAGCGGATCCACGCCCGGAGGTAGTCGGCGGAGTAGAACCCGCCGTCCATGTCGGAGAGGTAGTTGCGCGGGTCGTAGCGGAGGCCGGTCGCCTCGGTGATGCGCTCCGCGTAGTCGCGCGGCGAGCGGCCACCCTCCTCCGCGAAGTTCGCCCAGAAGCCGAGCTCGTAGCGGAGCTTCGCCGTGTACCGGCGATAGAGCAACGCCTCGAGGAAGAGCGTCGCCCGCGCGTTCTCCTCCGCCTGCGCGTCGGACAGGCCGAAGTGGAGCGCATGCCATGCGGGCTCCCGCGTCACCGCCTCGAGGATGTACGAGTAGATCTCCGTCAGCGCGTGGTCGCGCGAGATGAGGCGGAACGTGTACGAGAGCCGCGGGTCGACGCCGGCGTAGTGCAGCGCGTGGCCGGCCTCGTGCATGAACGCCTGGTAGTCGGCGAGACCGCCCTGCGCACGCGTGATGAGGTGCACGACGTCGGGTGGATCGGAGGCGATGACGCACGCGCGCGGATTCTTCTGCGGCCGGTCCTCGAGGTCCAGGCGGATGTTGGGAATCGCCGTCATGTCGAAGCCGAGCGCCGCGGTCGACGCGAGGCAGACCTCGACGGCCTTCTCCTTCGTGTACGTCGACTCGAGCGGCGACAGCCGGCGCATGTAGGCGACGTGGCCGGTCGACGGCATCGCGTCGCGGCCGGGCCCAAGGAGCTTCTCGAACCAGAAGTCGCGCAGACGGCCGTATGCGTCCGTCGTCGCGTCGGCAGCGGCGACGAGCGCGCGCTCGAGCTCGCGCAGCGAGATCGCCTTCTCCTCCTCGACCCGGGCGATCGGGTCCGGCTCGCCGGTGATCTCGCGCTCGAGCTCCTCGGCCGCCGTGAGGAGCGCGAGGCGGTCGGGGTTGAGCTTCGCCGACTCCGTGCGCTCGAGCTCGCCGAGCTGCTCGCGGTCGGCGTACGCGTCGAGGACGGCGAGGCGCGCCTGCGCGGAGCGCAGCGGCATCTCCTCGCCCTCGAACGTGACGCGCGTGGCGAGGATCGCGTTCTCGAGCGCGTCGTCCTGCTCGGCGAGCTGGGCCGAGACGAGGCCGCCCTCGCACGTCTTGCGAAGACGGTAGAGCCGCTCGCGGTCGTCGCCGGCCGCATCCTCCTCGGCCGCGCGGAGCGCGTCCAGCTGCGCCTGCGAGAACAGATCGGTGTAGCGCGCGACAATCGCCGCCTGCTCCGAGACGCCCTTCTCCCCGACGCGCACCGCGCGGCCCTCCTCGGAGCGTTCGTAGTAGTAGTCGCGCAGGCGCGACTCGTACTCGGCCGGGCTGCGAACCGCGGTAGTTGACACCGGTCGCAGACTAGACGATTGATTCCAAACTGGCGCGGGGCCGGATGACGCCTCTGACACGGCGCGGGACCGCCACGCTCGCCCGCAGGCCGTAGCGCGGCTACGACCTGCGGCCGATCGCGTCGCCCCGCTTGGTCAGAGACGCCCCCAACCGGCACGCCACTTTGGAATCAACCGTCTAGCGGCTCGTCAGCTCACGCACCGTCCGGAGCAGGACGTCGATCGTGAACGGCTTCACGAGCGTCGCGTCGGCCGTGCCGTCGCCGCAGTCGAGCTCGGCCGAGCCGGTGACGAGCGCCACCGGCACCCTCGGCGTGCGGCTGCGGAGCTCCTCGAGGAGCGTACGGCCGCTCTCGTTCCCGAGGCGGAGGTCGAGGAGGACAAGGCTCAGGTCCGGGGACGCGGCCGCGGAGCGGGCATCCGCGAGCGTGCCCGCCTCCAACACCTGGTAGCCCTCGAGCTCGAGGTTGATCCGGCAGAGCAGGCGGATGGACGGCTCGTCGTCGACAACGAGGACGGTTCCCGGCACGGCCGCGAGTCTACGCCGTACCCCGGCGGTCGAGCGTCACGTTTAACCGTCGGAACATGGGAACGGGAGCGGGCCACCAGCGACAGCCCGTAGACCGGGGGGACGAGGCTACGGACGCGTTCGTGCCGACGCCGACACCGCAGTTCAGGCGCCGGGCGTGGCGCGTCTTCCAGCGGGCGCTCGATCCGCTCGCGCGGCCGCGTGCTCTTCCTATGCCGAAGCAGCGCTGAGCCGCTCGAGCGTCTTGGCGCGGCCGAGCAGCTCGATGCTCTCGAACAGGCCCGGCGACACCGTCGACCCGGTGACTGCGACGCGGATCGGCTGGAATCCCTGCCGCGGCTTGAGCCCGAGCCGTTCGAGCACGCCGCGGAGCGCCGCCTCGATCGCCTCCGCCGTGAACGGCTCGACGTTCGCGAGCGCGTCGCGCGCGGCGACGACGACGTCCGCCTCGCCGTCGACGGAGACGTCGACGTCGTGGAAGAGGAAGCCGGCGAACGCGGGGAACTCGCCGAGGCGGGAGATCTTCTCCTGGACGAGCGGCGCCGCCTTGCGCACGAGCTCCGCGTCCCAGTCGTAGTCCTGCTCGCCGAGCCAGACGATGAGGCGGTGCGCGAACTCGTCCGGCGGCAGCGCGCGCAGGTACATGCCGTTCATCCAGTCCAGCTTCGCGTAGTCGAACTGCGCCGGGCTCGAGCTCACGCGCTCGAGCGTAAAACGCTCGACGAGCTCGTCGCGGCTCATGATCGTCGTCTCGCCGTCCGGGGCCCAGCCGAGGAGCGCGAGGAAGTTCACGAGCGCCTCGGGCAGGTAGCCGTCTTTGCGGAACTCCTCGGCGGAGACTGCGCCGTGCCGCTTCGACAGCTTCTTCCCGTCCATGCCAAAGACCATCGGCACGTGCGCGTACTCGGGCACGCCGCCGCCTACCGCCTGGATGATGTTGATCTGCTTCGGCGTGTTCGAGATGTGATCGTCACCGCGGATGACGTGCGTTATCCCGTCCCACACGTCCTCCATCGGCGACGCAAAGTTGTACGTCGGACGTCCGTCCGAGCGCACGAGGACGACGTCCTCGAGCTTCTCGTTCGGGAACTCGATACGGCCTCGGATCGCGTCCACCCACGCCGTCGATCCCTCGTCGGGCATACGGAACCGGATCGCTCCCTCGTCCTCGTACGCCTTCCCGTCAGCGACGAGCTGCTCGGCGACGCGGCGGCAGTCGTCCATGCGGTCGAGCTGGAAGGTGGGCTCGCCGTCCCACGCGAGCCCGAGCCAGCGCAGCGTGTCCTGGATCTGGTCGACGGCCTCGGCGACCTCGCGCGTCGTGTCGGTGTTCTCGATGCGGAGGAGGAAGTCGCCGCCAAGCTGCCGCGCGAACAACCAGTTGAAGAGCGCGGTGCGCGCCGTGCCGATGTGGAGGTACCCGGTCGGGCTCGGGGCGATGCGGACGCGGACGGCCATCTGGATAGCGTAGGCGCCGATGCAGATCGGCGCGCACGTCTCCTCCTCGGGAGGCATCCACAACGCCGTCGACCGCGCGGTCGCGATCGGGGCCGACTCGATGCAGGTGTTCACGCAGAGCCCGCGCATGTGGCGCCCGACGAACCACGACCCGGCGACCTTCGACCGCTTCCGTGAGCGCCGCGCCGAGACCGGGATGGGCGGCGTCCTGTGCCACGCGCTCTACCTCTGCAACTTCGCCGCGCCGGACGACGAGGTGTACGCGAAGTCCGTGGCAGCGCTCCGCAACACGATGGAGGTCGCGTCCGCGATCGGCGCCGACGGCGTCGTCGTCCACGTCGGCTCGCATCTCGGCTCCGGCTTCGAGGTCGGCCTCGAGCGCGTCGTCCCCGCGATGGAGCAGGTGCTCGAGCTCTCCTCCGACGAGACGTGGCTGCTCATGGAGAACTCGGCCGGCGCCGGCGGCACCATCGGACGCTCGATCGAGGAGCTGGCGAGGCTGTACGAACGGCTCGACCGGCATCCGCGCCTCGGGCTCTGCCTCGACTCGTGCCATCTGTACGTCTCCGGTATCGACGTCACCGATCCGGCCGCCCTCGACGCGTGCCTCGACGAGGTCGACTCGACGATCGGGCTCGACCGTCTGCGCGCGCTCCACGTCAACGACTCGGCGGCGGCACTCGGATCGAACCGCGACCGGCACGCGAACATCGGCGAAGGCGTGCTCGGCGAGCAGCTCGGCGTCTTCCTCGGCAACGCGCGGCTGCAGGGCCTGCCCGCCGTGCTCGAGACGGCGGGCCCGGACAACCACGGGCCGGACGCGAACGAGATCCGCAGGGCGAAGGAGCTGCACAAGCGTGCCGTCGCCCGACGGAAGAAGACTTAGGTTTCTCTCGGAGGCCCGCCACCATCACTTCTGGCAGGGACGCCGCCCCGGCCTCTGGCGCAAGGTGCTTCCCGACGACGTCGCCCGCGCGATCGCGCGTGCGCAGCCGTCGATCCTCGAGCTCGGGTTCGCGGTCGATCCCGTCGGCGTCACCGCCGAGCAGGCGCGGCGCCGGTGGGCCGAGCTCGCGTCTGCCGTCGCGGCATAGGTTTTCCGGTGTGCCGCCCTACCGGTGGGTGATCCTCGCCGCCGGGACGCTCGCGCAGGCGAGCTTCTCCGTCGCGGCCGTCGGGCTGCCTGCTCTCGGGCCGGCGCTGCGCGCGCACTACCGGCTCTCGCTGAGCGAGACCGGTGTCGTCCTCGCCGCAATCGGCATCGGGATGCTGTTCACGCTGCTGCCGTGGGGGCTGCTTGCCGACCGTTTCGACGAGCGCTGGGTGATCGCAACGGGACTCACGTGTGCCGGCGCGGCGCTCGTCTCGGCGGCGTATACGACGACGTTCCCCGCGCTCGTCGGGACGCTCGTGGCGGCGGGCGCGCTCGGCGCGAGCGTCAATGCAGCGAGCGGTCGCGCGGTCATGAGCTGGTTCGAGGCGGACGAGCTCGGCCTCGCACTCGGCATCCGGCAGACCGCGATTCCGATCGGCGGCGCGCTCGGCGCCGGCGTGCTGCCCGTGCTCGCATCCACCGGCGGCACGCGCCTCACGTTCTTCGCCATGGGCGGCGGCTGCATCGCCGGCGCGATGGTCGCGACCGCATGCCTGCGAGGATCGCCGAGGACCGAGCCGGGCATCGCCGACGTCGGCCGGCCGCTGCGCGACCCGCGCGCGTGGCTCCTCGGCGGAGGCACCGCGCTCTTCCTCACCGCGCAGATCGGCATCACGGGATTCGTCGTTCTGTTCCTCCACGAGCACCGGCACGTGTCGACGCATGCGGCAGCCGGGCTGCTCGCGGCGATCAACCTCCTCGCCATCGGCGCGCGCATCGGCTCGGGCCGGATCTCCGACCGCCTCGGCACGCGTCTCCGCCCGCTCCGCGTCATCGGCATCGTGCTGGCGGTCGCGACGGCCGTGGTCGCAGCGCTCGTCGACGGCCCGATGGCGGCGCTCGCTCCCGCGTTCGTCGTCGCCGGTGTGCTGAGCATGACGTGGAACGGGCTCGCGTTCGCCGCCGCCGCGGAGGCGGCGGGCCCGCGTCACACCGGTGCAGCGCTCGGCTTCCAGCAGACGCTGCTCGGCGTCGTCGTCGCAACGGCACCGCCGGCATTCGCGGCGATCGCCGCTTCGTCGTGGCGGCTCGCGTTCGCGCTCGCGGCGATCGGGCCGCTCGCCGGCGTCGTCCTGCTGTCGCTCGTCTCCGAGGCTACGAGAGCCGGGCGAAGACTCGAAACGTCGGCGATCCCGCCGGCAGCTCGTTGAACTCGGGATTGATGCACCCGAGCTCGCCCGTCCGCTGCTCGTAGCACTGCTCGACCTCGGAGCGGCACATCGGCAGCGGCCGCCGCATCGCCTTCACCGCGCCGAAGCCGGCACGCCGAGCCTCGGCGGCGTGGAGCATGTCGAGGTCGATCTCGGCCTCGAAGATCTTCTGCATGCAGCCCATGAAGGTGTGCCCGTGCTCTTTGTACGCGTAGACGAACGGGCACGAGCGGTCGAGACACGCGGACGGGTAGACGACCTTGTCGCAGTGCACCTCGCAGGCGCGGCACTCGACGTCGTCCTGCGGACGAAGCGGGAGGACGGCCGGCTCGGTGTACTGCCACACGTCGCTCATCTCCCCGCATTGTGGGGACTCCTTCCCGGCCCCCGCAAGACTTGACAGACGGCGTGTTTTCAGCTTGCAGCAGAACCGAGCCGGCCGACAATGGTCAGCACGTCCATCTGCGTGAACGCCTGGAACTCCGGTTCCGGCGCCTCGGCGTCCTCGTCGGCGCGGAACCACAGCGCCTGGCACGTGTGCATGCCGAGAGCCGCGGCGCCGGCGATGTCGGTCGCGAGCGTGTCGCCGACGAAGAGCGTCTGCTCGGGCTCGACGGAGAGCGCGTCGAGGGCGCGCTCGAAGATCGCCGGATGCGGCTTTCGCCATCCCGTCTCCGAGGAGAAGACCGCGTAGTCGAGGCGCTCCGCGACGCCCATCTCGGCGAGGTCGCGGTGGAGCAGGCCCGGCGGGTCGAGCGCGTTCGAGACCAAACCGGTCTTGAGTCCGCGCTCGCGGAGCGCCTCGAGCAGCGCGTGCGTCGTGGAGGCGAGCATGCGCGCCGGCTGCCAGGCGGCGTGCTCGGCCTCGAGGAACCGCTCGAGCTCGGCGTCGTCGACCGCGATCCCCTCCTCGGCCAGCAGCGCCCGCACGAGGCCGGGGTACTCGACCTCCTCCAGCGTCCCGGGCATCCAGAGGAGCGGCAGGTACGCGTCGCGGAAGCGCGCGGTCATCGCGGGCGACGCCTCGCGGCCGATCGCGCTGAGCCCGGCCTCGTGCCCGGCGTCGAGCAGCTCGGGCTCCCACGCCCACCGCATGAGCGTGTCGCCCCAGTCGAAGAAGACAGCAGCGAGCACGGCCCGACTACGCTACCCGGGCCGTGGGACGCAGGATCCTCTGGGCGTCGCTCGCCCTCGCTCCCGCCACCATCGCGGTCGACCTCGCGGTGCACCCGAGCAAGACCGTCGTCTTCGTCCTCGCTGCGGCGTCGCTCATCCCGCTCGCGTGGCTCATCGGCGAGACGACCGAGCACGCGGCCGAGCACACGGGCCCGGGGGTCGGCGGCTTCCTCAACGCGAGCTTCGGCAACGCGCCGGAGCTGATCATCGCGCTCTTCGCGGTCAGCGACGGCCTGCCGCAGGTCGTCCGCGGCTCGCTCGCGGGCAGCGTCATCTCGAACCTGCTGCTCGTGTTCGGCGTGACTCAGGCGGTCGGGCCGGAGAAGGAGATCGACCGTCGCTCGCTCGCGGCGCAGCTCGGCCTCGTCGGCGTCGCCGTCCTGCTCTTCGTGGTGCCTTCGGTCGTGGGCTACACCGGCGCACCGGAGCGGCATGCGGCCGTTCTCGTGTCGATACCCGTCTCGGTCGCGCTCCTCGTCCTCTACCTCGCCGTCACCGGCCGCAACCTCCACCGCCACCGCCGCCTCGCCCGCAACGCGCCGTCCTCCGACGCGTGGCCGCTGCCCATCGCGCTCGGCGTGCTCGCCGCCGCGACCGGCGCCACCGCAATCGTGAGCGAGCTGCTCGTGAAGTCGATCCACGGCTTCGCGTCCGCTGTCGGGGCGTCCGAGTTCTTCATCGCCGCGGTGATCGTCGCGATCGTCGGCAACGCCGCCGAGCACGGCGGCGCGATCGTCATCGCCCGCGCGGGGAAGATGAAGCTCGCGAGCGAGATCGCGATCTCGTCGAGCGCGCAGGTGGGGCTGCTCGTCGTACCGGCGGTGATGCTGCTCTCGCTCTTGTTCGCGCACGACCTGCCGCTGTCGTTCCGCTGGGAAGAGCTCGTCGCAATGGCGGGCGCCGTCGTCCTTGCCGGCGCAACGATCTGGGACGGACGGACGAAGCGCTGGGAAGGCGCCCTCCTGATCGTTGCGTACGCCGTCGTCGCTGCCGGTTTCCTGGCGGCCGGCAACCGCTAGTCTGCGGCGCGGGGTGGCTACCACGGACGCATCGGTGAGCGAAGGCGGTGCGCGCACCGGCGACGTCGTCGTCGAAGCGCGCGACCTCACGCGCCGCTACGGCGAGGGCTCGACGGCCGTCGACGCATTGCGCGGCGTCTCGCTCGACGTGAAGTCAGGCGAGCTCGTCGCCGTCATGGGCCCGTCCGGCTCGGGCAAGTCGACGCTCATGCACACGCTGGCCGGGCTCGACAAGCCGACGAGCGGCACCGTGACGATCTCCGGCACCGAGATCACGACGCTCGGCGACAACGACCTGACGAAGCTCCGGCGCCAGCACATCGGCTTCGTCTTCCAGTTCTTCAACCTCCTACCGATGCTCACGGCGGAGGAGAACGTCCTCCTCCCCCTCTCGATCGCCGGCGAGAAGGCGGACAAGGCCTGGCTCGACGAGCTGCTCGGGAAGACGGGTCTCTCGGCGCGCCGCGACCACCGGCCGTCCGAGCTCTCCGGCGGCGAGCAGCAGCGCGTCGCCATCTCGCGCGCGCTCATCACCCGGCCGACGATCCTCTTCGCCGACGAGCCGACGGGCAACCTCGACTCCAAGACCGGCGGCGAGATCCTCGACCTCGTCCGCGACTCGGTCGACGCGTACGGCCAGACGATCGTGATGGTGACGCACGAGGCGCGCGCCGCCTCGATCGCCGACCGCATCCTCTTCCTCGCCGACGGTCTCATCGTCAAGGAGCTAACGGAAGCGACCGCGGAAGACGTGCTGACCGTCATGAGCCACCTGAGCTCGTGACCCTCGTCGCGCTGAAGGGCCTTCTCGGCCGCAAGCTGCGGGCGGCACTGACGGCCATCGCGATCGTGCTCGGCGTCGCGATGATCAGCGGCACGTACGTCCTCACCGACACGATCAAGTCGGCGTTCAGCACGGTCTTCACCACCGTCTACGCGAAGACCGACGCCGTGATCAGCGCGAAAAGCGCCATCGGCGGGAACAACAACAACCAGGTCGCGTTGCCGTCGTTCCCCGAATCGCTGCTCCCGAAGGTGCGCGCGCTGCCAGGCGTCGCCGCGGCGGACGGCGGCATCGACGACACGGCCCACCTCGTCGGCAGGGACGGCAAGGTGATATCCGGCCACGGCTCGCCGGGGCTCGCGTTCAGCGTCCACCCCAAGGGCAGCCAGCGCTTCAATCCGCTCGCGCTCGTCAGCGGTACCTGGCCGGTCGGCGCGCACCAAGTCGCGATCGACGCGAACACCGCGAGCAAGAGCCACTACAAGGTGGGCGACACGATCGGCGTCATCGCCCGCGGGCCGGTCGCGAACTACAAGGTCGCGGGCATCGTCAAGATCGGCGGCGTCTCGTCGCTCGGCGGCGCGACGATGGTCATCTTCGACGTCCCGACCGCGCAGAAGGTCTTCCACAAGGAGGGGAAGCTCGACGGGATCGACATCGCCGCGAAGTCGGGGACGACGCCCGCCCAGCTCGTCAAGGAGATCGCGCCGATCCTCCCGCCCACCGCGCAGGTGCGCACCGCGCAGGCCGAGGCGAAGCAGGCGACGAAGGACACGAACGGGTTCCTGTCCATCTTCAACGACTTCCTGCTCGCGTTCGCCGGCGTCGCGCTCTTCGTCGGCAGCTTCGTCATCGCGAACACGCTCTCGATCACCATCGCGCAACGAACGCGCGAGCTGGCGACGCTCCGCACGCTCGGCGCGAACCGCCGCCAGGTGCTCCTGTCGGTGATGATCGAGGCGTTCGTCATCGGCCTGCTCGCGTCCGTGATCGGCCTCTTCGCCGGGCTCGCGCTCGCGAAGGGCCTCAACTCGCTCTTCGTCTCCTTCGGCATCGACCTGCCGCAGGCCGGCACCGTGTTCTCGACGCGGACGATCGTCGTCGCCCTCTCCGTCGGGATCGTCGTGACGCTGCTCGCTGCGTTGCGCCCCGCCATCCGGGCGACGCGCGTCCCGCCGATCTCGGCCGTGCGTGAAGGCGCCGTGCTCCCGACGTCGCGGTTCGCGCGCTTCAGCGCCCCCGTCGCCCTCCTGACGATCGGTGGCGCGGTCGCTCTCATGCTCATCGGCCTGTTCGTCGGCTCGATCTCGACGAAAGAGCGCCTGCTCGCGATCGGCATCGGTGCGGCCGTCTTCTTCCTCGGCGTGGCGATGCTCGCGAAGACGCTCGTACCGCCACTTGCCCGCGGAGGACACCCGGTTGCGACCGTGGCGATGATCCTCCTCACTGCGTTGGCGTATCCGGTGCTGTTCACGTTCTGGCTGTTGCGCTTCGGCGCGTTCGGCCGCGGGGAGAAGCCGCTGGAGCGCGTGCTCGCCTTCCTCGGCGGCGCGATCAACCTCCCAGGGCTCGCCGTCGTACTCCTGATGTTGCTGCGGCGCGCGGTGACCTCCTTTGAGCCGGAGTGGCCGATCGAGGTCCCCTCCATCGTCGCGGACGCGAGCTCGAACAACCTCGCCCGTGGCAACGCGATGCGCAACCCGCAGCGCACGGCGTCCACGGCCTCGGCGCTCATGATCGGGCTCGCGCTCGTCACGCTCGTCGCCGTCCTCGCGGCCGGCCTCAAGACGACGTTCGAGAGCGCGGTGAACTCGGTGTTCAGCGGCGACTACGCGCTGACGGCGACGGACAACTTCTCCCCCATCCCGGTCGCGCCGGCGAACGTCCTCGCGCGGGTGCCTGGCGTGTCCGTCGTCTCCGGCGTCCGCGCCGGTGAGGGCAAGGCCTTCGGGGATCGCATCGGCATCACCGGCGTGGCGCCCGACATCAGCAAGGTGATCACGGTGAAGTGGCAGCTCGGGTCGCAGGCGGTTCCCGGGCAGCTGAAGCGGAACGGCGCCTTCGTCTCGAAGGACTACGCGAAGGCGCATCATCTGCTCCCGTTCTCGGGCCTCGACGTGGAGACGCCGAGTGGGAAGACGATGCATCTCGTCGTGCGCGGGATCTTCGCGCCGCCGAAGGGCGGAGCGCCCTATGGCGACGTCACGATCTCCGCGCAGCGCTTCGACCAGGAGTTTCCGAACCCGCAGAACGTCTATGCGTTCGTCGACATCGCCGGCGGCGTCACTCCGGCGAACACCGCGAAGCTCACGAACGCGTTGAAGTCCTTTCCGGATGCGAAGATCGCGACGGAGAGCGAGTTCAAGAAGAACCAGGAGCAGGGGATCAACACGCTCCTGAACCTGCTCTACGTGCTGCTGTCG
>Ga0265314_10004235_pt1 | contig 13450 bp, 10 predicted proteins | sample 4126metaG_FD_203106 | JGI IMG/M metagenome (GOLD analysis project Ga0265314, IMG submission 203106) | Rhizosphere microbial communities from Carex aquatilis grown in University of Washington, Seatle, WA, United States - 4-1-26 metaG | ecosystem: Host-associated > Plants > Roots > Rhizosphere >... | reverse complement strand
GGCCGAGCGGTGCGACGCCAACGCTGATCCTGGATGAACCCACGGCCGTGCTGACGCCGCAGGAAGCGGAGGAGCTTTTCGGGGCGATGCGGGCGCTCAAGGCTGGCGGGACGGCGGTGGTGTTTATATCGCACAAGCTGGGCGAGGTGCGGGCGGTGTGCGATGAGGTGGCGATTTTGCGCAAGGGGCGGCTCGTGCATGCGGGGGCGATGAGCGGGCTATCGCAGGAGGAGCTTTCCGAGAAGATGATCGGGGCGAGGATCGAGATGCCACAGTTGCAAGGGCGACAACGGCCCGCGAATGCGCAGATGCGGCCGCCGGTACTGGCGCTGGAGGGTATCTCGGCGGAGCGGCTCAGGGGCGTGTCGCTGGCGCTGCATGAGGGAGAAATTCTGGGCATTGCGGGGGTGGATGGGAATGGCCAGTCGCAGCTTGTGCAGGCGATCTTAGGGACGCTTGCGCCGCCGGGGGTTAGGGCGGGGAATCTTGTGATCCGGGGGAAAAACGCGACTGGCCTGTCGACGCGCGACCGGTTGGAGCAGATCGCGTTTATCGCGGAGGACCGGCACCGCGAGGCCCTGGTGCTGCCGCTGTCGCTGACGGAAAACCTGATGCTCAAGGATTACCGGCGGCGGAAGTTTAACACGCTGGGGTGGCTGCGCTTTGGCGCGTGGCGCTCCCATGCGCGGCAAATCCTGCGGGAATTTGATGTGCGGGCAAGTTCGGCGGCGGAGCCGGCGGGGCGGCTTTCGGGCGGAAATCAGCAGAAGCTGGTGCTGGGGCGAGAGCTTTCGGCGGCGGATAAGCCGATCCTGCTGGCGGTGAATCCGACGCGCGGGCTGGACATCGGGGCGACGGCCTATGTCCTGCAACAGCTGCTCGATGCCCGCGCCCGCGGCACGGGGATTCTGCTGATCCATTCGGATCTCGATGAACTACTGGCGGCGTCGGATCGGGTGGCGGTGATCTTTAACGGGGAGCTTGTGGCGACAGCGTGGCCAGAGGAAACCAAGGAGGAGATTGGAAGGAAGATGCTTGGCGTTGGCAAATGACGAATGACGAAATTCGAATGACGAATGAAATCCAAATGTTCAAATGACAGAATGACGAAACCATCGCGCGCTGTCGCGTTTCGTGATTCGAACATTCGTCATTTAATTCGGGACGACTGCTTCTACTGGGTGAGCACAAGCAACGAGCTGCCGCCGAAGAGGCGGGACGAGATGGGTTCGGAGACCCAGGAGACCATGCGCCGGCCGAGGTTGGCGACGGTGCGTTTGAGGCTCGGATGCAACGCGGCGAGGGCGACGGCGCCGGGCGTGAAGGCGTGATCGATGATGCGGTGGCCGGTGTCTTCGAGGGTCGCGAGCGCGGACTCGGCGGAGAAATAGTGAATGTGGCCGACGGATTTTCGCGCGCTGGTCACGCGGCCGCGGAGGACGGAGGAAACGTGGATCTCCAGCGGGATGTGGTAGATCTTGTAACGGGCCCTCTGGCGGCAGCGCTCGAGGAACTCAAGATAATTGGGAACGTGCTCGACGACGTCGATCACGAGGAGCAGGTCGAAGAAGCGCTCGGTTTCGAGCAGGTCCTGCTCGTGGAATTGCAGGCGGCCGGTCTGCCTGCGACGTGCCATGGCGATGGCGGCGGGCGCGATGTCGAAGCCGTGGATTTCGCAGTCGCCGACCAGGCGCTCGCCGAGCGCGTGGAGGATTTCGCCGGCGCCGCAACCGATCTCCGCGACGCTGCGCGGTGCGAGATGATGTTTCTCGAGCATGCGCAGGACCTGGCCGGCCTTCCAGGGCGAATCCTCCGCGTGCCAGTTCGGATTGATCCGGGCGTAGGTGCCGTCTTCGTAAATATCTTGAATGCTCACCACGGGAACCCTCCCTCATGTGGACACGTTGTCCCCCCCACTTCAGATCGAACGATATCGCACGCGGCGTGCCGCATCCGGCGAGCGAATGCCATTTTGCGCAAGCTCAGCGAGGCTTTTCTGAATGTTGCGATGGCGACCGGATGTGTTCAGCCGGTAAGAACGGAGGCATCGGAATAGATATTTATCTCCACGCAGCCGCCACTCACGGTGAGAAAGGTGCAGGGGTTTTCGGTCCAGCAGCCGGAATTGTAATACGCGACGGCCTGTCCTTCTTCGCTCTTTTCGACGTGGTGCGTATGCCCGCAGATGACGCCCGAGCAACCCTGCTCAGCGGCACGGCGGACGGCACCCACCTGGATCTTCGAGGCGCAGCGGATGAATGTCTTGGAGCGCGTCTTGGCCAGGCGGGCCACATAGTGCGAGCGGTCAATTTTCTGCAGCAGCCAGTAGCCGGTGTCGGCGAGCCAGGTGAGGATGGGGTGGTCGTCGATGAAGTCGTCGAAGCGGTGGCCGTGAATGCAGAGGATGCGCCGGCCCGCGGAGGCGAGGATGTACTCCTCGACCACGCGGACGCCCAGGAGATGGGAGACCACATCGGCCGAGCCGTCGTGGTTGCCGGCGATCCAGACGACCTCGATTTTGTCGGAAAGGTGGCGGATGAGGGAGAGGACTTTCCAGTGGGTTTTCTTGAGCCGGCGGAAGTCGATGGAATCGAAGACGTCGCCGTTGATGATCAGGCGGCGGGTGCGGATCGCGCCGTCGAGAATCTGCTGGAGCAGTGCCGCAGCGGCCTTGGCCTGGCAGTTGTCGGAGCCCAGGTGAAGGTCGGAGAGGATCAGGGCATCGAGGCGATCGGGGTCGGAGCCGAGATGGTCCCAGAGGAACTGTTCGCCTTCGTAGGAATCGAGACTGTCGCCGCGGTTCAATCTGTGGCCGGGGTTGCTTGCGGAAGGACTCGCATTGGCGCGGGGAATATCAATCGTGGTCATGGAACCCTCTGTGCATCCTGCACGGTTGAACAATCCATTGCGTTTATCATCGGCAGCGCGTGTCCGGGCGGGGTTTGGATTCGGTTAAGGCTTGGTTAAACATGCAGCGGGAGCGCAGCCGGGGCGTGGGCCGATAATCTCGCGGTTATCACATCCACAACCGTTAATGGGAGAATTTGCCCCGACCCCTTTTGCGGGTCATAATGGATCAGCCTTTCTTCCCGGGAGTCTCACCATCGTGCCGACGCCGCCCCCCGCATTCCTGGCCGACGTGTACCGGCATCTGCCGTTTCTGGTCATCCACATCACCACCGACGGCATCATTCTGCATTGCAACCCGGAAACCTCTCTGACGACCGGCTACGAGGAGCAGGAACTCGTCGGCAAAAACCTGTGGGCGGTGCTGTTTCCGGGGAAGCTCTTTGCGCAGGTGCCAAAGTTCATTTCGCTGGCGAGCCCCTCGCCGCTGCTCAAGGATGTGCCGATGACCATCCGCACCCGGCAGGGCGCCGAGCGGATCATCGCCTTCAGCCGGTATGTGCATGCCGGGGGAGCGCTTAACAGCGCGGATTCGGGCCCGCGCACGTTCATTTGCGTGGGCGTTGATCTCACCGATCGGCTCATCAATTCCGATCGGACCCATCTTCCGGACTTCGCATCGCCGGATCACACCGAGCCCCTCCCCAGCCATTTCGGTCCGCACATCGGAAACGCCGGCGCCATCGACAGCGAGATCGTCACCCCCATCGCGATCAGCCCCAAAGCACCGCGGCCGACGGGCTCAGAAGGCCCCTGCCCGATCGAACAAGTCCGTGAAGGTCTCGCGCGCGTTGACACCCACATGAACTGCGTCCAAAGCGCCCTCGCGGAAGGTGAAATCCACGTCCTCGCCGGACTCGCCGAATCCCTTCGCCGCGGCAAAGCCCTCGCGCCGAAATTCAGCCTGATCACCGGCGCTGAGTGGCTGAAAACCGAAATCACCGGCAAATCCATGAACTGCATACGAGTCCGCGTCGACGAACTCCTCACCCTCTACAAACCCCAACTGGGCTGACGCGCTAAACGCGCGATCCTGGCCCCGTCCGCCTGGTGAGGCTGCCCAGCACGCGGCGCATGCTGCGCCCAAAGTTGCGGAGCAGCGACGTACGCGGCGGTGGCGCCGGTTGTAGCGCGTTTGGCGGCAGGCCGCGGATGGCTCGCCATTGTTCCACCTGCCAGCCCGGGGGAAGCGATTCCGGATCACTGGGCATCTTGATCTTGACGGGAGAATGAATCTTTCGATCCGCACGGGCGCGCTCGATGGCGCGCATTTCATTGGCGATGAAATCCGGCTCGGAATGGATCCTGCGGAGATATTCGGCCTGTTCGTGGCAGGGTTTTTCGACATAGGAGTTGCGACGCCACGACGCATTGAACTTGAATACGCTCAGCGCCCCGGTGCCGGCGATGCGGCGGCGGTATTCCATGATGCGCCCGATGAATTCCTTGTCCGGCGGCTGCGTGATCGTGCGGTAGTCGCGCCATTCGCCAACCTGCTCAACCACATCGCGCCGATGCATCACCGATGAAGGCGGAAAGAAAAGGTCGGGGCTGTAAGCATCCGCCAGGCCCGTGGCGATCCGCACGCCGGACTCGGCGGGTCCTATCATCACGGCGCCGGCATAGGCCACGTCCGCCTCGTTCGCTTCGATGGCGCGAACCAGGTTTTCAAGGTGCGTGGGGTGCCAGACGTCGTCGTGCCCGTGATACGCGACATATTTGCCTCGGGCCAAGTGCAGGCCCGCATTATTGGGAGCAGACTGGTTGCCCGAATTCGCCGGCAGATTTCGCCAGACGATGCGCGGATCGCCAAAGGATGCGACCACCTCCGCCGAGTCATCCGTGCAGCCATCACCAATCACCAGAACCTCAAACGATTGAAACGTCTGCCCAAGCGCCGATTCGATGGCATAGCGCAGAACGCTGCTCCAGTTGAAGGTCGCGATGATGATGCTGACGGTCGGCGTATCACTCATCTATTTTCGCCTGAAACAACAGGCCCACCCCGGGGCCTGGGGGGGGGAATCGGGGGGGGGGTTACCAGCCGACTTTGTCTTCGAATTTATAGGGGATCACATCATTCTCAATCGGTAATCGGTAAACATCGGGTGATGCGTAGTCGTAGGCCCGCGTCGGCATGCTGATAAAAAGCGCATCAGTCTTGCCCAGGTTCTGGTGCGCATGCCAGACGAACTGCGGAATCGTCATGATGGACCGATGCAATTCGGTGCGCGGGATTTCATTGACCATCCCGAACGTCGGCGAGTCCGGCCGCGGATCATACAGGACCACCCGCGCGGTCCCCTGGCTCAAAAAAATCCGGTCATCATGCAAGTGGTGCTGATGCCACCCCTTGATCTTGCCCGGCGCGATCGTGAACTGGTAGACGTAGCTGAACGGCGCGGGATGAAACCCCCACGCCGGGTTCAGGATTTCGCACAGCGAACCGCGATCGTCAATCTGCGTCGTGGCATAGCGAATCACCACCCCCTCGATCAACCGCTGCAGCGGTTTTCCATCCGGCGAAACGGTGGGACGATCCTGCCGCGGTTGCATGGGCATTGCAATGGCTCCTGACTGAGGATGACTCAAACCTTCGGTGACACGACGCCTGCCATCTCATTGGCGAGGATCGGGCCCCGCGAAGTATCGCACACCCAGTAAGTTCGGCAAGCCTCAACTTGAGGAACGCCTCAACCTGCTGGCCTTCTGTGGAAACGTAAGGCCGTTGGCGTTGACCACGAGTGGCCTTGCGTTTCCTCGCAAGGCTAGACATTATCTCGTTCATGTCACGACTCTTCTCCGGTACCCCCTTCGATCGCCCCATCGTCTGCGAAACCTGCGGGAAAGCCGTCGCCGATTGCCGCTGCCTCAAGCTCCCCGAAAAAAAGAAGATGTCCGACAAGCCCGGCGGCAAACACCACAATCCCAACCGCCTCGATTCCGGCCTCGTCCTCACCCCGCAAAATTCAAAAATCCCGGCAGACCAGGTCGCCAAACTCCGCACCGAAAAACGCAAAGGCAACCGCTTCGTCACCGTCATCACCGGCATGGACCATCCCGCCAACAATTTGCCGGGGCTGTGCACACTGCTCAAGCAGCAGCTGGGGGTGGGCGGTTCTGTGCAGGGGAGGACGATTGAACTTCAGGGGGAGCATGCGGAGAAGATCGAGCGGATTCTCACCGAAAAAGGGCTCAAGGCGCGGGTGGTGTGACGGGGCGTGCCGGGGGACAGGCAAAAACTGCCGACGTGCGTAAATTTGACCGCAATCCCCTGAAGTGCCGATAATCCCGCTTTATTCAGTGCTTTTCCGCCAAGGAAGGTTTCATGCAGATTGCTCGCCCGTTTTCCCCGCTGTCTTCTCCGTTTCGTTCCATTACCATCGCGGCGCTTCTTTCGCTCTCCTTGCTCCCGCTGGCCGGGTGCAAGTCGCAGAACGCCAAGATCATTGAGCCTTTTGAGGATGTCGATCGGCCGACGTCCGGGTGGGGCCTGCGGAAGCTGCAGCCGGGCGAATACCCGGACATGAAGCTGGCGTGGATGGACAAGGCGGGCCTGGAGCAGGCCATCGACAAGTCGCTGCAGTTCCTGCGGGCGCCTTCCTCGCGGCAGTGGTATCCCTCGAGCAACCCCGGCGACACCATCACGCATGACCAGGTCGTCGCCACCCTCGATGACGTCAAAAACATGCTGCACCAGAACCTCACCCCCGATCAATTCCAGCAAAATATCCTCACCCGCTACGACGTCTACACCTCCATCGGCTACAACGACAAAGGCGACGTCTGGTTCACCGGGTACTTCACGCCGACCTACTACGGCTCGACGACCCGCACCGCGGAATACCAGTATCCGATCTACTCCCGGCCGAGCGATCTGCAGACTGATCCGATCAGCGGCAAGACCCTGGGGCAATACCCGACGCGTGCGGAACTCGCGGCCTCAGGGAAGCTCAACGGCAGTGCGCTCTTGTGGTTCAAGAAGCCCATTGAGCCGTTCATGGTGCAAGTGCAGGGTTCGGCGAAGGTGATTCTGACGAATGGGCAGACGGTGTTTGTCGGGTATGCCGGTTCGAATGGCCGGGAGCACAAGGGCCTTGGCACGCAGCTCCGCGATTCGGGGAAGATCGATCCGAAACATGTCTCGCTGCCGGCGGTGCTGGCGTATTTTGACCAGCATCCGGATGAACTCAACACGGACATCATGAAAGACGACCGGATGACGTTCCAGAAAATCTACACGGCGGCGGAGGTGCGGGAATGGCCGACCGGGTCGCTGAATGTGCAGGTGACGCCGGACCGGACGCTGGCGACGGACAAGGATATTTTTCCACGGGCGAGTTTGACGTTCATCAACGTGGCCAAGCCGGACGCATCGGGAACTCTTTCGCCATACCAAGGGCTCGTGCTGGACCAGGACACCGGCGGCGGGATTCGTGCGGCGGGGCGTGCGGATATTTACATGGGAGCGGATGCGGCGGCGGGGCAGAAGGCGGGTGAGGAATTCGCGCAGGGCCGGCTGTATTACGTTTTCCTGAAGCCGGAGCTGATCAATCCGGCGCTGTACCCGGACTTACGCAACGGGACCGGCGCGGTGCCGACGGTTCCTCCACCCGGGCGCGGGCGTGGGGCGACGCCTCCGGCTCCACGGACGACGGGCTCACGCGGCGGGGACGAGATGTTTCCGGGAGCGGTGAATCCGCGGTGATCCGAATCTGAGAAAGACATCCAGCCGCCGCGGAAACGCGGCGGTTTTTTTATGCGCGGAGGTTATTGCGGCAGGTCCAGGCCAATCAGGTCGCCGCGGGGGTTCTTGGCGGTGAGGGCGAGCTTGTCCTTGGTGGTATCTAGAATGTAGCTGTCGGCTTCGACCAGAACGCCATTGCGCTGGGCGGTGGCCAGTTCATCCTCGGTGCCGAAGATGGTGGCGATCTGCGTGGGCATGTCGTAGGTGAGGCGGACGCCATTGAGGACAAGGTCATCGAAGGTGATCTGAACACTGCCGGCGGCGGTGACGCTTTCGAGGCTGGCGGCGTCGAAGGCGATCGGGCTGCTGGAGGGTGTCGCGGTGGTCTGGGCCTTGAGGAGTTTGGCGGTGAGCTGATCGGTGTGGAGGTGGGCGGTGTGCTTTTCGGTTTTGGCCGTGGCGGACTCTTTATCAGGGGCGGGCGCGGTGGCGGTGATGCCGGTGAGAAAATTGAAACCCTTCTCCGGGGTGAAGAAAAGATCGACATCGCGGGAGAATTGGACAGTGCCATTGCCGCCGTCAAACTTCATTGCCTGCTTCCAGCCAAAGACGCTTTCGCCGGCGGTCCTGGGGCGGTGGTCCATGATGCGCAGGGCGCCTGACCCGGGGATTTCAAAGCTTTGGGTCGCGGAATTGAATTTGAGGCGTCCGGGGACTTTGGGATGGCCGGCCTCGGTGTCGTCGTTGGCGGTGACGTACATTTCGAGGAGTTTTTCCGGTTGGGCGGGCCGGGTCTGGGCGACGGTGATTTCTCCCTTGTCGCCAGGACGCGTCGCGGGCTTCTTTTCGCTGGCGAGCAATGTGCCGCTGGCTTCCACCTGGCCGACGGCTTCGAGCCAATCCAGGTCCAGCGACATGTCATCGGCGCCCGCGCGGGCGGGCGTGCCGGAGCGGCCGGCCCTGGCGACGGAAGCCTCGGGCGTCTTGGGCCGGGGCTTGAGGTGGATGTTGAGCAGCTCATCGCAGCGGAGGCTGTCGAGTTCCTGGTTATCCCCCTCAACCCGCACAATCGGATGCCCCTTGATGGTCGCGAGCTGTTCGAGGCTGTCGTAATGCATGGAATCGGTCCAGCTTGCGAGGTACGTGCGGGGCGCCTTATCCGCCGCCTCGCGGGACAGGAACGCGAACGAGCCGGGGACGGGGATATCGAGGATATCGTGTTTGGAATTTTCCTTGCTCTGGGAGAGATCCATGGCCGCGGCGGTGATCGAATCGTTGCCGCGCTTCGCAATGACCAGGGGTGCGCCCGGTTCCTTTGAAGCGGTGAAGTGGGCGGAGAGATGGATCGGATCGGCATCGAGGGCGTCGGCGGTGAGATCGACGGGGAGCCGCTGCGAAAGGGTGGGCGGCTCGATGAGCACGCGGACGCCTCCGGTGGCCACGACATGCGCGGGTTCGACGTTGCCGACTGCGGAGTCAAAGGCATTGGCGGTTTCACCGGCGGCGGGGCGCGTTGCGGTAGATGCCTTCGCCGAAAGATCGGTGACCAGATGGGGTGTGATGAGGCTGTTTTTGGTCCATTCGCGCGGGGCCCCGATGGCCCCCCCACCGCGGGTGGTCATGGCGGCGTTGGCGGCGGCATCGGGCGCCGCGCCCAGACCCAGATCATTGGAACCCGAGGAATAGCGCCACGCGGCGACGTGGCCGTCGGCGATCATCTGCGAGAGCACCGGTCCGGGCGAACCAGGCGCGACCTTGGAGAGGATGGTCAGTGAATCGGTCTGGATGCCGTCGGGTTTATCCTTGCGGTCATCGGCGACCACCCTGGGGGCGCCTTTGGCAGTGCCGGCGGCTTCCTTTTTCCAGGTCTTGACGACGACGCCGCCCTGCGCGAAGAGCTTTTGCGGCGCCTGCTGGGCCTTGCCGTCGAGCACAAAATTGGCGATCTGCACGTCGAGCACCTGGGCCGACATATCGAGATCCGAATCGCTTCCCCGGGAGGAAATAGCAGCGCCCTGCAGCACCGCTCGGGCGATGGCCCGCTCGTTGCCGCCCCTGGCATCCGGCGGCGGCTCAAGATCGACATCCATCCGCGTGGCCCAGTTGGTGGTGAGCTCTTCATTGGGTGTTTGGCTCTGGAGCGTGCCGGGCCCGGCGAGAACGGCGTGATCTTTGTTCAGGCCGCTGGTATCCGGAGTGTAGACCACTTCGCCGCAGGTGATCTGCTGGTCGCTGACATCGCCGGGCTTCAGGAGGTTGTTGATGATCTGGTGCAGGACGACCTGCGCCACATCGCCGGGGGAAATGGTGATGGGGCGATCCTGCCCAGGATAAAGCAGGAGGCCGGCACGGATGGAAATGATCGAATCGCGGCTGGGGACGGTGCTCTTTTCGCCTGTGGCCGAGGCAAGCGTGGTGGTACGGGTGGTGTGCTGCGTGAGGGTGACAGGGTTCTGCGCGGTACCGGTTGCTTTGAGGGCAAAATCATCCGGGCCGCGAAGGGCGAGCTGCGAGGCTTCTTCGGGGTCCAAGGGGCTGAGTTCCATCGGGCCCGACCAGGTAACCGCAAGATCGTCCGGCTTCACAGGCAAAATGGGAGCTGGATCATCTGGAAAAGGTGCCGGAGCCGAGGCGGTTGTGGCGGCGACCGGAGCGACGGCGCCAGGTTTGTCTGATTTGCTGGACGTGGTATCGGTATCCGCCAGGCCGCGCGTCGGCATGAACCTGAGATACAGGCGGTCGCTGGTGAGAGTGCCCTGCTGAGTAACGGCTGAAATCTTTTCACCGAAGCTGAGCTCATAGGTGACCGGCGGGCCGGAGGGCTCCTTGGGTTTGGCGGGTTTGGTGGACGCCTTCTGCGTAGTGGGCGCGGGCGCCAAGGCGAGGGCGGTATCGGGCGCGGGGGCGGGGGCGGTCGTCGCCTTCTTGGTGGCGGCGGTGCGATTGGTCATCGCGGCGACTTTTGACCCCGCGTTGCGGAAGATGATCTGGTTTCCGGCGGGGTTGTCTTCGAGCAGGAGTTTCTCAATCCGCTGCGGCTTGGCGTAGGGATTCAGGACCAGCTGGAGTCCTTTGCCGTCGCTTTCGATCACGGTGGAGCGGATGTGAATGCCGCCGGTGGTGGTGAGGAGGGATTGGGAGCCATCGAGGTGCAGGGGTTCGTCGAAGTAAATGCGCAGGCCGGCGGGTAGCGGGTCCTTGGCCGTGGCGTTGCGGGGATTGATGGGGAGCGGGCTGATGGTCAGGTACACGTGATCGCGGAGGGTTCCGGAGAAGTCTTCCCAGTGCAGGCGGGTGATGTCGACATCCTTGCCACCAGCGCCCGTGCCGGTGAGCCGCGGACCGGACGATCCGGCTCCGCTGCCCTTGAGGATTCCGGCGCCCGCGGTTCCCGGGGCCATCTGGATTTCGCAGGTGTCGCCACGGATTTCCAACGTGCGACCGGTCTTGTCATACCAGGTCGCCACGAGCTGATGCAGGCGGAACTGACCGGGGCGGGGATTGCCGGCAGCGTCTTTGATTTGCTCGGGGGAGCCGGAAGCGGTGATTTCGTAAACAGGTTTTTCGCCATCCATCTCGGTGATATCGATGCCGGAGTTGGTGGACTCGGTGACCGCAAGGCCCCGCGGCTTGACGGTCGGGCCGATCGAAGCGCCGGTGATGAGCTGATAGAGCAGGAAGGCCCCCACCGCGATGACCACCCCGAGAATGAATAGCGCGATACGCTTGGGCATCCGCAACAGTCCTTTTTGGCGAATCATGAACCGCTAACTGCAACTCACATGTATCGGTTCAATACCTGTTGCCACAGGCCCATTTCCTTGCACAGGAATTCAATGGCATCGCGGACCGCGCCGTATCCCCCGGGAAATTTTGTGACGTACTTGGCGGCGGCCCGCACTTCCTCAACGGCATCGGCGACGGCGATCGGCACCGCCACGCGGCGCATCACCGGCAAATCCGGAAGATCGTCGCCGATATAGGCGATTTCATCATCGCGGACGCCGAGTTCATCCTTGAGCTGATCGTAAATCTCGAGCTTGTTGCCCACGTTCTGGTAGAGATGCTCAATGCCCAGTTCCTCCGCCCGGTGGGCGACGACCTGGGATTCCTTGCCGGTGATGATGGCGACGTCTTTCTGAAGCCGCCGCCAGAGCACGATGCCGGCGCCGTCGCGGACATGGAAGCGTTTGAGCTGCTGTCCTGCATCATCGCGAATAATGCCGCCGTCGGTCATGACGCCATCGACATCGAGAATAAGCAATTGAATGTTGGAAAGACTCATGCAAGCTCCCGCGAACTAATGGAAAAGGTTGAGCAGTGGATTGTCGCCGATTTTGAAGCGTCGTGGAAGCGCCGCGCCCGTTGATCCCTGTTAATCCGTGTGCGGCGGGGAAGGAGAGCCGGTAAGCGGCGATTCCTTACATCACGCGGTCGAAGAGTGGCTGGCCGGAGACAAAACGCTGCAGGTTATCGAGGAAATGGCGGACGATGTGGCCGACTTCATCGGTGTGTCCGCCGGCGATGTGCGGGGTGATGAAACAATGGGGATGGGAAAGAAGCGGGTGGCCCTCGGGGAGCGGTTCTGGCTCGGTGACATCGAGCCAGGCGGCGGCGATGCGGCGGGCGTTGAGCGCGGCGAGTAGGGCATCCTGATCGACGGTTCCGCCGCGGCCGATGTTGTAGAAAATGGCGCCTGGCTTCACCGCTGAAAATCGGGCGGCATTGAAAAACAGCCGGGTCTGCTGGCTGTCGGGAAGGATATTCACGACATGATCCGCCTGCGCGAGGGCCCGGGCGAGACCGTCCGCGGTGACGATGGGGACCTTTTCATTGCCGCGCGCCTGCCGGCGATATGCTTGCACCTGCATGTTCAAGGGGGCGAGCATCTCGGCGAGGCGCTCGCCGATCGCGCCGTAACCCAGGATGAGGACGGTCTGATGTTCCGGCGGCGTGCAGGAACCGCGGAGGGCGTGCCATTCCGCTTCGCCATGCGGGCAACGGCTCTTGAGCGCCACGGGCAACTGCCGGGCCTGCGCCAGGATAAAGCTGAACACATGCAGGGCGCAGCTATCGGCAAATACGTGGGCGCTGTTGCAGACGGGAATCCGGCGGGCGGCCATCTGGGCGCGGAATTCCGGGTTGTCGTACCGCGTGATGCCCGAGGAGCTGATCTGGATCCATTTCACATTTGGGGCGCGGGCGATCGCGGCGGGGTCGGGCTGACCGAAGAGGATTTCGGCGCTCTGGAGGCGCGGATCGGTGGCGGCGCTCGCGAGCATCGAGGAGCTCGGCGAGCGCGACAGCATGAGTTCGTGGCCCGCGGCGCCTTCCTGAAGCAGACACTCCGCAGAAGGTGTCAGCGGCAGATCGGCGAAGATGCGCAACGGCGGGCCTGGGGCGTCGGACATGGGCGGCTCCGGGGTTTCGGACGAAAACGGGGATTATACCGGGATGCCCCGCCGCGCCTGCTTCACGGGCATTTCACTACGGCTTTGCCGCGGCCCAGGCTTTCTGGACATAGGCAAAGAGATTCGGATCAAAGCCCATGTTCATTTTCCCCGCGAGTTCCGGCCCGCGCTCCTTCCACATTTTTCCCAGGGATGCGGCAATGCCCGGATCGCCGCCGGTGAAGCTCTCGACGAGCTCCTTCCAGCGCTTCGCCAGGGCCTGCACCTTGGGATCGGCGGGGTCGGTGCCGGCGTTCATCTCGGCGGTCATGTTGCGCATCAGCACCGGCCATTCGCGTTCGGCTTCCTTGATCGTCTCCTCGCCGATCGACTCGCGGCGTTTACGCAACGTTTCGAGCTGTTCGGGGGTGTAGTAACTCTCAACCATGTGGGTCATCTCCAATAC
>Ga0265314_10004225_pt1 | contig 13465 bp, 13 predicted proteins | sample 4126metaG_FD_203106 | JGI IMG/M metagenome (GOLD analysis project Ga0265314, IMG submission 203106) | Rhizosphere microbial communities from Carex aquatilis grown in University of Washington, Seatle, WA, United States - 4-1-26 metaG | ecosystem: Host-associated > Plants > Roots > Rhizosphere >... | reverse complement strand
AGCTCACGCACCAGGATCCGCTCAACCCGCAGGACAGCTCGCAGATGGCGTCGCAGCTCGCGCAGTTCTCGTCGGTCGAGCAGCTGATGAACATCAACACGCAGCTCACCGCGCAGGCCGGCTCGACGTCGTCGATGACCTCCGCCGTGAACAACAACTCCGCGCTCAACCTCATCGGCAAGACGGTGATGGTGCAGGATCCGCAGATCGCCGTCGGCGGCACCGACGCGACGATGAACGTGTCGGCGGACATTCCTGCCGGCGGCGGAACGCTCAAGCTCATCATCAAGGATGCGAGCGGCAACATCGTCTCGACGCAGTCGATCGGTACCGTGACGGCCGGCCGTCAGACGTATGCGCTCGCCGACGCGACGAAGGGTCTCGCCGCGGGCACCTACCAGGCCTCGTTCGAACTCACCGACAGCGCGGGCAGCGTCACCAACCCCGCCGCCATCTCCTCGATCCGCGTCGACGGCGTGCAGTACGGCACGAGCGGCGCGAGCCTCACCAGCGGTGGCCGGACGTTCTCGATCGGTTCGGTCATGCAAGTCTTCGGCACCAACTAACCCCAGGAGCTCCACGAAATGCTGCGTTCTCTCTTTGCCGGTGTATCCGGCCTCCGGAATCACCAGATCCGCATGGACGTCATCGGCAACAACATCGCCAACGTCAACACGGTGGCGTTCAAGTCCGGACGCGTGACGTTCAAGGAAGGCTTCGCGCAGCTCCTGCAGGGTGGTAGCCGTCCGCCGGGCGACCAGGGCGGCATCAATCCGATCCAGGTCGGACTCGGCATGCAGATCGGCTCCGTCGACACGATGTTCTCGCAGGGCAACCTCGAGACCACCGGCCTCAACACCGACGTCGCGATCCAGGGCGATTCGTTCTTCGTCGCGCGCAAGGGGAGCCAGAGCTACTACACGCGCTCCGGCAACTTCCAGGTGGACGCGAACGGCAAGCTCGTGTCGCCGACGAACGGCTTCGTGATCCAGGGCAAGATGGCGGTGAACGGCGTGATACAGGATGGCGTGACCGACATCCAGCTCCCGTTCGGCCAGAAGACGGCGGCCAAGGCGACGAGCTCGATGAAGCTCAACGGCAACTTCGACGCGTCGGTGCCGGTGTTCGACACGACCGACCCCGATGGCGCCGGCCCGGCCTCGTCGGGCTTCAACGCCGACACCCGCGCCATCGCCGCGAACAAGGATTCGTGGACCGAGGCGTCCATCACCGTCTACGATTCGCTCGGCACCAAGTACGACGTGAAGGCCTACGTCTGGAAGACCGCCGCGAACCAGTGGGACTGGCAAGTCGACAACTCGAGCCTCGTCGCCGCCGGCGTTCCCGCCGGCAGCATCAGCGGCGCCGGCCAGTTCACCTTCGCCTCCGACGGCACGCTCCAGAACACCGGGCTCCAGACGATCAGCTTCGACCCGCCGGGCGCCTCGACCGTCTCGCTCTCGCTCGATCCGGGCTCGGGCATCAACGGCGTCACGCAGTTCGCCGGCAGCACCACGGCCGTGATGCGCGACCAGGACGGCTACTCGTCGGGCACGCTCCAGAACTTCACGATCGACCGCACCGGCCTCATCACCGGCGCCTTCACGAACGGCGTGAACGTGCCGCTCGCGCAGATCATGCTCGCCGACTTCAACAACCCGGCCGGCCTGCTGCGCGTGGGCGACAACATGTACCAGGAATCGGCCAACTCCGGCGGCGCGGTGCTCGGCATCGCCCTGCAGGGGAGCCAGTCGACGCTCACGAGCGGCGCGCTCGAGATGTCGAACGTCGACCTCGCGCAGGAGTTCACCTCGATGATCGTCGCGCAGCGCGGCTTCCAGGCGAACAGCAAGGTCATCACGACGAGCGACGAACTCCTCCAGGAGCTGGTCGGCCTCAAGCGGTAACCGGGTAGCACGAGCCGAGCGAAGCGGAACGAACGAAAGGCCGGCCCCTCGGGACCGGCCTTTCGCGCATCGGGGCCTCCGCCGCACCGCGCGAGGTGCCCGGATGGGCTCGGCAGGAAGTGCCGACCTGGTCGCAGCGGACGGCGCCGCCCGCTCGGCGCGGTCACTCGGTTGATCTCGTAACATGTTATTCGACAATCGGTTAGATGGCCGCACATGAACCAGCGCGTGGGTGGCACGCGGTCTGCCTATAGAGGTGCCGGAAGGCTTCGATCAGACACTCCGTCACCCAACGACCCATGGCTGAAGCTCAGACCGAACCAGGCACCGAGACCGTCGCCGCTCCCAAGAAGAGCAAGACGGGGCTCATCATCATCATCGCCGGCCTGACGGTCGGCGTGGGGATGGGCGCATTCGTCGCCGGCCCGACGCTCGCGAAGAAGTTCGTCCCCAAGCCGGACTCCGCGGCGGTCGTGAAGGAAGCGAAGGCCGAAGCCGAGAAGGCGGGCAAGGACGCGCCGGTGCTCCTGCTCGACAACCTCGTCCTCAATCCCGCCGGGTCCGGCGGCCAGCGCTTCCTCCTCGTCTCCGTCGGCGTGCAGGTGAACGACCCCGCCGCCAACGAAGAGATGAAGAAGCGCGAGATCGAGGCGCGCGACGCCGTGCTCCGCGTGTTCGGCAGCAAGACCGCCGAGGAGCTCTCCGACGTCTCGCGCCGCGAAGGCTTCAAGAAGGAAGTGAAGGACATCCTCGACTCGCTGCTCGGCCCGAAGATGGTGCGAGGGGTGTTCTTCCCGCAGTTCGTGCTCCAGTAGAGGCGCGCCGACCGTGGCCGAAAAGCTCTCACAACACGAGATCGACGCGCTCCTCGGGGGCGCGGGCGACAACGACGCGTCGACCGCCAGCTACACGACGGCGATGGACGTGCAGCTGTACGACTTCCGCCGTCCGCGCCACGTCTCGAAGGAGCGCCTGCGCACCCTCGAGGCGATGTACGAGCGTCTCACGAAGTCGCTCGAAGCGTGGCTCATCGGCCGCGTGCGCCGCCAGATCGAACTCAAGCTGCAGAGCGTCGAGCAGTTCACGTTCGGCGAGTTCACGCTCTCGCTCCCGACGCCCTGCGCGTCGTACGGCTTCGACATCGTGAACGTCCCGGGACAGAAGGGCGTGATCGACATCGGCCACGAGTTCGCCTACTTCCTCGTCGACCGGTTCTTCGGCGGCAGCGACAATCCCGCGCTCATGCAGCGCGCGATGACGCCCATCGAGCGGCTCGCCGTGCGGCTCGTCGTCGAGCGCATCGCCGGCCTCCTCGCCGAGATCTGGCAGGACTTCGTCGAACTCGACCTCGCGATCACCACCTTCGAGTCGTTCCCCGAGATGGTGCAGGGCACGGGCCGTGAAGACCCGGTGCTCGTCGCCAACATCGAAGTGGCGTTCGGCACGATGTCGTCGCTCCTCGTGCTCTGCCTCCCGCTCTCGGTGCTCGACAAGTTCTTCTCCTCCACGGACCAGAACCGCGTGAAGGAGATGACGGGCTCCGAGACGGAGCGCCGTCACACGCGCGAAGTCGCCGAGACGCAGCTGCGCGCGACGAAGGTCGCGGTGTCGGCGCGCCTCCCGCAGTTCCAGGTGCCGATGCGCGCCCTGCTCGGGCTCCCGATCGGGAGCGTGATCGCCACCGGCATCCAGACCGATTCGCCGCTCGAGATCCACGTCGGCGGACAGCCCCGCTATCGCGCGGCCGCCGGCCGCATCGGGAAGAAGCTCGCCGTGCGCCTGCTCGACGCGCCCGACCTGCCGATCTCCGCGCGCTGAACCACACCCAACCGATTCCAGCCATGGCCGACACCAACTTCCCCGCACAGCCCGCGTTCGCCGAACTCGCCCCCGCCCTCACGGGCCAGGGCGAAGTGCCGCTCTCGATGCTGCTCGACCTCATGCTCCCGGTCTCGATCGAGCTCGGGCGCACGAAGATGTCGGTGCAGGAGATCCTGCGCCTCGGCCGCGGCTCCGTCATCCAGCTCGAGCGTCTCGCCGGCGAGCCCGTCGACATCTACGTCGGCGACCGCCGCTTCGCCGAGGGTGAAGTGGTCGTCATCGACGAGCACTTCGGCATCCGCCTCACCTCGGTGGTGCAGATGTTCAACGCGAGCGAGGCCGTCGCGTGACCATCGGTTCGTTCATCGGCGTGATGGGAATGCTCGGGCTCGTGCTCGGGCTCCTCCTGCTGACGCTGCGCCTCCTCAAGCGGTACGCGCCCATCGGAGGGACCGCGAACGCGCGCATCCCGCTCGAGGTGGTGCAGCGCCTGCCGCTCGGCCCTCGCCAGGGCATCGCGATCGTGAAGGTCGGCGAGCAGTACGTCGCCGTCTCGATCGGCGAGGGGGGCGTGCGCACGCTGATGGAACTCGACACCCCGGTGCTCACGCCGGCGTCGGTCGCCACCACCGCCCCCGCGAGCGCGACGCCGAGCTTCGGCGGCGCGCTGCGGCAGGCGATCAAGCAGTCGACGGGCATCGCGCTCGCGCTCGCCGTGGCTGCCGCTTCGCTCCGCGCGCAGGGCACGCCGCCGAAGAGCGTGCCGGCACCGGCCACGCAGCCTGCGCCGACGAAGACCGCGCCGACCGCCGCCCCCACGAAGACCGCGCCGGTCGCGCCGGCCGCGAACGCCAAGACCGCGCCGCAGGCGAAGGACTCCGCGGCCTCGAAGGCCGCTCCGGCGAAGGCCGCCGACCCGAAAGCCGCGAAGGCCGCGGTCGTCGCCGCGCCGTCGCCGTCGCGCGCCGACACGATGATCACCAAGCTCGCGCCGCGCATCGACCTGCGCGTCGGCGAGAACAACGGCGGCCTCCGCCTCTCGGGCACCGTCGGCATCGTCGTGATGATGGGGCTGCTCACGCTCCTCCCGACGGCGGTCCTGATGATGACGGGCTTCACCCGCATCTTCATCGTCCTCCACTTCCTCCGTCAGGCGATGGGCACGCAGAGCGCCCCGCCGACGCAACTCATCGCCGCGCTCGCCCTCATCCTGACCGGCTTCGTGATGGCGCCGACGATGTCCGAGGTGAACCGCACCGCGCTCGAGCCCTGGATGGACGGCAAGATGGAGCAGGCCGAGATGCTCGAGAACGGCGTGAAGCCGTTCAAGACGTTCATGCTGCGCCAGGTGCGCGAGCGCGACCTCGCGACCTTCATGTCGCTCAGCCGGCAGGCGCCCGTCGCGCGCGCCGCCGACGTGCCGCTCATCGTGCTCGTCTCGGCGTTCGCCACGAGCGAACTCCGCATCGCCTTCCAGATCGGCTTCGCGCTCTTCCTGCCGTTTCTCGTGATCGACGTCGTCGTGGCGTCGGTGCTGATGTCGATGGGCATGATGATGCTTCCGCCCGTCATGGTCTCGCTCCCGTTCAAACTCCTCCTCTTCGTGCTCGTGGACGGCTGGTCACTGCTCGTCCAGGGCCTCGTCCAGAGCTTCCGCTGATGAACGATTCCCTCGTCGTCGACCTCGCGCGCAACGCGCTCCTCCTCGCCCTCTCGCTGGCGGGTCCGATGCTCATGGTCGCGCTCGTCGTCGGCCTGATCATCAGCATCCTGCAGGCGGTGACGCAGATCCAGGAGCAGACGCTCGCCTTCGTGCCGAAGCTCTCGGCCGTGGCGATGGTCTTTCTCGTCGGGCTCCCGTGGATGATCCAGACGGCGGTCAAGTACACCGCCGAGCTGCTCCGCGCCATCCCGTCGCTGGCCAACTGATGCAGCTGGTCGCCCCCTTCAACCCGCTGTCGGCCGGTTCGGCCGAGACGCTCGTGCTGTTCGGCGCGCGCGTCGGCGGTCTGTTGCTGGTGGCGCCCGCGCTCTCCGAGACGATCGTGCCGCGGTCGTTCCGCGTCGCGCTCCTCGTGATCCTCACGGTGCTCCTGCAGCCCGTCGCGCTCGCGTCGATGCACGGCGTGCCGCGCGTCACGCCGGAGACCTTCCTCACCGAGACGCTCGTCGGCTTCGCCATCGGCCTCGGCGCGGCACTGCTGATCGGCGCCGCCGAGGCGGCCGGCGACATCGTCGCGGTGCAGATCGGTCTCAGCGGCTCGGCGATCCTCGACCCCCTCTCGAACGAGAACATGCCGATCCTCGGCACGTTCCTGCGTCTCTTCGCGGTGACGCTCCTCCTCTCGTTCAACCTGCACCTGACGATGCTCTCGGCGCTCGCCGACAGCGTGCACGCGCTCCCGGTGGGCGCGTCGCTCAACGTCAAGGGCGGGCTCTGGGCCATGCTCCAGCTCGGCGGCGCGCTGTTCGCGTTCGGCGTGCGCTTCGCGGCGCCGGTCATCGCCGCCGTGCTCATCGCCAACGTCGCGCTCGCCGTGCTCGGCCGCGCGGCGCCGCAGCTCAACATCCTCAGCGTGGCGTTCCCGGTGCAGATCGCGCTCGGGCTCACGACGCTCATCGCCTCGCTCCCCGCCATCGCCCGCTTCTTCGGCGGATGGTCCGGCGTCTACGACGGCATGCTCAACACGATCGCTCGCGGCTTTTCGGCCGTGGCGGTCCGGTAGGAGGCGCCGATGTCAGACACGTCGGACGCGGAAAAAACAGAACAAGCGACACCGAAGAAGCAGCAGGAAGCGCGTGACGACGGGCGCATCCCGCGGTCGCCCGAGCTGGGCACCGCCGCGCTCCTCCTCGCGGGCGCGTTCACGATCAACACCATCATGCCGACCATCTCGAGCCGCGTGCTCGAACTCTTCGGCAGCGGCCTCAAGTCCATCGCGCAGATGCGCAACGGCGAGGGCGCCGCGGTGATGCTCCTCCAGAACACGGGCCGCGAAGTGCTCGGCGTCGTCGCGCTCCTCGGCTCGGCCGTCGCCGCGACGGGACTCGCCGTCGCCGCGGTGCAGGCGCGCGGCGTGATCTCGATGAAGCCGCTCGGACCGAACTGGGACCGCCTCAACCCCATCACGAACGCCGGGCAGATGCTCGGGTGGCAGCAGGTCGCCAACCTCGCGAAGGCGTTCATGAAGATCGGCATCGTCGGCTGGGCGGTGTGGCGTTCGCTCTCCGCGGCGTGGCCCGAGTTCACCGAACTCTCGTCGCGCGACCCGATGAGCCTGCTCGAGACGACCCGCACGTACTCCGTGAAGCTGATGGTCTCCGCCGGGCTCGCCTACCTCGTGCTCGCCGTCGCCGACTACGTCTTCCAGCTCTGGCAGCATTCCAAGCAGATGATGATGAGCAAGGAAGAGGTGCGGCAGGAATCGAAGCAGTCCGACGGCGACCAGCAGATGAAGGGCCGCATGCGCGCCGCCGCCCGCGGCCGCATCCGCCGCCAGATGTTCAAGGACGTGCCCAAGGCCGACGTCGTGATCGTGAACCCGACGCACGTCGCCATCGCGCTGCAGTACGACCCCTTCAAGGCGCCGGCGCCGTTCGTGCTCGCCATGGGGCAGCGCAAGATCGCCGAGCGCATCAAGCAGATCGCCTATGAGAACGACGTGCCCGTCATCGAGAACAAGCCGCTCGCCTGGGCCCTCCTCGGTTCGGCGCAGGTCGGCGCGATGATCCCGGCCGAACTGTACGCGGCCGTCGCCGAGGTCCTCGCCTTCATCATCCGCCAGCGCGCGCTCCGCGGCGTGCCGGCACGCAACTACGGAACGGTGTCCGCATGAGCACCATCGTCCTGCAGTCCGCTCCCGACGCGCGCCGCGCGCGGGTCGCCGAGGTCGGCGTCGCCATCGCGGTCGTCTTCGTCATCGCGCTCCTCGTGGTGCCGTTGCCGCCGATCATGCTCGACATGTTCCTCTCGCTCTCGATCGGCGTGTCGCTCGTCGTGCTCCTCGCGGCGCTCTATACCACCGATCCGCTCGAGTTCAGCTCCTTCCCGGCGCTCCTCCTCCTCCTCACGCTCTTCCGTCTCGCGCTCAACGTCAGCTCCACGCGCCTCATCCTCGGGCAGGGGCACGCGGGCACGGTGATCCAGGCGTTCGGCCAGTTCGTGATCGGCGGCAACTACGCCGTCGGCCTCGTGCTGTTCCTGATCCTCGTCGGCATCAACTTCATCGTCATCACGAAGGGCGCGGGACGCGTCGCCGAAGTCGCGGCGCGCTTCACCCTCGACGCGATGCCCGGCAAGCAGATGGCGATCGACGCCGACCTGAGCGCCGGCCTCATCGACGAGGCCACGGCGCGCGAGCGCCGCTCCGTGATCAGCCGCCAGGCGGACTTCTTCGGCGCGATGGACGGCGCCAGCAAGTTCGTGAAGGGCGACGCGATCGCCGGCCTGCTCATCACCGGCATCAACATCCTCGGCGGCATGTTCATCGGCGTCGTGCAGCGCGGCATGCCGCTCACGCAGGCCGCCAGCACCTACACGATCCTCACCGTCGGCGAAGGCCTCGTCGCGCAGATCCCGGCGCTCATCGTCTCCACGGCCGCCGGCCTCATGGTGACGAGCGCCGGCGGCACGCGCCTCGGCAACGTGCTCGCCTCGCAGCTCAGCGCGCAGCCCAAGGCGCTCTACATCGCCGGCGGCGTGCTCGCGTCGTTCTCGCTCGTCCCCGGCCTGCCGACGCTGCCGTTCCTCGTGATCGGCGGCGTCTTCGTCGCCATCGGCCGCGTCGCCACCGACGCGCAGGCCGCGCGCGCGGCGCGCGTCGAAGCCGACCGCAAGCCGGTCGAAGAGATCGCCCCGCCCGCTCCGAGCCCGCTCAAGGACCTCCTCCAGCTCGACCCGATCGAGATCGAAGTGGGCTACGCGCTCATTCCTATCGTCGACGAATCGCAGGGCGGCGACCTCCTCGAACGCATCGCGCTCCTCCGCAAGCAGGCGGCGGTCGACCTCGGCATCCTCGTCCCCGCGATCCGCATCCGCGACGACGTGCGCCTCCCCGCCAACGAATACGTCATCAAGCTCCGCGGCTCCGAAGTCGCGCGCGCCGAAGTCATGCCCCGGTTCGTCCTCGCGCTCGACACCGGTGGCGTGCTCGCGCCGATCGACGGCGTCGAAGCCAGCGACCCGAGCTTCGGCATGCCGGCGCGCTGGATCGCGCCGTCGCGCCGCGCCGAAGCCGAGGCCCTCGGCTACGTCGTCGTCGAACCGACGACGATGGTCGCCACGCATCTCATGGAGACGATCAAGTCCAACGCCGCCGAACTCCTCGGCCGCCAGGACGTGCAGGAGATGGTCGAGACCCTCAAGAAGACGCATCCGGCGCTCGTCGACGAAGTCATCCCGGCCAAGCTCTCGCTCGGCATCCTGCACCGCGTGCTCCAGCGGCTGCTGCGCGAGCGCGTGCCCATCCGCGACCTCGTCACGATCCTCGAGGCCGTCGGCGACAACGCCGAGATGGTCAAGGATCCCGAACAGCTCACCGAGCACGTGCGCCGCGCGCTGGGCAACGTCATCGCGCACCAGTTCATGGGCGACGACGGCGCGCTCAAGGGCATCACGCTCGGACCACGCCTCGAAGCCTCGCTCATGGGCCTCTTCACGCCGCGCGCGACGCAGCCCGGCACGAGCCTCCTCACGCCCGACTCGCTCGCCGGCCTCCTCCGCGAACTCCAGAACCTCAGCGCGACGACCGCCGACGCGCGCACGCTGCCGCTCATCGTGCCGCCCGGCCTCCGCATCGGCGTGCGCCGCCTCATCGAGCCGGTGATGCCACAGCTCCCCGTCGTCTCGCTCGCCGAACTGCCGCCGTTCGTGAACCTCAGCACGGTCGGCACGTGGGAGATGAAGCAACATGCGGCTTGAACGCTTCCGGGGTCGCGACCTCGCCACCGTCTATCGCGACGTCAGCCGCACGCTCGGCGACGACGCGATGATCGCCCACTCCCGCGTCGTGCGCGACGCGGGGCAGACCTACATCGAAGTCGTCGCCGTCGACGCCGTCGAGATCGCGCGGTTCCGCCGGCAGCTCGCGCCGCCGGCGCCGAGCGTGCTCCAGCCCGGCGCGACGCGCCGCGACCGGCCGTACGCCGTCGCCCTCGTCGGACCCACCGGCGGCGGCAAGACGCTCACCGCGCAGAAGCTCGCCGTGCACGACGACGCCTTCGGCGCCAAGCGCGCCGGACTCCTCGCGCTCGACCCCGACCGCGCCGGCGCCTTCGACCGTCTCCTCCATTTCGCCGACGCCAACGACCTCGACATCGAGATCGTGCACGACCTCAAGGGCCTGCGCAGCGCGCAGCGCCGCCTCGCGTCGTGCGACGTGATCGTCATCGACACGCCGGGGTGCTCGCCCCGCAGCGACCGCGCCATCTGGCGCGCCATGCTGCGCGAGCTCGCCCCCGACGAGACGCACCTCGTCTTTCCGGCGACGACGCGCTTCGACCTCGCCGCCGCGGTGCGCGACGACGCCGAGTCGCTCGGCGTGACGCACGCGCTCCTCACGAAACTCGACGAAGTGCCGAGCGACGCCAACGTCGCCATGCTCGCGTCGGAACTCGGCCTCCCCGCGCGGTGGATCACCGACGGCCAGCGTCCCGCGTCCGACCTCCGCACCGCCGCGCCGACGATCATCAGCGCGTTCGAGACCGCGCCCGGCGAGCAGGGAGCGTTCGCGTGAGCGCCCCGCTCTCGCTCTTCGGCAAGCTCGGCTCGCCCGCCACGAGCGAGCTGCGCGCGATCGTCGTCAGCGCCTCGATGCACGGCGCCGGCGCGACGACCATCGCCGCGCTCGTCGCCATCGCCGCCGCCGCCGACGCGCGCCGCACGCTCCTCCTCGGGTCGTCCGACGACGAGGCGGCACGCGCCGCGCTCATCGGCGCCGACGCCGAACCGCTCGGCATCCGCCTCGTCACGCTCGCCGACGGCGACCGCCGCGCGTCCTTCCGTCGCGTCGCCGGGACCATGCGCGAGTTCGATCTCGTCGTCGTCGACGCCGGTTCGCGGCTCGACACCGTCACGGCCGCCGCCGGCGCCTGCGACGCGCGACACGTCGTCGTCACCGCCGGCGTCGACCCCGCGTCGCTCGCCGCGACCTACGCGATGGTGAAGGCCGTCGACGAACGGTCGAAGGACGCGACCGTCGAAGTGCTCATCAACCGGCAGGACGCGGCGCGCGGCGCCGACGCCTGCCGCGCCGTGCAAAGCGCCGCCGGCCGCTTCCTCGGACGCGACGTCCGATACGCTGGCACGATTCCTGAAGATGAAGAGTTGCGGGCGGCGATTCTTGCCGCATCGCCGTTGCCTTTCGTCGCAGACCGGTTCCGGGCCGGACAATCCGGACTGCAGCTCGCCTCACGACTGATCGCAGAAGTCACCACCAAAGCGACCGCGACGTATGCGGCGCGACAGCACTCCTGGAGAGACTGACGATGGACCTCGACCCGATCTGGACCCGGTACCGGAACGGTGATGCCGATGCCCGGCAGCAATTGCTGAACGAGCACCTCGGTCTCGTCTACTTCGTCGCGCGGCAACTCGCATCGGGACTCGGCGCCGACGTCGAGTTCGACGAGTTCGTGAGCGCGGGCACGCTCGGCCTCATGAGCGCGCTCGAGAGCTTCGACCCCTCGCGCGGACTGGCGTTCAGCACGTTCGCCGCGCCGCGCATCCGCGGCTCGATCCTCGACGAGCTCCGCCGCCAGGATCACGTCCCGCGCTCGATCCGGCGCAAGGCGCGCCAGATCAGCGCCGCCCACGACGCCGTGAGCCGCGAGTCCGGCCGCGACGCCGACGACAAGGAGACCGCCCAGCGGCTCGGCGTCGACGTGCAGACCCTCTGGAAGTGGCAGGCCGACATCGAAGGCGCCGTCCACATCCCGCTCGACCGCAGCACGCGCGAGAACAACGAGGAGTCGCCGACGCCGGCGGAGACGCTCTCCTGCCAGGACGAGGACGACATCGAGGATCGCGTCAACTTCGACCAGGAAGTCTCCATCCTCCGCGACGCCATCCAGGACCTCGGCGAGCAGGAACGGATCGTCCTCACGCTCTACTACTTCGAGGAGCTCAAGCTCCACGAGATCGCCTCGATCCTGCAGCTCACCGAGAGCCGCGTGTCGCAGATCCGGTCGAAGGCGCTCGGCAAGCTCCGCAAGCAGCTCTCGCCGCTCCGCGCGAACGTCGCCTGAAGGGGCACTGCCCCGGCGATCACTCGGCAGAAAGTGCCGCAACAGTAGCCCCGGCGCCGCGCGAACGCGGCCCGGGGTTTTTCTGTAAGTGCTTGTTTTACAAAGACTTGCCATGGGCCATCTGTGGCACGGACGTTGCACTCATGTGGGCCGTATCCTGGAGGATTCGATGGGATCTGGCATCCGGCCCACTGGGCTCGACAACGCGGCGGCGGCGCTCCGGTACTACGAGCGCCGGCAGGAAGTCGTCGCGAACAACATCGCGAACGTCACAACGGATGGTTTCAAGGGTGAGCGCGCCTTCGCCCGTCTGCTGAGCGACGGGAGCACGCCGTCGATCGAGACGGCGACCGACTTTCGCACCGGCCCGATCACCGCGACGGGGGCGCCGCTCGATCTCGCGATCCAGCGCGACGGCTTCTTCGTGGCGCAGACGGCCAACGGCGAGCGTCTCACCCGCGGCGGCGCGCTCCATCTCGACGATGCGCGCCAGCTCGTCGACCCGAGCGGGCATCCGATGCTCGGCGAACCCGACGCCTCCGGCAAGAGCGAACCGATCGTGATCCCCGCGAACACCAAGGAGATCACGGTGAGCGCGGCCGGCGTCGTGAGCGCCGACGGCAAGGACGTCGGCCAGCTTCGCATGGAGAAGGTCGCCGCCGGCACGCGGCTCCAGCACGACGGCGACGGCCTCTTCATTCCGTCGGGCACGCGCGCGAGTCTCGCGACCGAGGACCGCTCCGTGCGCCAGGGCGCGCGCGAGGAGAGCAACGTCACGTCGGTGAGCGCGCTCGTCGACATGATCGCCGTGCAGCGCGCCTACGCGAGCGTCCAGAAAGTCATCTCGACCCTCGACTCGGCGCGCGGCATCGCGACGACCGAGCTCGCGAAGCCCAACTAACGCCACCCACCGGAACCGCATCCATGGATCCCGCACTCAACACCGCCGCGACCGGCATGATGGCGCAGCAGACGCGCACCGACGTCATCGCCAACAATCTCGCCAACGTCAACACGACCGGCTTCAAGCGCAGCCGCGCGCACTTCGAGGACCTGCTCTACCAGATGGTGCAGGGTCCCTCCTCGGTGAACGGCAGCGACGCGACGAGCACGGCGGCCATCCAGGTGGGCCGCGGCACGCGCCTCGCCGGCGTGGAACGCAATCACTCGCAGGGTGCCCTCGAGCAGACGAGCCGTCCGCTCGACATCGCCATCAACGGCGAGGGCTTCTTCCAGGTGCAGCTCCCGAACGGCACCACGTCGTACACGCGCGACGGGTCGTTCCAGATCTCCGACCAGGGCGCGCTCGTGACCGCCGAGGGGTACACGGTGGTGCCGGGCGTGAAGATCCCGCAGGGCATCTCGAACCTCACGATCGCCGCGAACGGCATCGTCACGGCGAATCTCGGCACCGAACCCAAGCCGACCGAACTCGGCCGCATCGAGATCGCGCGCTTCGCGAATCCCGCGGGGCTCCAGTCGATCGGCAACAA
>Ga0265314_10004223_pt1 | contig 13467 bp, 18 predicted proteins | sample 4126metaG_FD_203106 | JGI IMG/M metagenome (GOLD analysis project Ga0265314, IMG submission 203106) | Rhizosphere microbial communities from Carex aquatilis grown in University of Washington, Seatle, WA, United States - 4-1-26 metaG | ecosystem: Host-associated > Plants > Roots > Rhizosphere >... | reverse complement strand
CTCGGGGCGCAAAAACGAGTTCTCGCACCTCTATTCCGTCTAATGGTATACACTGATGTTTAAAGAAAGTCAAGCTTGCCAAAATACGGTTACATGTTGCTGGCTATTGCTTTTTTGGCGAGGTGTTATACTAGCTTATAGCTAGTTCCAGCCGGGGTAGCAACCTGGTGTTTATACGAGAAAGTGAGGTCAATCATGCACCCTGTAGTAGGAGTAGTCGGCGGATTCGCTCTGGCACATGCGTTGGGCGCCGTCGTTGTTGCGAGTATCGCCTTCTCCCCCACGGCTGAGCCCTCGCGAGAAAGCTTTCTCGCGCATGCCGCCGACGTGATCGAGAAGATGCGCGCCGTCGGGATCGCTCCCAAGAACAAGCGGCTGAAATCCCTCCACAAGGATATCAAGCTGCTCAGGGAGCACATCGACATCGGCTGGCATCTCTCCGGCGAGATGGCTGCCGGCGTCCGGATTGCCGCCTTCGTGATCGAAGCGCACGCCAAGAGCACCGGCTACGGCCTCGTCAAGGTCGCCGATGTACTCGGCAAATCGATACTCGAGACCGGTAACAAGCTTGGCAAAACGCTGGTCGACGCACTGTTCCAGCCGATGCCTGAGCGACACTACTGGGAAGGCCGCCATCCGGCGGAAATATAACCGCACTTCGCAGATACGCAACGGCCCCGGGAATTTTCCGGGGCCGTTTTACTTACATGTTAATTACTTGGATCTTTACTAATGGCCGCCGTGAAGCCAACTGCCGACACTTGCGCCGAAGTTAAATCCACCGCTGTTGTTGCCGCCCCTGTTGTTATTGCTGCCATTGCTGTTTCCCTTAGCACTTGAGCCATTATCGCCAGTAGTATTCCCTTTGTCATTTCCGTTTCCGGTGCCGTTGCCCCAACCATTGCCGTTGTCGGAGCCGCCCTTGTTATTGCCTCCACCATTCCAGGTGGTGGTGCCGGTGCCGCCGTGGTCAGTGCTGGTGGCATGATCATCGCGATCGTTGTCACCATCTCCCCTTCCATTCCCCCCGTTGTTACCATTGCCGTTTCCGGTATTGGTCTTTTGCACGTTGGAGAAGTTGAGCTTGCCCGAGGTATTCCCCGACGTGAGTATGATCTGTCCGTCGGAACTCGTCTGGTCCCAGCCGGTCGGCTCCTGCTCTTCGACAAAGTATGTGCCTGCGCCGAGATTGCCGAACGAGTAGTTGCCATTAGCGTCCGTCGTCGCAGTCGCGATTATCGGGTCATTGTAGCCGTCATGCTTGCCCCAACCCTGCCAATTCCACCAAGGAGTGCTGGTCGCGGCCATATGGAGCCACACGGTCCAGCCCGCGAGGCCCGGCTCACCGTTGTCCTGAACATCGTCCTTGTTGAGGTCGTTGAATACGACGCCGCTTATAGTGTCGGAACCTGCCTGAGTAGTAGTACCGGTTACCGTCACCGCTCCGCTTGCGCAGGAGCTTGTTGCAGCCGCGTTGGTGCTATCACCCGAATACACGGCCTGGAAGTAATACGTGCCCGCAGTATTGAACTGGAGCGAGTTGGAATGCGGCGCGATGCCATTTGTCACTGTTACCGTGCCCGCATTCTGCGTGTTGAGCGTGCAGGCATTGTCGGAGTAGGCTTTATACATAACCGTGCCGCCCGCGGTGGAGCTTGCATTCGTTATCGTAGAGCTTGCGTACACCGAGCTACCCGCCAATACACTTGTACTGGAGAGACCGATCGAGATTATGGGCGCGTATTGTGTGCCGGTTACGGTGAGCACTTCGCTGCCGCATGAACTGGTCGCAGCCGCATTAGCAGCGTCGCCCGAGTACACCGCCTGCCAATAGTAGGTGCCCGGCGTGTTGAAGAGGAGCGAGCTTGAGTTAGGAACCGCCATATTATTGACCGTCATGGCACCGGCGCTCATAGCGCCCTGGGTGCATGCATTGTCGGTGTATGCCTTGTAGGTAACCGTACCGCCCGCCGTAGAAGAGGCGTTGGTAAGCGTTGCCGTGTCGTAGACGGTGCTGCCCGGAAGCACGCTGCTCTGCGAAAGCGACGTGGTTATAGTCGGAGTATATTGCGTTGCCGTGACGGGGACACAAGGACTGTCTACCGTGGTGAAGTTTGCATCACCAGAATAGTGAACCTTATAGGAGAGGCCGCCCGAGGACAGCGTCGTTGTCGCAGATTGCGCAGAGCCGCTCCCATTGAGAGCCACTCCTGTCTGCGCGGTCGGAGTGCCGGAGCATACCGTGCCCGAATAAAGATTAAAGTCTACAGTGCCGGTCGGGATAGTACTGGTCGAGGAAGACGCAACCAGCACGCTTGCCTGCAGAGGCGTGCCGACTAAGCCCGAACTGACAGAAGTGTTGCTGCCGTTTACAACGGTAGCGGTGATGCTCGTGCCCGTGTCAGCGTGTACAAACGCTGTGAGGCCTACGATCGCAACAAGCGCGACCGCACCTGCAAGGACCGGGGCGAGAAATGTTTTTTGTAATGTCATAGATATAAATCAATTGATAAAGAACTGATAATGCGAACACTGCTGATGACGGATGAACGGTACATCTATTGCACTGTTATCACCGTCCTTTTGTATAGTATGAACTCCTCACGTGAGGAAGGTATGAAGCGTATCTGCGAGGCAGACCTCTATTTGTTATCTATCTGAAACGTAAATACGTAGTCGGAAGGAGCGAGCGTACTCTTAGAGTGACGCACGGGTGCGACATCTGCAAGCACGATAGTGGCGGATCCTAAAGTAATAGGAGCCCAGGTGGTGAAAGTCTGGGTGCTTGTGCCCATCTCGGTTACCACTTGTGCCTCAAGGCGCACGGTGCCCGCCTGGATGCACTCCACATCCACCGGACAGCGGCTGTCTTCGATAACTTTGATTGGTGTAATAGTAATGCCCGGCACCGCAGCAACCGTCTGGCCGATGTGTACGGTTACAACTGCAGACCCGGACGCAGTTCCAGTTGATGTAGCGGCTGCTGGGCAGACAAACTGGCAGTTAGGGCCGGTGCGGCCGACCCAGCTGCCGTCGGGACATTGCATGGCGTCGGTGGTACATGCGACGCCCGTCTCGTGCGGCGCGGGCATAAAAGGCAGCGGGGCGCCAAAGAGCACTCCGATATATACGGCCACCGCAAGAATCGCAGCCCCTGTAAGCGCCCACAACCATGCTGGCATCTTCATATAGACGCCAGTATACTATTTTTCTTACTAAAAAATTATTTTGCGGCGGGGCGGCGCTCGTCGCGAGCGCATGAAAGGCACGTGGTCTGCCCCGGGCGAGTCTTGATGTATCGCGCGCCGCACGCGCATACAAGCGTTGTAGTACGACGGGGCGCCGCGGTCCAATGGCCCCAGGTATTCGCTTTCTTTTTTTCTACCTCTTTCATATATAGTTTTAGCGGCCCTCGATGAACGTGAGCGCCTTGCCCTTCTTGCCAGCCCTACCGGTGCGGCCGATACGGTGGATGTAATCCTCATGTGAGGCCGGGAGGTCATAGTTGATGACGTGCGAGACGCCATTTATGTCCAAGCCGCGCGCGGCGACGTCGGTCGCCACAAGCACCTGCACGTGGTCGCGCTTGAAGAGCTCGAGCGCCTTCTGACGCTTACCCTGCGTCTTGTTGCCGTGGATGGACTCGGCGCGGATGCCGCGCTCGACGAGTATCTTGGAGAGCTTCTCGACGCCATGCTTGGTGCGGCCGAAGATGAGCACTTTGTTGAACTCGGGCTTGATGAGCATGTCGTGCAAGATATCGAGCTTGTTTGCGCCGGGGCTCACGCGCACGACGTCCTGGTCGATCGTTGCCGACGTGTCACGCGTTTTGACGGAAATGCGCGTCGGCGTGCGCAAAAACGCGCCGATCAGCTTCTCGATTTCGGGAGAAAGCGTCGCAGAGAAGAAAAGCGTATGGCGGGGATTCGGCAAAAGCGAGAGGATTTTGCGCATGTCGTTGATAAAACCCATGTCGAGCATGCGGTCTGCCTCGTCGAGCACCGCGGTCTGGAAGCCGGAAAGCACAAGCGCCTTGCGCTCAAGCAGGTCCTTGAGGCGGCCGGGCGTGCCGATCACGAATTGCGGCTTGCGGCGCAGGTCGCTCATCTGCGGGCCGATGCCGGCGCCGCCGACGCATACCGCGGAGAATATCTGGAGCCCGGGAGTAAATTCCTTGAGCTCGACCGCGATCTGCTGCGCAAGCTCGCGCGTAGGCACCATCACAAGCACGCGCTGCGTCCTGTCGAGCAGCGTCTTGTTGATAAGCGGGATGAGAAATGCCGCGGTCTTGCCGGTGCCAGTATTGGCGATGCCGACCACGTCCTCCCCGCGCAAAATATGCGGGATTGAGCGATCCTGGATAGGTGTCGGGTCGGTGTATCCCTTCTTTATAATGTTTGCCTTGAGGCGCTCGTCGACCATAAAATCGGCGAACTTGTGCTCCGGAGTAAAGCGCTCCACCTCCTCGGTGATGACTGCCTTATTGATGAATTTGGAGACGTCTACATAGCCCTGGCGGGGCGCAGCATGAGAAAAGCGCGCGGGCCGGCCGCCGCGCTGAAATGGCTTCCTTGAGCCAGAAGAGGGCTTCCCGCCTTGGGAACGGGAGTTAAAATGTCCTTTATACACGCCCTCATTATATATAAAAGAACGTTATTTGTCAACAGCTTTTACTTGGTTCCCTTCTTCGGCTTCTTCTTGTCCTTCTTATACGCGTCGTTTCCTTTTGCCATAGCAATAAAAATTAGTTGTAATAGATACCCTATAAGTATACCACTCGTGCTAGCATGGCCTACATGAAGCTGTGGGATGTTGTAGTGGTGGGCGGCGGCGCTTCGGGCATGATGGCTGCCGGGAGAGCGGCGGCAGACGGCGCCTCTGTGCTGCTGCTCGAGAAGAACAAGACGCTTGGCAACAAGCTCGCGATATCGGGCGGTGGGCGATGCAATATCACCAATGCCGAGTTCGACGAGCGAGCGTTGCTCGGCCACTATGGTGCTGCGGAGCAGTTTCTCTATTCGCCCTTTTCACAATTTGGCGTGCAGAGTACATTCGATTTTTTTGCCGCTCTCGGCCTGCCGCTTGTGGTCCAGGCGCGCAAACGCGCGTTCCCCAACACGCAAAAAGCGCCGGACGTGGTTCGCGCACTCAAAAAATACCTCAAGCAAGGCAAAGTCGAGGTCCGCACCGGAATCTTGGTCAAGGGATTTGTTACAGAAGGGGGTCGGATCACGGGCGTTAAGACGCCACAAGAGACTATTCCGTCCAAAAGCGTTATCCTTTCGACCGGCGGCAATTCGCATCCGGAGACCGGCTCGACCGGCGAGGGATTTATGTGGCTCAAAGCTATCAGGCACAAGATAAAGGACTCTAATCCCACCATCGTGCCGCTTAAAGTGGAAGATCCGTGGGTGCACGGACTCTCCGGCACTTCGCTCACGTTCATGAAGATCACGTTTTTCTCGGGCGGCAAAAAGGCCTTCTCAAAAACCGGCAAGCTCCTCTTCACGCACTTCGGCTTATCGGGGCCGCTGATACTCAACAGCGCATACGAAGTCGGCGAACTGCTCGAGGACGGCCCGGTCACCGCCAAGATCGATATGTACCCGGACACCGACCTCGGTGCGCTCGATAAAAAGATCCTCGGCGTCATCGACGCGAATAAAAACAAGGACTTTAAAAACCTACTCGATGGGATAGTCCCCCACGGGCTCGATAAAACGATAGAAGCGATGATGAGCTTTAAGGATCGGCATCTCAAGGCGCACAGCGTTACTGCTCCCGAGCGTAAAAAGCTCGTGCATCTGCTCAAGGCGATGCCGGTCACTATAATGGGGCTCATGGGCTTTGACCGCGCAGTCATATCCGATGGTGGCGTCATGCTCGATGAGATAGATACCAGGACTATGCGCTCCCGCCTATGGGACAATCTCTATTGCACGGGTGATATCCTGAACATAAACCGGCCCTCGGGCGGCTACAGCCTCCAGTTGTGCTGGACCACCGGCTTTGTGGCCGGCAAAAGCGCAGCAGAAGCAAAAAACTAAAGCAATGCAACCCATCCGCATCAACAAATATCTGGCCGATCACAACTATTGCACGCGCCGCGAAGCCGACGCATATATCGAGCAAGGGCTTGTGCTCATAAACGGGCGCAAAGCGGTGCTCGGCGATAAAGTCAATGAGGGCGACAAAGTAGAAGTGCTTTTTAAAGAGCCCGAGCATCACTACTACGCCTACAACAAGCCGCGCGGCATCATCACGCACTCGCCGCAGGAAGGCGAGCAGGATATTTTGCAGAGCATCCCGCTCAAAGGCGTATTCCCTATCGGCCGATTGGACAAAGATTCGCACGGCCTGATCATATTGACCGATGATGGCCGTATCACCGACCCGCTGCTCCACCCCGATTACGAGCACGAAAAGGAGTACAGGGTAACGACGAATGAAAAACTGGTCTCCGGATTCCAGAAAAAGATGGAGAAGGGCGTCGATATAGAAGGGTACGTTACAAAACCTGCACAAATAAAAATTTTAGGCGATAAAGCTTTTTCGATAGTCCTGACCGAAGGCAAAAAACACCAGATCCGCCGCATGTGCGCGGCGCTTGGCAACACGGTAGATGACCTCGAGCGCACCCGCATCATGAATATCGAACTTGGAGATCTAAAGGCCGGTCAATATCGTGCGATCGAAGGAAAAGAGTTGGGAGAGTTTCTAAAAATCCTTGAGCATTAGTTTTTTACTTGAATTCCCACAAAACGTCGCGGAAGTTTTCTATCCTGTCCTGCTTATCGAGTTTGATCCCCTCTTTTTTGTAGAGTTCGGTGCGCTTTTTGCGATACTCATTATTCATCCATACGGTCCCGTCGGCGTAGACGATGCGATGGAACGGGATCTTCTTCTCTCCCGCGTCCCAGGCCTTGCCGAGGATGGCAGTGATGCTCTGCGAGGCCATCGGCCCAGCTCCGGCCGCAACAGCGATGCGACCGTAGGTGGTCACGCGCCCTTTTGGGACAGAAAGCGCGAGTTCGACCACTTTTTCGCTGAAGGTCTTCATGCGTTCTTATTTTGTACGTAGTCTATGGTTGAGTAGGAAGCCTTATCGTCGAGCGCGAGCGGGATAAGCCAGTCCAGATTATTGATGATGGGAAGCGCTTTTATATCGGTGAGTTTGTACCAAGCCACTTTTTCTTCGGTCTTCGACTCGATTGTATAGTCGCCATGCGCAACAAAAAAGTATACATCGCATTCCTTCTCGTGCATGAGTGCGTATTCACGCCAATCTTGTACATCCACTCCCGCTTCTTCCAAAAACTCGCGGCGCATTGCCTCAAGCGGCGTTTCATCGCCTTCAATGCCGCCGCCCACGCCATTTAGCTTTCCCCTTTGCCAGGCCGGGTGCGTCTTTTGCACCAATGCTACTTCCTTTTTATCGCGGAACAGAAAACCGACGACGTATTGTTTTCTTTTGATCATATCCGCAGATTATATACCGACCACACCGAATATCTTTCCGATACCGAACGTAACGATCATTGCAATGATGCCGCCTACCACAACCCGCAGCGTTGCGACCGTTCTGTTGGCGCCGCCAACCTGGGCGCTCAATGTGCCGGTTATAGCAAGAGCTACGATCACGGCAACGAAGGTTATTATCACTCGCATTGAAGCAGGTGGAAGCGCGATCGCCAGAAGCGGGATGATGCCTCCCACCGTGAACGACGCCGCTGACGCAAAAGCCGCTTGCCAGGGGCTGACTAAATTATTTGGGTCGATGCCCAGCTCTGCGTCTACATGCGCGGCAAATACATCTTTGGCTGTAAGCTCCTTAGCAACGATACGCGCAGTTGCGGGGCTTAATCCCTTGGCTTCATACAGTCCGGCGAGTTCCTTAAGCTCTGCTTCGGGCTCGTGCTCAAGCTCGTATCGCTCCTTTTCAAGGAGCGCTCTCTCGGTATCGCGCTGCGCGCTGACGGATACATACTCCCCAACCGCCATCGACAGCGCCCCTGCTACAAGCCCGGCTACCCCGGCCGTCAAAATAAACCCGGCAGTATTTGTGGCGCCTGCAACGCCGACAATAATAGAAGCGACCGAGACGATGCCATCGTTTGCACCCAATACGGCCGCTCGCAGCCAGTTAAGTTGTGCTTCGTGCCTTTCTGCGTGCGGTTCTTGAGCGGTATGTGGCATACGATACAGATTAATGCATATTAAGCACGACTATCATCAGGTTAAGATATGTCGCGAACGATACCCAAGCAATATATGGCGCGAAAAGATACGCCGCAACACGGTCTATAGGGTAAAACAACTTTGCGCACGCGAGTATCGAGGCAAGGAGCGCGAGTATCACAACAAGTGCCAACGCCGGCGCATGCATGCCGAAGAACACGATCGACCAGGCTATATTGAGCACGAGCTGGACGCCGTACACGCGCAGGGCCATATGGATGCGCGATGTCTTGCCCGCCTCGTACACGCGCCAGGCCGCAACTGCCATGAACGCGTACAATACAGTCCACACAGGACCGAAAACCCAGTTAGGCGGACTGAACTCTGGCTTGGCAAGCGTTGTATACCAAGCGTCGATAGCGCTTATCGTAAAGAAGGAGCCGACGAACGCCGCCCCGTACGCAAAGACGAGAGAAACAATTAAGGATCCTATTCTCCTCATAGCGTCAGCATAGCACCTACTTTTGTCGCGTCTGTGGTTTAGAGGTTCTTAAGCGGCAGGCCGTTTATAAAATCGGCTTTGCCTATCGCGACACCGTTCTTGCGCACGATGCCGTAGGCGGTGACCAGGTGGAAAAAGAAATTCGGCATCGCATACTCGAGCAGATATTCCATGCCGGTCAGATATTTGCCCTCGCGAAACGGCAGGATGATTTTGCGCTCCTCTGAGCCGACGAATTCCGCCTCGCTCGCGGTCTTTACGAACGCGAGCGTCTTGTCGATGCGGGCCTGCAACTGCGAAAAGGTGGCCTCATTGTCCTCCATCTTCGGATTCTCCTTCCCCGTGAGACGGGCTATCGCTCCCTTGGTATGGTCGCACGCAACCTGTACCTGCTTTTTAAGCGGAAACATATCGGGTGCAAGCGCGTCGTTCAAAAATGCCTCTTCGCTCATGCCTTTTTCCTTTGCATGGGCTTCCGCCTTGGCGAGGACGTTCTTAAGTCCGCCGAGCAGCTTGATGTAAACCGGCACGGTGTAGGTATATATAGGATGCATTGAGCAAGTATAGCAAAAAGAAGAAGCGGCCACCCAAGGTGGCCGCTTGTGTCTACAAAGTTACATGAGTCGGGCGATGCTTTTATTGCTGTCGGCGAGGAGGTCGTTAGGCTGGAAGACGAACAGCCAGAGGCTTTTTGCTGCTTCTACCTTCTCGACCAGTTCATGCGACTCTTCTGGCTTCATCGGCCGAAAGGAATGGTCGAGGCACTCCACCCCTATCGGCTTAGACGCCTGGACTGCGGCAGCAAACTGCCGGATCGCAAGTATCAGGGCCTCGCCCTTTGCATCTACAATTTTGCCGGCTAGTTGAGCGGTCTGACGATCAATCCACCACCGACGAAACCAGCCCGCCGAGGGAAACGCTTCAAACAGAAGGTCGTGGTTCTCCCGCAAGCGCGCAGCTTCCTTTACGAAAGCGGTGACTGCCCCGTCATCATCATAAAACCGCACCACCGTCTTGAGTGGCGGAGGAACTTCGATTCCTTCCATTGCGAGGGGAAGACCATCTTGAACGCGCCCGAAAATCTCATTGCCGAGTTCTTCGAGCGAATCAACGTTGTTTCCTCCCACATGGAAGAATTCCGCCTGCACGATATTCGCCTTGCCGATTTCCATGAGCCTGTCCTCCCTGCTCTTAAGCGTTCATTTCTCGCCAGATACTACTCCGGCCCGGCTAAAAAGTCATCCGTAAAGAAAAGGTCCCGACTTCCGTCGGGACCTTTAGAACCAGCGCACTGCTTATGCCGGCGGCGCGAGTTTGAGGATCCGGAGGGCCTCTGGGCCCTTTTGCCAGCTGGCTATAACGACCGGTGTGCCGGCCTTCAGCTTGCCGTCTTGCTGCTGATTCATAAACGCGATCCGGCCTTCGGTTTCGGGGCTGATAACACCCAGCGAAAGCTTTCCAAGGGGAGTATCCAAGCGCACCACGCCTGCATTTCCTCGCTGGTTGACTGAGGAGATAGTTCCGGCGAGGGCTCCGGTGTAGATCTTGCCCGACTCCAGGCGGCTCTTGGCCTTGCTCGGATCACCAATATCAAGCAATGCCTTAAGCGCATCCGACCACTGTTCCCCTTTGCCATCCGGCTCGTTCACCGCGTCGCGCAAACGATAGAAAAGCTCGTATGCGTGACTCGGCACTCCTCCCAATTTGAATTGGCTCATGATCCGCTCCTTGCGTTTGATCTTCCGCCCCACAAATTACAATGGAATCCCAAGCAGGGCAAGAATCTCTTCCGCTATCGCTTCTCCGGTTTTGCCTTCAACGGCAATCGTATGATCGGCCATCTGTTCGTACAGCGCCCGCCTTTCTTCGTATAATTGCCTGAATGTTTTATCCTTGAGCCCCACTATGCCGCGAGAGGTCGTGTCGACTCTTTGTTCTATAAACTCGGCTGACGCAGAAAGATATACCACTTTGGAAATACTTTTAAGCAACGCTGCAGCATCTTGCGAATAAACGATGCTCCCGCCCGGGGCGACAATCGTATTTTCGATATCTTTTAGTTTAGAAATCTGCAGAGCCTCTTCCTCCAAAAACTTTTCCTCTCCCAGCGTATCTAAAACAGACTGCAGCTCCATGCCGTGCTTCCCCTCAATCAGCTTGTCGGTATCGATAAAAGAGTACCCGAGACGCTTGGCGAGTATCCCGCCGACAAAGCTCTTCCCCGCTCCGGACATGCCTATCAAGGTGATATTCATTATATAAAGCCAGTATAACAATCGTAATAGAAAACACATGTACGCGTCTGCTACTATATAGCTATGAGACGCGGGCTCACACTGGTTTTGCCGCTCCTATTTTTATTGCTTTTGCCGGCAAGCGCTTTTGCCGCTGCGCGCTCCCTTAGCCTCGGGCTTTCGGGCACCGACGTCATCACGCTCCAACAGGAACTCATCGCCAAGGGATACTTGGCCTCGGGCAGCGCCACCGGATACTTCGGCCCGCTAACCCAGGCGGCCGTCGAGAAGTTCCAGTGCGCACAGAATATAATCTGCGCAAGCGACACTATCGCAGGCTACGGCATCGCGGGCCCAAAAACGCAGGCCGCCCTTGGCGCTGCATCCGCCCCGGCACAGCCAAGCCAGGTCAGCGGTACTTCGCTGACTGGTCCCGCCACCGGCAAGTTCGAAATATCGGGCTGGATACCGGACTGGCGCGCGGCCACTGGCACCCAGGACGTGCTGCCGCACTTGGCTCAAATGACATCGGTGATGCCGTTCGGCTATACGGTCTCGAATTCCGGCACGTTGGTGGATAGTGCCGACATTACGCAGGCACCGTGGCCCGATTTTATCGCTGCTGCCAAGGCGCAAAAAGTACGCGTGATTCCGACCATCGAGTGGGGCAACGGCGCGCAAGAACAGGCGATATTGAGCAACTCGACCACGCGCATCGCGCTTGAGGACGCGATAGCGAACTTGGCCAAGGCGAATAACTTTGACGGAGTCGACATCGACTTTGAGGCAAAAGAGGCCGACACCATCAATTACTTTTCGACATTCCTCAAGGGGCTCTACGAGCGCATGGGCACCAAGTGGGTCTATTGCACCGTCGAGGCGCGCGAGCCGCTCAACGACCGCTACAGCCCCGGCGCCACAATCCCGGCCGATGCCACCGACTATGCCAATGACTACACGCAGATGAATAAATACTGCGACCGTGTCGAGATAATGGCGTACGACCAGGGCACGATAGATTTGCGGCTCGACGCCGCACGTATCGCACCTTACGCGCCAGTTGCGGACCCGGGCTGGGTCGCGGAGGTTGTCAGCCTCGCGGCGCAGAGCATCGCCAAAAATAAATTGATCATCGGCATCCCCAACTACGGGTACGAGTACCAGGTGACGCCGGTTAACGGCTCCTTCCAATACAACGTGCTGTGGGCGTTTAACCCGCCATATGCGACACAAATAGCGGCGCAGCTGGGCATCACGCCGACGCGAACCAGCGCCAACGAACTCGGCTTTATCTATAATCCGAATTCGCTCGCAACGGTTGCCCCTACAGGGGCCAACTCGACGCAGACGCAGCAGTCAGCACCAACAACGTCAACCGTGCAGAACGACGGCAGCCAGGTGAATACGAGCCAGCCCTTCAACTACGTAACGTGGAGCGACGCGCAGGCGATAGCCGACAAGGTACAGCTAGCGCACAGCCTCGGCGTGCGCGGTGTGGCGATCTTCAGCCTCGGCGGAGCCGAAGACCAAGGCATGTGGAACGTGCTGAAATAAACTCGACATAAAAAGAAAAGGCCGCTTTGGAGCGGCCTCTGCATTCGTTTTACTCGCTTTGGTGCTTGATGATTACGTAGTCGCTTACGCGATACGCCATCACCGCCTTTTGCTGGTAATGGCCGATCGTAAAGTCGACGATCTCGCGTATCTGCGCCTCGGTGCAAGCCACCCGCACCGGGATCATCGATTCTTGAAAGATCTCGCCGCTCGGGCTCTGCCAGAAGCCTTTTGCAGACTTAAGGATAGTTAAGCCGCCCGAGATATTCCGCACGCGCTCGTCCCATACATGATGGTGGCTGAGCGGTATCTCCGTGCCGTCGTTAAAGGCGCGCGGCACCAGCACTTCCCACAGCTCGCTCAAAAGAACCTCCACTGAAGATCAGGAGAATCAAAAATAGCATCAAACTTTGAAAATATCTATGTAAGCGTAAATAGCAAAACCCCCGGCACACGAAGTCCGGGGGTTGCACACCTGCTGAAGGTCCAGTCTAGTCGCCGTTGGACGATGAGCTGGCAGCCCTGACGTTCTTGTAAAAGTCCGCGAAGGCTGCCTTGGCGTTGGCCGCGTCAACCAAGACGAGGGCCATAGCCTCGGCACGGGAGAAGCCCGCCTTGGTATAGGCCTTGTAGTTATCGCGACGGTTTGTGGCGCGAATACCGCGAGCCCGTTCGATCTCCGCCTTGAATTCAGAATTCTCGACGACGTCGTTCACGCCCTTGAGAATCGCGGTAACGATCGGGGCGGCGTCGCCGGCGACTTTGCCCACCAAGAGCGGGGCCGCCTGGATGAGCGGGCGGTATTCCTCGACCACCGAGTCATAGAGCTCGCCGAGAAGCGGGGCCACCGATTTCTTGGTCGCGCCTTTGGCGTTCAAGATCGAACCGATCCTGCTGAGGGCATCTCCAATTTTGTCCAAGTTCATGCCGTACCCTTTCCTCTGTTGGGATGCGTCTGGCTGGTCTGTAAGAGAACTAAAATATGTTCGCCCAACCGAG
>Ga0265314_10004222_pt1 | contig 13468 bp, 11 predicted proteins | sample 4126metaG_FD_203106 | JGI IMG/M metagenome (GOLD analysis project Ga0265314, IMG submission 203106) | Rhizosphere microbial communities from Carex aquatilis grown in University of Washington, Seatle, WA, United States - 4-1-26 metaG | ecosystem: Host-associated > Plants > Roots > Rhizosphere >... | reverse complement strand
GCTGGTTATGATGGCGTGTGCGACGCTGGGGTGCGCCGCGAATGAAGACAAAGTACCTGAGCTGAAGGTGCCGCGGCTGAGTAAGGCGCCGGCGATTGATGGGGTTCTCGACGACGAGGTCTGGAAGGAAGCGGCGCAGAGCGATGCGTTTAAACTGCAGGAGGGCGAGAAGCCGCAGTGCAAGACGCGCGTGCTGATCGGACAGGATGACACGAACATTTATGTCGCGGTCGAATGCTTTGATAAACCCGAGGCCCTGAAAACGCTGCGCGCGGAAGTGACTGATCACGACGGGGACGGGATCTGGGACGACGACGATGTCGAACTGTTCATCGATCCGACCGGCTCGCGCAAATGGGATTATTACCAGTTGATCGTCAACCCCAAGGGAACGACCTCGGACGTGTTCATCTCCGGCGGCGCGGAAAACCTGGATAAGGATTGGGAGCCGAAGTATTCGGTAAAAACCAAAACCGGCGCCAACAGTTGGGTGGCTGAGTTCGCGCTGCCGATCGCGATGTTCAATCGCACCGAAAAATCCGCGGAGACGTGGACGTTCAATGTTGCGCGCAACCGCGTCGTGGGCGGCGAGAGCGAAAACGTGTACTGGTCGCCGGTCTATGCGACCTCGTCGCACACGCCATCGAAATTCGGCACGCTGCAGGGCATGCCGGTGAAGGCGCTGAAGGCACCGGACAACAAAAAATAGTGCTGAGTGCTGAGTGCTGAGTGCTGAGTGACTACAACATACAGAAAGAAGCGGCGCCCAAAAATGGGCGCCGCTTTTCAAATCACGCAAAGGTTACTGGGGTTTCACGGCGATTTTCTGCGCGCGAGCCTGTGACAGCTTGGGCAGCGTCAACCTGAGCACGCCATTACGCACGCCCGCTTCAATGCGGTCGCGATCAATCTCTCGAGACAGCGTGAACGCGCGTTCGTAGTTGCCGGATTCATATTCGGCGTAGGCCGGTTTGTGTCCGGGATACTCCGGCGCATCGACTTTTCCACGGATGGTCAGTACATCATTTTCGATGGTGATGTCGATCAACGTGCCGTCGACGCCAGGCATATCGGCTTCGACGATCACGCCCGCGGGCGTCTCATAAATGTCGGCGCGCGGCATGAAAACTTTCTGTTCGTCGCCGCTCGCCGGCTTCGCAGGCTGATTCTCAACGGTGTTCATTTCGTTCTCGGCCATGTCTGTGTTCTCCTTAAAGAAAAGAATGATCGATGCAGTGTTACAGAGATTTCACCGCGATCTTGCGCGGCTTGTCGGCTTCGGCGCGCGGCAACTTGACAGTCAGTACGCCGCGGCTGAAATGCGCTTCGACCTTTTCGGAATCGACGCGAAACGGAAGCTGCAGCGTGCGCGAAAAACTTCCGACCAGGCGTTCACGCCGCAGGAACGATTCGCCTTCTTTCAATTCCTGGCGCGCGCGGCCGCCGCGGATCGTGAGCGTCTCGCCGTGCACGGAAATATCGAGGTTCTCCAGTTCCATTCCGGGCAGTTCGGCGCTGGCGATCACGTCGTTGTCACTGACCCAGACATTGACCGGCGGATACGTATAAACCGAGCCGCTGCGGCTGGCGAAAAGACTGTCCAACTGTTCCTGGAAGCGCTGCATTTCGCGCGCTGAATTCCAACGTGTTAACGGAAAGAGCATCTCAAATCCTCCTCTTAAATGGGGCCATTGTTCCGTCGAAAGACGTATTGCACGAGCTATGCCAAAGCCGTTCCGCTCTCGCTAATCACAGATTGACAAGGGCTTACAGCGAGAGTATGAAAACGCGGAATAAATCGTCGGGCCCACGTCTTAGTCAGAATGACTCATCCGTTTGACTCGCCTTGAAAGCGGTCTTGGACAAAGCGAAAGGACATCCATGCACGCCATGCGCTCCATTTTATGTGTGTTGCTGCTCGGCAGTTTCTGGGCCGTCGCCTCGGACAAGAATGAAGCTCCGACCGGCGAGAAAGAACGCAAATTTGAGTTCACCTACACGGCGATGATCAAGGAAGTGCCGGAAGGCGCGAAGAATGTCGACCTGTGGATTCCGGTGCCGCAGAGCAGCAAGCATCAGAAGATCAGCGACGCGAAATTCCAGCTGCGCAAGCGCACGGAAATCACGCTCAAGGATAAGAAGGGTGAAGAAACGGCGGTCGATGTCGAAATCGATCAGAAGCCCGAGATCAAGTCCGAAGAAACCTACGACAACAAAATCGCGCACTGGAAATTTTCCGCCGACGACGCGCGCAACCTGACGGTCGTGATGACCTTCGAATGCAAACGCAAGGAAGCGGCCGCGAGCGACATTTCCAAAGCCCGCGCGTTGACCGGCAGCGAACAGAAGGACATGGAACTATGGCTGCAGGCCAACAAGCTGGTGCTGGTCGGCGGAGATTTCGTCGCGACCGCTGACGCCGCGACGAAGGGCGCGAAGACGCCGAATGAAATCGCAAAAGCCGCGTACGATTACACAGTGAGCACCATGAAATACGACAAACCGAAGGACAAGCCGGGTTGGGGCAAGGGCAGCACGCAGTGGGCCTGCGACAGCAAGTTCGGCAACTGCACCGATTTTCACGCGATGATCATGTCGATCGGCCGCACGAAAGGCATCCCGGTGAAGTTCGAGATGGGATTCCCGATCCCCGCGCATGACGCGGCGAAACCGGAGACCAGCGCCGGCCCAATCGGCGGCTATCACTGCTGGGCGAAGTTTTACCTGGGCGGCGTGGGCTGGGTGCCGGTCGACGCCAGCGAAGCGCAGAAGTTCGCCGACAAGCGCGATTATTTCTTCGGCCACCTGTGCGAAAACCGCGTGCAGCTTTCCAGCGGCCGCGACGTGAACCTCGTGCCGAAGCAGGCCGGCGAGCCGCTCAACTATTTTATCTACCCGTATGCCGAGGCGGATGGAAAGGTGCTGGTGGTGGATAAGGTGTTTGCGTTTAAAGATTTGAATTAAGAAAAGAAGCGAAAGACTTTAACGATGGAAATTGTTTCCTGTGCATCTTGGCAACTCCGTGTGCTAACATTTATGCGCATGAAGAAATGGTCGAGAGAATTGCTCGTTTGTCTTTCGTGGGCCGCACTATCTGCGGCCTGCGCGGAAGAACCCTTATGGGTTCCTGAAACGTCATTCATTCACAAGGAAAAAAACCTCGCGTGCATCATGGGCGCGACATTTTCCAAGGATGATCTGCATCTTGAGGTGCAATCAAACAGCGCGGACGGTGGAACGAACGGACCGACGCAAATTGGATACTATCTTTACGACTCCAAGACCGGAAAGGGCGACGGTTTATTAATCGACGGCTTCAAACGCGTTAGAAAATCGACCATTGGAAGAAATCATACCCAGAATTCCGGTGGAAAGCGCTTCACCCTTACTCAAGCTATAGACTCGTTCCGCTTATCCGATAAAGAGGGAAAAGAATTATTCAGTTTTCCGGGCGACACGAACGACCGTGCGTCGTTTAATCAAAACGATGAATTGCTGGCGATCTCCACCAAGACCGGTTTTCATCTGTACTCAACAAAGACCGGTAAAACCACGCTGAATATGGACCTTGGATACCGGCCCATCGTCGGATTCTCAAATTCCGAGAAATATTTGATTTGCCGCTACTGCTCGGACCACGATTCATTGCATGAAAAAACCGAACTTATTGATTTGACGACGTTGAAGCGGCTAGGGCCATTCAATGGAGACCTTAGTACGTTTTCCCAAGGCGATGATTATTTCGCGAATGTTGTCACAAGTGTTGAAGGGGAGACGAGCCGGTATACGCTCGAACTGCGAAAGTTGCCGACCTGCGAATTGACCGCCACTTTCAAGAATACATCGCACATTGCATTTATGCGCGGTGGCGAATACGCGCTTCTTTTTGAACAATTAACAGAGAAGCTGGATGGGCCTCAGAAACTTGCAATAATTGCATGGGATTTACGAAACAACAAACGTGTATGGGCCCTTTCCATACCCCATTGGAGCGGCTTTGACTCCATAGTCGGTGAGGACAAAGTCGTTTACATTCGTGACGATGCGGGCAATTCAAAAATCTTGGAAATAGCAAGTGGGCGCACACTATTCAACTTTCAAGATGTGGGCAAGCGCCCGGAATTCGCTAACCTGAACACCAAAGGAATTGGGTTCTCATTCTCGCATACGTCGATGCGCTTTGTTACGTTTTGGAGAGTAGCTGTCGATCGAGACACAGGTGCGCGCGATGCGATGCAAGTCACAGTTTGGAAACCCGTGCACCCCATCGAATGAATGGCTACGAATTCTTGATGCCGCACTCGGCTTCAAGTTCCCCCATGTGCTTGTCGTGTGCTTCCTGATCGGGCCAGTACATGGCAACTAACGTGCCCGCCATCGGGAGGAAACCAAATGCGATCAGCATGGGCGTGTAGTCGTGGATCTGATCGACAACCCAGCCGATGGCCCACTGCATGACCGCAATCATAAACCAGATCAGCGCGCCGAGAATTCCCAGGCAGCGCGAGGTGTGCGGGCCGCTGAGTTCCTGGGTCATTGAGAAATAACTGATGAAACCGCCCATGGCGCCCATTCCGAAAACACAGATCAGCGGAATGGCGATCCAAAGATTTTCGACGAATGCCGCCGGGCCTGAGATCAGGCACAATGCAGACGTACCGAACATCACGTACAGCCTTGCGCGCTCGACTTTCATTCCCCCGCGGATCATCCGCCGCGTGGCCCAGCCGGTGAGCAAACTGCCGACGTCGGCGAGAACAAAAAAGGCAAACAGCATCCACTGCAATTGTCGTGTATTCAATCCACGCTTGTCAGTCATCAGCGGCGAGAGCCAGAAGCGGTAAAAGTGCCAGGTAAGATTAACTGCCGTTCCAAAGACGAAGGCGATCCAGAAGCGACGGGTTTTCATGACCTGGATGAAGGGCATTTCGACGGCCAGGTTGTCAGCGGACGTATGGCTGCGCGGATTTGAAACGGCCTTAGCCCGCTCACCACGCACCAGAGAGAACCACAACACGGCCCAAATCAATCCGGCAGCCCCGACGATTTGAAAGAGCATCCGCCAATTTTCGCCGTGTTCTCCCACGATCATCCACGCCAGAACCGGCGTCAAGGCTGCGCCGACCGAAGCGCCGCCATGGAAGATGCCGTTGGCGAGGCTTCGCGCCTCGCGCGGAATGATGCGTTCAACAACGCCTGCCGCGCAAACCCAATTGAAGGACTCGCCAATCCCCAGCACCATGCGGCAAGCGTACAACGCAATGATGGTTTCGGCGTATCCGGTGAAAAATCCGGCTGCCGACCAGACCAGCAGTGCGCCCGCGTAGACCAACCGCATGCTGAAGCGATCGGCGATCACTCCGGAACACAATTGCATGGCGGCAAAGGCGATCCCGAACCAGAACTCGATTTTGCCATAGCCTTCGTTACTCAAGTGAAATTCATTGCGGACCGCGACCTGCGTCGACGCCATCGTCTGGCGGTCCATGTAATTGAGCATCGTCGCGAGGAACATCGTCCAGACGATCGCCCATTTCCAGGCTTCGATTTTTGGCGGAGTCGTTGATGTTTGGGGCAGCGCGGATGCTTCGACCGATTCCAATGGGGTGCTCATCGCGGGTCCCGCAAGCCTTGTTGGGCGAAAACGATGGAGTTGTATACCCCAGTTGGATTCGCTGGAATAGCGCGAATACGGCAGTTTGAGGACTATTTTTGCGCGTTGCGTCCCGACAAAAAAAGAGCGGCGTAACGCCGCTCTTTCCTGCTGCAAGGTTCGATTCAATTAACGGCAGGAATCGCAATCATCGGCGTGGCGGATGATGCTGGTTTCAGTCGCTTTGAAGTCGTTGTCATAGACCGGTTCGGAGAAGCCGCCACAGCTTTCGCAACGGCTTTCGTGCACTCCGCAAGCGCCGCATTCGGTGGCGTCAACATCAGCGTCGCGTTCGTAGTTGACATTGTCGCTGCGGTAGCCGTCGTCGCGGAAATCGCTGCGTTCAACATTGCGGTTGTTCAGGTCTTCGCGGTATTCGACATAGTCGCGATTTTCACGGTTGGATTTGAAGGGCGCCGTGATGATATTCTTCGCGGTGCGGATCGGATGCGTCACTGCGTCTTTCGCGGTGTGGATCGGATGCGTCGCCATATCCACGCCCTTGTTTACAGTGTTGCCGGCGACATTGACGGACGTGTCGACCGGATTCTTCACGGCTTCACCGGCGGTGTTGATCGGCGCGCGAACGACGCTGTTGTCGGCGGTGTTGACCGGTTCACGTTCGATATCGCGCACGACCGGGGCCGGCGCTGGCGCGGGTTCAGGAATCGTTACAGCGGGATTGTGTTCGTAATCGATCGGAGCGGTTTCGGCATTTTCATTATTGGCGGTCACGTTCTGAGCCGCTTCCGCGTCGGGGTCATTCAGTGCGGCACCTTTGCCCAGCTTGTCGCTCAGGTCCTGTGCCATTTTCAGGTGGTCGCGAAGAGTCGGGGAGTACTTGGCGGCGAACGCTTTGACGTCGGGGTCCTGTCCGTTCTTCGCTTCGTTATCAAATGCCGCAACGTCCTTCTCGTGATCCTTCACTGCGTGATGCGCGAACGACCGGTCGAAAGCAATGCCGCTCTTGTTCGCCATTTTTTCCATCATGGCGCGGTCGTCCTTCTGTGCGTCGGGCACAGCAATGCTTTTTTTCTGCGCGAGAAGACGCAGTTCTTCGTTCATTTTCGAGTGATCGTCGATCAGACGCTGGGCGAAGGTTTTCGTGCCCTGATCGGTGGCTTTCTGCAGACCCATCTTGCCCATTTCGACTTCGTTCTGGCCGCCTTTTGCGGCGTCCCGCACGAAATCGGCGTCGGGGCTGTCGGCCGCGAAGCCGCGCAGTCCTGCCAGTATGAAAAACGCCAGTACCGCAGTGTGAATCCTCATGTGAGTGATCTCCTTTAGCTGATTCATGGCGCGGAGTGCATTCGCGCACTCGCTGCGGTCGAGGCCGTCCCGGCCGTTGCGCCGGTGGTCTCCACGCACGGATGATGCCGAATAAAAGAGATATGGAAAGAAATGCTGAGTGCTGAGTGCTGAGTGCTGAGTGCTGAGTGCTGAGTGCTGAGTGCTGAGTGCTGAGGAGCGCTTACGCGCTCCTTTTTCCGTTACTCAGCACTCAGAACTCAGCACTCGCTACTTCAGTTACGCCGGTTCGTATTCGTGGCTCCAGCACATATCGTCCATGTTCAGGACTTTTCCGGCGGCGACGGACTTGGGGTGGCTCTTGATCCACATGCCTTCGAATTCTTCGCGCGTGGCATAGCCTTCCTTGCGGATGTCGTCGTCGGTGATGTCGCCGACGCGCATGCGCGCGACTTTGAAAAAGCGGAAGGCTTTGCCTTTCACGCGAAAGACGTCGCCTTCGTCGCCCCACTTGCGGAAGCGGCGGCTCATCTGTTTGCCGCCCTTCAGAATCTGGTCGACGTGGTGCGGCAGGACCATGAATGAAAGGCCGAATTTCTCGTCCAGATCGGTGACGGCTTTGAGCTGCGCTTCGCCGATCTGTGCCGCGATGTCCGCGGGCGTGCTGATCGCGGGATTGGCTTTGCGCAGCGGGTTGACCTGCCAGACGTAGCGGTCGGCGAGCGGGCGCGAAATGCCGAGCGTGCTGGTGACGTGCGTCGCGGCCGCGCGTTCCTGCGCGAGCGGATCGCCGGCGGGCTCAGCGGTTTGGAGTTCGGCGAGCTTTTGCCAGGCGAGGATGAAGCGCTGGAGTTTTTCAGATTTCAGTTCGGGCGTCATGGCGGTGTTCCTTGCAATGTAACGTGACGTTTTGTCCACGGGCGGCGAGCATTGTAAAAGTCTCAGCACGCGCCGCGAACAGGTGTATATAATGCAGCGAAAGCGCGATTGCCATCGCTTCTCACTTCAAACGAAAGGACGATCATGTTTCGGACGGGACTGATTTGTGTTATCGCCGCGCTCTGTGTGCTCAGCGCGCGGGCCGAAGATTATACACTGCATACGTGGGAGAAGATGACGCTCAACGAGCTCTTCTATTCCGAAGGCGCGAACTTCGCCGATTTCAACGGCGACGGAAAGATGGATATCGTTGCCGGCCCCTATTGGTACGAAGGGCCCGACTTCAAAACCAAGCACGAATACTACCCGCCGCCGGACGGCAAGGAAAACAAGGCCGTCGACAAGCACGGGTACTCGAAGAACTTCTTCGCCTACACCTACGACTTCAACGGCGACGGCATGCCGGACATCATGATCTTCGGCTTCCCCGGCGAAGACGCGTCGTGGTTTGAGAATCCCGGCAAGGGCAAAGACGGATTCTGGGTGCGGCACAAAGTCGTGAACGTGCTCGACAACGAATCGCCGCAGCTCGAAGACATCACCGGCGATGGCAAGCCGGAGATTATCGGCACGACCGGCGGACAGATGGGGTACTTCGAAGCGGATTGGAAAAATCCCGGCGAACCCTGGAAGTTCCATCCGGTCGCTGCGAAGGGCGGCTGGCAGCGCTTCACGCACGGCATCGGTGTCGGCGACATCAACGGCGACGGCAAGAAAGATCTGATGGACGCGAGCGGCTGGTGGGAACAGCCGGCCGATGCATCGAAGGGCGAAATGTGGAAATTCCATCCCGCGAAATTTGGCGGCGGCGGCGCGCAGATGTACGCGTACGATGTGAACGGCGATGGCAAAGCTGACGTGGTCACGAGCATCCAGGCGCACGGCTACGGCCTCTCCTGGTTCGAGCAGACCACGAAGAACGACAACGGCGACATCACGTTCGTCGAACACGTCATTCTTCCGAAGGACGGCGCGAAGAAGGACAAGTACGGCGTGCAGTTCTCGCAGCTTCACGGCGTGGACCTGATTGACATGGACGGCGACGGCGTTCTGGACATCGTCACCGGCAAGCGACACTGGGCGCACGGCGATCATGGCGATCCCGATCCGCTCGCGGCGCCGGTGCTGTACTGGTTCAAGACGGTGCGCAACAAAGACGGCAGCGTGGATTTCATTCCGAACCTGATCGACAACGACAGCGGCGTGGGCACGATGGTGAAGGCCGGCGACGTGACCGGCGACAAGCTGCCCGACGTGGTCGTCGGCAACAAGCGCGGCGTGTTCGTCCTCGTCCACAAAACGAAGACGGTGAGCAAAGAAGAGTGGGAAAAAGCGCAGCCGAAGGTCGTCGAAGCCCCGAAGTGATGTTTATGGAGCGCGGGCGTCCCGCCCGCCGTCGGTGAATAAAAGTCATTGGAAAAGACGGACGCGGCAGGTGATGCCGCGTCCGTTTTGTTTTGTCCCGAAGGGACATTTGAAAATAGCCCAGCACTTCAGTGCTGGGTCAACTTTCGAGGAATGCAAAGTCCCGAAGGGACGACTGAAAGTGACGGTGCCGAATTGCCTTGGCATCAGCCGTCCCTTCGGGACTTTGCACTCCGTGCCGTTGTAACCCAGCACTGAAGTGCTGGGCTATTTTCACAGCGTCCCTTCGGGACGAACTGCCGATCCATCACATCTTCAATTCGCTTTTCGCCCAGGCTTTCAGGTCGGAGAATCCGGCGGGGACGGGGACATTCTGTTTCGCCAGCCAGCGTTCCGCTTTGTCCGCGAGCATCTTCCATTCGTCGCGGCGGTCGGGGAAGCGAGCTTCGAGCGTGAGCAGTGCGGCGAGCGTCGCCACGATGCGCCGGGCCGGAGTCAGTTCGCCGCCGAGCGATTTCGCGACCGAATCAAAGGTGTTCGTGATAACCTTGATCGCGATCAACAGGCCCGTGCTCGGTTCAAAGCTTCCGTCCGCCCATTGCGCCGCCGTCAAGGCAAGCAGATCGTCGTCGGCCAAGTCGGACTTTTTCGGAAACGCGATGTCGGACGTCATACCGCCAATCGCCGTTTGCGCAGCCGTAACTTGATTCGTGACCGACGCATCCTCGGAGGGCACCAGTTCGATATCGTCGATGACGATGTCCGAGGTAGCACTTTCGCTCACGTTGCCCATTAGCATATCTTTAGCGGATTCGCTTTGTGCCGGCATCGGTTCCGGCGGTGGCGGCACCGATCCCACAGATTTTTTCCAGTCGAAGAGTTTGCCGGCGATTGAACCAAAGATTCCTGTACCGCCAGCCTTTGCCGGTGCTGGGGACGGCGGCGGTGACCCAACGGCCACTCTTCGACCGCTTCCGATGATAGCCGCGGCAGGTGCAGCCATTTTTCTAAGTCTCCCGCCGCCGCCCGCAGGTGCCGCCGCCGCCACACACGGCGCGCTCTTCGCCGCTTCATCCAACGCGCCCCAGCCTTTCGTCAACGCAATCGGCACACGGCGCAGTTCGGCGGGCTGTTGGGCCTGCGCGTTGGCGGCGCGTTCTTCGATCGCGACGAAACTGGTCGCGGAGGACATCAGTTGATAACGCAGCGCGAGTTCCAGGATGCGCGTGCGCTGTGCGTTTTCCTTGCGGTTAGTTTGCGCGGATCCGCGCGCGGCGCCGCGGCCTTCTTCGAGTTCCTGGATCGCTTTGCGCGCCATCAGGACCGGGATCGCGCTTTCCTGCGCGACGAATTCGAGATCGACGCGCGCGGGGAAGCGGAGCTGGCCCTGCGGCGAATCGGCGACGACGGCGACTTCGCCGCTGCTTCCGCCGACGACGCGGCCGTAGATTGTCAGCCGGTCGCCGTCGAAAAGTTGCGGCGCATCCGAGGGCGCAACGAGATCGGTTTTCAGATTGCCCCAATCGACGCGCACGTTTGTCAGCGACGCCGAGGCCATGCGCGCGAATTGGCGCAGCACGATCGGTTCGATGAACTCAGCCCGCCCGCCGCTCGCGCGCGCGATGCCGCGCACGAGATGTTCCGACGCGCCGTAGCCAATGCCGAACGAGAAAATGCGGCAGGTTGCGGCGTGCTTTGCGGCAAGTTCGATGATCTGCGATTCGTTTCCGACTTCGCCGTCGGTCAGCAGCACGATCTGGCGCGGCATTTTTTCAGCGGCCGTCTTTTCGAGGACGAACTGCAGCGGCGCGAGCAGCTCTGTGCCGCCGAGATCGGCGCGCAATGCCTGCACTTTCTTCGTCGCCTCGTCGAGCGAGCTCTGCGAATACGCGACGCTCGTCTTGAACATCGCATCGATCGTGCTGCCGAAGCCGATTACGTTGAAGCGGTCGCCTTCTTCGAGCGAACGCAGCGCGAGCAGCAGCGCGTTGCGAGCCTGCTCGATGCTGGGGCCATCCATCGAACCGGAGCGGTCGACGATGAAAATAAATTCGCACGGGCCGCGCTTGAACTTCGAGAGGTCGGGGAACAGGTTCACCATCACGGCGCGCACACCGTCGCTGTCGCGCGCGACGAGGGCGCTCGCGTCGTTCGACTTGGCGAGCTTCGCGGTGAGCACGAAATCCTGGTCGAGCTGGATGTTCTCGCCCATGAGTTCGACGCTGGCCTTTTTTCCGGATAGCGAGACGCGCGCCGGGTGCGACGGGCACGAAATTTCGCGGATGTCCGACGCGGCTTCGAGCTCGACGTTGAGCTTGAGGCCGTAGGGCACTCCGCCGAGGACCGCCGGCGGCGTGATGTGGTCGAGCTCGGCCGGATCCATCTTGCGCGCGACGTCGGGTGGGATGTAGCGCGGCGCGATCGTGGTCGGGATCAGCATGCGGATCGAATCGACGGTCTGCTCGAGCTCCGTTGCGTACGTGAGCAGCACGACGGCTTCCTGGCCTGGCATCAGATTACCGACGCTCGCGGTGAAAATATTCGGGCGGTCCTGGTCGAGCAGAAACGCGCCGTGGCCTTGCGCCATCGCGGCGTCGTACTTCTCGAACGCTTTTTCGCGCTCTTCGATTTTGCCGACGATGCGCTTACCGCCGATGTCGACTTCGAAGCGGCAGACCGCGGACGATTCGTCGAGCGGGAACGAGTAGACCGCTTCGACCGGCACTTTTTCGGTGTTCTGATAACGCTGAGCCACGGTGACTTGCGCGGCCGCGCCGCTGGCTTTCACGTCGATCTTGACGCCGCGCAACGGAATGCGCTGGTCGCCGGCAAATAATCCGCCCGCCTGTTTGGGTTCGCTCATATTTTTTCCTCCCCCTCGCTTTGTGCCGAGTTTGGGGTTTCGGGTTTCGAGCCTTCTGACTCGGAACCCGGAACGCGAAACCCGGGACTCGAAACTTTCAGGATTCGCGCGCAGGCTTCGGCGAGCGCGTCGAGAACTTCGGGCGCGGGTATGCTCGCGCCTTCTTCAATTTCCAACCGGATGCCCGGAACCAGCGGCAGCCGGACGACGATCTGCGGATGGATCACCGAGCGTACCGGCGCCGGAGCGCTTTGGGTCTGCGCTTCGGCAAGTTGCCCGATGCTTTCGAGCGGCAAACCTTCGCGCTGCAGCCGCAGCACGCGCTGGATCTGTTCGGCGTGCTTCGCGGAGTAGCCGCTCCCCCGCCCCAACCCGACGGGTGGATCGATCAAACCGCGCTGAACGTAGTAGCGGACGGTGCGCCGGCTGACGCCGATCTGGTCGGCCAGTTCGCCAATAGAAAGGAGTGTTTCGTTCCCTTCGTTTTCCATGCAAGGACAATACGACACTTAAGTGTCATATTCAAGTGTCACATTCGTTATGGGACGAAAAATTATTGTAAGTTGTATATTACAAAGGACTTAAATTATGAAAAATCCATCGAAACCACGCGAAGTTTATTGAGTCCAATGCTGGCGAACAGACGTTCTTAGCGCTTTAGGAGCTCGCTTAAAATGACAAAATCGTCGCTCACACTTCTGGCTTGCGGCCTGATTCTGGCCTGCGCGGGGTCGGCGCGGTGCGAGGACAAACCGGACGCTGCGGCCGCGCTAAAGACTGCGGCTGACGCGGACTTTTCGTACAGCGGCAAGGTCGTGAAAGTGAATGGCGCGACGCTGACGATTCATAGTTTTCGCGGACACAGCGGCGTCATTCACGACGAGAACACCGATGATAAAACGGTCTTCTTGCCGAATGGCAAGGCCGGGAAGATCGATGATTTCAAGGCGGGCGACTGGGTGAAGATCAGTTGGAACCAGAACCCCAAGCGCATCGTGAAGATTGAGAGCACCAAGGCGCCCGAAGGCTGGGCGGAGTAAGTCCCTCAACGTCGTTCCTCCCGCGTCTAAACGGACGACAGTTCATGACGTAACCTCAATCCCGAACATACGTTCGCGGGCTAACAAAAATCTAAGTTTACAGTGAGTAATTCGCTGGCGGAAACGTCATTATTAGGCGACCGTGTGGACTAAGTTCTCAAGGTGCGTTTTTTTGGCGAAATTCAGGTTGGCCTGAGTTTTTCTGTGAAGACCAAAAGTGCCGTGTGAATGAAAATTTGAAACGATTCCGGTTGGGTTTTCGTTCCAGAATTTCCTGAACACACCACTAGTAGTCAATACGCCGTCTAAAGTATAATGTGGCGGTCGTGGGACGCTGACGCCTGTGCTGAAAGGAACCTT
>Ga0265314_10004221_pt1 | contig 13469 bp, 7 predicted proteins | sample 4126metaG_FD_203106 | JGI IMG/M metagenome (GOLD analysis project Ga0265314, IMG submission 203106) | Rhizosphere microbial communities from Carex aquatilis grown in University of Washington, Seatle, WA, United States - 4-1-26 metaG | ecosystem: Host-associated > Plants > Roots > Rhizosphere >... | reverse complement strand
CCGGTCGACATCATACGCCTCATTTGCGTTTCCAGGAACCTGCTCGCGTCTTAGAGCCACGCTCAAGGCCGGCATGGCAGAGCAAAGCCCGGGCGAGCTATGGAACCAGACTTACGGCATAGCCGCTATCGCTCGCCACATCGGGACCATCCATGCAGCCGCTGATATATTGCGAATACTCCTGACTATAGGCCCAATAGACCTGGAACGTGCCCGTAGGAGCCGTCACGGTTTCCAGCGTTGCGTGATGGATCACGACGGCCGGTGCGATCCCAAGCACATGATCGTAGCTGAGTCGATCGAACGTGTAACAACCGGCCCTACCGGCCATCTCGCAGTCCACCTGAAGCGTCGCGGATACACCGAAAAGCTCCATCTGCGCAGCCACAGGCATGTCGCTGACTTTCGATCCCTCGCTGCCAAGCCACAGGATCTTCCCACCTTGCCGATCGCGAACCTCGACGCTGCGATCGTAGTAGCCTCCGCAGTAGGGACACACGGTGTATTGATGTTCGCTGTAAGCCAGCCACACCGAGCCGCCTTCCACGACCGTTGGCTGGGCCACGGCTTCGGACATTCCTTGCAAGTTCCAGCGCAGAAGGCCGAACCCCGCAATCGTAAGCTCCGGGCCATCGGAGGTCACGTGGACGCTGGCCTCGCCACTGCATGTCTTCGCGCTGTCCGTGAAGGTACAGGCCGTGACTGCGCTATCGCCCGCGCTGCCCGCATCTGCACTGCCCGGCACGAAGGTCCATGGCAAAGTCCGCCGTACGGCGAGAGTTGAACTTGGTCCGGCATTATCCACGGGACAGGCGTTGTAGGCGCCGACCGGACCAACCTCGTTGCTTTGCGGAGCGACCACCTCTGCACTTGCGTCTGCCACGCAGTCACGGCATGGCCCGCTGTCGTTGGCGGAGCAGCCGAGCGCCGTAGCTGCGGCCGCTAGAAACGGAATCAGGTGACCTCTGAAACGATGATGGGTATTCATGCACGTAGCTCCAGCAAGTCCCGTACCACCGCCCAAAGAACGCAGGAAGCAGGTTGTTTCATCGCCGAAATCGGCACTGATGCCCGACAGCTTGGTCAGTCGAACGCGACCAGATCGCGATCGATTTGTCGCATGGGGTTCATCGAATCTCTCCCATTTCGGATGGCGGCCGTGACCCATCTTGAATCGTCGCAATCCCTAGACAGTTGAAGCGATCTATCGCCATGCCATCACGGTGCGCCAAAGGAGACCGATGAAATCCTCGAACTATCTGACGAAATCGGGTCAGCGGAACACCTTCCTGCTCTGGCTGATGGTTGGCATGGGCACCTTCGTCGCGAGGAACGCATTTGCCGCGGACTACTACGTGTCCACCACGGGCAGCGATTCGAATCCCGGCACCCAAGCCAGCCCTTTTGCTACCCTGACAAAAGGGGTCAGCTCGGCGGGGGCTGGAGACACGGTCTACATCGGAGGCGGAACCTACTACCCCAGCGGCGGCTTCACGTTCTCGAAGAGCGGAACCTCGGACACCAACCGCATCAAGTACTGGGCCGTCCCGGGCGAGAAACCGGTTTTCGACTTTTCCAAAGTCAACGGCTCGCCCGAAGCGTTCACAGTCAGCGGGAGCTGGCTGCATTTCAAGGGAATCGAGATCTGCAACCTCCCAGTAAACTCCGGTGTCATCGGGATCAATAACGCCCACAACGACATCATGGAATTGATGAACACGCACCACACCCAAGCCACCGGGATCTTCATCAGCCACGGGAGTGGGGGCCACCTATTCCTCAATTGCGATTCGCACGACAATTACGATCCGAGTTCGGCGCAAGGCGACGGACAGAACGCCGATGGCTTCGGTGTCCACTACCAAGCAGCCGGTGACGGGACGAGCACGACCATCAGGGGCTGCCGGGCGTGGTGGAACTCGGACGATGGTTACGATTTCATCAACCAAGAAGTTCCGGTCACCATTGAAAACTCCTGGGCCTTGGGCAATGGGTTCTCCAATTACGGTGCCGGCAAGCCCGCGGATGGAAATGGCAACGGCTTCAAAATCGGCAGCAGCAAGACCGGCATCAGGCACCTGGTCCAGAACAATGTTGCCTGGGGAAACAAGGCGAATGGGTTCTACGCCAACCACTCCTCGGGTGGAAACACTTGGTACAACAATACCTCGTTTCAGAATGGGACTCAGTTCAACATGCTGGCGAGCACGTGGAGTGCCCCCAACGGCGGCGGCACAAGAACGGACGGCGTGACCCTGACAGGGGCGGCGGCACATATCATGCGAAACAACCTCGCCTTTCCGAGCAAGAACGAATACATCACCGGCTACGGCGTCGACACCCAATTCAACAGCTGGGATCTGAATATCACCCCAGCAGCCAAGGATTTTCTCAGCATCACCGATCCGACCGTTGGGGGAACGGGCCAGGCCCTCGAAACGACTTCACCCGCGCTGGGACCGCGCCAGGCCGACGGCAGTCTGCCGAACATCGATTTCCTGAAGCTGGCCGCTGGCAGCGCCATGATCGACAAAGGCACGGACGTCGGGCTACCATTTGTAGGAGCTGCTCCGGATCTGGGCGCCTATGAATTCGGAGCGGCCGGGGCGGCGGGAGCGTCCGGAAGCGGCGGCGCTGCGGGAACCGGGGGCGCCACTGGGCTCGGCGGTTCTCTAGGAAATGGAGGAACGGTTGCCGCGGGTGGCGCCACAGGCACGGGCTTGGGCGGCAGGACCGGCACCGGTGGCTCGACCGTGGTCGGCGGAACCACGGGGACCGCTGGCGCAGTCGCGTCCGGCGGGGCGCCAGGCAATGGCGGGACAACTCTGGTAGGAGGCAGGCCGGGAACGGGTGGAGCAACCACCGTGGTTGGCAGCGTGGGCGGAGCAATGGCCGGTGGAGCCGTAGCTGTCAATGGTGGTGCCTCCACAGGAATCGGCGGTGCCAGTGCAAGCAACGGCGGCGCGGCCGTGATGGGTGGAGTGATCGGAACCGGCGGCGCCTCGACCACAAGTCCGACCGGGACTGGGGGCGCGGTTGCTGCCATGGGCGGGACGTCCGGTAGTAGCACCGGCGCGGCAAACAACAGCGGCTGCTCTTGTCGCCTATCCCCAGCCGAGTCGGCGAGCCACCCAGGGTTCGCCTTGTTCGCGCTTCTGATGTTCGCGCTTCGCCTGCGCAAACGGCACTGACCATCCGAAAAAAGAGCGGGCCAAGTGCTGCCCTATCGATCAAGATCGCCTGGCACACGGAAGGAGACTCTGATGAAATCCGCGAATCGCGTGTCGAGAACGGGTCTACAACGCTTTCCACTGCTCCGGCTGGCCGCTGGCTTGAGCTTCTTCGCTGCAGGAAATGTGTTTGCCGCCGAATACTACGTGTCCACCACGGGCAGCGATTCGAATCCCGGCACCCTCGCCGCCCCCTTCGCCACCCTGCAGAAGGGGGCCGACACGGCGGTGGCTGGAGACACCGTCTGGATCCGCGGCGGGACGTACACGATTACGACGCCCAAAACCAGTGGCGCTGGCATCCAGCTCTCGAAGAGCGGAACCTCGGATACGAACCGGATCAAGTACTGGGCCTATCCCGGCGAGACTCCGCTGTTCGACTTCACGAACATGACCATATCGACCAGCGGCTATACGTTTGGCTTCGTGATCAGCGGCAACTGGGTGCATCTCAAAGGGATCGAGGAGTGCTGCGTGCCAATGAACACGTCCTCCAACAACGGGTTCGCTAGCGAAGGCACGAACAACATCTATGAGTTATTGAACGCGCACAACAATAGCGGCAGCGGGATGCAGATCGGTGGCGGGAACCAAGCCATCAATTGCGATTCGCACGACAACTACGATCCGACTTCTGCCCAAGGCCAGGGACAGAACGCCGACGGCTTCGGTGTCCACGGCCAAACCAGCGGCCCCAGCACGCTCATCAGGGGCTGCCGGTCGTGGTGGAACTCGGACGATGGTTACGACTTCATCAACCAAGAAGTACCGGTCACCATTGAAGGCTCATGGGCCTTTGGCAATGGATTTGCCACCTACGGCACCTACAGTCCCACGTCGGGCAATGGCAACGGCTTCAAGATGGGAAGCAGCAAGACCGGCATCCGTCACCTTATTCAAAACAATGTCGCTTGGAAAAACAAGGCCAATGGGTTCTATGCCAACCACTCCTCCGGTGGCAACACTTGGTACAACAACACCTCGTTCCAGAATGGAACTCAATTCAACATGCTGGCCAGCACTTGGGATGCCGCCGGCAATAGAACGGACGGCGTAATCCTAACGGGAACGAAGGTTCACATCATGAGAAACAACCTCGGCTATCCCAATAAGAACCAATACATTACGGGCTACGGGGTCGACACCCAATTCAACACTTGGGATCTCAATATCACACCGGCCGCCAAGGATTTTCTGAGCATCACCGATCCGACGGTGTCGAGCACAGGGCAGGCTGTCGAGACGACTTCACCTGCTCTCGGTCCCCGTCAGGCCGACGGTAGTTTGCCGAATGTGGATTTCATGAAGCTGGCCGCCGGCAGCGCTATGATCGACAAGGGCACGGACGTCGGTCTGCCATTCGTGGGCGCGGCCCCGGATTTGGGCGCCTATGAATTCGGGGCGACCGGTGGGGGCGGAGCGACCGGTTCCGGGGGCGCATCAGGAGCAGGCGGGACGCCGGGCCTAGGTGGCGCCACGGCTGCGGGTGGCAGGACTGGTTCTGGCGGCTCGCCGGCAATCGTGGTCGGCGGATCTCCGGGGGCCGGCGGCGCCTTGCCGATTGGCGGGACTCCCGGCAGTGGCGGAACAGCAGCGACCGGTGGTAGGCCAGGCAGCGGCGGCGCGAACGTCGTGGCGAGCACGGGTGGCGCGGTTGGCGCAGGGGGCGCGGCCGAGGCCGGTGGAGCCAGTGTCAGGACTGGCGGCGCGGTCGCGATGGGCGGCGTGATTGCAGCCGGGGGATCTGTAGGGACCGGCGGTGCTTTCACCACAGGCGGGTCGCCCGGAAACAGCACGGGGCAAGGCACGGGCACCGGCAACGGTTGTTCGTGCCGCGTGGCCGGTGCCGAGACGGCGAGCCACCCAGGCTTCGCCCTATTTGCGCTGCTGATGTTCGCGTTTCGTCTGCGCAAGCGGCGCTGACGTCACGCCCTCTGTCGGCGTCTCCGTGCCAGCAGCAGCGCCAGGCCGGCGACAAGGAGCGGTGTGGTCAGGCCCGGCTCGGCGAGTTCGGTCTGCCCAAGCTCGCAGCTGCAACCTGACTTATGCAAGTTTACGCCATTGCCCGTGTTGCCCGCGCCGCCCAAAGTGCCGCCGTAGCTCGGGGTAGAACCGCTAGTGCCGCCGTAGCCGTAGTAGGTGTTTGAACCGCCGACGCCTCCAAAAGGATAGGTCCAGCCGGTGGTGCCGCCGGCACCATAGGGGGAGCCGCCGAAGCCCCCCCAATAATTGCACGTCGGATCGTAGCTCGAGCAGGTACCATAGCCGTCACAGGTCAGGCAGTTTCCACACGAGACTGTGTACGACGGATAGGCACAATTCCCAACACCATCGCAGCTCGATTTGCACACGCCGGTGCCCGTGCCGCATTCACTCCGAGGATCGGTGCCGGCGGCATAGGGCGTGCATTTGCCAACCTGTCCAACCTGGTTGCATGACACGCAGGTTCCGGAACATGCGCTGTCGCAACACACGCCATCCGCGCAATAGCCGGAGGCACAGGCGCTAGCACTCGCGCACGCCTGGCCGTTCTTGCTCATGCAATTGCCGCTGCCATCGCAGGCCTGTCCCGTGGAACAACTGCCAGCGACTTCGGTTCCTGCCTTGACCGAGCTGCAGGTACCCTCAAGGCCAGCCACATTGCAAGCCTTGCACGCGCCCGCACATGCGGCGGATCCGCAGCACACGCCGTCCACGCAGAAGCCACTTGCGCAGATCGATGCGGAGGCGGTGGTGCAGCCCTCGCCGTTACCCAGGTTGGTCACGCTGTATTCCCAGGTTTCGCCGCCTCTCCCGGCCACCATGCTCTGGCCACTGAAAAGCACCACCACACCCCGGCCCTTGTCGAAGACCATGGTCGTGCCATAGTCCGATGCCGGGGAACTGGACAACGATCGCACGTACCAGGTCGGACCCTTGGCATCAAGCTCCCAGGTTTGCTGAGTATTGCTCGGCCCGATGACAAAGTACTGCGCAGCGAGGAGAACTTCGCGCTTGCGCGTCGAATCGTAGGCGAGGGCATAGTTCTGTCCGCTTTGAAGCTGGTCGCCGCTACTGCGAGTCGTCCAACCCGCGGAAACCGGATCCCACTCCCAGAACGCGCTCGCATCGTACGAGTACATCCCGCCATCGTAGAGAAACAGCTTCTGCCGTCCTTCGTCGTAGGCCAGAATTGGATTCTGCCGCCCGCTGGGCGCGTTGTTGGTTGCGACGGGGGTGCGGTCGCTCCAGGTCAGGGTGCCGCCATCCCATTCCCACACATCGTTGAGGGTCGGACTATACGGATATCCGTAGTTGTATTGGTTGCCCGCTCCACCGAAGAGCAAAATCTTGTTCCTGGTCGTGTCGGTCACCATGCCGTGGCCCGAAAGCGCACCGGGAGAGTTCGCAGGTTTGAGCTGGGTCCATGTCCTGGCGCCGTTCCATTCCCAGGTATCACCATAGGTCGTACTCGAGTAGGAATCGGCTCCGCCGAAAAGAATCAGCGATTTCCGCGCCGGATCATAGGCCAGGCCGGCCTCTGTTCGGGCCGGTGGTCGCACGTCCGCGGACACTTGCGCCCAGGTCTTGCCATCCCACTCCCAAAGGTCGTTGAGAGACTGCCCGCTCGTCATGTCGGAGCCGCCGAAGATGTAGGTCTTTCCCGTGGACGGATTGTAGGCCATGGCTTGGCCAGATCGAGAAGTGGGCACATCGAGTGCCGGTGTGCGATTGGTGAAGGCAGGCGTGGCGGGATCGAGTTCCCAGACTTCGCACGAGCTTGTTCCGCCGTAGACTGGGACCGGATACGGCGGCAAAATGGGCATGCCCACGGCCCCGCCGTATCCGCCATACACGCCGGTGCCGTAGTAGTAGCTGCCGCCGGCCCCGTAGTAGCCGCCGCTTCCGTAGTAGCCGCCACCGCCGTACGGACTGTATGCCACTTGCCCTGCCACCAATTCCAGCCGCGCATCGGCATTGTCCGCCACCATGGACGCATACATGCGAGCCCCGGGCGCGCCGGCTTCGCTTCCGGTCAGTCGCTCCGTCCACGCGCCGGTGGTGGGATCCCAATCCCAAAGATCGTTCCGGCTTCCGCCGGTGCTGATGTCCCATCCGCCGAAAACCACGACCTTGTTGCGAGTGCCGTCGAAGGCCATGGCATGCGCGTAGCGCTGGCTCGGCTTGGTGCCTTTGAGGGTTCGCTCGGTCCACGTACCGGCCGCGGGATCCCACTCCCAAATGTCCTGCTTGGGAACGCCGGCCGCGCCGGTGACGTCGACTTGGATCCCCGCGAAAAGAACGGCCTTGCTGCGCGTGGAATCCCACACCATGCCGAAGTCGTGACGAGCCGTCGGCGTGGTGGTTACCGTCCGAGCCGTCCAGGTGTAGGCCGCTGGATCGTATTCCCAAGTGTCGCCGAACGAACCCGTGACCCCGGTGCCGTCGTAGGAGTTCGAATCGCTGCGACCGCCGCCGAACAGAAGGATTTTGCCGGTCGACTTCTCGTAGACCATGCCGTGCTGGCTGCGCGCTGTCGGGTGGCTGCCGGCGTCGCTGACATCGGTCCACGTGCCAGTGGTCGGATCCCATTCCCACGTGTCTTCGTAGTTGTAGCCGCTGCCGGCCCGCCCGCCGAAGAGCACGAACTTGCTTCGCAGCGAATCGAACACCATGGCCGCGCCCGAGCGTGCGTCCGGCGAGGTACCTGCGCCGGTTCGGTTGGTCCACTTGCCGGTCGCCGGGCTCCATTCCCAGGTTTCGTTGTTGGGGGTGGTCGTTCCCATGTTGGGATCCGTGGTCATCCCGCCGAACATCACGACCACCTTGCGGGTTTCATCGAAGGCCAGGGCCTGAAGGTAACGACCGTCCGGCATCGAGCTCGATCCGACCTTCTGCCAGACAGCGACTTCGGAGGGCGGAATCACCCCCAGGGCCACCTTGGCCGTTTCGACGTTGGCGGAGTCGTCTTTTTGAAACTCCTCGTTACATGTCGCGAGAAAAAGTAAGGCGACGATCGCGCCATTCCTAGGCTTCATCAGGGGCCTCCTTGCATAGGGGAACGAATGCTCGGCCCATACTGACACCAACGCGCGGTTCTCGTAAGTGTCGGCCGTCACAAGAAAGCAGCCTATCGACTGCCAGGCTCAGTCATGGGCAATGGGCTTGCGCGGTCAGAGAGCGGGCCTGAAGCTTGCCCCCTAACCAGCCACCAGCCCGCACCCATTACTCCGAGGGCAGTGTGGCACCAGTAGGCTCGTCGCGCGTGGGCAGTAGGTGCTCGAGGCCGTGCTTGCGCATACGGTAGTAAAGCGTCGAACGGTTGATGCCGAGGGCGCGGGCCGCGTGGGCGATGTTGCCCTGGGCTTGATCGACGGCAGAGACGATCTCGTTGCGCTCTTGCTCGGACAGCCGCTTGTACAGCGAGCGTCCGCTTTCGCCGGAAACCCCGCCGCTCTGATTGGCCGATACCGGCGCTGCCACAGCGCCCGAAGGTGGAACCTGGCGCCGGCCGAAGTCGAGATCCGCTGGGGTGAGCACGTCCGCGGCGGCCAGAATCATGGCGCGTTCGACGACATTCTCTAGCTCGCGCACGTTGCCGGGCCAGGCATAGGCGGCCAGAAGAGCGATGGCCGAGGCATCGGCCCCGCGCACCGCCTTGCCTGCGGTCTGCGCATACTTGGCAATGAAATGCTCGACCAGCGACGCGATGTCGCCGGGCCGTTCGCGCAGCGGCGGCATGGTGATGGGAAAGACGTTCAGGCGGTAATAAAGGTCCTCGCGGAACTTGCCCTCGCCGATCAAGCGCTCGAGGTCGCGGTGGGTGGCCGAGACCAGACGCACGTCCACTTTGACGGTTTCCACGCCGCCCACGCGCTCGAACTCGCGCTCTTGCAACACGCGCAGGAGTTTCACCTGCACGTCGAGTGGTAGATCGCCAACCTCATCGAGAAACAGGGTCCCGCCGTCGGCCAGCTCGAAGCGTCCTTGCCGCCGCGCCACCGCGCCGGTGAACGCGCCCTTTTCGTGCCCAAACAGCTCGGATTCGAGAACCCCCGGCGCCAGGGCCGCGCAATTCACGCGCACAAAGGGCCGCGACTCGCGCGCGCTGTTGATGTGAATGGCCCGCGCCACCATCTCCTTGCCCGTGCCGGTTTCCCCGCGCAAAAGCACGGTGGCTTGCGTCTGCGCCACTTGCTCTACCTTGGCCAGCACCTGGCGCAGCGGTGGCGAATCGCCGACGATGGCGCCGAAGTTGAATTCGCTGTGCGCCTCGCGCGACAGGATACCCGCGTACTGGGAAAGCTGATCGGCCAAGCGACGGTTTTCGCGCAGCAAGTGGAAGCGCTCGACGGCCTGGATGAGAATTCCGCGCAGCTCTTTGCTGTCCCACGGCTTGGTCACGTAGCGGTAGATGCGCCCGAGGTTGATGGATTCGATGAGCACGTCCACGTCGGTGAACGCGGTCACGATGATGCCGATAGCGTCGGGTCGGGCGTCGCGCACCGCCCGCAAGAGTTCGAGTCCGGTCATGCGCGGCATGCGCTGGTCGGTAACCACCACCGCCACGTCGTGCTCGCGCGCGAGGGCCAAGGCATCCTCGCCGCTGCTGGCGTAGTGGAGCGTGAAGGTCTTGCCGAACGTGAACCGGAAAGCGTCCAGGTTGTCGCGTTCGTCGTCCACGACCAGCACGGGAAACTTGGACAGAACGATTTCACCCACGGGCATGGGGTTGACGGTAACACAAGAATCCGCGCCCGCGCTCGGGAACAGGCGCATGCCTGCCCCGGCGCGCTGGCGTTGCTGGTAACATGAGCATCCGTGCCCGCGCCAACCCACACGATTGCCGCCACTCGACTGCGCCTGTGGGGCGCTCTCGGCGTGGGGCTTGCGGCTTTTGCGGCCTATGTTCTGTGCGCCACGCCCACCGCTTACCCGCTCGACTCGGCCGAGCTGGCGACGGCGGCGTTCGGGCTCGGCGTCGCACATCCGCCCGGCGAGGAAACCACCCTGCTGTTCGCCAAGCTGTTCACCTTGCTCCCGCTCGGCAGTGTCGCCTTCAAGGTGGCACTGTCCCAGGCCGCAGCAGGGGCGCTGGCCACCGTGCTCGTGTTCCTGCTCGTGCTCGAAGCCATCCAAACCCTGGACTTCGTGACCGAATCGACCGGCGAAAAAAACCGTGTCGCCGTGGCTGCGGCCTCGGCCCTTGCCTTTGCCTACGCACCGGGCGTCGTCATCGTCAGCAATCGCGCCGAGGTGTACGCGGTGCAAACCGCGCTTTCCCTCGGCGCCTTGTGGCTAGCCCTGAGAGCGCACGCAAGCGCCGACGCGCGGCCGGCGTTCGTGGCCGCGTTGCTGATCGGGCTGGGCGTGGGCAACCATTCGCTGGTGGCCGGGCTTACCGGACTTGGCGCCGTGACCGCCGCGCTGCCTTTGCTCTGGCGCCCTGGTGCGCGCTCGCGTCTGGTTGGACTTTCGCTCGCCGGTTTCGCGGCGGGGCTGCTCGTCCACGCCTACCTTCCACTGCGCGCGGGCGCTCTGTTCGCGGCCGCTGACCGCGGAGTGGACAATGTCGTGTGGGGCGATGCCCGCACCTGGCGCGGATTCTGGTGGGTGGTGACCGCGCAAACCTTCGCCGAAAAAACCGGCATGGTGCATGGCAACGCCTCGCCAGGGGATTTGCCCTTCCTGCCCATCGAAGAGCTAGGAACGGTCTTCGCGCTGCTGGCGCCAGCGGGCGCGTATTTCCTGCTCCGTCGCGCGGCCTCGCGCATGGTTGGTCTTGCGCTGCTGGTCGGCGCCGCGGGGTCGATGGCAGCAGCGCTTGTGGGAGGGCTGGATCCGTCGAACCCAGACATTCGTGGTTATCTCGGGCCGGCTATCGCCCTCATCGCCGTCCTCTCCGGAACCGCAATCTCCGTCGGGACAGCCTTCTTTCGCGTACAGAAACTGCACGGTGCCCTGGTGCTGGTTTTTCTGGTCGGAGCGCTTTCGCGTTTCCCCTCGCCGGGGCAATACCCGGGGCTGCGCCACGCGCATGCTGCCGACTTCGAAGCACGCGACATCCTCGCTGGCCTGCCGCCGCGCACGGCCCTTTTCACCCACCATTTCGAGACCGGCTTTCTCGTCGGCTACCAGCGTTTCGTCGAGGGCGTCCGGCCCGACGTGGCGTGGACGCACCTGGCATTCGCGGCCGGCCCCGGCTACGCCAAGCGCGCGGTCGATGCCCGACCCGAACTTGGCCCAGTCATGGATGCGGCCATTCGCCGCACAGGCCTAGCCAAGCCATGGGCCAAGCTCGACGACGCACGCCCGGTGCGCGTCGAGCCCGATGCCGTCACGCCACCCGAGGTGCGTCGCATGCTCGGGCCCGTCGGCGAACTTTGGGCACTGGCGACAAACACGTCCCCCGCCGTGATGTCCCGCTTGCCGGCCTGGGCGCTGGCCGAGGCCGCGCAGGATCGCCAGGTGCGCGGTTATCTGGCGTGGCGCCGCTACATCGACGCAGTCTGGTCGTGCGACTTGGGTTTCATCGAACGCGCGCACGAATGCTTCAGCGAGCTCGAACGGCTGGTTCCAAGCGACGAACGCTTTCGCGCGTTGCGAATGACTTGCCGCTAGGATCTGTTTGCTGGCCTACCTATCAATTGGACCGAATGGTATAGTTCGCCCACTGCCTCATGTGACCCGCATGTTCACGCCTCTGCTCACCAGGCACCGCAAGGTCGCTGTCATCTGGCTTCTCATGGCCGGGGGTTGTGTGAATCTGGCGCCGCCTTGGGAGAACGTCAAAGATGCGACCTCCCAGACTGGAGGCACCATCGGCGGCGGAAATACCGGAACCATCGACGACTCGGCGGGCGGGGCGCTGGCTAGCGGCGATGCGCCGGCTGGAGGCACAAACGGAGATGATGCCCCAGGTGCCGGAGGCATGGGTGGCGGCTTGCAGATCGACGGCAACCCAATGATTGAATCGGGTGGAACGGGTGGCTCGCTGGACACCGGCGGCTCGCTAGACTCGGGCGTCGTTCTGGACACAAGTGGCGCGCTGGACACAGGTGGCGTGCTGCCCGCAGGTGGTGCGGTCGCGACCGGCGGCACCCTGGGCCAAGGTGGAAATGCGGCTGGTGGCGCAGGGGGAACGGCAGCGACCGGCGGCAGCACCGTCGCGCCAGATGCGAAGCTCCCGGTGGATCAGGCCCCGAAGCACGACACCAACAATGGCTCCGAGGTTGTCCCGCCAGCCGATGCCGGTGTCGATGCTCCAACAGATCCGCCTCCCGGGCCCGACCTGCCCACCGACCCGGTGCCCGCTGTCTCGACGGCTGGTCTCGTCGCCTACTACACGTGCGATCAAACCGCTGGAACCACGTTGTTCGACTCGTCGGGGCTCATCGGTCACGACGCGACCCTGAGCGGCGCCACCAGCTTCGCCGCGGGCCAGGTTGGCAATGCTCTCGCGCTTACCGCCACCAACGGCGTCGACGGCGGGGATTCCGGCGGTTACGCGACCTTGCCCCCCGGAATCCTTGCCGGTGCGACCGAAATGACCGTCTCCGCCTGGTTCAAGGTCACGACTACGCTCAGCTTCCAGCGCGTTTTCGATTTCGGCACGAGCAGCACGACTTCGTCCATGTACTTCATGCCGCAAAACGTGAAAGGATATCCTCAATTCTCGATCCGCCTATTCCCTGAAGCAGGCGCGGAGATTAAACAGGATGTCATCTTGACCGGAACGACGATTGCCGCGAGTGAGTGGCACCATGTGGCCGCAGTGATCGATGCAACCGGCGGACATCTGTATTTGGACGGCGTGTTGGCCGCGAGCAGCACCACGATGACGTTGAAGCCCTCTGATCTTGGCGCCATGCCCAACGACTGGATCGGTCGCTCCGAGTTCGCGACGGATCCCTACTTCGACGGCATGATCGACGAGTTCCGCGTTTACACCCGCGCCCTCGCCGCCAGCGAGATCGCAATGCTTGCCGGGAAGTAGACGCGCCTCCAGACCTATCCCAGCCCCAAGGCAAAACGCAGGGCCCGGGCGAACCGTGATACCTTGGAGGGAGAACGAGTCACCCAGCCCACAAGCCCGCGTCGATCATGCCTGCCGATATTCTCTTTCGCATCGATCTACCGCATGGACGGTGCGTGGGCGTTCGCGTTCCCGGCGCTAGCGAACGGGCGGATGCGACCCGCCTCGCGCGCGAGGAACTCGACTTTCTGGCTTCGCTGGCCCCAGCGCGCAGGCCAACCTGG
>Ga0265314_10004218_pt1 | contig 13472 bp, 7 predicted proteins | sample 4126metaG_FD_203106 | JGI IMG/M metagenome (GOLD analysis project Ga0265314, IMG submission 203106) | Rhizosphere microbial communities from Carex aquatilis grown in University of Washington, Seatle, WA, United States - 4-1-26 metaG | ecosystem: Host-associated > Plants > Roots > Rhizosphere >... | reverse complement strand
GTGGAGCAGGTTACTGGAGCGACAAGGGGGAGCAGGTGCGCGGTGCGGTGAACCAGTGGATAAAGACCAGCGGGGTGTTTGACGGGGTGATTGACTTCGACAAGATCACGCAGGATCCGCAGAATCCTACTAAGTTCAATCCGCTCTATGACTCAGGGGATCACCTGCACCCGAATGACGCGGGCTACAAGGCTATGGGTGAGGGGATTGATCTGAAACTGTTCCGGTGATCCAAGCTCAGTCTTCTGCCATCAGTCGGGAGTGCTGAGCTGTGAGTTTAATCACGAAAACCGTGAACGAACTCGGGGGTAGTTCGTTCACCCGTCTGACCGAACCTGGCCGGAGTTCGTTCACCCGTCTGACCGAACTCGGGGGTAGTTTCGCGCGTGCCGCGGGGCGGGCGAAACCGTGCGCGGCCCGAAGTTGGGACGGATGGTGCCGATCCGGCGGTGATCAGGGTAGTCTGAGAATCAGCGTGATCCCAGACGACCAATCTGTTTCTGAGCCGCAGGCGCCGGCAGAGCCGGAGGGGCAGGGGGAGTTGCTTCCCTTGCCTGTCGAGCCTCGCGCGCCGGCGGATAAGCCAACCGAGCTCACCCCGTTTATGCGGCAGTGGACGGCGGCCAAGCGGGAGAATCCCGATGCGCTGCTGTTCTTCCGCATGGGGGATTTCTACGAGCTTTTTTATGACGATGCGGTGACGGCGAGCCGGGAGCTGCTGTTGACGCTGACGGCGCGGGACCGGGAGCGGCAGATGCCGATGTGCGGGGTTCCGTATCATGCGGTGGAGTCGTATTTGACGCGGCTTTTGCGGCGCGGGTACCGGATTGCCATTTGCGAGCAGATGGAGGACCCCAAGCTCACCAAGAAGATTGTGAAGCGCGAGGTGATCCGGGTGTTGTCGCCGGGGACGGGGATGGACGCGGCGCTGGGACAGGAGCAGAACAACTTCCTGGCAGCGTATTTTGAGGTGGGCGAAAAACATCCCTCAGGGGCTAAAGCCCGGGAGTCTCATGGTGGCCTGATCGGCACGGCTGAAGCCGTGCCCTTTCAAGGCGCAGGGGCTAAAGCTCAGTCCTCTTCATTTGCATCCGATTCGGCACGACTGAAGTCGTGCCCTGTTACAAAGCCACAAGACACAGTGAAATCTGGCCGGAACACGACTCTCGGCGCGCACTTTACATGTGCGGTGGCGCTGCTGGATGTTTCTACTGGGGAATTTCGGACGGCGGAGTTTGTTGGCGCCGGCGCGCGGGCGCAGGCCGTTGATGCGGTCCTGATGGCGGGAGCGAGCGAGGTGTTGCTGCCGGCGTCGGCGGAGATTCCCTCGGGCCTGGAGCGGGTGGCGGCGCGGACTCGTGTGGACGACTGGGTTTGGACGCGCGACTTTGCCACGCCGCTGGTGGAGCGGCAACTAAAGGTGAAGTCGCTGGAGGGGTTCGGGCTGACCGGGCACGATGCAGCGGCGGTGGCTGCGGGCGCGGTGCTGCACTACGTGAGGACGACGCAGAAGAACGAGGCGCTGCACATTGATTCGCTGAAGTTCCAGGAGCACTCCGACGCGCTGGAACTGGACCAGGTGACGGTGCGGAATCTGGAACTGGTGGAACCGCTGTTTACGGGACAGGACGACCGGGCGACCTTGTTCCACACGCTGGACGCGTGCCTGACGCCGATGGGCAAGCGGCTGCTGCGGGCGACGATTCTGCGGCCGCTGGTGAATCGATCCGTGATTGAAGCGCGGTACGAAGCGGTGGGCGAGGCCGCCGGCGACCTGATGCGGCGCGAGGAGATCCGGCGGGCGTTTACGAGCATTCTGGATCTGGAACGATTATTGGCCCGGCTGAGCCTGGACTCAGCCGGGCCGCGCGATGTGCGGGGACTGGCCGCGAGCCTGGCGCGGCTGCCGGGATTGCGCACCGCGATTGAAGGGATGAAGGCGCCCGAGTGGCGCGCTATTTACACGCGGATGGACACGCTGGTAGACGTGACGGCGCGGGTGGCGACGACGCTGGTGGCCGAGCCTCCGCTGACGATGGCGGATGGCGGGGCTATTGCGAGCGGAGTTGACGCGGAGCTGGACGAGCTGCGAACGATTTCGACGACGGGACGGCAGCAAATTGCGGCCATTGAGGAGAGGGAGCGGCAGCGGACGGGGATTGGTTCGCTCAAGGTCAGGTATAACTCGGTGTTTGGGTACTACATAGAGATAACAAAGACTAACTTGGGGCTAACTCCGGCGGACTACGAGCGCAAGCAGACGCTGGTGAATGCGGAGCGGTTCACCACGCCGGAGCTGAAGGAGTACGAGGTCAAGATTCTGACGGCGCATGACCGCTCGATCGAGATTGAGAAGCGGATATTGGCGGAGCTGCGGCGGTTTGTGCTGGATGCGGCGGGGCGAATCCGGCGGGCGGCGATGGCGGTGGCCGAGGCGGACATGCTGGCGTGCTTTGCGCATCAGGCGGCGGCGCGGCGGTACGTGCGGCCGAAGCTGGATGACGAGCCGGTGCTGGAGGCAGTAGCGGCGCGGCATCCGGTGATTGAGCAGTGGATGGAGGAGACGCGCGAAGGGCGGTTCATTGCCAACGACATTTTTCTAAGCGCGGGCGAAGAGGGGCCGAGCCTGCTGCTGATTACCGGGCCGAATATGGGCGGCAAGAGTACTTATCTGCGGACCGCGGCGATGTTAGTACTCATGGCGCAGATGGGTTGCTTTGTGCCGGCAGAGAGTTTGCGGCTGGGGCTGGCGGACCGCATCTACACGCGCATTGGCGCAAGCGATAACGTGGCGCGGGGCCGGTCGACCTTTATGGTGGAGATGACGGAGACGGCAACGATTTTGAATACGGCTTCGCGGCAGTCTCTGATTTTGCTGGATGAGATGGGGCGCGGGACGGCGACGTTCGACGGACTGAGTTTGGCATGGGCGACGGTGGAATATCTGCACGCGGAGACGGGGGCGCGGACGCTGTTTGCCACGCACTACCACGAGTTGACGATGCTGGCGGAGAAGTTGAAGAGGGTGCGCAACCTGAGGGTGGGCGTGAAGGAAGGCGCGAGCGGGATTGTGTTTCTGCATACGATTGAGCCGGGCGCGGCGAGCAAGAGCTATGGAATTGAAGTGGCCAAGCTGGCAGGGCTGCCGCCGGCGGTGATTGAGCGGGCACGGCATGTGCTGCGGCAGCACGAGAAGCAGGAGCGGCAGAGCGTGAAGGTAGAGACGGAGCCGGAGCCTGTGCAGATGACGATTTTTACGCCGTTGTCACAGAGGATTGTGGACCGGATTGAGGAAGTGGATGTGAATACGCTGACGCCGCTGCAGGCGCTGAATCTGCTGGAGGAGTTGAAGGGGGAGATCAAAGGCAGGGATTAGGGATTAGGGATTAGGGACTAGGGAATAGGGAATAGGGACTAGGGAATAGGGATTAGGGACTAGGGAATAGGGATTAGGGATTAGGGAGTAGGGATTAGGGACTACCCGGCTGGCTTGAGAATCGAGGTACGCATGGGTGACGAGCACAGTTCGGCTGAGTCGTACGCTGCTTTCCGAGAGACCCCGGCCTGGCGGGTTCTTGATGAGGCTATCTGCGATCTGGTCGAGAACAAGGACTTAATTGAACAGACTCCCAGGGAGTACATCGTTGGCTATTTGTGTAAAAAGCTGGGAGAGATGCAAACCAGCGAGGCCGAAGTCAATCGCAATTAAGAGGTGGTATTCATGACCGCGAGTTTGAGGCGGGCGGCTGGAAGTTTGCTGGTGGTGGGGCTAGGCGGCACGGAGCTGACCGGTCTGGAGCGGGCGTGGCTGCGGCTGGTGCGGCCCGGAGGCGTGATTCTTTTCCGGCGAAATATTGCGAATGCGGAACAGACGCGCCTGTTGCTGGAAGAAGCTACGGGGCTGGGCGCGGCGCACGCGGTGCGGTGCGTGGATGTGGAAGGCGGCACGGTAAACCGGCTGCGGGATGCGCTTGCGCCGATGCCTTCAGCGCAGGCGGTGTGCGGGGCGGAAGGCAGCGGGGTTAGCGGAGTTGGTGGGGTTAGTGGAGTTAAGCAGATTCCCTTCGGGAATGACAGAAAGAAAAGCAAAGACAAAAGCAAGAGCCTGGCGCGGAGGCATGGGGAATTGGTGGCACAGGCGGTTCGGGCGTTCGGGTTCAATACGACGCTGGCGCCGGTGGTGGATTTGGTGCTGCCCGAGTCTGTTGAGGTGATGGGCACGCGCGCGCCTGCGGCGGACCCCGCGCAGGTGACGGAATTCGCGCGGGAGTTTCTGCGCGGGCTGGAGGCGCATGGCGTGGCGGGGTGCGGGAAACATTTTCCGGGGCTGGGCGGCGCGGAGGGCGATACGCACTTTGTAACGCCGGCGATTCATCGGAACTGGAAACAGATTTGGGAAGAGGACCTGGCGCCGTATCGCGCGCTGCATGGGGCGATGCCGTTAATCATGACGAATCATGCGGCGTTTCCGGAGACGAAGGGCGGTATGGCGCCGGCGAGCGCGTCGCGATTCTGGATCACGAAGGTGCTGCGAGAGCGGATTGGGTACAAAGGGATCATTCTCTCGGACGATTTGGAGATGGGCGGGATATTGAAGTTTCTGCCTGTGGAAGAGGCTGCTGTAGAGGCGGTGCGCGTGGGCACCGATCTGCTGGAGATTTGCCACAGCGCGGAGTTGATTCTGAGGAGTTATGAGGCGCTGATTGCGGAGGCGGAGCGGTCGGCGGCGTTCCGGGAGTTGCTGCTGGAGCGGGCGCGGAGCTGCGAGCGCAAGCGGGCACGGCTGTATGGAAGTGGCGTAGCGAAGGCGCTGACGGCGAAGCAGTTTGAAAAGCTGAAGGATGAGATTGGGGTTTTTCGCGAACGGGTGGCGGCGATCGCGACGGCGCAGGAAGTGGAGGCGCGGGCTACGTCGCCGGCGGAGCGGACATGACGGGGCGGGCGATGACGGTGGCCGGAGTGATGAGCGGGACTTCGGCGGATGGGATTGATGTGGCGCTGGTGCGGATTGCACTTAGCGGAGTTAGCGGTGTTAGCGGAGTTAGAGGAGTTAGTCGAGTTAGTGGAGTTAGTAGGTCTCTGATTGACCGGCCGAAGGTGACGCTGGTGGCGCATGAGGCGTTTCCGTATCCTGCTGCGCTGCGGCGGGCGGTGCTGGCGGCGATGAATGCGGAGCGGACGTCGACTGCCGAGTTAGCGCGGCTGAACTGGCGGCTGGGGCTGGAGTACGCGCGGGCGGTACGGGCGACGGCGGAAAAGCACGGCGGGAAGGTGGAGCTGATCGGGTGCCATGGGCAGACTTTGTATCACCAGGGCAAGAGGGTGCGGTATGCGGGGCGGGATTTTGCTTGCACATGGCAGGCGGGCGAGCCGGCGCTGCTGGCGGCGGAGATGCGGGTGCCGGTGGTGTCGAATTTTCGGCCGGCGGATATGGCGGCGGGCGGGCAGGGCGCGCCGCTGGTGCCGCTTCTGGACTACGTGCTGTTTGCCGATGAGCGGCGCGGGAGGGTGCTGCAGAACATCGGCGGCATTGCGAACCTGACGGCGATTCCGGCGGGCGCGGGGCCGGAGGCGGTGGTGGCGTTCGACACGGGGCCGGGGAACATGGTGATGGACTGGCTGGCGGGGGAGTTGCTGGGGAAGAAGTTCGATCGCGATGGGCGGGCGGCGGCGCGGGGGACGATTATCGCGGAGGTACTGAAGGAGGAACGGCGGAATCCGTTTTACGCGCTGGAGCCGCCGCGGTCTGCGGGGCGGGAGCAGTTTGGGGCGGAGTATGCGGCGCGGTTTTTGAAGGAGTGCCGGCGATTCAGCGCGCGGGCTGAAGATGCGCTGGCGACGGCTACTGCGCTGACCATTACGACGATCGCGGAGAGCTACCTGCGTTTGATTTGGCCGCGAATGATGGGCGGCGAGGTGGATTTTATTGTGTCGGGCGGCGGGGCGCGGAACCGTTTGATCATGAAAGGGCTGGCCACGCTACTGGAACCGATGGGGTGCAGGCTGGCGACGAGCGCGGAGTTCGGATTGCCGGAGGAAGCGAAGGAGGCGGCGGCGTTTGCGTTGCTGGCGTGGATGACTTGGAATCGCAGGCCGGGGAATGTGCCGAGCGCTACGGGAGCGGGGCGCGCGGTGGTGCTGGGGTCGGTGACGCATGTGTAGGGATCAGTGGTCAGTGATCAGTGATCAGTGGTCAGCGAACTGCGGGCGGTGGAAGAGTGCGACCAGGGTCGGGGTGATTCTCCTTGTCGCTGTAATTTCCTGGTTGGTGGCTGGATGCCGTGGGGTGCCGCGGGATGCGAAGACGCTGGTGTTTCTGATTGAGACGAGCCCGACGAGTTTGGACCCGCGGGTGGGGACGGATGCGCGGTCGGAGCATTTGCAGGAGCTGCTGTTCGACGGGCTGGTGGCGCGCGATCCGACGTTTCATTTCACGCCGGCGCTGGCGGTCAAGTGGGATGAGCCGGATGCGAGGACGCTGGTGTTTCATCTGCGCGAGGGAGTGAGGTTTCACGATGGCGGCGCGATGACGGCACGCGACGTGGTGTGGAGCGTGCGATCGATGCTGGACGGGACGGTGATTTCGCCGAAGGCGGCGACGTATGCGTCGATTGACACGGTGGAGGCGACCGACGCGCGCACGGTTACGATCCACTTGAAGCGGCCGGATAATTTTCTGCTGACGAATCTGTCGACGGGGGCGCTGGGAATTATTCCTTACGGGAGCGGGCGCGAGTTCTGGCGGCATCCGGTGGGGACGGGGCCGTTCCGGTTTGTGAGCCAGCAGATCGATCAGGACGTGGTGGTGGAGCGCAATCCTTTGAGCTGGGCGGGGGTGCCGAAGATCGAGCGGGTGCGGTTCAGGGTGGTGCCGGATGCGATTACCCAGGCGCTGGAGCTGGAGAAGGGATCGGGCGATGTGTCGATCAACTTTCTGCCGATGGACGCGCTGCCGGTGCTGGAGAAGCGGCCGGACCTGGTGGTGGATGACACGGCGGGGACTTCAGTGCAGTACCTGGCGTTCAACGTGCGCGATCCGATTTTGAAAGATATGCGGGTGCGGCAGGCTGTCTCGTGCGCTTTCGATCGCAGGCTGCTGATCAAGACGTTGTTGGATGGGCGGGCGCGGCCGGCGGAGAGCCTGCTGCCGCTGAGCCACTGGGCGTATTCGGATACGGGACCGCATTTCGATTACGACCCGGCGCGCGCGGAGCAGTTGCTGGACGAGGCTGGCTACCGGCGCGGCGGGGGCGGAGTGCGGTTTCATTTGACGATGAAGACGAGTTCAGCCGATGAGACGCGCTTGCTTGCGGCGGCGCTTCAGCAGCAGTTGGGGCAGGTGGGGATCGCGCTGGATTTGCGCAGCTACGAGTTTGCGACGTTCTACGCGGATATTTTGCGGGGGGCGTTTCAGATGTATTCGCTGCAGTGGGTTGGCGGCAACGAGCAGCCGGACATTTTCAGCTATGTGTTTTCGACGGCGCGGTGGTCGCCACATGGGGCCAACCGCAGCCACTACTCGAACCTGCGGTTGGATGCGCTGCTGGACGATGCGGCGGCGAATGCGGATCAGGAGCGTCGGAAGTCCGATTACGCGGAGGCGCAGGCGATCCTGGCGCAGGAACTGCCGTCGGTCAATTTGTGGTATCGCGACACGGTGGTGGTGCATAACCGGCGGCTTACGCATGTGGAGCCGACGGCGTCGGGGAGTTTTTCTTTTCTGGAGACGGCGGAACTGGAGCCGTGAGGGCTGGAACCTTAAGCCTGGCTTAAGAATCGGCCGTGCATTTTGATGCGAAGTGATTGAATTTGCAGCTTGTTTTGGGAAGTGGTACATTCCCGGGCCGGCCGGGGCCTGGTGTCGTCCTTTTGTCGTGATCATTCGTCTACCCGAATGACGACACGATTCCCCATACCACTGCCTGGCCAGTTTTCAGGCGCCGAAAAAGGAAAGATGAAGAAGACGATCAAGTTGAGAAAGACCTGGATGAGGTTGTGGACGCTGGCGGCGTTGGCCATGGTGGCAGCGGCGATGGCGCCGGCGCAGGCACCCCACTTTATTGGATCGATTACGGCCATCAGCGGCAATAACCTGACGGTGAAGACGGACGCCGGCGAAGAGAAGCAAGTGACGGTGCCGGATGGGGCGAGCGTCAAGCGGGTGGGGCCGGGACAGAAGATGGCCGATGCCGCGACGATTACGCTGGGCGAGCTGGCCGTGGGGGACCGCGTTCTGGTTCAGCTTGATCCGGATGCGTCCACGCCGCAGGCGAAGCTGATTGTGGCCATAAAGAAGGCCGATTTGGCGCAGAAGCAGCAGAAGGACCAGGAAGCGTGGCAGCGCGGCGTGTCTGGGCTGGTAAAGAGCGCTGATCCGGCGAACGGAACGATTGTGGCGACCACCGGCGCAGGTCCGCTGGCGAAGACGATCACGGTGAATACGACCAAGACAACAGAACTGCTGCGTTACAGTCAGGACTCAGTCCGGTTTGCCGATGCCAAGCCGGGGCCGTTTGATGCGATCAAGGTTGGGGACCAGCTCCGTGCGCGCGGGAGCAAGAACGCCGACGGCAGCCAGATTGCAGCGGACGCGGTGGTGTCCGGCACGTTCCGCAATGTGGCGGGACTGGTGACGGAGGTGGACCCGGCCACGTCGACAATTACGGTGAAGGATCTGATCACGAAGAAGCCGGTTACGGTGCATGTTGCGGCGGACGTGCAGATACGGCGGCTGCCGGAGCGCATGGCGCAGATGCTGGGGATGGCGCTGAAGGGCAACATGCCGACGTTTGCGGCGGGCGGAGCGCGGGGTGGGAACGGCGGCGGAGCACCGGGCGGACCAGCGGGAGGCGGCGGAGAGGCCCGGGGGCAAAATGGCGGCGCCGGCGGACCTGGCGGCGGATCTGGCGGGCAGGGCCGTCCTGGCGGACCCGGCGGAGGAGGCCCACCGGATATGCAGCGCATGCTAAGCAATGCGCCGGCCATCAAGCTGGCCGATCTGAAAAAGGGAGAGGCAGTAATGCTGGTGGCCACGCAAGGGACCACGGACGTGAACGCCGTAACCCTGCTGGCTGGAGTGGAACCTCTGCTGGAAGCGCCGCAAGCGGTCAATCTGCTCTCCAACTGGAGCATGGGCGGCGGTGGTGCTGAGGCGGCCGCGGGCGGGACTCAGTAGTGTTTTGCAAGTGCACTTGAGCGAGAACAAAAGCAAAGAGGAAAACGTGCATTCAAGATTTCATGGCTTTTTTCCCATTGTGTGTGTCGCGGTGCTGAGTGCGGCGCTGGCGGCACAGGGTCAATCGCCGGCGGCTCCGCCGGCGAGCCCCACGGCGCAAGCAGACGGAAGCGCAACCAATGTCACGGCAACGCTGCACGGCCACGTGGCCGACCCCACCGGTGCGCTGATCCCCGGCGCAAAGGTCAGTGTTGTTACCGCGGATGGAAAGACAGTAGCCAACGTTAGCGCCGATTCCGCCGGCGCCTACGAGGTGCGCGGACTCAAGCCTGGTGGCTACGTGGTGCATGCCGAGTTCAATGGATTCGCGCCCGTCAACTCGCCGGTGATCGTGGTGGGCCCGGGACAGGTGAAGCGCGTAGAGATTTCCATGGCGATCGCCGTGGAGCAGCAGAGCGTAGTGGTGACGGACGATTCACAACAGGTGAACGTGGATGCCGGCGGCAACGCCAACGCGATCGTCCTCAAGGGCAAAGACCTGGACGCGCTCTCAGACGATCCCGACGAGTTGGCCAACGAAATCAGCGCGCTCGCCGGGCCTTCTGCAGGGCCCAACGGCGGGCAGATCTACATCGACGGTTTCTCGGGTGGACAGCTTCCGCCCAAATCCGCCATCCGCGAGATCCGCATCAATCAGAACCCCTTCTCCGCGGAGTACGACAAGCTCGGCTACGGCCGCATCGAGATCCTCACCAAGCCTGGAACCGACAAGCTGCACGGCCAGTTCTTCGCCATGGGCAACGACAGCGCGTTCAACACCGAACACGTCTTCGACAGCGCCGGCGTCCACGTGAACCCGCCCAACTACTACAGTTACATGTTCAACGGAACGGTGAGCGGCGCCATCAACAAGAAGTCGTCCTACTTTGTCAGCGTCGAGCGGCGCCACATCAGCCAGCTGAGTGGTTGGCTGATTCCCGACGCCATTCTCCCCAACGCCGACGGCTCCTACTCCAACGTGGGCGCTTATAACGTCGACCTGCCCAACACTCGCATCCGCACCAACAGTTCGGCGCGCATCGACTGGCAACTCGGCCCGCGCAATACCCTCACCGCCCGCTATGGCTTCTGGGCTGAGAGCGAGCAGGATGACCTGAACGCGGGTGCGCTGGCCGCCATCGGTCAAGCTTCTATTGACCCTTTAACGGGAAAATCGATCAACCCATCGTGGCGCGAGTCCAACACCGATCACACCGTGCAGTTGAGCGACGCGTTTGTCATCAACGACCACGTTGTCAACGAAACGCGTTTGCAGTACGAACGGCAGAACGAGAATCACTATCCCGGTTCAGACCTGCTAACCGTCAACGTATCCGGCGACTTCACGAACGGCGGGCTGCCCGCGCAGATTTATCGCGATCACCGCACCGCGCTCGAGTTCTGGAACATCACCACGCTGTCGCACAACGCACACGCCATCAAGTTCGGCACGCGCATGCGCGACTCTTACCTGGCAGACTTCAGCACCTCGAATTACAACGGATCGTTCAGCTTCCAGAGCCCGGCGGCCTATCTTTATATGGCCAATGGCCTCAACTCCGGCCAGACCTTCCACGATCTCGTCACCGCGAATCCCTCGCTCGGCCCCATCACAGCGAGCTTGACTAACGGCACGTCCTCGGCCACGGCTAACATGTTCGACGTCGCCCTCTTCGCGCAGGACGACTGGAAGGTAAACCAGCGCTTCACGCTGTCCGGCGGCCTTCGCTTTGAGGCGCAGAATCACATTGGCGACCACAACGACTGGGCGCCTCGCGTGGGCATGGCCTACGCACTCGATGGCGGCAAGGGCAAGCCGCCCAAGACCGTGCTTCGCGCGGGGTTCGGCGTCTTCTACGACCGGTTCGACACGCGCAGTCTGCTCACCGTCCATCACAGCGAATTGCAAGACAAGATCGTGTACATCAATCCCGACTGCTCAACGGCCGACTCGCTGAACAGTGTGAACATCAGCACATGCCGTAGCACCTCCAGCACCTTCGCAAGCCAGGCCGTGCCGGTACGCTATCGCGTCGCCGCGTCGTTCCGCACGCCCTACACAAGCCAGTTCGGCGGCAGCATCGAGCGCCAGATCGCCAAGGGAACCAGCGCCACCGTCACTTACCTGCATTCCTTCGGCGCGCATCAGCTGGTGACCATCAATGCCAACCAGTACAATCCGGATCTCAACAACGGCGAGGGCGGATTTCCCATTGAATCAAGCGGCGGATACCTTTACGAGTTCTACCCCGAGGGCACATTCAAGCAGAATCAGCTCATTACCAGTGTGAACGCCACGCTCTCCAAGCGCCTGAGTGTCATGGGCTTCTACACCGCCGGCTGGGCCAACAGCGACGGCGGCGCAGGCACCAACATCTCGAATGCCTACGACATCAGCCAGGACTACGGTCCGGCCACCTTCAACTCCCGCAACCAGGTGTTCCTCATGGGCAGCTACTCCGGCCCGTGGGGACTGCGCTTCAATCCATTCATGATGGCGAACTCGGGCAAGCCGTTTAACATCACGCTGCCCACCGACCCGCTCAACAATTTCTACAATCAGCGCCCTACGTTCGTCACAGCCGGCGTTACGCCCTCCGACCCAGTCAGCACACCCTACGGTATGATGGACGCCAATCCACAGGAGGGCGAACCTCTTATCCCGGCCAACATCGGCGTGGGTCCGGCCGGGGTAGCCTTCAATTTGCGCGTGAGCCGCGGCTTCGGCTTCGGTCCTGAGACCGGCGGGCCGCAGGGTGGGGGGCCATTCGGCGGTGGGGGCGATGGCGGTGGACGGCGCGGTGGCCCTCCGGGCGGCGGGCTCGGCCCGGGCGGCCTGGGGGGCGGTGGCGGTGGACCCCGCGGTATGGGCGGCATGTTCGGCGGCGGCGGCACTCGCAAATACAATCTGAATTTCAGCGCGCAGGCACTGAACCTTTTCAATAATGTCGATTACGGCGGCCCCAACGGCACCATCGGATCGAAATATTTCCTGCGGTCCACTACCCTTGCGGGCGGGATGTTCAGCTCGGGTTCGGCGTCGCGGCGCATTTTCCTGCAAGCAACATTCTCGTTTTAAGCTGACGCTTGCGGGGATAGCGGCCGGAGCAATCTGCTCCGGCCGCTCTTTTTCATGCGGCGCCGGCGCCGACTCCGCGCGATGCGAGCACGCGCCGGTAAAGCGCCTCCCATTGTGCGGCGCTGGCATCAATGGAGAACTGCTCAAGGATTCGTCGGCGCGCCGCGCAGCCCTGGGATTGCCGGAGTTCGTATGGCTCGCGCGCCAGCTTCATCATTTCAGCAGCAAGCGCGTCCGGATTATGGGCGGGAACGATTGCGCCGCACTCGCCTGCCAACTCACGCACGCCACCTACATCGGTTGCCACGAAGGGTTTTTCCATCGCCATGGCCTCGCCGAGCGCGAGCGGCATTCCCTCCCATGCGGAGGAGAGCACAAAAGCATCGGCCATATCGAGCAGGGCGGGAATGTCGCGGCATAATCCGAGCCAGCGAATGGAAGAGTTGATGCCGCGCGCGGCGGCCAAATCGCGGAGGTGCTCGGAGTAGTCGGACTTCCCTTCCCCGGCGATCCAAAGCCGCGATTCAGGCGCCGCGGTGTGGAGCTGAGCGAAGGCTTCAAGAAGATTGGAGTAGTCCTTGGCCGGAACCAGGCGACCGACGGCAAGCCAGACGAATTCAGCGGCGAGTCCGGCGCGGGTACGCTCTTCGGCTCGGCGCGCGGGATCCGGCGAAAAGGCCGCGTAGTTGATGCCGTTGGCGATGACGGAACACTTGGTGCGTGGAACGACTCGGCGTCGAATGGCTTCCTCTGCGGCGGCCGTGGAGACTGCCGCAGTGTAGTCACTCAGCGGATCGGAGAGGCGGAGCGCGAGCCTTCGCATCGCGCCGCCCTCATAGACGTTATGGATCGTGGATATGACGCGGGCGCACGGAACAACGAGCCGCAGCGACCGAGCCACAAGGTTGCCATGAAAATTGTTGGCGTGAATGACGTCAGGCCGGAAGGCGCGCAGGGCGCGGACGGCGCGGACGAAGGCTGCGAGGATGGAAACGGGATTCCGGCCGAGGCCGAGGTGGCGGATGGCGACGAAAGGCTTCAGATCGCCGGCAGCGGGCGGGCGCAGCACAACGATCTCCACGTGATGGCCGCGGGCAGTCATGCAACCGGCAAGGTCGGCGATCAGATGTTCCGCGCCGCCGGTTGCGAGCGTGTTGAGAAAATATGCGATGCGCATGT
>Ga0265314_10004214_pt1 | contig 13483 bp, 12 predicted proteins | sample 4126metaG_FD_203106 | JGI IMG/M metagenome (GOLD analysis project Ga0265314, IMG submission 203106) | Rhizosphere microbial communities from Carex aquatilis grown in University of Washington, Seatle, WA, United States - 4-1-26 metaG | ecosystem: Host-associated > Plants > Roots > Rhizosphere >... | reverse complement strand
CGCCCGCGATCCCGGCACCCTCATCGAGGACGCGCTCGGCGACGCCATCGGCGCCTGGGGCGCCCTCGACGCGCGGCCCGTGCGCTTCGAGTGCCAGTGCTCGCGCGAGCGCGCGGGCGCCGCGCTGGCCCTGCTGGGCTCGGCCGAGCTGGCCGACATGATCCTCGAGGACGGAAAAGCCGAGGTGACATGCAACTTTTGCCGCGCGCGTCACGACTTCACGGAGGCCGAGCTCGAGCGCATCCGCCGCGACCTCGAGGGGTTCGCCGGCCCGCCGAGCTGAGCCGAGCTGGCTTAAAATGCGTCTCCTGAGGGTCGAGGAGACTCCTTTTATGAAGATCACGAAGAGAATCGCTTCACCTGCGTTTACGTTTGCGGCCCTGGCCGTCGCCGCGTCGCTCGCCGCCCCGCGCGCCGCGGAGGCTGCGGTCACCGCGACCTGCTACGTCAACACGGGCCGCGTCGTCGACGCCGCGCCGCTCTCCGGCACGCTGCGCTCGACGACCGAGACGCTCGGCGCCTTCAAGTACCTCCAGTACCTGCCGGTCGGTCACGACCCCGCGAAGAAGTGGCCGGTCATCATCTTCATGCACGGCAGCGGCGAGGCGAGCGACGGCGGCGGCGGCGGCGCCGCGCAGGCCATCAGCGTCCTCACCAAGCACTCGCTCCCGCGCCTCGTCGAGGACCCGACGTGGAACTGGCCGTTCATCGTCATCTCGCCGCAGATCGACAAGTCGTCGGGATGGCTCTCGCACGCGAGCGACATCACGGCCGTGCTCGACAAACTCGTCTCGACCTACGGCGGCGACCCCAATCGCTTCTATCTCACGGGCCTGTCCTACGGCGGCCAGGGGACGTGGGAGCTCGGCATCGCCCTCGCCTCGAAGTGGGCGGCGCTCTTGCCCGTCGTGCCCGGCGACGCCGTGCCGCACAACTGGGATCAGCGCGCCGCCGTCATCAACATGCCGATCTGGCAGTTCCACGGCACGCTCGACACCAACTACATGGCCAACGTGACGGACTCGATGCAGCTCGAAGCGTCGGGCGCGTCGCCGTTCTTCCGCTACGACTACGCCTTCACCGACGAGTACAACGACGTCGTTCCGAAGCAGGCGCTCATGGAGCGCCACGCCTTCGGCAGCTACCAGATGATCATGCACGACGTCTGGTACGCGGCGTACGGCACGTTCTGCACGAGCCCGGCGAAGGACGCCGTCAAGACGACGCAGTACCAGTGGCTGCTCTCGCACTCGAAGGACGGGTCGGCCTACGTCGATCCGCGCGGCGCGCAGGGCATCGCCATGGTGCCGGCGGCGCCGGGCGGCGCCACGGGCGGCAACGCCGACGGCGGCGCGGGCGACGGGTCGACGACGGGCGCCGCGGGCTCGGGCGGCGGCGCGGCCGGCTCGACCGGCGGCGCGGGCGCGGCCGGCGCGACGGGCGCGGGCGGCTCCAGCACCGGCGCGGCCGGCTCCAGCACGGGTGCGGCCGGCTCGGCCGCGGGCGGCGGGGCCGGCGTCAACGGCACGGACAACCCTGCCGGGGCGGCCGGTTCGAGCGCGACGGGCGCGGCCGGTTCGGGCGCGACAGGCGCCGCCGGCGCTGGTGGCAAGGCCAAGTCGTCCGGCGGCGGCTGCGCGCTCGCCTCGGGGACCGGCTCGAGGTCGACCACCGGCGCCGCGCTCGCGCTGCTCGCCCTCGCGCTCGCGCGTCGCACGAGAGCACGCCGGCGCTGACGATCGAGCGTGGCCTCGCGCGCGAGCCAGCCGTAAACAAATGGTCAGCGGTTTCGCCGACGCCCACGTGAGAAGGTCCGCGTCCGGAGGCGGACATGGGTATCGGCATCAGCTCACGCTTCAGCTCGAAGCTCGGCATTCTTACGCTCGTCACAACGATCCTGAGCGCGCTCGGCGGGGGCTGCTCGCGGAGCGCGACCGCCACGCCGCCGCAGCAGACCGCCGAGTACTCGGTGTCCTTGACGGCGGCGACGCCGATGGCGCTGCCGAAGTGCACGGCGTCGCTGTCTGGCGCCGTCGCGTACGTCGCCTCGCCGCCCAGCCTCTGGGCGTGCGAAGGGAAATGGCTCGAGCTCAAATGCGGACCGCTCAACGTCGGCCAGGTCGCCTATTCGAGCACGACGCAGACGCTCCTCGCGTGCGTGGGCGTGCAGTGGACGCAGATCGCGCTCCCCGACGCTGGACCGCCGGGGCCGCAAGGCCCAGCCGGCCCACGAGGACCCGCGGGCGACGCCGGGCCGCAAGGCGCGCCGGGCGCGCAAGGGCCGGCAGGCCCCGCAGGACCGCAGGGCGATCCAGGCCCCGCAGGACCGCAGGGTGAACAGGGCGATGCCGGGCCGCAAGGGAACCAGGGCCCCGCGGGAGATGCCGGCCCCGCGGGCTCGTCGTCGCTCGTGTCCGTGACCACTCTTCAGGCAGGCTCGTCGCCGTGTCCGTTCGGAGGCACGCAGATCGACGTGGGTCTCGACGACAACAGCAACGGCGTTCTCGACAGTGGCGAGGTGAAGAAGACCTCCTACGTCTGCAACGGTGCGCCCGGCGCGTCGGCGACATGCGCCGACGGCGGTTGCGCGGACATGTGCGAAGCCCCGCTCACGACCTGCGACGGAGTCTGCTTCGACCTTCAAGACGATCCGCAGAACTGCGGCGCGTGCGGGAACGCCTGTCCAGCCGGAGGTGCGTGCGTGCAGGGCGCCTGCAAGCCTCTCGGCTGCGGGGGCGCGATCAAGTGCCCGAGCGGCGCCTCGTGCTGTGCGGGCTTCTGTTCACCCCCGTCCTCGCAAGCTTGCAACGACGGGAACGCCGTCGCCGGAGACGGCTGCAACCTGAGCTGCAAGGTCGAACCCGGATGGACCTGCTCGGGCTCGCCGAGCGTCTGCACGGCGATCTGTGGCGACGGCCTCCGCCTCGGCGCCGAGGGGTGCGACGACGGGAACACCACGGATGGCGACGGCTGTTCCTCGACCTGCACGATCGAGCCGAACTGGACGTGCACCACCTCGGCCGGGATCCGCAGCGCGTGCTCGGGCATTTGCGGTGACGGGATCATCGTCGCGCCGGGCGAGTGCGAGGACGGAAACATGGTGAACGGCGACGGCTGCTCGTCGACCTGCGCGGTCGAGCTCGGGTGGGAGTGCGTCGCGGCGATCCCGGAGACCTGTCAGAAGAACACGTTCACGAGCGAGCCGGATGGCGCGCAGGTCCAGTACGCGCTCTCGGGCACCGGCCTCCTCGCGCCCACCTCGGGGACCTTCCCGCTCCTCGCGACGAGCTCCACGATCTTGAACGCGACCGACGGCTGCTCGGCCCTCACGGTCGACCTGACCGGCGGCATCGCGCTCATCGCGCGCGGGGGTTGCGCGTTCGTCCAGAAGGTCGTGAACGCGCAGAACGCAGGCGCCGTGGCGGTGGTCGTCTACAACAACCAGGGGGACTCCCTCGTCGCCATGTCCCTGACCGCCCCCCCCCAGCCGATCACGATCCCCGCCGTCTTCATCGGTGGAAGCAGCGGCCAGACGTTGGCGGCCCTGCTTCACCAGGGGTCGGCGACGCTCACCTGGACGCCGCGGCTCACCCAGTAGCCAGGTTACGTCACGGCTTCGAGGCGCGCGCCGGACTCGGCGGCGCCTCGATCGTCACCTGATCGAACATGTCGCCGTCGATGCAGCGCATGTCGTCGCGGCCCGGCGCCATGACGCCGCAGAACGCCTCGACGTGGATCGACGTGGGCCGCACGGCGACGCGCACGAACGAATGGTGAATCGCTCGCTTGGCCGTGAAGTCGGGCGGCTTGCAGTCCTGCCAGAAGCAGGGCGTGTCTGCGTGGTCGAGGTCGCCCGCGCCGTGGCCCGTCGCGACGTGGACCACGTGCGCGATGGGCTTCGTGCGCTCGTACGCGGCCGCGTGGCCCGAGAGGTCGAGCACGTACTTGCGCGAGCGCGCGCCGAAGGAGTCGAGCAGGCGACGGAGGCGCGGATCGCCGCCCTCGTGCGCCGACGAGAACGCCGGGCGGTGGCCCATCGTGATCGTGAACGTGATGGCCGGATCGCGCTCGGCCTGATCGAAGAGCGGCGCCGCCTTCGCCGCCCAGTCGTCCCACGTCGCGTCGGTGTACGGCTCGGGGTACGAGATGAAGCGCGTGTTCCCGTAGTCGAACCAGAACCAGTCCTTGCCGCAGCAGCCGGGGGCCGGCGCGCCCGGCGACGTCTGCGGGTGTGGGAGCCCGAAGCGGCCCTTGTAGTTGCGGAGATCGTCGCGGTTCTGCGTGGCCCACTCGTGCTCGCCCCAGATGGGCAGGTAAGCCGCCTGCCGCGACCAGGTCATGACGTCGTCGAAGTGCCGGTCGACCGACGCCTGCGAGCGGATGTCGGCGTAGGTCAGGTCGCCGAGCCCGAGCACGAACGCCGGCTCCTGGGTGGCGATGAGCCGGTGCAGCGGCTCGACCTCGGGGAAGTCGAGCGACGAGCCGAGGCCCGCGACGGCCACGAAGCTGAAACCCGACGTGCCGGGCGGCGGCGGCACGCGGAAGAACGCCGGCACGGGGTAGCGCGGGCGGCCGACCTCGTAGCCGTACTCGACGCCCGGATCGAGCCCGGTGATCGTGGCCTCTTTCCAGGGTCCGGGCCCGGAGAAGGGCTTGGGGCTCGCCTCGTGGGCCTCGACGTCGCGCGGCGGCGTGTTCTTCGACCAGACGCGCACCGAGCGCCCCGTGCCGTGCCATGAAAAGGTCACGGAGGTCGGCCCGGTGAACGAGAAGTGCACCTGGCTCTCGTCTTCGGCCGGGCTCGACGGAGCGGGCGGCGGCGCCGCGTCGACGCGCATGAGGCGCTCGGCGCGCTCGCGGCAGCCGAGCAGCGACGCCAGGGCGAGCGCGAGGGCGCCCAGGCGACGGGCCAACCCACATTGCCGCTTCATCCGACCTGCCCGCGCTGGCGCAGGAAGTGATCGGCGAGCACGAGCGCCACCATGGCCTCGACCATGGGAACGGCGCGCGGGAGCACGCACGGATCATGGCGGCCGCGGGCCTTGATGGTCGTGCTGTTGCCGTCGACGTCGACCGTCTCCTGCTCGCGCAAGATCGTCGCCGTCGGCTTGAAGGCGACGCGCAGGACGATGTCCTCGCCGTTCGAGATGCCGCCCTGCACGCCGCCCGAGCGGTTGCTCCGCGTGCGGACGCGGCCGTCGGCAGAATAAAAGGGGTCGTTGTGCTGGCTGCCCGTGAGGCGCGTGCCGGCGAAGCCGCTGCCGATCTCGAAGCCCTTCGACGCGGGCAGCGAGAGCATGGCCTTCGCCAGATCGGCCTCGAGGCGGTCGAACACGGGCTCGCCCCACCCGACCGGCACGCCGCGGACCACCGCCTCGACGACGCCGCCGAGCGAGTCGCCCGCCTTCCGGGCGCCGTCGATGAGCGCGATCATCTGCTCGGCCTTCGCGGCGTCGGGGCAACGCACGATGTTCGCGTCGACGGCGGCCGTCGTCACGGTCGACGCGTCGACCGTCGCCTCGAGATCCTGCACGCGCTGCACCCAGGCGACGATCTGGACGTCGCCCGCGAGCGCCAGGGCCTTGCGGGCCACGACACCGGCGGCGACGCGCCCGACGGTCTCGCGCGCGCTCGAGCGCCCGCCGCCCTCCCACGCCCGGATGCCGAACTTCTTCTCGTACGTGAAGTCGGCGTGCGACGGGCGGAACTTGGTGCGCATCTCCTCGTAGTCGCCGCCGCGCTGATCCTCGTTGCGCACCATCATGGCGATGGGCGTGCCGAGCGTGAGGCCCTTGGCGACGTCGACGCCCGAGAGGATCTCGACCTTGTCGCCCTCGCGCCGCTGCGTCGTGATGTGGCTCTGCCCGGGACGCCGGCGGTCGAGCTCGCGCTGGATCTCCTCGACGGCGAGCGGCAGGCGCGGCGGGCACCCGTCCACGATCACGCCCACGCCCGGCCCGTGCGACTCACCGAAGGTCGTGATGCGGAACAGAGATCCGAAGGTGTTTCCGGCCATGGGCTTCGCCCCGGCTACTTGCCGGGCAGGACCTCGATGAGGCCGCGGTGGACCGACTCGCCCGCGAGCATGGAGACGCGCCCCGCGCCCTCTTCGAGCTGCAGGTAGAGATCGCCCGCGGCGCGGTAGCGCCACACCATGACGCTGCCGGCGGCGCGCTCGGGCACGCGGCCCTCGACCGAGAGGGTCACGCGCGTGGCGAGCCGCTGCACGTAGGTGAGGTCGTGGTACGCGATCGCCGACGGCGGCGGCACCGACATCTCGAGGTCGCGGATCTCGCGCAGCACGAGCAGGCGGTCCTCGGTGTCGGCGTGCGGCGGCTCGACCCACAGCACGGTCCCGCCGTCGACGGCGCGCGCGAGCTGCCAGCTGTCTCCGCCCGAGTCGTACGAGACGACGCCCTCGACGATGTAATCGCGTCCCGCAAAGCTCACGGCGTCGTTCACTTGGATCTTCATGAGGGGGCTCCTGGCCTCGGCGACGAGAACATATGCTCTCGGGCCGACCTTGACACGAAATTGGGGCGACGATTATACGGTTCGCCCTGCGGCGCACCAACGAGTAAACTGCCGCCGCCGGTGATAAAGGAACGCACGTGAAGCTCGACGTCATTCGCGTCATGGACGACGAGGGACGGGTCATCCACCCGGACCGCGAGCCCAAGCTCTCGGGCGACGAGCTGCGCAAGCTCTTCCGCACGATCATCCAGATCCGGATCCTCGACGAGCGCATGCTGCGCCTGCAGCGGCAGGGGCGCCTCGGGTTCTACCTGTCGTCGATCGGCGAGGAGGCGACGCACATCGGCGCGGCGCACGCGCTGCGGCCGGGCGACTGGCTCTTCCCCGCCTACCGCGAGGTGGGCGCGGCGCTGTACCGAGGCTACGACCTGCGCACCTTCATGTGCCAGATGTTCGGCAACGCGCTCGACCCCGTGAAGGGCCGGCAGATGCCGGTGCACCACACGGTGCGCAAGCTCAACTTCGTCACCATCAGCTCGCCCGTCGCGACGCAGATCCCGCACGCCGTCGGCATGGCCTGGGCGTCGAAGCTCGAGGGCAAGGACGACGTGGGGCTCGCCTTCTTCGGCGAGGGCGGCACGTCGACGCCGATCTTCCACTCGAGCCTCAACCTCGCCGCCGTCATGAAGGCGCCCGCGATCCTGATGTGCCGCAACAACGGCTGGGCGATCTCGGTGCCGCGCTCGGTGCAGACGGCCGCGCCGACCTTCGCCCAGAAGGCGATCGCCTACGGCATGCCCGGCGTGCTCGTCGACGGCAACGACATCCTCGCGATCATCCACGTCGTCGCCGAGGCCGCGGCGCGCGGCCGGCGCGGCGAGGGCCCGACGCTCATCGAGGCGCGCACCTACCGGCGCGGCGCGCACAGCTCGTCCGACGATCCGTCGGTCTACCGCGAGCCCGCGGAGCCGAAGGAGTGGGAGAGCCGCGACCCGCTCGACCGCCTGCGCAAGTACATGCTCGCGCGCGGCGAGGTCACCGCCGAGCACGAGCAGAAGGTGCGCGCCGAGGTGAACGAGGAGATCACCGACGCCCTCGCCTTCGCCGAGAAGCAGGCGCCCAAGCCGCCCCTGCACACGATGTTCGAAGACGTGACGGCGCACATGGACTGGCGCCTCCGCGAGGAACAGGCCGAGCTCGACGCCGAGATCGCGAAGCACGGGCCCAAGGCCAATCCGCACGGCTGAAGCTGCCGCGCCGCTCAGCGCGCCTTCCAGTACGCGATCGCCTTCTCGAACCAGCTCTCGCGCTTGGCGTCGAACAGCTCGCCCTGCTCCGCGCGATCCTCCTCGCGCTGCCACTCGAGGAAGGTCGCGATCGCCCGGCTTTGCTCCTCGGTGAAGCCCTGGACGCGCGCCTCGAAGTCCGTGCCTCGCCGCGGCTTGAGCGAGAGGATCAGGCTGAGCCACATCACGTCGACGGCGGCGCGATCATCGATCGAGCAGGTCATGAACGCCGGCAGGTAGTGCCGGAACGCGGCGCGAGACAGCAGCGGCATCGCCTCCTTCACCTTGGAGACCAGCGCTGGCGCCACGTCGGTCCAATGACGGCCACCGAGCACCGTCGCGACCTCCTCGCACTCGAGGCAGGGCCGGTGCATCGTCAGGCCGTCCGGGTCGGGCGCCGTCTCGGCCTGGAACGCGTCGTGGATGCGCGCCCGCACCTCGTCCCGGGAAGGCGTGCTCACGTGCGAACGACGCGGTAGGCGGTCAGCTTGGGCGGGCCGGCGAAGTGCTGGCGGACCTTGGCGACCACCTCCTGCGCGCGGCCGCTCGACTCGTAGCGCACCGCGGATTCTTCGTCGCGCCACATCGTGCAGGCGACGATTTCACCGGCCTCGACGGGCTCGAGCAGGAAGCAATCGACGTTGCCCTCCTGGGCGCGGACGATCGGCACGCAGGCCGAGTTGTACGTGGACCGCAGCGTCTCGAGCTCCCCGGGTTTGACCGCGAACGCGCCCAGCCTCACGAACATGGAGGAAGCGTACCCCGATCTCACGTAAACTGTCGGCCCTCCGCGATGCGGCTTCCTTCGTGGGCTCCCTTGCTGCTGGCCTTCGCCGTGGGATGCGCCACGAGCGAGGCGGCGACGCACGAGCCGAAGAAGGCGGCGCACGACGACGAGCCCGGCGACGTCGCGATGCCGGCGCACGAGGGTCCGAAGCGCGAGGCGCCGGCCCCCGTCGCGGAGGCGAAGGAGCCGACCCCGGCCGCCGCCCCCGACGCGGGCGCGCCCGCCGAGGAGCCGGCGAAGCGCACGGCGGCGGATCCGTTCGGCGACGTCGGCTTCAAGGAGGTCAACCAGAAGGACTGGCTGGCGGCGCTGCGCGAGAAGATCGCGCAGCAGGAGAAGGTGCCGCCCGCGGAGCTGCGCGTCTCGCCAGGCCTGCTGCGCGCGGCGTACGTCCGGTCGCCGCCCGTCGTGCCCGTCAAGCCGGGCCGGCGCGCGCCCCTGCGCCGGCACGACATCGTGGTCGTCGACAACCAGGGCCGCCGCGTCGCTTCTTTCCGCGCCGTCGCCGCCAAGCGCGGCGACGAGCCGCCGAAGGACCTGCGCTTCCTCTCGGAGGAGCGTCTCGTCTACGAAGTCGTCGAGCCGCCGCCCGAGGCGCCGCCGCCCGCCAAGCCGGCCCCCAAGGCGCACGCAAAGCCCGCCGCGCGAGCCAAGAAGGTTGCGCATAAGGCGACCAAGCCCGCCGCGCCGAAGGTCGCCGTCGCGCCGACGCCGCACGTCGCGCCGCTGCCCCCCGCGCGCACGTTCGTCATCCAACCCATCGCCGCACGCGCGCGCCCCATCAAGTGCGTGGGCGCCCACTTCACCTTCTCGCGCGACAAGGACAAGCTCGCCTTCGTCTCGGGCACCGCCGAGGCCGGCTTCGTCGCCGTCGACGGCTCGCAGGTCTACCCGCGCCGCGGCCGCACGATGGTCGCCAGCGCGCCCGCCTGGTCGAAGGACGGCCGCAGCCTCGCCTTCCTCGAGGCGCGCGCCGCCCAGCCTGCGCGGCTCGTTCTCCTCGCCGAGCTCGACAACCCGACCGGCGACACGACCTGGGACCTGCCGCCCACGGCGAACACCGAGGGCGTGCTGGTCTTCTGGGCCGGCTCCGGCAAGCTCGTGGTCGGAAGGACCCAGATGCGCCCCGTGTTCTCGGCGTCCTTCACGAAGGAGACGCCGGGCCGCTGAGCCGCGTCGCCGAAGGGCCCGGTTGCGCTTGCCTTTCCGGCATCGCCGAGTAACCTGCCGCTCTCAGAAATGCCCGAGATGAACATCATCCAGGCGGTCAACGACGCCTTGCGCATCGAGATGAGGCGCGACCCGCGCGTCGTGGTCCTGGGCGAGGACGTGGGCCGCTTCGGGGGCGTCTTCCGCGCCACGACCGGCCTGCAGGAGGAGTTCGGGCCCGATCGCTGCATCGACACCCCGCTCGCCGAGTCGGGGATCATCGGCGCGGCCATCGGCATGGCCATGTACGGCATGCGGCCCGTGCCCGAGATCCAGTTCGCCGACTTCATCTACCCGGCCTACGATCAGATCGTCAGCGAGCTGGCGAAGATGCGCTACCGCTCCGGCGGCGAGTACCCGGCGCCCGTGGTCATCCGCACGCCCGTGGGCGGCGGCATTCGCGGCGGGCACTACCACTCGCAGTCGCCCGAGTCGCTGTTCACGCACATCGCCGGCCTGCAGGTCGTCTGCCCGTCGAACCCGATCGACGCCAAGGGCCTGCTCGCGAGCGCCATCCGGGGCGACGATCCCGTGATCTTCATGGAGCCGAAGCGCGTCTACCGCGCGTCGAAGGCCGACGTCCCCGAGGGCGAGTACCTGCTGCCCATCGGCCAGGCGAAGATCGTGCGCGAGGGCGCGCAGGTCACGATCCTCGCGTGGAGCGCCATGGTGCACACGGCGCTCGAGGCCGCGCAGAAGGGCGCCGAGCTCGGCTACGACCTCGAGGTCATCGACCTGCGCACGCTCGTGCCCTTCGACATCGACACGATCCTCGCGTCGGTGCAGAAGACGGGGCGCGTCGTCGTCGCGCACGAGGCGCCGCGCACCTCGGGCTTCGGCGCCGAGCTGGCGGCGACGATCCAGGAGAAGGCGATGCTGCACCTCGAGGCGCCCATCCTGCGCGTCACGGGGTTCGACACGCCCTTCCCTTACACGCTCGAGCACGAGTACCTGCCCGACGCGAACCGCATCCTCGACGCCGTCGAACGCGTCGTGAACTTCTGAAGCATGGCGACGTACGAGTTCAAGCTGCCGGACATCGGCGAGGGCGTCGTCGAGGGCGAGGTCGTTCGCTGGCTCGTCAAGGAGGGCGACCCGCTGAAGCTCGACCAGCCCATGGTCGAGATCATGACGGACAAGGCCACCGTCGAGATCCCGGCGCCGCGCGCGGGCAAGGTCGGCAAGCGCATGTTCGCCGAGGGGCAGCTCTGCCCGGTGGGCAAGGTGCTCATCACGATCGAGATCGACGGCGACGCGGAGGCGAAGCCCGCCGCCAAGCCGGCCGCGACGACTCCGGCTGGCACGGCGACGGCGCGCGTGGCGGCGACGGCGAGCGCCGCGCCCGGCCTGGCGGTGCGGAGCACGGCGCCGCTCTCGCCGGCAGCGCGCGCCCGCGCGCTCGGTCCGGTGCTCGCGACGCCCGCGACGCGCAAGCTCGCGCGCGAGCTCGGCGTCGACCTGCGCGGCATCTTCGGCACCGGCCCGGCGTCGCGCATCACCTCGGACGACGTGCGCAACCACGCGGCGCTCGCGCGCGGCGCGGGCGGCCCCGCGGCGCCGCCGCCCATCGCGATCGCGCGCGAGGCCGGCGACGTCGCGGTCCCGTTCCGCGGCCTGCGGCGGCGCATCGCCGAGAACCTGTCGCGCTCGAAGCGCTCGGCGGCGCACTTCCTCTACGTCGAGGAGGTCGACTGCACCGAGCTCGTGGCGCTGCGCGAGAAGGTGAACGCCGCGCTCGCCAAGACGCCCCACGCGACCGGCGTCCGCAAGGTCACGTTCCTGCCCTTCATCGTCAAGGCGACGGCGTACGCGCTGCGCAAGTTCCCGCAGCTCAACGCCGCCCTCGACGAGGCCGCCGGCGAGATCGTGCAGCGCGGCCACGTGCACATGGGCCTCGCGACCAACACCGAGGCGGGCCTCATCGTCCCGGTCGTGCGCGACGCCGACAAGAAGAGCGTCGCCGAGATCTCGAAGGAGATCGATCGCCTCGCCGAGGCGACGCGCACCAACAAGGCCACGCGCGAGGAGCTCTCGGGCTCGACCTTCACGATCACCTCGCTCGGCCAGCTCGGGGGCGTGCTCGCCGCGGCGATCATCAACCACCCCGAGGTGGCCATCATGGGCGTGCACAAGATCTCGAAGAAGCCCGCCGTGCGCGACGGCGCCATCGTGATCCGCGACCTCATGAACCTCTCGATCTCCGTCGACCACCGCGTCGTCGACGGCTTCGACGCCGCGCGCTTCATCGCCGCCGTGAAGGAGGGCCTCGAGGCGCCCTCCGGCCTCTGGCAAGAGAAGGTGTAGACGATGGCGCTCGACAAGATCCGCGCCGGCATGGGCGACGTCGAGTCGCCGTCCGTCGAGGTCTGGAGCGACGAGGACGAGGCGCGCGCGCGCGGCCTCCTCCAGATCCTCGGGCCCGACGGCAAGCTCGTCGGCGCCGCGCCTACGCTCGAGCCCGCGCTCCTGCGCGAGCTCCACCGCGGCATGCTGCGCGCGCGCGTGCTCGACGAGAAGATGCTCAACCTGCAGCGCCAGGGCCGCATCGCCTTCTACGCCGAGTCGCGCGGCCAGGAGGCGGCCGTCATCGGCGCCGCGGCGGCGCTCGAGGCGCGCGACTACGTCGTGCCGGCGCACCGCGAGCTCGGCGCCGCGCTCTACCGCGGGCTGCCGCTCGCCGCCATCGTCGCGCAGCTCTACGGCAACGCGCACGACATCGGGCGCGGCCGCCAGATGCCCGTCCACCCGTCGGCGCCGCGCGCGCTGAACTTCATCCCGCCCTCGTCGTGCGTCGCGACGCAGCTCCCCCACGCCGCCGGCCTCGCCTGGGCCGCGAAGATGCGCAAGGACCCGGTCGTCGTGCTCGCCTACCTGGGTGAGGGCGCGACCAGCGCCGAGGACTTCCACTCGGGCATCAACTTCGCCGCCGTGTACCGAGTGCCCGCCGTGTTCGTCTGCGAGAACAACCAGTGGGCGATCTCGACGCCCGCCTCGCGTCAGACCGCCTCCGCCACGTTCGCCATCAAGGCGCTCGCCTACGGCATGCCGGGCGTTCGCGTCGACGGCAACGACGTGCTGGCCGTCCACGCCGCCGTGCGCGAGGCCGCGGACCGCGCGCGCTCGGGCGGCGGCCCGACGCTCATCGAGGCCGTCACCTACCGCGCAGGCGCGCACTCGAGCTCGGACGACCCGCACCGCTACCGCAGCGAGGCCGACGAGGCCGGCTGGGCCGACAAGGAGCCCCTGCGCCGCTTCGGCGCGCACCTCGCCGCCACGGGCGTGCTCGACGCCGCCGGCGTGGCCGCGCAGCGGGCCGCCATCGAGGCCGAGATCGCCGCCGCCGTCGAGGCCGAGGAGAGCGTCGGCCCGCCGCCGCTGCGCAGCCTCATCGAGAACGTCTACTCGAAGCCGAGCGCCGCCCTCGAGGAACAGCTCGCCGACCTCGAGCGCGTGCGCGCCGGGCGGTAGTGGGCCGGGCGCCGTTGTTGTATAAGCCCTCTCGATGATGTCACGAGCCCGTCCGTCGGTGACCGGAGCCTTGGTCCTCGCCCTGACGCTGGGCGCGCTCGCCGCTGGATGCGGCGACAGCAACGGCGGCAACGGGTCGTCGACCGGCCCCGCCGACGCCTTCGTCGGCACCTGGTACTACAACCAGGTCCAGAGCGTCCTGCAGTGCCCGGGCGCCGATCCGGCGAACCAGCTGCCCGAGCCCAACAAGACCTTCGCG
>Ga0265314_10004213_pt1 | contig 13485 bp, 11 predicted proteins | sample 4126metaG_FD_203106 | JGI IMG/M metagenome (GOLD analysis project Ga0265314, IMG submission 203106) | Rhizosphere microbial communities from Carex aquatilis grown in University of Washington, Seatle, WA, United States - 4-1-26 metaG | ecosystem: Host-associated > Plants > Roots > Rhizosphere >... | reverse complement strand
TGATTTTCGGGTTGGCGTCGCGGAACTTCTTGGTCATCAGCATGACACCGTTGGTCGTCGGGCCGCCCAGCGTGTCGTAGGATTTGACGACGTTGTGCACGCCGGCCGTGGCCAGTTCGTAATAATAGAACGGCGCCACCGAATAGTGACTGTTGATCTCGGTCGCCTTGGACATCACCGACACCGCGGCTTCCGGATGCGAGCGGGTGATGGTGTAAGGGTCGAGCCTGGCGTAATTCTCGATCCCCCACTCCTGCGCCGCCGCCATTTGCAGGCAGATCGCCTGGTTCGACACCTTCACCCCGGGCACGGCGATTTTGTCCTGCTCGGAAAAGTCGCGGAGCGATTTGACCCCGGGCCGGTTGGTCACCAGCATGAACGGCATCGACTGCACCGCGGACAAGGCCCGCACCTCGTTCGGCGTACCGGCGGTTTTGTCCCAGAGCACGGCGAGGCCGGGCACGCCGGTGACGCCGAATTGCATCTGCCCGCTCAGCAACGCGTCGATCAGCGATTGCGTGCCGCCGAGGCTCTTGAACTCCGGTTTGAGCGAAGCGACGCCGAGTCTGCCGGCATGTTTTTCGACGAGCTTGAGTTCCTCCATCACCATCATCGGCAGGTAAGGCAGGCCGGTCTGGCTGATGAGGACGATGCTGGAGGCCTCGTCGGCAAAGGCCGAGCGCATGAGCATCGGCGCGGCGAGAGGCGACACGGCCAGCCGTTTACAGAAGTCGCGCCTGCGCATAGTTCGCTCCCCTTCGTTCTCGGGGCCGCTTTAGCTCTGCATGCCCCAGCGTTGCACGGTTCTCTTCTCGATGACGCGGAAAACCACGTTCTCGACCGCCAGACCGATCATGATGATGGTGAGCAGGCCGGCAAAGACTTCGGCGATGTTGAGCTGGTTCTTGCTCTCGAAGATGTACCAGCCGAGACCGCCCTGTCCCGACGACACGCCGAACACCAGTTCGGCCGCGATCAGCGTGCGCCAGGCGAAAGCCCAGCCGATTTTCAGGCCCGCCAGGATGCTGGGAAAGGCCGCGGGAATGAGAATACGGGCGACAAAGCGCAAGCCGGTGAGATTGTAATTGCGGCCGACCATCCGCGCCGTCATCGACACGCCGCGAAACCCCGCCAGCATGTTGAGCGACACCGCCCACATCACCGAGTGGATCAGCACGAAGACCAGACTGCCGGCGCCGAGCCCGAACCAGATCAGCGCCAAGGGCAGCAAGGCGATCGCCGGCAGCGGATTGAACATCGCCGTCATAGTGTCGAGGAAGTCGGTGCCGAGCCGGCTTGAAATGGCGAATACGGTGAGCAGGCCGGCGAGCAACGTGCCGGAGGTAAAGCCTATCACCAGCACTTGGATCGAGCTCCAGGCGCGCTTCGGGATGGTGCCGTTGCCGACGTCCGTCAGCAATGCGTGCACCGCATCGCTGAACGGCGGCACCAACAACGGATTGTCGAGCCAGCGGCCGTAGATTTCCCAAGCGAGCGCCAGGAAAACCAGGATTCCGACCTTGCGCAGCCAGGTTTGATTGTAAACGCGCTCGAATAAGGTCAACGGCTTCTCGATGATGCCGAATTGCTCCGGCCCCAGCGTTTCGCAATAGATATTGGGGCGCTCAGTGCCCTGGAATGTCTGCGCTTGAAGCATGGGGCGCCTCCTCGATTTGATCGGCAAACAACATGTCGTGAATTTCGCGGCCGAGCGTCGCGGCTTCGGCGGAATTTTCCTGGCCGCGCGGCACGCTGTTGATCTCGGCCTTGACCTGACCCGGATGCGGCGACAGCAGTAGAATGCGGCTACCTAGTTTGATCGCTTCGGGAATCGAATGTGTCACGAACAGCACCGTGAATTGGATTTCGTCCCACAATTGCAGCAGTTCGTCTTGCATGCGGACGCGGGTCAGCGCGTCGAGCGCGGCAAAGGGCTCGTCCATCAGCAGGATATCCGGCTCCATCGCCATGCCGCGGGCGATGGCGACGCGCTGTTTCATGCCGCCGGACAGGGTGTGCGGATAGCTGTTGGCGAAGTCGGCGAGCTTGACCTTGGCGATATAATGCATGGCGCGATCGACCGCAGCCTTGCCTTGCAAAGTCCCCGTGGTCTTGAGCGGGAACAGCACGTTCTCCAGCACCGTCATCCACGGCAGAAGCTGATCGAACTCCTGAAAGACCATCATCCGGTCGGGACCCGGCTTGGTGATCAGTTCGCCCTTGAGCCAAATGTCGCCTTCGGTCGGCGCCAGGTAGCCGCCAACGGCCTTCAGCAGGGTCGACTTGCCGCAGCCCGACGGTCCGACCACGACGAAGCGGTCGCCTTGCAGCACCTTAAAGCTGACCCGGTAGGTCGCGGTGATGAGATGGGCTTGGGTCTTATACTGGATGGTGACGCCGCGGACGTCGAGCAAAGGCTGGCCGGAATCGACACCGTTACCGCTGCGCACGCGGCCAGCTTCCTTGCGCTCGCCGGCGCCCGCGACCGCTACTCTCGACGCGACTGTGCTGCTGCTCATCAACATTTTCCTCCCGCCTCTGGTCTTTTCTTCTTGGCGTTCTTTGCGGTCCGGTCTCTGGCGTACCGTTGTCCGGCCGCAAGTTTGGCCGGTTTCGGCAAGGCTGTCTATCGTTCCGGCCCCCCGGTTGACCGTTGCCGTGCGCGCCGCCCATGCTGCCCGAAAAAGGAGCGCTGAAGTGAAGGCCACGGAAATCCTGCGCAACATCGTGAAAGAGAAGCTGGCGCGGGACGAGGTCGTCGCCTCGATGACCGTCCGCCTGACGCGCGGCGTCGAAATCGCGCGGATGGCCAAAACCGCCGGCTTCGACATGATCTATATCGACCTCGAGCACTCGACCCTGACACTCGATGTTGCCGGACAGATTTGCCTGGCGGCCCTCAACTGCGGCATCGCGCCGATGGTCCGGGTTCCGGCCAATACGCCGGAATACATCCAGCGCGTTTTGGACGGCGGCGCCTTGGGCATCGTCGCGCCCGGCATCGGCTCGGCCGAGGAAGCGCGGGCGGTTGTTAAGGCGGTGAAGTTCGCGCCACTAGGCGAGCGCGGCGCCGGCGGCGCCCTGCCCCACCTCGAATACCGCTCGTTCCCGGCCGCCGAAGCCAATGCCGCAGTCAACGACGCCACCATGGTCATCGTGCAGTTCGAATCGGCGGCGGCGATCGACCAAGCCGAGGAGATCGTCGCCGTCGACGGCGTCGACATGGTTCTGATTGGCGTCAACGACATGCTGGCCAGCTTGGGGCTCGCCGGACAATACGAACATCCGAAGGTGCGCGACGCTTACGCCCGCACGATCGCCGCGTGCCGCAAGCATGGCAAGCATGTCGGCGTCGGCGGTCTATCGACTAAGCCGCAGCTCGCCGCCGAGTTCATCGCCATGGGCGCGCGGCTGGTGTCGACCGGGACGGACATTCAATTCCTCCAGGCCGCGATGAACGACAAGGCGCGCCAAGTGCACGAGATTCAAGTGCACGAGATCACGAAATGAACGAGATGCCGCGCACCATTCTCGGCGTTGCGCCGACGCCGCCGTCGTTCGACGTGCCGGCGGGCGCCTGCGATTGCCACACCCATATTTTCGGGCCGGACGACAGGTTTCCGCTGTCGCCGCAACGGCTCTACACGCCCGGACCGGCCTCGATCGAAAATCTCAATGCCTTGCACAAGGCCATCTATGTCGACCGCGTCGTGGTGGTGCATCCGTCGCCTTACGGCGCCGACAACGCGGTGACAATCGATGCCCTGCGCAAAATGGGCGCGCTGGCGCGCGGCGTCGCCGTGATCGACGAGACCACCACCGACGCGATGCTCGGCGACATGCATGCGGCCGGCGTGCGCGGCGTGCGCGTCAATATCGAGTCGCATGGCCACATCGATTCCGCCGCGGCCGGGCGGCTGTTCCAGCGCGCCGCGGCGCGCGTGGCGAGGCTCGGCTGGCATGTGCAGACTTATACGAACATCGGCGTGCTGGCGCCGCTGATCGACACCATCCTCAAGTTGCCGGTGCCGCTGGTGGTCGATCATTTCGGCCGCCCGAAAGCCGAGCTCGGCACCGGCCAGCTGGGTTTTGCCGAACTGCTGGCGCTGCTGACAAGCGGCAAGGTCTACGTGAAAATCTCGGCGCCCTACCGCATCTCGCACGCCCCCGGCTATCGGGATGCCGAACCGATCGCGCGCGCGATGATCGAGGCCAATGTCGACCGCATCCTGTGGGGCACCGACTGGCCGCACCCCGGCGGTTTGCGCCGCGACCCCCAAGCGGTCGAGCCGTTCCGCCCCGAAGACAACGGCGCGGCGCTCAATCGCCTCAAATCCTGGACCCGAAACGAAACCGAGCTTCGCAAGATCCTCGTCGACAATCCGGCGCGGCTATATCAATTCTGAAGCGGCAAAAAAGAGCGAGCATGAAAATCAACGATTACGATCTCGATATCGTCGTTACCGGCTTTCCCGGAAAATCCGTCTGCCACGGCGGGTTGGGCTGGAGCACCGTCGTGGTGGTGCGGGCGCACGGCCGCATTCTCGTCGTCGACACCGGCGGCTTCAGCATGCGCACCATGCTGCTCAAGCGCTTTGCCGAACGCGGCCTCAAGCCGGCCGAGGTCACCGACCTGCTGCTGACGCATTCGCATCACGACCATTCGGTGAATTATCCGATGTTCCCGAACGCGCGCATCGTCATCGGCGCGCATGAACTGGACTGGTCGCTGACGGTGCCGTGGGGCGAGACGCCGGTCCCCGAACTCTACATGCGCGAACTGAAAGACTATCCGAAGCTGCACACGGCCAGGGAGGGCGAGGAAGTCTTCCCCAACATCACCGCGCATCTGGCGCCCGGCCATACGCCCGGATGCATCGTTTATGTGCTGCACGCGCCCGACAAGGATGTGATCTTTGCCGGCGACGCCGCCAAGAACCGCGCCGAGTTGGTGTCCGGCACCACCGACATGACCTACGACGCCGCGGTCAGCAAAGCCTCGATCGCGAAAATCTGGGACCTGTGGCGCAAGCGTCCGGGCAGCATCATGGTGCCGGGCCACGATATGCCGATGACCCAGGACGCCGGCGTCACTAAATACATCGGCGAGCGCGAAGCCGCGATCGTCGCCTGGTACGGCGACGACATGGAGCAGACGACGCTGTTCAAGCTGACGATCTGAACCGTTTGACGCTGGCGCTCGCCACCGCTCCGCTTGTAAAGTGCGGCCACGCTCTGGCATTCTGACCGGGCCGGCGTTTTAGAAGGTCAAATTGCCTTGGATATCGTCCTGACGGAATTGCTGAGCGCCACGCTTCGCTGGGTCCACGTGATCGCCGGCGTCGCCTGGATCGGAAGCTCGTTCTATTTCATCCACCTCGATCTCAGCCTGAAGAACCACGGCGCCTTGGCGGCCGGCGTCAAAGGCGAGGCCTGGCAGGTGCATGGCGGCGGCTTCTACCAGATGATCAAGTTCATGGTGGCGCCAGCGGCCATGCCGGACGAACTGACCTGGTTCAAATGGGAAGCCTATGCCACCTGGCTGTCCGGCTTCGCCCTGCTGGTGGTGGTCTATTATTTCAACGCCGAGCTGTTTCTGATCGACAAATCGGTGCTGGACCTCAGCGCGCCGATGGCGGCGGCCGTGGCCTTCTTCAGCCTGGCGGCGGCCTGGCTGGCTTATGAGGGCCTGTGCCGCTCGCCGCTCGGCAAGCATGAGGTCGCGCTGGCGCTGGTCGGCTACGTCTTCCTGGTGGGGCTGACTTTTGCCTTCACGCACGTCTTCAGCGGCCGCGGCGCCTTTACCCAGATCGGTGCCCTGATCGGCACCATCATGGTGGCCAACGTCTTTGCGATCATCATGCCGTACCAGAAGAAGACGGTGGCGGCCTTGATCGCCGGCCAGGATCCCGATCCGGCCTGGGGCGCCATCGGCAAGCAGCGCTCCGTGCACAATAACTACCTGACCCTGCCCGTCATCTTCCTGATGCTGAGCAACCACTATCCGATGTTCTTCGCCACGCAGTTTAATTGGGCGATTGTCGCCATCGTGCTGCTGATCGGCCCGGTTATCAGGCACTTCTACAATTCCAGGCACGAGGGCAAAGGCAGCCCCTGGTGGACCTGGTTCGTTGCCGCGGCCGGCATGATGAGCATCGCCTGGCTGTCCGGCGTCGGCACCCCGGGCGTCAAAGTCGGCGACGGCACCCCGGCGCCTAAATTCGCCGCGGTCGAGGAGATCGTCTCGTCCCGTTGCAGCATGTGCCATGCGGCGCAGCCGGTCTGGGCCGGTTTCCTCTATCCGCCCAGGGGCGTGCGGCTCGACGACGCCGAACAAATCGCGCTGCACGCGCGGCTGATCGCCATCAATGCCGTCAAATCGCGGGCCATGCCGCCTGGCAATGTCACCGAAATCACCGACGGCGAACGTCAGGTGCTGGCCGCCTGGATCGCGGCTGGCGCGCCAAGGCAATGACGAAGACAATGACGACCATTCCCCTCGACGCCCTCAATGCGGCCAGCGAGGCGGACTTCTGCGCGGCACTGGGCGACATTTACGAGCATTCGCCGTGGGTGGCGAAGGCCGCGGCTGCGCGCCGGCCGTTTTCGACGCTTGATGATTTGCACGAGGCCATGATGGCCGCCGTTCGCGCGGCACCGGCGGATGCACGGCTGGCCCTGGTCAAAGCCCACCCAGACCTCGCCGGCAAAGCGGCGCGCGCTGGCAACCTCACCGCGGATTCGACCCATGAACAGGCCAGCGTCGGCCTCGACCGGCTCAACGACGAGGAGTTCGCCCGCTTTCACAAACTCAACGACGCCTATCAGGGCAAATTCGGCATTCCCTTCATCGTCTGCGTACGGCGGCATACCAAGGATTCAATCCTGAACGAATTCGAGCGCCGCCTCGCCCACGGCAATAAAGGCGAAATGGAATCTGCGCTTGGTGAAATCTTCCGTATCGCGGCGCTGCGGCTCGACGGGCGTGTGACCGCGCCGGACCGGCTGAGGGTCACGGGCCGCTTGTCGACCCACGTCCTCGATACGCATAGCGGCAAACCGGCCGAAGGCGTCGGCCTCGAATTGTGGGAATTGTCAAAAAGCGGACCCGAACGGCTGATCCTTAGCACCGTCACCAACAGCGATGGCCGCACCGACACGCCCTTGATCGCAGGCCGTCCGCTGCCGATCGGCACCTATGAGCTGCGGTTCGCCACGGCGGCCTATTTCGCCAAGCGCGGCGTGGCCCTGTCGGATCCGCCTTTTCTTGACGTGGTGCCTATCCGTTTCGCGATTGCCGAGCCGGAAGGCCATTATCACGTGCCCCTGGCGATGACGCCGTGGAGCTATTCCACCTACCGCGGCAGCTAAAGCGAGCGCATAAAAAAACACGCCGGTCGAGGTCTCGACCGGCGTGCTTTGTTTCAGACTGTCAGCTGGCGATCAGAAGGCGATCGTCGCGCCCACCAGCCAGGTGCTTTCCACCGTACCGGTGACATTGCCGGCCGCATTGGCCGCCGCAGCCGGCGTTTGCTGGGAATCGATGCCGAACTTGTTGACCCAATAACGGTAGCCAGCCCACACCGAGTACATCCCCGGCCGATAGCCCAACATTTTGCCAGCGTCGAGTTCGATGTTTTGCTGGGCATACCACTCGACCTTACGCGAGAAGCCCTGAGCGACACCGAAGCCGCATGGCTCGCCGCAACCCTTGGCGCCGTGAACGGTGCCGAAGGCCTTGAAGGTAAGCGGGATCGACGGTGGCAGGAAGGCGAGCGGCTGGACCCACAAGTATTCGAAGCCCCAGGTCGTATTGTAGCTGACGTTACCTGACGGGTTGGTTCCGCCACCGAAGGCGACAGCAAAACCGTCGTGCTGCCATTCCTTGTAGATGTTCGGGCTCAGGTTCAAGAAGCCTTTGTAGGGCGTCGCGAAGCTAAATGTCAGACCAGCTTCGATCGAGCGCTTGGCCGAACCGAGCGTCGTGTTGTCGGTGTTGAGGTCGGCGCCGACCATCAGCGAAACGTTGGTCAGCGGGCCCATCGAGAAGGCTTTGGTACCGAAGATTTCATTGAACCCGAAGGTGCTGCGGAAGAAGCCGTAAATCTCGGTGTAGGGGGCGCCACCGCCTGCCGATGGAGTCTGGCTGCTGGTCGCCTTCAACCAGTCGACGTTGAAGAAGTTCGTGCCGTAGGCCCACACGTCGAAATGCGTGAAGGTGAACACGTTCTTCGGCGTCTTGCCGGCACCCGGGTTCGTCGCCACGAACTCGTAATGGTAGCTGAGCGAGTTGTCGTTCACGAAAAAGAATGGCGGTGGCGAAACGGCGCTGACCGCTTTAACGGGCATATCGGCCGCCGCGGCGGCGCCGACTGCGGTCGCCGCAAATAATGCGGCCAGAGAGAGAATTCGTGCGTACATAGTTTGACCCCCAACGAGTTGCGAACTGAAGCGCTTTTAATTGTGACAAAACCTAATCAGTGCTTCTCCGCATCGGAAAGCCTGAAGATTCGCCAGCTTTCGCCGCTATTTCCGTTCGTTATGCAAAAAACATCGCCTGGGCGATCGATGGAAATTCCGATTACTTTCCGTGATTTGTGATTTTTACTTGATATTTCTACTCATTCGCAGGTTTCCGGAATCGCCAAAATAAGATCGCGCGCGTCGCAGAAACGGCTTTTTCTGACTAAAAAACACGCAGCTAAAAATTGTAGCAACCAACAGACACCCAGATTCTTATGCACTGTGGCGACTTTGCAACGCCTTTTAGGGCCCATCCGTGCCGTTTGCTTTGCCGCTACCGCGAAAAACTTGAATCGCCATAAGGGACAGACGTCCATCCGTCACCGGCTCGTCATGTTATTGCTTTCTCGACAGGCCGGCTGATTAAATGGCGCGAAAATAAGCAAAGCCTGCCGCTTATTGGTAGTTTCTGCGGAGCCAGGTTTTGGCACAGTATTAGCTTGATAGTTTTGTGACGCGGCCGACGAAGATTGTGCCGCGCCAGCGTTTGAGGCCATCGTTCATGTTGAATCCAGCGTCTGCGCACGGTTCCTCCGCGGAAACACCGCTGCTGCAGGCTATCGGGATCACCAAACGCTACGGCGCCTTCCTCGCCAACGATTCCATCGACATCGAACTCTACGCCGGCGAAATCCACGCTTTGCTGGGCGAAAACGGCGCCGGCAAATCGACGCTGGTGAAAATGATGTACGGGCTCATACAACCGAGCGCCGGCGAATTGCGCTGGATGAACCAGAAAGTGGTGCTATCCGGTCCTTCGGAGGCCCGTGCCTTGGGCATCGGCATGGTGTTTCAGCACTTTTCCCTGTTCGACAACCTGACGGTCGCTGAGAACGTCGCCCTTGGCCTCGACGGCAAGGAGAGCTTTGCCGCCATGTCGGCGCGGCTGGCGCAGGTCTCCAACGATTACGGGCTGCCACTCGATCCCAAGCGCGAGGTCTGGCGGCTGTCGGTCGGCGAGCGTCAACGCATCGAGATCGTGCGCGCGCTAATGCAGAACCCGAAGCTGCTGATTTTGGACGAGCCGACGGCGGTGTTGACCCCGCAAGAGGCCGACCAGCTTTTTATCGTGCTGCAACGGTTGCGCAGCGAAGGCCGCGGCCTCCTGTACATCAGCCACAAACTCGACGAAGTGAAACGCCTCTGCGACACCGCGACGATTTTGCGCGGCGGCAAGAAAATCTCGACCTGCAACCCGCGCGCCGAAACCGCCGCCTCGCTGGCCCGCATGATGGTCGGCGCCGACATCGGCGAGGTCAAAGCCAAAACCGCGCGCGCCACCACGGTGCCGCGTCTGGTTATCAAGGATCTGTCGCTTACTCCCGACGATCCGCACGGTACTTATCTCCACAACATCTCACTTGAAGTGAAGGGCGGCGAAATTCTTGGCATCGCCGGTGTCGCCGGCAACGGCCAGGACGAATTCTTCGCCGCTTTGTCCGGCGAACGGCTGTCCGGTGCCGAGTCCAATATCGTCATCGATGGCGAAGCGGCCGGTCTGATGTCGGTGACACAGCGGCGGCGGCTCGGCGCCGCCTTCGTGCCGGAAGAACGGCTCGGCCATGGCACCGCGCCGCGCATGAAGCTGTCGGAAAACGCGCTGCTCACCGGCCACGCCGCGAGCCACATGGTCAACCATGGCTTCATCGACAAACCGGCGACACTCGAAACCGTGGATAAAGCCACCACGACATTCGACGTCCGCAAGGCCAAGCGCGATCCGGAAGCCGCCAGCCTGTCGGGCGGCAACCTGCAGAAATTCATCGTCGGCCGCGAGATTCTGCGCGAGCCCGGCGTGCTGGTCGTCAGCCAGCCGACCTGGGGCGTCGATGCCGGCGCCGCCGCCGTGATCCGCCAGGCGCTGCTCGACCTCTCCGGCCGCGGCACCGCTGTGCTGTGCATCAGCCAGGATCTCGACGAACTTGCCGAAATCGCCGACCGCATCGCGGTGATGTTTCACGGCCGCCTGTCCGAGCCGCTCGTCGCCGCGGAGGCGACCCGCGAAAAACTGGGTCTGCTGATGGGCGGCAGTTCCGCCGGCTCGGCCGAACCGACTGTAGGAGCAAGCCATGCAGTTGGTGCTTGAAAAACGCGCCGAGCGTTCGACCAAGATCGCGATCCTGTCGCCGCTGATCGCCATCGCGCTGACGCTCGTCACCATGGCGATTCTGTTCGCGATCCTCGGCAAGAACCCGATCGCGGCACTCAACGTCTATTTCGTCGAACCGCTGACCGATTCCTATTCGCTGATGGAAATCGCGGTGAAGGCGACCCCACTGGTGATGATCGCGATCGGGCTGTCGCTCTGCTATCTCGCCAATGTCTGGAATATCGGCGCCGAGGGCCAGTTCATCATGGGTGCGGTCTGCGGCAGCTACCTCGCGGTCGTAACCAACGGCACCGGCGCCGGGCACTGGGTGCTGCCGGCGATGCTGGTGATGGGCGCGCTCGGCGGCGCGTTGTGGGCGATGATTCCGGCGATCTGCAAAGTGAAATTCGGCGCCAACGAAATCCTCACCAGCCTGATGCTGGTCTATGTCGCCGACCTGATCATGGACTATCTGGTGCGCGGCCCCTGGCGCGATCCGAAGGGCATGAACTTCCCGACCACCGCCACCTTCGACCCGGTCGCCAACGTGCCGGTGTTGATCGAAGGCGGCCGGCTGCACGCCGGCGCGGTGCTGGCGTTGATCGTCGTGATGCTGGCGACCGTGATGCTCGGGCGCACCATCAAGGGCTTCGAAATCCGGGTTGTCGGCGCGGCGCCGAAGGCCGCGCGCTTCGGCGGCTTCAGTTCGAGCCGGCTGGTGCTGTTCACCTTCGCGGTTTCCGGCGCTCTTGCCGGTCTTGCCGGTATTATCGAGGTTGCCGGCCCCGTGGGCGTCCTCCAACCCGGCATCTCGCCGGGCTATGGTTTCACCGCCATCATCGTCGCCTTTCTCGGCCGGCTGAACCCGGTCGGCATTCTGATTGCCGGCTTGTTCCTGGCGCTCACATTCATCGGCGGCGAAGGCGCGCAAATCTCGATGAAGATTCCGCTGGATCTGACCAAAGTATTCCAGGGCATCTTGTTGTTCTACGTGCTGGCTTGCGATTCCCTGATTCTTTATCGCATCCGCCTGATCAGCAAATTCCGAAAGGCTGCCGATGGGACTGCTTGAAGCCATCTTCCTGTCGGTGATCGCCGCCTCGACGCCGCTGCTGCTGGCGGCGGCGGGCGAACTCGTCGTCGAGCGATCGGGCGTACTTAATCTCGGCGTCGAAGGCATGATGATCATGGGCGCGGCCTGCGGTTTTGCCGGCGCCTATCTCACTGGCTCGACCTTCCTCGGCGCACTGTTCGGCATCGTCGCCGGCTGCGCGCTATCGCTGGTGTTCGCGGCGCTGACGCTGGGCATGGCGGTCAACCAAGTCGCGGCGGGATTGGCGCTGACCATTCTCGGCATCGGCCTGTCCGGCCTGATCGGCGCCGGTTTCGTCGGTGAAAAGATCGTGCCGGCGCCGGCGCTATATATTCCCTTTCTCACCGATATTCCGATCGTCGGCCGCATTCTGTTCGGCCAAGACGGCTTTGTTTACTTCTCGGTCATGCTGGTCGCGGCGATCTGGTGGTTCCTTTATCGCACGCGGCCCGGCTTGATCCTGCGTGCGGTCGGCGACAGCCATACCTCGGCGCATGCGCTCGGCTATCCGGTACTGAAAATCCGCCTGTACGCTGTGCTGTTCGGCGGTGCTTGCGCCGGTCTCGGCGGCGCCTTCCTGCCGCTGGCCTACACGCCGTTCTTCATTCCGGGCATGACGGCCGGCCGCGGCTGGATTGCACTGGCACTGGTGGTGTTCTCGTCTTGGCGGCCGGGCCGGCTGGTCGGCGGCGCCTATCTGTTTGGCGCGGTCACCATTCTGCAACTGCACGCCCAGGCCTTCGGCCTCGGCATTCCCTCGCAAATGATGACGGCGCTGCCTTATCTGGCAACCGTCATCGTTCTTGTCTTGATATCGCGCGCGCGCGGCACCGCCGGGTCCGCCGCGCCTGCATCATTGGGCATGGTGTTCGTACCCGACCGTTAAACCAACTCCCCCATGAGTGCGCGCGGACGGGCGACACGCTCGCGGGGACCAAGAAGCGACCCGTCTGATAACCCGGAGTGAAAAATATGAGAAAAATCTTAATGACCGCCGCCGTCGCCGCCTTGGCGATGGCCGCGACGAGCTACACGGCCTCCGCGGCCGAAAAGCTCAAAGTCGGATTCATTTATCTTGGCCCGATCGGCGATCTCGGCTGGACCTACCGCCATGAAGTCGGCCGCCAGGAAATGGTCAAAGCGCTGGGCGACAAGGTCGAGACCACCTATCTCGAGAACGTCAATGAAGGCCCGGACTCGGAGCGCTCAATTGAGCAGCTCGCGCGCACCGGACACCAACTGATCTTCACCACCTCGTTCGGCTACATGGACCCGACGGTCAAGGTCGCCAAGCGTTTTCCGAAAATCAAGTTCGAGCACGCCACCGGTTTTAAGAGCGCGCCCAATCTCGGCACCTATGCAGGCCGATTCTACGAAGGCCGCTATATCCAGGGCGTGATCGCCGGCAAAATGTCGAAGACCGGCACGCTCGGCTATATCGGGTCGTTCCCGATCCCGGAAGTGATCTCCGGCATCAACGCCACCATCCTCGGCGCGCAGACCGTCAATCCGAACATCAAGGTCAAGGTGATCTGGGTGAACACCTGGTTCGATCCGGGCAAGGAAGCCGACGCCGCCAAGGCGCTGGCCGACCAGGGCGTCGACATCATCATGCAGCACACCGATAGTCCGGCCGCTATGCAGGTCGCCGCCCAGCGCGGCATCCTCGCCTTCGGGCAGGACAGCGACATGATCAAGTTCGGGCCGAAGAGCCAGCTCACCTCGATCATCGACAACTGGGGTCCGTATTATACTCAGCAGGCCAAGGCCGCGCTCGACG
>Ga0265314_10004212_pt1 | contig 13486 bp, 10 predicted proteins | sample 4126metaG_FD_203106 | JGI IMG/M metagenome (GOLD analysis project Ga0265314, IMG submission 203106) | Rhizosphere microbial communities from Carex aquatilis grown in University of Washington, Seatle, WA, United States - 4-1-26 metaG | ecosystem: Host-associated > Plants > Roots > Rhizosphere >... | reverse complement strand
TCCCAATTTCTGGTTCGAAATCCCATCTCGAAGCCCACGAATTCGAGTCCGAATTCGCTGTTTTTCATGCGGTCGGAGAGTGAAATTTCATCGCCGCAACCGTTAAATTCATACTCGAAATCCGCAAAATCCGAGTCGAAAAGCAAACGAATTAATCGCGAAAATGCCTCCGGTCAGATCGTGGAATCTGTTCATGGCGCGAGCGATTTGTTCGTCCCTCTCATGCAACTCGCGCGATAGCGCACTCGCGGAATCCTTGGAAAGCTTGGAGATTTGCGCAGGGTGAGCACAAAAAATTTGGAGAGCAAGATTGAAGGCTTGATGTCTGCGATCCATCAAGTGGTTGTCTGCACATCTCTATTCTTGATGTTACGGCGGAGAAGCATAGCAGCACGATTTTCCAAACACCTGGTGCGCAACACAGCGATGGCATCATTCGCTATTTTGTATATCTCGCGGTTCAATCGTACTGAAGCTCTACGCGAGTTGTTGCGATGAACGATGATGAGTTCGAACCGAAGGTGGGGCACGGACGAGCACCGCGGGAGCGAAGTTACGTTCAGCGCGTATTGCACAGCACGGCGAAGGCCGGGAGTCGTGTCGGCAAGGGCAATCGCCGCTTCAACGGCAGTCGTATCGGCAGGGGTTCGGGCGTCGGCGGTGTCCTTGGCTCGCGTGACAAGAATTCGGCCTTCAGATCGCGCAGGGTGGTCGTACAGGCGCGGATCGTGAAGCTCGCAGGCAAAGGCTTGGGCGGTGCGCGTGCCCATCTACGCTACGTTCAGCGCGATGGTGTTACCCGTGAAGGCGAGCCAGGCTCGCTGTACGACCGCGAGAATGACAGGGCCGACGGGAAATCTTTCATCGAACGTGCCGATGGCGACCGCCACCAGTTCCGCTTCATCGTCTCCCCCGAAGCCGGGGACAAATACCAAGACCTGAAGCCTTTCGTGCGCCGTCTCATGGACCGCATGGAAAAGGATCTGGACACGCAGCTCGATTGGGTGGCGGCCGACCACTACAACACCGGCCATCCCCACAGCCATATCATCGTCCGGGGCAAGGACGCGACGGGCAAAGACCTCATCATCGCCCGCGAATACATCACCCATGGAATGCGAGAACGCGCAGCCGAGATCGTTAGCCTCGATCTTGGGCCCCGATCCGACCTGGAGATTCTGGACCGGCTCCGCGATGAAATGGAACAGGAGCGATTCACCAGGATCGACCGCGACCTGCTGCGCGCAATGGATGCCGAGCGGACGGTCGGAACCATCGGCAGCGATAGCTCGCAACAGAGTCTGCGAGCAGGCCGGTTGCAGAAGCTGGGTCGCCTGGGTCTCGCAACCGAGATCGAGCCGGGCCGGTGGCAGCTGTCGGGCAAACTGCAAGTCACGCTCCGGCAGATGGGCGAGCGCGGCGACATCATCCGCACGATGCAGCGTGACCTCGCGCGGGAGAGTAGTGGTAGGGCATCCGCGAACTATGCGATCTACGATGCCGTTGAGCCCGATACTGGCAGGCTTGTTGGGCGCGTGGCGGCGCAGGGGATTTCCGACGAACTGCACGACCGCCGCTATCTCATCGTGGATGGCATGGATGGACGCGCCTATTACGTCGATTTGGGACTCATCGATCCAGCAGGAATACCAAGTGACGGCGGGATCGTGTCTGTCACGCCTGTTCGCGCCAGTGCGAAACAGGCCGACCACACCGTGGCTGAGATCGCGGCTTCCCATGGCGGTGTCTATGACATCGCCACCCACACACGAGCCGATCCAAGAGCAAACCCGGATTACCTCATGGCCCATATCCGCCGGCTTGAAGCCTTAAGGCGCGCTGGCGTGGGTGTGGAGCGGCAAGCCGATGGTAGCTGGAAAATCCCGCCCGATCATCTGCAACAGGCAGAGCGGTATGAGCGGATGCAGGCACGGTCTCGTCCTGTACAGGTGGAAACGCTGTCGCCGCTACCGTTGGAGCGACAGATCAGGATCGAAGGCGCGACGTGGCTGGATCGCGAATTGACCAATCCCACAGCCTTCGACATTCGAGGCTCCGGATTCGGGCATGATGTTCAGGATGCTTTGAACCGCCGTCGCCAATGGTTGATCGCGCAGGGCTTCGCGCGGGAGGAAGACGGGCGCACGATCTATCCCACTGGCATGGTATCCGAGCTACAGCGCCGCGAGCTCGCAAAGGAAGGGGCGAAGTTCGCCCGTGAGCGGGGTTTGCCCTATGCCGAAACCGCCAAGGGCGATCACGTCTTCGGCGTCTATCGCAAACGGCTTGACCTCGCGAGTGGGCGTTTCGCGCTCATCGAGAACAGCCGCGAATTTACCCTCGTTCCCTGGCGACCGGTGATCGAGGACAGCATCGGCCGGGAAGTCTCCGGAAACTTGCGGGGCGATACGATTTCCTGGACGCTTGGTCGTCAGCGCAGCGGGCCGTCGATCTCGTAGCTGCGGCCGGACGGGGTCCAACCGTAGAAGACCGTGATTGTCCAAATAAGGCTACAAGCAAATCCTCGCGGGCATCAAGTCGCGCTCAACCGAGGTTGCTGTGAGGAAAAATCGCCACTGCATCTATCTAGAACCCAAAATTAGCGAACGGCTGACCGCGTTGGCCGAGAAACCTGGAACCACGATATCCAACGTGATCGGCGATGCCTTGCGAGCTTACTTCGAGCGTCAGGGCGGCGACGTCCTCGAAGATCGGTTCAAGGCGCGTCTCGACAACATCACCACGCAGCTCAACCGCATCGAACGCGATCAGCGGATCGATCTCGAAAGCCTGGCGCTGTGGATTCGCTATCAGTTGATGCTTTCCAATCCCGTGCCGCCTGGGCAACTCGCGGCGCTACAGGCGGTTGGGCAGGAGAGGTTCCAGGCGTTCATCGACGAGGTGGGCCGCAGGATTGCGAATGGCAGGGCTACCAGCGTTGAGGTCATGCAGAGGGCGAAAAAGGTTTCCTGAGAAAATTGACGATTTTGGCTTCTATGTTCGAAGTCTGAACGCCCAGCAAGGCGTTGGTTATCTAAAAGCTCACGGATGTCTAAAATATAGCAATCCTGCCGATTCCCGGCAGGCACGTCTTGTCGGCTGCGGCAAGACGAGCCCTCTTGAAAATATCCTAGAAATGGGATAATGCGTATGGCTCGAATATTGATCGCTGGGGAGAAGCCGCTTGCCTGGGTGGGATCATCCAAGCGGGATTTTCTGGAGTTTCCAGAGCCGGTCAAAGATGAGATGGGCAACGCGCTTGGTATCGCGCAATTTGGAGGAAAACATCCTTCCGCGAAGCCATGGAAAGGACAAGGGCCGGGCATTTTCGAGATCGTGGAGGATTTCGATGGCGACACTTACCGGGCCGTCTATACGGTCAAATTCCGCGAGACAGTGTATGTGCTGCACGCATTCCAGAAGAAATCTCCGCGCGGAATCAAGACAGCCAGAGGCGATGTGGAGCTCATCGAACAGCGGCTGAAAAGTGCGCAGCAGGACTATGAGGCACGTTATGGCAGATCGAAGCACCAAAAACCGTGATGAAATCACCGTCGGAACGACCAACGTGTTCGCCGACCTCGGGTATGCCGATGCCGGCGAGCGGCAGACAAAGTTGCGTCTTGCCTATGCGATCAATCAAATTCTCGAAAGCCAGAACCTAACCCAGGCGGCAGCGGCCGAGCTTTTGGCTATCAATCAACCGAAGATTTCGGCGCTCCTGCGGTACAAGCTGGAAGGCTTCTCGGTTGAGCGGTTGATGACGTTCCTGACATCGCTTGATCGCGACATAAACATTGTCATCAAGAAGAAACCCAAGGCGCACAGCACCGGGCGAATTCACATCATAGCTGCGTAGCGTGCGTGGGCGATCATCCATACATCGGTGTCCCCACTACCGCCATTTCTGCTTTGGGCGCTGTTGGGAAATGCCTCTCAAACGGCCCAAAACGGGTTCATGCAAGAAATATGAAGCAAATTCAACGTGATATGGATCGGGTATAATTGGGTGCAATTGGATATGTAATTGGGTGCATGAATCTGTGTCACGGCTCCGGCCTTCTAACCGCGATGGCGCAGCGTATCGACCAGAAGCGCGAACGCCGCCGAAGGTTGCCTTCGGCTTGGATAATGCAGGTGATGGCCGGAATAGGGCGCGTACCAATCCTCCAGCATCCGCTTGAGGCGGCCTTTGGCAATATGCGGTGCCGCCAGATCGTCCCACATAGGCAAGGCCGTTTTCGCTTAGCGCTGATCGCGCCTAAAGACTGACGTTACTGTTCTTTATGAAGGCGACAGAGAAATCCGTCGTCTTTTTGTTTGCGATTGCAACTTTGAAGTGAGCGCCCGATTGGGCTCGCTCCCGGCCAAGGGAGCAAGAAAATTTCGCCGAAAATTTCTTCCGTTCGTCCATGCACAATCGCGCGGCTTGCGCGACTTATAGTGCAAGGACGTGTTCTTGCCCTCGAAGAACGGGATGATGCGGGGGAATGGCAGAAACAATCGGACCCAATTCGGAAACCGACAAGGCTGACGGTCGCGAAACGATGGCGGCGGCTTTGGACGTAAACGCGTGGTTCGTGCGGGAAATCCTGCCGCTGGAAGCGTCTTTGCTGAGGTTTCTGCGCCGGGGTTGGCGCAACGAAAGCGACATCAGAGATCTTTGCCAGGATGTCTATATTGAAATTTACGAGTCGGCCAAAGCGGAAATTCCAGAATCCGCAAAAGCGTTCGCTTTCACCGTTGCGCGAAATGTCCTTGTCAGTCGGCTCCGCCATGCCCAAGTCGTCGCCATCGAAGCAGTGGCAGATTTGGACGATCTCGGCATCGTGCTCGACGAGCCAGGGCCGGAGCGAGCGGCGATTGGGCGGCAGGAATTGCATCGCCTACAGGCGGCACTCGATCAACTTCCCCAACGATGGCGCGAGGTGATTGTGATGCGAAAAATAGAAGGGTTCACGCGTCCGCAAATCGCCGCGCGCCTCGGCATCGCCGAGCGCACCGTGTCGTTGCACCTTGCGTCGGGCATCGTTGCGCTGGCGAACCTGTTCCACGGCGTCCTTCCCGACAAAGGAGGCAAGCCGTGAGCCAGGCAGGTTCTCAAAGGGCACCGAGCACTGACACCGAGCAGGTGATGGCGATCGCTGGAAACTGGATCGCGCGCCGCGACCATTCCGATTGGAGTGCGCGGGATCAGGCCGAATTAGATGCATGGCTGACCGAATCTCCATCCCATCAGATCGCATTCCTGCGCCTGGACGACGTTTGGCAACGGGCAAACCGGTTGAAAGCATTGCAGCACCCGCGGCGAAGCGGCCTCGCGGTGGTTCAACAATGGATTGTGAGGCCATTGGTGATGCGGATAGCCGCGGTCCTTGTTGTTGCGGGCCTCGTTACTGCGGGCGGGAGCCATTACTTCGCAGTGTCGGATGAAACGACATATGCGACATCCGCCGGTGAGCACAAGATCGTGGCCCTCGGCGATGGTTCGAAGGTCGAGTTGAACACAAACACGCTTATCCGAATGAGCAGAACGGATAAACAGCGAGTGGTCAGGCTCGTTAGAGGCGAAGTCTTCTTTCAGATCAGGCACGATCCGTCCCGGTCATTTGTCGTATTGGCCGGCGATCACCGCATCACCGATATAGGGACCGAGTTCCTGGTCCGGTCCGAACCCAATCGATTGGAGGTTGCTCTCGTCGAAGGCCGCGCGCAGTTCGATGCGCCGGATGGGCGGATGCAGTCTCCTATCCTGCTGACTTCGGGCGTCGCCCTTGTAGTCTCGAACAATCTTATCACGACGATAAAGAAAGCTCCCGTCGAACAGGCGCATGAACTTGCCTGGCGCAGGGGAATGCTCGTCTTCGACAAGGAACCGCTCGGCCAGGTGGCGGAAGAATTTAATCGTTATGGCGGAAAAAAGATCGTCGTCACCGAAGCGTCGATTGCGAAGATCCCTGTCAGCGGAACGTTTCCGACAAATGGCGTCGACGGCTTCGTCGAACTCGCCAAAGCAATGCTGGGGCTGAAAGTCGAGCAGCGCGGACAACGGGTCGAGCTTTCGCGCTGAATGTGAAAACGCAGGGCGGGGCTAACTGGGGCGTCCGCAGATATCAAGGGGGAAAAATGTTCAAGCAGTTGAAGCCGGTCTTGCTCGTGGGTACCGCCTTGGCTTTGTTGGGAACTGGTGCGGCCGCGAAAGACTTCGATGTTCCTGCGGGAGAATTAAGGACGGCGCTCGATGCCTACATGAAACAGTCCGGCGTCGCGCTGATGTATCTGCCCGATACGGTCAAGGGCATCAAGACGAGGGGCGTGGAAGGTGATTTGAGCCCCGATAGCGCGCTATCGCGGATTCTATCTGGCACCGGGTTTAGCGCGAGAAAGGCATCAACCGGCGCGGTCGGAATTTTCCGCGATGGCGAGAGTGAGATCATCACTGTTCCATCTATCCAACTTGCCCAAGCTACATCTGCACCACGTGCCGCGGTCGAGACCGTTACCGTCACCTCCTCGAAGCTTGGTGGCGCAGATGTCCAATCCATCCCCATCTCAATCACTGCCCTTTCGCAGGAGCAATTGACCGCCACGCAAACGGCAGGCGGGCCGGACCTGATCAAGCAGGTGCCGAACATGACCTTCACGAAAACCAATTTCACCGGTTACAGCATCAATATTCGCGGTATCGGCACCCAAGCGATCTCCGTCACCACCGATCCTGCCGTGGCGGTTGCGATGAACGACACGCCCTTCATCCGCAATCACTTCTTCGAACAGGAATTCTACGACATCGGGCAAGTCGAAGTGTTGCGCGGCCCTCAAGGCACGCTCTATGGGCGCAACGCGACCGCGGGCGTCGTCAATCTTACCACCGCAAAACCGACCGACCAGTTCGAAGCGATGGCGAGCGGAGAGATCGGCAACTACCAGCAACGCCGCTTCGAGGGGATGGTCAACCTGCCGCTCGTCGATGATCGGCTCGACCTGCGTGTCGCGGGCGAATGGACCAAGCGGCAGGGCTATTCTTTCAACGACCTGACGGATCAACGCGTCGATGGCCGCGACCTGTGGTCCGGCCGGGTCACCATCGGCCTCAAGCCGATAGAGAACCTGCAGATGTATCTCGTTTGGGAGCATTTCTCCGAAGACGACGACCGGATGCGCACAAGCAAGCAGCTCTGCAAGACCGATCCGGGGCCGGCAAGCGTGGATGGCGTTATCATCAAGCCTGGCGGAAGCACGACTGGGGGAACCGGAGGGGGCATCGGAGCTGCTTTTACGCTGAATGCAGGTTATCTCAGCCAAGGGTGCCTTCCGGCGTCGCTCTATTCTCCGGAGTCGTTCGAAGTGCCGAACGGTTATTCGCTTCCCTATGTGATGGCGGGCTATGTGGCTGGCACGCTTGACGCCAGAGTCAATCCCTATGCCAGTACCACGCAATCGCAAAATCTTCGCGTCATCGAATCGCAGATCGATCCTCTCTACAAGGCCAAGAACGATACGGTCGAGTTGAACACCGACTACAAAATCACCTCCGCGCTGACCTTCACCTCGCAGACGGGATACAATCAGGATTTCCTGTGGTCGACGGAAGACTACAATCGCTTCGATACATCCCCTGGCATCTTTGTTATTCCGAGCCTGAAGACGGGTTGGATTCGCAACCAGACGCTGGTGGGCCAAGATGGGATGTTCTGCGATCCGCAGCTGGGTTGTAGCAATCGTCTCGTCGCGCAGGATATTTCCGAGGAACATGCATGGCAATTGAGCCAGGAATTTCGCCTGGCCTCAAGCTTTGCGGGGCCGTTCAATTTCAACGTCGGCGGCAATTACATGCATTACGAGACGGAGGAAAATTATTACGTCTTCGTGAATTCGCTTACCACCCTTGCGGCAACCTCCGGCGGCGCAATCGGATATCCTTGGGTTCCGAACGTTTCAGATGATCACGAATGCCTGAAAAAGGGAGCGTTCTCAGCCGGTGGGAGCGTGGGATATCAGAACAATGACCCCAGCCAGGGTGCGGGCCAGCCAACGTCCGTTTGCATGTATGTCGATCCAAATTCGCTTACCAGCCTGAATAACAAGGGGCACAACTATTTCCTGAGTCAGAATCCCTATCTGCTGAATTCCTATGCGGCTTTTGGAGAAGCTTACTACAATGTCCTAAATGACCTGAAGCTCATTACGGGTCTGCGCTGGACGGAAGACCAGAAGCATTTCACTGATATTCCCAGCGAACTTCTGTCGCAAGGTTATGGCTATGCCAGCACCGGCGTGGTGGATCAGCAATGGGATCAGTTCACCGGACGCGCCGCTGTCAACTGGACACCGAAACTCGCTTTCACCGACCAGACTCTAGTTTATGGCTCTTATGCACACGGCTACAAAGCGGGCGGCGCAAATCCGCCGGGCGCAACCTTATACGCTTACTTTACCGGCGAAACGGGCAACGGCGTTCCCGTGCACCCGCTGACTTTCAAGCCGGAATTCATCGATGCATTTGAACTCGGTACGAAGAACACGCTGCTGGATGGCGCATTAACGCTGAATGGCAGCGTTTTCTATTATAATTACGAGAACTACCAGATATCGGAAATTGTCGATCGCACATCCATCAATTTGAACTTCGATGCTCACGTTAAAGGCGCGGAGCTGGAGGCGAACTGGGAGCCTGTGCCCGGCCTGCGGTTCAATTTCGCAGGCGGCTGGGAGGACACGGCACTTGCTAGAGGCACAAGCTCTGTCGATCTCATGGATCGTACGGCAGATAATCCGGATTGGATCGTCGTCAAACCCTTCGTGACACAATCGTCGAATTGTATTCTTCCTGCATATGTCGTCGCCGACGCTATGGCAGCTTATAGAAACGCAGGCGAAGGCAACGCCGGAGTATCGATGTGCGGCTTTTCCTATGGCCAGCATGTCGATCCGATAACTGGCCTAGCCTATGACCCACTTCACCCGAGGACCACATATAGCGATTTGAACGGTAACTGCGTTTGTGCGGGCGAAGAGGCGGGGAGCTTCATTCCTCTCGATTATCCAGGTTTCGATCCAGCGAGCGCCCCCAACAACGGAGCAGGCTTCAGCAAAAATTTGGGCGGCAACGAATTGCCGAACGCGCCGCCTTTCACCGTGTCGTTCGGCGCGCAGTACAGCCTGCCGCTGACGCCCGATTGGGCCGGCACCCTGCGCAGCGATTTCTACTGGCAGTCCGATTCCTGGGCGCGGGTATTCAACGACGATCCGTATGATCGCATCCGGGGCTACAACACGGTCAACATTTCCATCATCCTCACCAATCAGAGCGGCTGGCAGGTGATGCTCTACGACAAGAACGTGTTCGACACGACCGCGATCACCGGCACATTCCTGAACAGTGACGACAGCGGCCTAACGACAAACGTGTTCCTCACCGATCCGAAGCTGATCGGCGTCCGCGTCACGAAGAACTGGTGAGCGCGATGGGGAAGAGCAATCTAACGAAAACCTACCTGTCATCCCGGCCAAGCGGCGTCAGCCGCGCAGAGCCGGGACCCATGGAGCAGGCGGCTGGATGGGCCTCGGATCGCCGCTGCGCGCCGTCTGGGATGACAATCATAATCACGGGGGGAACACAACAATGAGCGAACTCATCATACGCGCGGCCTGCGCCGACACCCGTTGGCAATTGCTCACGACCGTTTCGGCGCTGGCGCTGCTGACGGTGGTCGTCGCGGACGCGAAAGCCGAAGATGTAGACCGGCCCACCGTCTGGATCGAACTCGGTGGTCAGCTTGAACGTATGGACGGCGTGAACGGGCGCTTCATAGAGCCCTTCATGCTGGTGACGCCGACGCCAGGCATCCTGAATGCGGCCTCTCCGATCGACGCGCAGCGCCCGCCGCGTTATGGCATCGGCGGCGAAGCCAAAATATCGTTCGAGCCGAAGGGCATGGACTGGGTGTTTTCCGCCGCGGTGCGCTATGGCCGCGGCAACGGAAATCGATCCGTTTATCACCAATCTCCTGGTGCACCCTTCCCCTATAAAACTATTTTATACGGAGCATCCAAGGAAAGAACGCCGCTACTAGAAGACTATTCGAACAACCGGATCGAGAGCAGCGAAAGCCACGCCATCCTCGATTTCACGGCCGGAAAAGATGTGGGCCTGGGCATGTTTGGCCGTGGAGGCAGCTCCACGTTGGATTTCGGCGTCCGCTTCGCGCAATTCATCTCCAAATCGAGCGCCGATATCCGCGTGCGCCCGGACATCACGGGCGCTCAAACTGGTGTCCTGAAATACCGCTACAAATTTCACAACTATGCCCTGACCGGACATGGCTCTCGCAGCTTCCACGGCATCGGGCCGTCGCTGTCCTGGAACGCATCTATGCCTCTCATAGGAAATTCCAACACGGCGGAATTCACGTTCGACTGGGGCGTGAATGCGGCGGCTCTCTTTGGGCGACAGAAGGCGAAGGTCGATCATCAGACAACCGCACTGATCTATAACCACGCCTACAACCATCCCACGCCGGGGAACGGTGCCACGCATTACAATCCATTTTACCATCACAGCGCAGACAAAGCCCGCGCGCGATCCGTCATCGTGCCGAATGTGGGTGGCTTCGCCGGAATGTCGATCAAATTCCCCAACGCCAAGGTCAGCCTCGGTTACCGCGCCGATTTCTTCTTCGGCGCAATGGACACCGGCATCGACACGACTAACCGCACGACGACGAGCTTCCGCGGGCCTTATGCAACGATCAGCATCGGGTTAGGCGGATAAGAATAGCCGGGGGGAGTGCAGCAAAGGGGCGGTGGAGCGATCCGCCGCCCTTTATGCTGCCCGCTATTTATGACACGGATGAATTCCCGACCATGGGCTCCCATTTTGTAATTTTATGACCTGAAGGCCCGGCGAGAAATATTTCGCTGAGGCGCTACCCTCGCTCGCAGGTCTCAAGCGTCTCAATAGGACAATCGAGGGATACCCGTTCGAAGGGAAGCGAGCTGGCAGACCATGCCAGACACACTGGAATCAGCCCATGAAGGCGCAGGTCAGCTGCGTGGAGGCGGGGGGCCTTGGTTTTGGTAATGGAGCCGTATGGGAACGGAGCGGCAGAGCGATCTGCCGTCTTTCTTTGCTAGGAAATGAGAAAGGTCCAGTACCCCAAGCTCTGAACCCATGTGTTTTGGCACCCTGCTACTGCCATGGCGCTCCTTCCGATCACCAATGAAGGGCGACATCCCACAGAACAGACGACATGCGACGCTGGAAGGCGGCGTTTGTCCTAATGCTATTTCTGTTTGGGACTCCGTTTGGGAAAATGCCTCCAAAATAGTCCCAAACGTGCCTGTTTTGGTCTTTTCGGAGTCAATGAAATCAAATACTTAACCCTTATATCGGAAGCTACGAATCTGGGGGTCAGGAGTTCGAATCTCTTCGGGCGCGCCATCTTTGCCGAGTCGGATCAGGTACTTAAGCCGCGGCTCGCTTCGATCTCAGAAGTCACATGGTGAGTAAGCACCGAATAGGTACCGTTTCAGTTTCCCGACAGGATTTGCACCTTTAGCTGGCAGCGCAATCGCGATGTTATCGATAGGTTGGCCCTTTTGTGATCTCCCGAGAGAACTGGTCGATCTGGGCACTAATGTCGGTGAACGTCTAGGGATCGCCAGCTTGGCACGTGAGCCGTCAAAAGTGCTTTGAACAACCGACTGTGGTTCGGCACTCTGAGGTGGAGGAGTTCGTGCGCAATGACAAAATCTTGAAACCCTTCGCGCTGCTCGTCCAAGTCAATAGCCAAAGTGATAGTGCCTGCTGTGGAGCATGATCCCCACTTTCGGGTCATTCGCTGAACTCGAATAATACGGGGCATCACCCCTAGTCTTATCACCCAAATGTCAACACGCAGCTTGAGCCTCGCGGCCGGGGTTATCGGAAGCCTTCCGGCGTCACAGTGACCTTATGGGTCACGCCTTTCCATTCGCGGGTCAGATCTACGCCCGGAGAGACATCCCGGCGAATTTGCGGTTCATACGATCCATCGCGCTCCAATGCGTTGGCAATCTGGTGGAGTTGGCGTTGGGTTCGGGCATCCAGCCCACCGAACGCAGCGGCCTGGAGCCGCCAAGCAAACATGCGCGCGATAACGTCTCGCGAACGAACGGCGGGCGCGTCTTCCCGAAAGTGGTCGGTCCAGGCCCGACGCAGCTCTTCAATCGAAAGCTTTGTAAGGGCCGCAACCTCGACAAGGAGCGCGCTGCTATGTTGGCGGCGGATCACCGTATCTGGGGGGATAGCGCACTTCTTATCTTATCGATTGTCTCGGGGCGGCGAATGGACATTCGCCGCCCTTTTTCTTATTCGGCAATAATCGTATGTACCTTTCACCGCCCCGGCCAATTGTGCGCGGGCGCGCCTGGGCTCATCCTGCCCCCGCCAACTTTCTTCCCTTAAGTCTGGCTGCTTCGGTTGTCCTTATTAGTGAACACCAATTTCTAACCCCCTCGGCAGCGAGGATCGGCAGGGATGGTCGGCAGACTGAACAGCACTCGCGGAGGCACAGGCACCGTGCCGAAAGACGCGCCCTCGGCCGCGTCGCTGGCGAAAGCGTGGTTTGGTCGCGAGATCCTGCCGCTGGAAGCGGCCCTGATGCAATATCTCGAGCACAATTGGCGCAACGCGAGCGACATTACCGATCTCCGGCAGGAGATTTATGCCCGCGTTTTCTCCGCCGCGCTTCAGGCTATCCCGGAGCGGCCAAAGCAATATTTGTTCGTCACCGCCAAGAACATTCTCATCAACCGGATGCGGCACGAGCAGGTCGTGCCCATTGAGGCGGCCGCTGATCTTGATGCGCTCGAGATCGAAGCCGAGGAGCCCGGTGCCGATCGCGTGGTCATTGCGCGCGACGAGTTGCGCCGATTGCAGGCGGCGCTGGTGCGCCTTGCGCCGCGTTGCCGCGAAGCTGTCACGCTCGGCCGGATTGAGGGATTGTCGCGGCCGGAAATCGCGGCGCGCATGGGCATTACAGAAATTTCGGTTTCCCAATATTTGACCCAAGGCATCCGCGAGCTGGCCGACATTCTTTATGGCGAGCCGCCCAATGTGCGGAGGAAGCCATGACTGGCGTAGCCGCGGAAAGCGCGTCGCCGCCGCGCGCGACGTCCATCGAGCAACGTGCCGCCGAATGGCTTGAGCGGCGCGCATTCGGCCGATGGACGGAAGGCGATGCCGAATCCCTGGATGCATGGCTCAACGAATCTGTCGATCACGAGGTGGCGTTCTATCGTTTGGAATTTGGCTGGGAGCGCACCGCGCGCCTTTCCGCGCTTCGTTCGGGCTTGCCGCGCAATGCGAAATCGAAGACGAGGGATTGGGCTGGCCATTTCAAGCTGATGGCAGCTGCGTCCGCTATCGCTGCGCTGTGCGTAGGCGGTATCTATGAATATGTGCTGGCGCCCAAAGGCATGACCTATGCCACTGACATCGGTG